>APMI01055959.1_pt1 | contig 22597 bp, 20 predicted proteins | sample 667938 | NCBI WGS metagenome assembly APMI01 (sample SAMN01084076, study PRJNA167559) | wastewater metagenome | biome: Wastewater | place: Denmark: Ejby Moelle, Odense | collected 2011-11-28
GAAGATTCATCTCGGGGCGCGGATTGGCGCTGTCAGCCAGGGCAAGAACGGCATTACCGTGCCGTTCCAGGCCGACGACGCGGCAGGCGATCTCGAGTGCGACAAACTGATCGTCTCTGTCGGCCGCGTGCCGAATACCGATGGCCTCAACGGTGGTGCCGTCGGCCTCAAGTTGGATGACCGCGCCCGGGTCGAGGTGAATGACTATTGCCAGACCAATCTGCCCAACGTGTGGGCGGTCGGCGACGTGGTGCCCGGTCCGATGCTCGCGCACAAGGGCATGGAAGAGGCGGTGATGGTCGCCGAGCGCATCGCCGGCCAGGGCGGCCACGTGAATCACGACACCGTGCCCTGGGTGATGTACACCCACCCCGAAATCGCCTGGGTCGGCAAGACCGAGCAGCAACTCAAGGCCGACAACGTCGCCTACCGCGCCGGGCAGATACCGTTCGCCGCCAACGGCCGCGCGCTGGGGCAGGGCGATACCACCGGTTTCGTCAAGATGCTCGCCTGCGCCAAGACCGACCGGATTCTCGGCGTTCATGTGATCGGCACCAACGCCTCGGAACTGATTGCGGAGGCCGTGGTGGCGATGGAATTCGGCGCCTCGTCCGAGGATATCGCGCGCATCTGCCACGCCCACCCGACCCTGTCGGAAGTCATGCACGAAGCCGCGCTGGCGGTGGACAAGCGCCCCCTGCATTTCTGAGCGGCGGCGCGTCGATCCGGAAAGGCGGGCTTGCCCGCCTTTTTTTCGTCCGCCCCTCAGGTTTTGCGCGGGAGCGCCGTTACCAACGAAGTTACGGTCAATTGAAGGTGGTGGCGACCATGGATATCGGATCGGTTGTTTCAGGCGGGGGCGCGCTTGCGCGGGAGCAGATTGCCGAACAGGTCGACGCGCGCGTGCTGCGCAAGGCGATCGAAATCAACCAGCAGGCGGCCGCTGCAATGATCGAAGCGCTGCCCGAGCCGGCACCTGCCGCCAATCCGCCGAATCTGGGCAACGCGGTCGACGCCTACGCCTGACAATCGGCGCGCAAATGCGCGCCGATTTTTTGTGCGGCACGGTAAAATGGCGATCTGGCGTCATTCAACCGGATCGATTTCGTGCCACACCGAACTCTCGGCGTACCCCAGCGCGGCATGCTCGACGCATTCGAGGCTGCGCTCGAGTCGCGCGGCATCCATGCCGACGAGGCGCAGGTCGAAGCCGCGCGCCGGCTGCAGGAATATTACGACGAGCTGATCGCCTTCAAGGCCAAGCGGCGCACGCGCCTGCGCAAGCTGCTGGTGCATCCGACATTGCCGCGCGGCGTTTACTTCTGGGGCGGGGTCGGGCGCGGCAAGAGTTTCCTGATGGATTGCTTTTTCGACGCGGTGCCCTACAAGCGCAAGCGCCGGGTGCATTTCCACGCCTTCATGCGCGAGATTCACGAGCAGTTGAAGTCGCTGCGCGACCAGGCCGACCCGCTGGTCACGATTGCCGGGCGCATCGCGCGCCAGACGCGCCTGCTGTGCTTCGACGAATTCCACGTTTCCGACATTGCCGACGCGATGATCCTCGGCCGGCTGCTGGAAAAGCTGTTCGACCTCGGCGTGCTGTTCTGCATGACATCGAACTACCCGCCGGACGGCCTTTATCCCCACGGCCTGCAACGCATCAATTTCCTGCCGACCATCGAGATGTTGAAGAAGCAGCTCGACATCATCGAAGTCGACGGCGGCGTCGACTACCGCCTGCGCACGCTCGAACGCGTCGAGGTCTATCACACGCCGGCCACCGAAGAGACCGAGCACCGCATGGAGCAGGGCTTTGAAGCGCTTGCCGGCGGCGAAGGCCGCAGCGACCCGATCGAGGTGCTTGGCCACCTGCTGCCGGTCAAGCGCGAAGCCGGAGGCGCGGTGTGGTTCGACTTCGCCACGCTGTGCGGCGGCCCGCGTTCGCAAAACGACTATCTGGTGCTGGCGCACCGCTTTCACACGCTGTTCCTCTCGCTGGTGCCGATGATGGGGAGCGATCGCGCCTCGGAGGCGCGACGTTTCACCTGGCTGGTCGACGTGCTTTATGACCAACGGGTGAAGCTGGTGATCTCGGCCGACGTGCCGGCCGAGGAGCTTTATCGCAGCGGCGTCAATGCCAACGAGTTCAGCCGCACGGTGAGCCGCCTGATCGAGATGCGCTCACGCGAGTACCTGGCCGAACCGCACCGGGTCGAACAGCCGGAGCAGCCCGCCGCGGCGTGAGGCCGCTCGGCCGCTTGGCGGCCCCTGCATAGCAAGGCTGCAAGGCGCATGGAATGGCGCTCCCGGGAAGGGTATGCCGGAGAGCCGCGTCAATGCTGGGTCGTGGCCCAGGGTGCTCTGAGAGCAAGCATCCATGCGGCTTCCAGGCCAGGGTGTGCGCCACCCCGTCGATCTGCCGCGCCAGTGAAGGCTATCCGGCGGCGACCTCGCGGTTGGCGCGCTTGCGCTCGTGTTCCTTCAGGTGGCGCTTGCGCAGGCGGATCGACTTGGGCGTGATCTCGACCAGTTCGTCGTCGGCGATGAACTCGATCGCCGATTCGAGCGTGAGCACGATCGGCGGCGTCAGGCGCACCGCTTCGTCGGTGCCGGAGGCGCGCACGTTGGTGAGCTGTTTGCCCTTGATCGGGTTGACCACCAGATCGTTGTCGCGCGAGTGCATGCCGATGATCATGCCTTCGTAGAGCGGCTCGCCGGGCGAGACGAACATGCGGCCGCGATCCTGCAGTTTCCACAGCGCGTAGGCCACGGCTTCGCCCTGTTCGGCGGAGATCAGCACGCCGTTGCGCCGCTCGGCCATGTCGCCGGCAACCGGGCCGTAGTCGTCGAACACGTGGCTGATCAGGCCGGTGCCGCGGGTGAGGGTGAGGAATTCGCCCTGGAAGCCGATCAGCCCGCGGGCCGGGATGCGGTACTCGAGACGCACGCGGCCCTTGCTGTCGGATTCCATGTTCTGCAGGTCGCCGCGGCGGCGGCCGAGTTCTTCCATGATCGCACCCTGGTGGACTTCCTCCACATCCACCGTCAGCGCTTCGTAGGGCTCCTGGCGTTCCCCGTCGTGCTCGCGGAACACCACGCGCGGGCGCGACACGGCGAGTTCGTAGCCTTCGCGGCGCATGTTCTCGAGCAGGATGGTCAGGTGCAGTTCACCGCGTCCGGAGACGAGAAATATGTCGGCGTCGGCGGTGTCTTCTACACGCAGCGCGACGTTGCTCATCAGTTCCTTGTTCAGGCGGTCGCGGATGTTGCGGCTGGTCACGTACTTGCCTTCGCGGCCGGCGTAGGGCGAGGTATTGACCTGGAAGTTCATGGTCAGCGTCGGCTCGTCCACCGCGATCGGCGGCAGGCCTGCCGGGGATTCCGCGTCGCAGATCGTCACGCCGATGGCGGTCTGTTCGATGCCGGTGACCAGCACGATGTCGCCGGCGGCGGCTTCCTCGGTGGTGGTGCGTTCGAGACCGTGGAACACCATGATCTGGCCGACCCTGGCCCTGCCGCGCGGCTCGTCGCCATACATCACGGCGACATCGCTGTTGGCCCTGATGGTGCCGCGGTTGATGCGGCCGATGCCGATGCGGCCGAGGTAGCTCGAATAGTCGAGCGAGCAGATCTGCAATTGCAGCGGGCCGTCGGGATCGACCTTGGGCTGCGGCACATGCTTGAGAATGGCATCGAACAGCGGCCGCATGTTGCTGCCGGCGGCCGACGAATCGAGCATCGCGTAGCCGTTGAGCGCCGAGGCGAAAACGACCGGGAAATCGAGCTGTTCCTCGGTGGCGCCGAGTTTGTCGAACAGGTCGAAGGTATGGTTGATCACCCAGTCCGGCCGCGCGCCGGGGCGGTCGATCTTGTTGATGACGACGATTGGTTTGAGGCCGAGCGCCAGCGCCTTGCGCGTGACGAAGCGCGTCTGCGGCATCGGGCCTTCGACCGCGTCGACCAGCAGCAGCACGCCATCGACCATCGACAGCACGCGTTCCACCTCGCCGCCAAAGTCGGCGTGGCCGGGGGTGTCGACGATGTTGATATGGGCGCCTTCGAATTCGATCGCGCAGTTCTTTGCCAGGATGGTGATGCCGCGCTCGCGCTCGAGATCGTTGGAGTCCATGACGCGCTCGGTCATCTGCTGATGCGCGGCGAAGGTGCCGGACTGGCGCAAAAGCTGGTCGACCAGTGTGGTTTTCCCGTGGTCGACGTGGGCGATGATTGCGATGTTGCGAATGGCGCGGGGCATGAAAAATGCTCGGGGAGAAAAGCCTTGGATTCTAGCACGCGCGGTCTGTCCGCCGTCGGGCCGCGAATGGCCGCGTGCTAGAATCGCGGCCGATCAAACGACGCCTGACAGCGCCTGCGCAATCCTCGCGGCGCCTCCCGGAAAGATGCTTGCAATCATCGGCGGAAGCGGACTTACCCAACTTTCGAGCCTTGAAGTCAATCGGCGCGAAATTGTCCGCACGCCCTATGGCGAACCCTCGGGCGCGTTGCTCTTCGGCCGCATCGGCGCGCAGGACGTGGTGTTCCTGGCGCGCCACGGCTTCGGCCACACCATCCCGCCGCACGACGTGAATTACTGCGCCAACATCGCCGGGCTGCGACAGGTTGGCGCAACGCGCGTGGTGTCGGTCGCATCGGTCGGCGGCATTCGCGCCGATCTCGGACCGGGAACCTTGCTGGTGCCGCACCAGATCATCGATTACACCTGGGGCCGAAAGATGACGTTTCACGAGGGGGCGGATGCGCCGGTCACGCACATCGACTTCACCGACCCCTACGATGCGGCTCTGCGCGCCCAACTGCTGGCCGCCGCTGCGGCGATCGGCGAGGCGATCGTCGATGGCGGCGTCTATGCTGCCACCCAGGGACCGCGGCTGGAAACTGCCGCCGAGATCAATCGTCTGGAGCGCGACGGCGCCGATGTCGTCGGCATGACCGGCATGCCAGAGGCCGCGCTCGCCCGCGAGGCCGGGCTCGCCTATGCGGCCATCGCGGTGGTGGCGAATTTTGCGGCCGGGCGTGGCGAATCGGCGCACGGCATCGAGTTCGCCACGATCGAAGCGACCCTGCATGCGGCAATGGCGCGGGTTCGCGGCGTGCTCAGCCGCTTGTGCCAGGCTCCGGCATGATTCGCGAGGTGCTCCGGATGGGCGATCCGCGTCTGCTGCAGCGGGCCGAGCCGGTGCAGGCTTTCGGCAGCGCGAGTCTTGCGGCGTTGTTGGCGGACATGCGCGAGACGATGGCGCATCTGAACGGCGCCGGGCTTGCCGCGCCGCAGATCGGCGTCGGCCTGCGCGTGGTGATCTTCGGCGTGCACAGCAATCCGCGCTATCCCGATGCCGAGCCGGTACCGGATACGGTGCTGATCAATCCGCTGCTGGAGCCGCTCGGCGACGAAATGGAGGACGGCTGGGAGGGCTGTCTGTCCGTGCCCGGCCTGCGCGGTGTCGTGCCGCGCTTCAAGCGCCTGCGCTATTCGGGCTGCGACGATCAGGGCCGGCACTTCAGCCGGGAAGTGAGTGGCTTTCATGCCCGCGTGGTGCAGCATGAATGCGATCACCTCGACGGCATCCTGTATCCGATGCGGATCCGCGATTTTTCCCGCTTCGGCTATACCAACGTCCTCTTTCCCGACAGGAGTGCGACGGCGGACGATTGAGGGGCGGCCCGCCTTGCGCTGGCGCCACACGCCCGATGGCTGGGGACTATGGCGGGCGCCCACGCCGCCTGCGCACCCCGCCGGAGGTTTCGTCCGCTACGCCGCGAGTTGAAGCTCCATCAGCAATTCCTGCTCGATTCGGATGACGGCGTTGTTTCTTGCCAGTTCGCTGCCGCTGATCAGGAAGGTATCCTCGACCCGATCCCCCAGTGTTGCGATCTTGGCGGTGTGCAGATTGATGCCGTGGTTGGCCAGCACGCGGGCGACGGAGTAGAGCAGTCCCGGACGGTCGGCGGCGGACACCGACATGAGGTAGAGCTGGCCGCGCTCGTCCGGATGAATCCGCACCTCGGGCGTGATCGGAAAGTGCCTGGCCTGGCGCGACAGCCTGCCGCGGACCGGCACTTCCGCCGGCGCGAGTTGCCGCAGGCGATCTTCGAGATCGTGCTCCAGCAGCCCGACGACATCGCGGTAATTCGGCTCGCCGCGCGGATCGAGCAGAATGAAACTGTCGAGCGCGAACCCGTGCCGGGTGGTGTGGATCTTGGCGTCCACGATCGAGAATCCGCGCCGCGCGAAGAAGCTGCACAGGCGCATGAATAGGTCGCGCTGGTCCGGTGCGTAAATCATCACCTGCAGGCCTTCTCCGAACGGATTCGGGCGCGCCCGCACGATCGGCTGGGTGTCGTGACAACGGAAGTACACCATGCGCGTATGCCATGCGACTTCTTCGGCGGCGTGCCGCATGAAGTACACGGTGTCGAGTTCGTTCCACAGCTTGTCCTCGACCCCGGCCATCAATCCGTAATAGCGTATCAGGCGGCGCGCGTCTTCCTGGCGCTCCTCGACCCCCAGCGCCTGATGCGGCGTGGCACCGCGCAGCAGGCGCCGGGTGGCGAAAAACAGATCCTCCAGCAGCTTGCCCTTCCAGGCGTTCCATACTTTCGGGCTGGTGCCTCGGATGTCGGCGTGGGTGAGGATATACAGTGCGGTCAGGCGGCGCTCGTCGCGAACCAGTTCGGCGAAGTTGGCGATTACCGCGTGATCGGCGAGATCCTGTTTTTGCGCCACCGACGACATGGTCAAGTGATGTTCGACCAGCCAGGCGACCAGGGCGGCGTCCTCGCCGGTGATGCAGTGTTCGCGGCAGAAATCCAGCGCATCCTTGCGTCCGAGCTTGGAATGGTCGCCGCCACGGCCCTTGGCGATGTCGTGGAACAGGGCGGCGATATAGATCAGCCAGTGCTGACTGAATCCGGTGATCAGCCGGGACAGCAACGGGTACTCGTGCGCATGTTCGGCAACCGTGAATCGGCGCACATTGCGCAGCACCTGAACGATGTGCTGGTCGACCGTGTAAACGTGAAACAGGTCGTGTTGCATCTGGCCAACGACGCGGCCGAAATTGGGCAGGTAGGCGCCGAGAATGCCGAACTGGTTCATCCGGCGTATTTCCTGCACAAGCCCGCGTTTCTGTCTGAAGATCTGCAGAAACATCTCGCGATTGCGCGGATCGGCGCGAAACTTCGCACCAAGCAGCGGTCGCGACCGCCAGAGGGCCCGCAGCATCCGCGCGGTCATGCCCTTGAGTTCCGAGCGTTGCTGCATCAGCAGAAAGCTTTCGAGGATGGCTTGCGGTTCGCGCTCGAACACGTCCTCGGCGGTGACATCGAGAAGTTCGCGCGTCATCTGGAAGCGCGAATTGATCGAATACACCGCTGGCGCACCATGCGTCGGGAATATCGTCGCGGCAAGGTTCTGCAGGATGATGGTGTTGATCTGGGTAACCAGCTTGGCGTTCTGGTAGTAACGCTGCATCAGCACTTCGGATGCGCGCTTGGTCGGGCTTGCCTTCAGTCCGAACTCCCGCGCCAGTGCCTCCTGATAGTCGAACAGCAGCCGGTCTTCACGGCGCCCTGCCAGCAGATGAAGCCGAATGCGCACATGCTGCAAGAACGTGGTGGCACGACGCGCCTGGCCGGCTTCGGCAAGTGTAAGCAACTGCGCATAGGCGAGGCCGCGCCAGTCATCGCCGATCCCCGCAGCTTCGCCGATCCAGCCGATCACGTGCAGATCGCGCAATCCGCCGGGACTCTCCTTGCAGTTGGGTTCGAGGCTGTAGGGGGTGTGCGCGTGGCGTGTGTAGCGCTGGTCCTGCTCCAGAAGCTTGGCGCTGAAGAAGGTTTTCAGATCGAGTTGGGCGTGCATCGCAAGGCGCAGCTTGGCGAACGCCGCAGAGTCACCGGCGAGCAGGCGCGCCTCGAGAAGACTGGTCTGGGTTGCGATGTCGCGCGCCGATTCGGCCAGACACTCCTGCAGCGAGCGCACGCTGTGGCCGATGTCCAGGCCGATGTCCCAGAACGCGCCGACCAGTTCTTCCAGCCTGCGCTCGGTCTCGGGCGTGATCGATTCCGGTACCAGGATCAGCAGATCGACGTCTGAGGCCGGATACAACTCGCCGCGCCCGTAGCCACCAACTGCGGCAAATGCCAGTTCATCGGGCAGGGACATGGCACGCCACAGGTCGACCAGCACACCGTCGACCAGGCTGCAGCGGCCGTGCAGGAAGCGCTTCGGGTCGGCTTTGGCCGCATACAAGTCGCGCAACGCTGTCATGCCCTCCTGCAGGCGGGACTTCAGGCGCTCGTGCAGTTCCTGGCGGGGGATTCCGGCCAGCGGCGTCCCGCCTGCGGTTACCGGCTGGCGCATGCGCTGGGGCTCAGGTGACCAGCAGAGCCGGTGCGGCGGGAGAGCCGGCGGATACCGTCAACACTTCATACCCGGTTTCGCTGACCAGGACGGTGTGCTCCCACTGCGCCGAAAGGCTGCGGTCTTTGGTGATGATGGTCCAGCCGTCGGGGAGTTCCGAGATCGCGGCGCGACCGGCGTTGATCATCGGCTCGATGGTGAAAGTCATTCCCGGTTCGAGCGCAATCCCGGTGCCGGCACGGCCGTAGTGCAAAACCTGCGGTTCCTCGTGAAATTTGCGTCCGATGCCGTGGCCGCAGAATTCCCGCACGATCGAAAAGCCGGCCGCCTCGGCATGACGCTGGACGGCATGGCCGATGTCACCCAGGCGGGCTCCCGGACGGACCTGGGCAATGCCCAGCCACAGGCACTCGTAGGTAACCGCGCACAAGCGCTTGGCGAGGATCGACGCGCCCTCGCCGACTATGAACATCCTGCTGGTATCGCCGTGGAAGCCGTCCTTGATCACGGTGATGTCGATATTCAGGATGTCGCCCTTCTTTAGCGGGCGGTCGCCGGGTATGCCGTGACAGACCTGGTGGTTGACCGAAGCGCAGATCGATTTCGGATAGGGACGGTAGCCCGGCGGCGCGTAGTTCAGCGGGGCGGGGGTCGTTCCCTGAGTGTTGACCATGTAGTCGTGGCACAGCCGGTTGAGTTCGCCGGTTGCCACGCCCGGTTTGATGTACGGCGTGATGAAATCGAGCACTTCGGATGCGAGGCGACCGGCCACGCGCATGGCGTCGATTTCTTCCGGAGTTTTGATCGTTATGCTCATCGAAGGGGCTGGACCGGGAAACGCGTAAGCCTATCCGAAGCCGGCGCCGTGGGCAATTTTACCCGGCGCGATGGTGCCGGACGGATAGCCAAATGCGATTGCGGCCTTGAGGCGAGTGCCCGGGGCGTGCTAAAATCGCCCGATTGCTCGAACGCGCGCCTTTTCCATCAAAGGGTTGGCGCTGGTCGGGCAAAATTCTCACGCTTGGTGTCGAAAAGGGTGCGTCGCGGATCGGTCCTTGAAGGACCGCCGCTGACGAACAGTGCCAGGCGGCGGATCAACCCTGTTCGGAGATTTTCTTAATGACCACGATGCGTCAGATGCTCGAGGCCGGCGTCCATTTCGGCCACCAGACCCGTTTCTGGAATCCGAAGATGGCTCAATACATCTTCGGCCACCGCAACAAGATCCACATCATCAACCTCGAAAAGACCCTGGTCAAATACCAGGAGGCGATGGGGTTTTTGCGCAAGATGGCGTCCAACAAGGGCGTCATCCTGTTTGTCGGCACCAAACGCCAGGCACGCGAGATTGTTTCCGAGGAGGCGCAGCGTGCAGGGGCGCCGTTCGTGGACGAGCGTTGGCTGGGCGGCATGCTGACCAACTTCAAGACCGTCAAGGGTTCGATCAAGCGCTTGAAGGATCTGGAGCAGATGTCCCAGGATGGTTCGCTCGAGAAGATGTCGAAGAAGGAGGCGCTGATGCTGCAGCGCGAACTCGACAAGCTGCAGAAAAGTCTCGGTGGCATCAAGGACATGTCGGGGCTGCCGGACGCACTGTTTGTGATCGACGTCGGCTATCACAAGATCGCGATTACCGAAGCGAAGAAGCTCGGGATTCCCGTCGTTGCGATTGTCGATACCAATCACAACCCGGAAGGCGTCGACTACGTCATACCGGGCAACGACGACTCCAGCCGGGCGATTCGCCTGTATGCGCGAGGCGTTGCCGACGCGATACTCGAGGGCCGCAGCCAGACGATTTCGGATCTGGTCGCCACCGTGTCCGACGATTTCGTCGAAGTCGAGGAAGAGGGCGGGGACGCTTCCGCCGCATGATGCATTGGGAGGACGCGGCGTCGGACCTCCCATGACAAGAACATCTCCGGCCGGGTCGGGCAGGTGCCCGATCCGCTTGTGCGACAAAGGATTCAGGAGTGAACATGGCGGAAATCACCGCTTCGATGGTCAAGGAACTGCGCGAGAAGACCGACGCGCCAATGATGGAATGCAAGAAGGCGCTGACGGAGGCTGCCGGCGATCTGGCCAAGGCTGAAGAAATCCTGCGCGTCAAACTTGGCAACAAGGCGGCCAAGGCCTCGGCACGCGTGGCGGCCGAAGGTGTGGTTGCGACCTGGATGGCGCCGGACGGCAAACTGGGCGCGATGATCGAGGTCAACTGTGAAACCGACTTCGTGGCCAAGAACGACGATTTTCTGGCACTTTCGGCCAAACTGGCCGAACTCGTGGCGGCGCAGAACCCGGCCGATGTCGCGGCGCTGTCGGCGCTGCAGATCGACGGCAAGACGGTGGAGCAAGTGCGCACGGCACTGGTCGGAAAGATCGGCGAGAACATGTCGATCCGCCGCTTCGTGCGCTTGCCGGCCCAGGGCAAGCTCCAGCAGTACGTTCATGGCGGGGCGAAGATCGGCGTGGTGGTCGACGTCGAAGGCGGCGACGATCAACTTGGCAGGGATATCGCGATGCATGTCGCGGCGACCAAGCCCAAGGCGCTCGATGCTTCCGGTGTTGCCGCAGCCCTGCTCGATACCGAGCGGCGCATCGCGGTGGAAAAGGCGCGCGAGGCAGGCAAGCCCGACGCGATGCTGGACAAGATCGCCGACGGAACCGTGCAGAAGTACCTGAAGGAAGTCACGCTGCTCGGCCAGCCGTTCGTCAAGGACGACAAACTGACCATCGAGCAACTGCTCAAGTCCAAGGGTGCCAAGGTTGCAGGCTTCACGCTCTACGTGGTTGGCGAGGGCATCGAGAAGAAGTCGAACGACTTCGCTGCAGAGGTTGCGGCACAGGCCGCAGCGGCGAAGAAGGACAAACCGGACAGCGGCGCCGAAGTTTGTGCATGACTAAAGCCGTCTACAAGCGCATTCTGCTCAAGCTCTCGGGCGAGGCGCTCATGGGCGACGACGCCTATGGCATCAATCGCGAAACGGTGACGCGTATCGTTGGCGAGATCGGCGAGGTCTCCAGCCTGGGCGTGGAGATCGGCGTGGTCATTGGCGGGGGAAATATTTTTCGCGGTGCTGCGCTGGGTGCCGAGGGGATGGACCGCGCCACCGCCGACTACATGGGCATGCTGGCCACCGTGATGAACGCGCTCGCCCTGCAGGATGCAATGCGCAAGGCCGGGCTCAATGCCCGCGTGCAGTCGGCGCTCAACATCGAACCGGTAGTCGAACCATACATCCGGGGAAAGGCGATCCGCTACCTGGAAGAGGGGCGGATCGTCGTCTTCGCCGCCGGTACCGGCAATCCGTTCTTCACCACGGATACTGCGGCGGCACTGCGCGGCCGCGAGATCGAGGCTGAAATCGTGCTGAAGGCGACCAAGGTCGACGGCGTCTATTCATCCGATCCCAAGAAGGATGGCAATGCGACGCGATTCGACCGCCTGAGCTTCGACGAGGCGATTTCGCGCGATCTCAAGGTCATGGATGCGACTGCGCTGGCGCTGTGTCGCGAGCAGCGCCTGCCGGTCAACGTATTCAGCATATTGAAGCCGGGTGCTCTCAAACGCGTCGTGGTCGGCGATAGCGAAGGCACACTGGTGCACGTGTAGGTTCAGAGGAGTCGCCGATGATCATCGAGTTGCGCAAGAGCACCGAAGACCGGATGAAGAAATCCCTCGATTCGCTCAAGAGCGACCTGCAAAAGGTCAGAACCGGACGGGCGCACACGGGTCTGCTCGATCACATCCACGTCGACTACTACGGTTCGATGGTACCGCTGTCGCAGGTTGCCAATGTTTCGCTTCTGGATTCGCGCACCATCGGTGTCCAGCCGTGGGAAAAGAAGTTGATTCCGGTCGTCGAAAAGGCGATTCGCGATTCCGATCTCGGCCTGAATCCGGCAACCATGGGCGAGGTGGTTCGGATTCCCATGCCGGCGCTGACCGAGGAGCGGCGCAAGGAACTGATCAAGGTCGTGCGCCACGAAGGCGAAACCGCCAAGGTTGCGGTGCGCAATCTGCGCCGTGATGCCAACAGTGCGCTCAAGGACGCGGTCAAGGCCAAGACGATTTCCGAGGACGACGAGCGCCGCGCCGAGGAGGATGTGCAGAAGCTCACCGACCGCTATGTCGCCGAGATCGACAAGATGCTGGCGGTCAAGGAAGCCGAACTCCTGCAGGTCTGATATTGCGCATGTCCGGCAGCATTTGAGCCACGCCTCCCCTTCGCCGACCGCCGACCAGGTTTCCGCCATGTCCGATCAGCGGTTTGCGAGATCCACCCAGCAGGTGCCAGGCGGCGAGTCGATTCCGCGCCATGTGGCCATCATCATGGACGGCAACGGGCGGTGGGCACGCAAGAGATTGCTCCCCCGCGTGGCTGGCCACAAACGCGGCGTGGATGCGGTGCGGGCGACAATTCGCGCCTGCATCGAGCGCGGCGTGAGCTATTTGACCTTGTTTGCCTTCAGTTCGGAGAACTGGCGGCGCCCCGCAGACGAGGTCTCGTTTCTCATGCAGTTGTTTGTTCGCGCGCTCGAGGAGGAGGTGGCGAGACTGCACGAGAACAACATTCGCTTTCGCGTCATCGGGGATTTGTCCCGGTTCGACGCGGGGCTGGTGGACTTGATCAAGCGCGCCGAACTGCTTACCGCAGGCAACGACCGGCTCAACCTCACCGTCGCGGCCAACTATGGCGGGCGCTGGGATATCCTGCAGGCTCTTCAGCGCATGATCGCGGAACGGCCCGAAACGGCGGGCGGCTTTGCAGAATCGGACCTGAGCCCCTACCTTGCGATGAACTACGCGCCCGAGCCCGACCTGTTCATTCGTACCGGCGGGGAGCAACGCATCAGTAATTTCCTGCTGTGGCAACTCGCCTACACTGAGTTGTACTTCACCGACCGGTTGTGGCCGGAATTCGATGGCACGGCACTGGACCAGGCCATCGAATCCTATCGTCAACGCGAACGGCGCTTCGGACGCACCAGCGAACAACTGGCCGGCAGTTCGGAATCCGCGGCCGCGTCGCTCGGGTCCAGTTCCTAGCATGCTCAGACAGCGGGTCATTACCGCGCTGATCCTTTTCGTTGCACTTCTGTTCGCGGTTTTCCTGCTGCCGCCGATCGCCTGGCTGTTGCTGGTCGGCCTGTTGCTGGTAATTGCGACAGTGGAGTGGGGCGGGCTGATCGGGCTGCACGGGACCGGTGCCGTTTTCTATTGTGCCGTTACGGCAGGACTGTTCTTCGCCGCCTGCATGGCTGGCGGACTAGCCGGATCCAGCCTTACGGCGTCGCCGCAAGCGCTGATCGGTCTATTCGTCATCGGCGCCGCCTTCTGGCTGGTGGTGGCGCCGCTATGGCTTTCCGGCAAATGGCCATTGCGTCGGGGAGGCGCTGGCGCCATAGCCGGATGGCTGGTGGTGGTGCCCGCCGGACTCGCCCTGGTGCATTTGCGCGCTGTGAATCCACTGCTCCTGATGGCGGCGATGGCATTGGTATGGGTTGCCGACATTGCGGCCTATTTTGTCGGCCGGGCGATCGGACGTCGCAAACTCGCCCCTGGCATCAGTCCGGGCAAGAGCTGGGAGGGTGCGTTGGGGGCGGTTGCGTTCGTGCTCGTGTACGGCTTCGTCGTGGCGCTGGGCTGGCCCGCGCTGGGTTTGCCGAGAGCGGCGGATCCATCGAGTGTCCTGGGTTTTGCAGCCGCACTGATGCTGATCACCGCTGTGGGAATTGTCGGAGACCTGTTCGAATCGCTTGCCAAGCGCCAGGCTGGCGTCAAGGACAGTGGCAACCTCCTTCCCGGGCATGGTGGCGTACTCGATCGGATCGACAGTCTGACATCCACCTTGCCCCTGGTGTCGCTCGCCTGGTTGCTGAGCAAATCGTGAATTCGGTGCCAAACCTCCGGCGGATCACAGTGCTGGGCGCGACCGGCTCGATCGGTATGAATACGCTCGACGTCGTCGCCCGCCATCGCGACCGGTTCGAAGTTTACGCACTGTCCGGGCACAGTCAGCTCGGTCGCTTGCGCGATCTGTGCATCCAGTTTGCGCCGCGTATCGTGGTAACCGCGGACGAGGCCGGTGCCGGCAGATTGCGCGCCGACCTGCAGGCCGCCGGTTGCGCGACCGAAGTGTCGAGCGGGCCGCAAGCGCTGGTCGAGATCGCAAACCACCCGGATGTCGATTGCGTGATGGCCGCGATTGTCGGGGCCGCGGGACTGCAACCGACATTGGCGGCGGCGGCGGCCGGCAAGCAGGTTCTGCTCGCCAACAAGGAAGCGCTGGTCATGGCCGGCGGCCTGTTCATGGCCGAGGTACGCCGCGCCAAGGCACGGCTGTTGCCGATCGACAGCGAGCACAACGCAGTGTTTCAGTCGCTTCCTTACGGCTATTCGGGAGACGCGGCTGCAGCCGGCGTACGACGGATAATCCTCACGGCATCGGGCGGCCCGTTTCGCCGGATGAACGCCGCGGCACTTTCCCGGGTTACCCCGGAGCAGGCTTGTGCCCATCCCAATTGGGTAATGGGGCGCAAGATATCGGTGGACTCGGCCACCATGATGAACAAGGGGCTTGAAGTCATCGAGGCGCACTGGCTGTTCAATGTGGCGCCTGAACAGATCGAAGTGGTGATTCATCCGCAGAGCGTCATACACTCGCTGGTCGACTACGTTGACGGATCGGTGCTTGCGCAACTCGGCAATCCGGACATGCGCACACCGATCGCTCATGCGCTGGCATGGCCCGATCGCCTCGATGCCGGCGTGCGGTCGCTGGACCTGTTCGAGGTCGCCCAGTTGAGTTTCGAGCGCCCGGATTCACAGCGCTTTCCGTGCCTCGATCTGGCGTACCGTGCGTTGCGGGCGGGAGGCACGGCGCCCGCGTTGCTCAATGCAGCCAACGAAGAAGCGGTGTCGGCATTCCTGGACCGCAGGTTGGGATTCACGCGTATTGCTGACGTGATCTCGGCGACCCTGGACGCCATCGCAGGCACGCCGGCCCGTACACTCGACGATGTGCTCGGTGCCGATGGCAGGGCCAGGATGTTTTCCCGCTCGTTGATTTCTCGTTGGAGGGAGGAAGTCGTTTGAACATGATATCGACGGTGGCGGCGTTCGTGCTGGCGCTCGGGATACTGATCGTGGTGCATGAGTTCGGCCACTACCTTGTCGCTCGGTGGTGTGGCGTCAAGGTGTTGCGTTTTTCGGTAGGTTTCGGCAAGGCGCTGTTTGCGCGTCGGATCGGACCGGACAACACCGAATGGGCGCTCGCGGCGTTTCCCCTTGGTGGCTACGTCAAAATGCTGGACGAGCGCGAAGCGCCTGTCGAGCAGCATGAATTGCATCGCGCGTTCAATCGGCAGCCGGTCGGCAAACGCTTTGCGATCGTTCTTGCCGGACCGGTGGCGAACTTCCTGCTGGCAATCGTCCTGTATTGGGGGCTGTTCAGCCAGGGTATGGAAGAGTTGCGACCGCTGCTCGGCAAGCCTTCCGAGCAGACTGTGGCCGAACGCGCCGGTTTCGTCGATGGAGAGTTGATTACCGCGGTCGCCGGTCAGAAGATCGACACCTGGCAGGAATTGCGCTGGAAACTCCTCCGGCATGCCCTGGACAACGCGCCCGTAAAGATCGAGGTGATCAATGGCCGCAACGAGTTGAACGAACGCTCGCTCGATCTGTCAGGCATTTCGACCGAACACCTCGAGGGCGATCTGCTGCAACAGATCGGTTTGCGTCTGTACCGTCCGGACATGCCTCCGATAATCGGCAAGATCACCGCCGACAGTGTTGCCGAGCGGGCGGGGCTCGCGGTCGGCGACGAGGTCGTGGCGATCGACGGAAAGGCGATCGACCACTGGATGGATGTGGTCAGCGCAATTCGGGCGGCTGCCAGCCGAGAGATCGAGATCGAGTATCGCCGCGGCGATCAGGCGACATCCGTCCGCCTGACGCCGGCCGAGGCCGTGGAGAACGGCCGGCGCCTCGGGCGCATCGGAATTGGTCCGCAGGAGACCGCCTTCGATCGCAGTCGGCTCATGACGACAGTACGCTATTCGCCCGTTGAAGCCTTGTCCAAGGCGATTCAGACGACCTGGGAAACGTCCACATTCAGCCTGGGCATACTCGGTCGCATGGTGACCGGCGACGTGTCCTGGAAGAACCTTTCCGGCCCCGTGACCATTGCCGATTATGCCGGGCAATCGGCCCGGCTTGGCCTCAGTTACTACCTCAAGTTTCTCGCGCTGATTTCGATCAGTCTCGGTGTGCTGAACCTTCTGCCCATCCCGATTCTCGATGGGGGGCATTTGATGTACTATATCGTCGAGATAATCAAGGGTGGTCCCGTCTCCGAAAAGGTCATGGAGATCGGGCAGCAGGTTGGTCTAGCGCTGCTCGTCATGCTGATGGCCTTTGCCTTCTACAACGACATCAACCGCCTCCTTTCGGGCTAAATTCTCGAACCGCCGAATGAAGAAGAAGCTGATTTCCGGGCTGCTGGCAGCCATGCTCGCGTCGACCGGCGCTCTTGCCTTCGAACCATTTGTCGTCAAGGACATTCGGGTAGAAGGCATACAGCGCACCGAAGCAGGTACCGTATTCAGCTACCTGCCGGTAAAGGTCGGCGAAACCTTTGACGAGGACAAGGCGGCGCAGTCGATTCGTGCACTGTTTGCGACCGGTTTTTTCAAGGATGTGCGCGTCGAGGTGGAGAACGGCATCCTGGTGGTGGTGGTTGATGAGCGTCCGGCGATAGCGACCATCGAGTTCACCGGCATCAAGGAGTTCGACAAGGACCAGTTGAAGAAAGGATTGCGTGAAGTCGGCCTGGCCGAATCGCGGATATTCGATCGCGCGATGCTCGAAAAGGCGGAACAGGAACTGAAGCGCCAATACCTGTCGCGCGGGCGCTATGGAGTCGAGGTCAAGGCCGCGGTAACGCCGCTCGAACGCAATCGGGTCGCGATCAACTTCACGGTCGATGAAGGTGAAGTCGCACGCATTCGCCAGATCAACCTGATCGGTGCAAATGCCCTGAAGGAAAAGGATCTGCTCAAGCTGTTCACCCTGACGACGCCCGGGTGGCTTACCTGGTACACCAAGAACGACCAGTATTCGCGACAGAAACTGCAGGGGGATCTCGAAACCCTGCGGTCCTGGTACCTGAATCAGGGATTTCTGGAGTTCAATGTCGAGTCGACGCAGGTCCAGATATCGCCTGACAAACGCGACATCTACATCACGATCAACGTGGTCGAGGGCGAAAAGTACAGCGTGTCGAGCGTCAAGCTTGCCGGCGATCTTCTGGTGCCGGAAGATGAGTTGCGCAAGCTGGTTACGATCAAGCCGGGCGACGTCTATTCGCGCGAGCGTCTCACCGAGACCACCAAGGCCATTTCCGATCGCCTTGGCAACGACGGCTATGCATTTGCCAACGTCAACGCTTCGCCCGAGATCGACAAAGAGAAGCGCGAGGCGGCATTCACGGTTTTCGTCGATCCGGGGCGCCGGGTCTACGTGCGGCGTGTCAATGTGGCCGGCAACACGCGGACGCGCGACGAGGTCGTGCGACGCGAGACGCGGCAGATGGAAGGTGCCTGGTACGACGGGTCGCGCATCAACAAGTCCCGGCAGCGCATCGATCGGCTTGGCTTCTTCGAGGAAGTCAACGTCGAGACGCCGGCGGTACCCGGCACAACCGACCAAGTTGACGTCAATATGACGGTCAAGGAAAAGCCCACCGGCAGCCTGTTGTTTGGCGCGGGCTTCTCGAGTTCGGAGAAGCTGGTGCTATCCGGCTCGATCTCGCAGAACAACCTGTTCGGCAGCGGCAACGCGCTTACGTTGAACGCCAACACCGGAAAGATCAATCGCAATATCGGGCTTTCCTACACCAATCCTTACTACACGGTCGACGGTATTTCACGCGGTTTCGACCTTTATCAGCGCAACGTCGACCCCACCTCGCTCTCGGTCGGACAATACAAGTCGAAGTCGCTCGGCGGCGGAGTACGGTACGGCTTTCCGGTAGGCGAGGACGATTCGGTCTATTTCGGTCTGTCCTACGACCGGACGAAGATCGACACCTTCGATACGAGTCCGCAGCGCTACAAGGATTTTGTCGAAAAGTTCGGCAACAAGAACACCACGCTGCTGTCCAATCTTGGATGGGCGACCGACGGACGCGACAGCTTCCTCTATCCGACGCGCGGAAGCTATCACCGTGCGAACGCCGAATTGTCTCTGCCGGGCGGCAACCTTCGCTACTACAAGGCGAATTACCTCTATCAGCGCTACTTTCCCTTGTCGCGCACCTACACGCTCGCCGCCTACACCGACATGGGCTTCGGCAATGGCTACGGAGGTCGCGACTTGCCGTTCTACAAAAATTTTTTTGCAGGTGGAATCGGTTCGGTGCGTGGCTTTGAATCGAGTTCCATCGGGCCGCGTGATGCGGTGACCGAAGAGTCCCTCGGCGGCAATCGCAAAGTCATTGGCACGCTGGAACTGCTGTTTCCGTTCCCGGGCTCTGGGCTCGACAAATCGCTGCGCCTGGGCTGGTTTTTCGATGCCGGCCAGGTGTGGGAGAAGGGTCAGAAGCTCAGTTTTGGCGACATGCGCTATTCGACCGGCCTTTCGGTTGCCTGGACCTCGCCGCTGGGTCCGCTGAAGTTCAGTTTCGGCCAGCCCTTCAAAAAGAAACCGGACGATCGCATCCAGCGCTTCCAGTTCCAGTTGGGTGCGGGCTTCTAAGCAGATTGGAGAGATTACGTGAATAGATTGATCGCATCGGCAATCGTCAGCACACTGCTGGCCGGATTCAGTACGTTCGCCGTCGCCGAAAACAAAATCGGCTTCGTCAACACCGAACGTGTCTTTCGCGATTCTGCCCCAGCCGTGAAGGCGCTGAAAAAGATCGAGAAGGAGTTCGAGAAGCGTGACCAGGATCTGCAGAAGATGGCCAAGCAGATTCAGTCGATGCAAGAATCCCTTGAGAAGAATGGCGTCACGATGTCGGAGAACGACCGCCGGAACAAGGATCGCGAACTGACCGATCTCAGTCGGGAGTTCCAGCGCCGCCAGCGCGAGTTCCGCGAGGATTTGAACCAGCGCCGCAACGAGGAACTGTCGACTGTTCTTGAACGGGCGAACAAGGCGATCAAGGCGATCGCCGAGGCCGACAAGTTCGATATCATTTTCCAGGAAGCGGTCTACGCCAATCCGCGCATCGACATAACAGACAAGGTGTTGAAGTCGCTCAATGATGGTGTCGATGTACCGGCTGCCGCTGCGCCCGGCGCCCCGGCGAATCTGAAGAAGTAGGTCGCGGATGGCGGCGCCTGCGCAGGCGTTTTCGCTTTCGCTCGGCGAGATCGTCGAACGACTGGGTGGAGAATTGCGCGGCGATGCCCGGATTCGGGTCGCGCAGGTGGGAACGCTTGAACAGGCCGGTCCGCAGCAGATTTCCTTTCTCGCCAATCCGCGCTATGCGGCGCAACTGGCAAGCACTCGAGCGGGCGCGGTGGTCCTTTCTCCGAAGGCGGCGGATCGGTATAACGGCTCGCGGATACTCGCCGACAATCCCTACAGCTACTTCGCGCGCCTGGCCCAGCTATTCAATCCACGCGCCTTGCCCGCACCCGGCATACATCCGACGGCGGTGGTCGACTGCGACATCCCGGCAAGTGTCAGCGTCGGCGCACTGGCCTGGGTCGGCGAGGGTGCGCGCATCGGCGAGGATGTCGTGATCGGTCCCGGCAGCATGATCGGCGCCGGCGCGGCCGTCGGCGAGGGATCGTACCTCCATGCCAGTGTGACGATCTCCACCGGATGCGTGGTCGGCAAGCGGGGTATCCTCCACTCGGGCTGCGTGATCGGTGCCGACGGATTCGGATTTGCCCGCGAGCGCGATGGCTCGTGGGTGAAGATTCCGCAAATCGGCCGGGTCGTATTGGGCGATGACGTGGAGATTGGCGCCAACACCACCATCGACCGCGGTACGCTCGACGACACCGTGATCGAGGACGACGTAAAGATCGACAATCTGGTGCAGATTGCCCACAACTGCCGCATCGGCGCCCATACCGTGATCGCCGGCTGCGCGGGCATCGCCGGCAGCACGCAGATCGGCAAGCGCTGCTTGATCGGCGGGGCGGCGATGATCAACGGACACATAACGATTGCCGACGACGTAACGGTATCCGGCACCACTTTCATGCCCAGATCGGTGGGCGAGCCGGGCGTCTACACCAGTGCGGTGCATCCGTTGAAACATGATGAGTGGTTGAAAAATTTCTCGCATCTGCGCCACCTCGACGCGCAGGACGAAAAGATACGTGCGCTGGAGAAGCGCATGGCTGAAATGGAGAGGCGCACTTGAACGAATTGACCGCCATGAACATCGAGCAGATCAAGGAGTATCTGCCCCATCGCTACCCCTTCCTGCTGATCGATCGAGTGCTCGAATGCCAACCGCCGACCCGCATCGTCGCCATCAAGAACGTCTCGATCAACGAGGAGTTCTTCACCGGGCATTTCCCCCACTATCATGTCATGCCCGGCGTGCTCGTCGTCGAAGGGATGGCGCAGGCTGCCGCCATTCTTTCGTTCAAGACCCTTGACGTGCGGCCCGACAAGAAGTCCGTTTATTACTTCGCCGGCATCGACTCCGCCCGTTTCAAGCGGCCGGTGGTGCCGGGCGACCAGATACGCTACGAGGTCGTGGCCGGCCGGTCGATTCGCGGCATTGCGAAGTTTTCAGGCATCGCCCGGGTAGACGATCTGGTGGTCGCGGAGGCAGAACTCCTCTGCGCCTATCGCCAGGTAACTTGAGCGCAATGGGCCTGGCTGGCGGCATCCATCCGACGGCGATCGTCCATCCTGCGGCGCGCATCGGTGTCGGGGTCAGCGTGGGCGCCTATTCGGTAATCGACGAGCATGTGGAGATCGGCGCCGGCACCTCGGTCGGTCACCACTGCGTAATCACCGGCCGCAGCAGGATCGGACGCGAGAATCGCATTTTCCATTTCTGCTCGATCGGCGAGGAACCGCAGGACAAGAAGTACGACGAAGAGGCCACCCGGCTCGAAATCGGCGACCGCAATACCATACGCGAGTACTGTACCCTGAACACCGGGACCGCGCAGGACAGCGGGGTAACGCGCGTGGGCTGTGACAACTGGATCATGGCCTACGTGCACGTGGCGCACGACTGCGTGGTCGGCGACCACACGGTATTCGCCAACAACGCCACGCTCGCCGGCCATGTTCATGTCGGCGACTGGGCGATACTCGGCGGCTTCACCGGCGTGCATCAGTTCTGCCGGGTGGGTGCCCACAGCTTTTGCGGCGTCGGCACGGTGCTGCTGCAGGATTTGCCGCCGTTCGTCATTTGCGCCGGCAACCCGGCTGTGCCGCGCTCGATCAATGCCGAAGGTCTCAAGCGCCGCGGGTTTTCGCCCGATTCGATCGCCGCCATCAAGCGCGCCTACAAGCTGCTCTATCGCAACGGCCTGTCATTTGATCAGGCGCGCACGCAGATCGCCGATTTGGTGCTCGCCGTGCCCGAGCTTGCTCCGCTGGCGTCGTTTCTCGCCGAATCGGGCCGCGGCGTGATTCGTTGAGGAGCCGTCCATGCGCATAGCGATGGTCGCCGGCGAGGCATCGGGCGATCTGCTTGCTGCTCACCTGATCGAAGCGCTGCGCAGGCATCTGCCGGAGGCACATTTCTACGGCATCGGCGGGCCGAAGATGCAGGCCGCCGGGTTCGAAGTGCTGTGGCCGAGCGAGACACTGGCGGTCAATGGACTATTCGAGGTGCTGCGCCACTACCGCGCGCTTTCCGCCATCCGCAGGCGCCTTGGCCGAAGATTGATTGACGATCGCCCGGATGTGTTCATCGGCATCGACGCGCCGGATTTCAACCTCGGTCTGGAAGCGCGCCTCAAGCGCAAGGGCATACCCACTGTGCATTACGTGAGCCCGTCGATCTGGGCCTGGCGCGGCGGGCGTATCAAGACCATCGGAGAGTCGGTCAGCCGGATTCTGGCGCTGTTTCCGTTCGAACCGCCGCTCTACCGGGAACGCGGCATTGCAGTGAGCTATGTCGGCCACCCGCTGGCCGACCTGCTGCCGGTGGTGGTGGATCGCGCCGCCGCACGCGAGAAGCTCGACCTGCCGCAGGAGCGGCTGGGTTTTGCCCTGCTGCC
>APMI01054754.1_pt1 | contig 22592 bp, 12 predicted proteins | sample 667938 | NCBI WGS metagenome assembly APMI01 (sample SAMN01084076, study PRJNA167559) | wastewater metagenome | biome: Wastewater | place: Denmark: Ejby Moelle, Odense | collected 2011-11-28
AATTATAATATATTGGAATTAATTTATAATAATTAATGCATACATGAAATTGACGAATAGTCCTCTAATTTAGTATAAAATATATAATTATTACAATGTTTCCCATCGGAATAGAAATCTAGCTTACCGCCTCCTATGTCGGCTCAGATCTATAGGACTTGATGAATGATCATTCAATAATCTACTAGAAACAGCTGAGATCCAAGCGGAAGAGAAAGATAGCTCCATTAACTATTCAAGAATACTTAGACTCGCGGGTACCTGGCAGGCACAAAGAAATATAAATGATTGAGAAGTATGTAACTAGTGTCATCAAAGGCTAAAAATCACCGCTTTGTTTGCATGGAAGCACAGGCTGTGGGAAGACTTCAATAGTCACATAGCTAATGAAGTATCTAAGCAATTAGAATCCAGACTCGCAAGTGTTATATCTAAACTGTTTGACTTTCACAACTATTCGTCGAATATACTCGACAATTTTAGAATAATTTTTTGATAAAAAAGACAAAAAACCTGATCAAGCTCTTTCCGCATTATTCACTAGCCCACCTGAACCTGGAGAGAAACTACCGTTAAAACTACTAATTCTAGATGAAATCGATCAAGTATTTTCCTGTAAATCCTTTATATACAACATTTTGTAATGGTGCACCTCAGCAACTATACCTTTCGGTCTAATTTTAATATCAAACATGGTGGACTTCTCTTCAAAAATATAGAACAAAAGTAAATCCCGAATAAAATTCAATTCCATAATATTCGCACCCTACAGTTACTAATAATTAATATAAATCGTAAAACACAAGTACGGCCACTAATACGACTAAATATTCTAATAAGATGCCATAATATACTTATGCAAGAAAGTGGCAGGCATCAATTCGGATGTCAGATTGATCTAGAAGTACTACCAAGATGCTAAGAAACAGTTCTATAATTATAAATATGAAGACAGTATTGTCACGCTTGACAATATGCAGAGTTTGTTTGTCGTCAGTAATAAGCAAGTTGATTCTATACTGGAGCCGTATCGGTTTATACTTGAGATTTTGTGGAGAAGTCCCAGGAGGAAAAATATATGTCAGGATATTTAGCATTATTGTCTAGGGAAATCTATCAAAATGTTCACTTAAAGCTAAGTTTTATACTATCTTACCAATCTATAAAGTATGGGAGTGTTAAAATTAAATAAGGGAGCAAAATTTTGCGATTTTTACTATAAATCCTGGGGAATAAGTCTTGAAGAATATGCGTTTGTTTTATAAACTAACCGAAGTCAAGTTTGATTTATCTTTCCATCAATTTTTAAAAAATAATTTTAGTAGATCAATAGATATTAAAAAATGAACGAATTGAGCTTCTAAGAAGCAAGTCAGCATTAGCTATGCTCTACTAATTTGTCATTCCATCCTTTTGATTCTCCACGATCGTCACATTATCGCCTAAATCGCTTGACTTTATTTCACTTTTGCCACAGAAAATGACAACAGGCTTTTGATGCTCTTTAGATATATCAGTAATCTTTTTTATCAATTTCCCATGTAAAGTCTGAGAGTCAACTTTTCCTTATCCTGTAATAACTAAATCTGCGTCCTTAATCTTTTATTTAATTTATCCAATTCTTATGATTTAGTCTGCTCCACTTTTAATCAAGGCATTAAATAATATAGCTGCGCCTGCTCCCAGTCCCCCAGCAGCTCCTCCTCCAGGTAATTCATCAACACTTTTACCGAAAGTCTGAGTTAAGACTTGACTAAAATTAATCACCCCTTTCTCCAGTAATTCAAGATCTTACTTTTTTGCTCCTTTCTGAGGTCCAAAAACATAAGTTGCTCCTGTAGGCCCAAGTAAAGGATTGTTCACATCTGTGCATACACTCATTGAAACCCTCGAAAAATCAAACTAACTCTTCTCGATTTTAGCAATAGCTGATAAGTTCTACCCATTTAACTGAGAAATTGGATAATTATTAAGTCCATAAAACTTATATCTTAGTGCAGATGCAGCACCTATTCCCACCTAATTTGTTGCAGATCCTCCAATGAATAAAATTATTTGCTTGCATCCTCGTTAAATTGCATCTTTTATTAGCTGACCTGTCCCTACTGTGCTTGTTTTTAAGGGATTTCTTTATTATTTTGTTAACAGATTCAAGCCTGAAGCCTTTGCCATTTCTATATAAGCAGTCTGTTGTTCTTTCTGTAGCAAGTAGAAAGTTTAGATGGGTCTGCATAGGGGATCAAGCACATTTTGAACATACTTTCTCTCAGTTTTGATAGACTGTTAAATCGCTTACAAAGATCCTTCGCCACCATCAGCAAGTGGACTCAATTAAAGCTCAAACTTTCCATTCAGTTCCTGCTTTACTATTTGGCAAACTTGAATAGCAGTGAGCTTCGGTCTAAACTTATCTGGGACAACCAAGATCTTCCTAACCTCTGAAATCATGATAATAAAAAAAGAGTAGTACTAAGATAAGTATGATAAATCAGAAAGATAAAATTTAGAGTAATTATTTAACAAGCCTGGCTTCTTCTCGACCGAAGTTCATGTCTTTAAGCTTAGACTTGACATCATACATTTTCTTTTTGTAGTCAACATTCAAAGTTTATAATTTTTGCATTTGCTCCAATTTCCTTAGCTTTGTTTGATTGCTAAGTAACACCTGAGTCAGAATAAATTGCTGATTCATAAGCATTTAATTTTATAAACTTAGATTTTTTATTTTATTTTCAGATGCAAATGACTACAAAATTAATTTTGAATGCTGGTCTTGATTGACAGGAACTGCTGCTTGTTTGGACTCTTTGTTGCTGATTGGCTACACTTTGACTGAACTATAATTAATAATTCCTCTATTTTAATTATTTTAATATGAGCGCGAGATCTCCTTTGATGCGGGCTCACAACTTGAAACACAGGTCCATTATTTTAATGCTTCTTTTGATTTTCCTTAATTTCTCACGACTTCATATATTTAATCAGGGCAAGCTTAGTCACCGCCATGTAATTCCATATTCTCAGACTATCTCTTCCATATCCGGGATATAATAACACTATTGCCGAATATTGGTTTCCTGTGGAAGCTTGACTGGCTTACTTGACTTTCTTTAGCTGGAATGGCTAAGTTATAGGGTGCTAATGGCCGAAATGTCATTTTATTATTTTTATTTTCAATAATTTTACTGTGGGAATATTGGTAAAATGTTCTCGGATTATAAATTTGAAATATTTCAAGAAAATGAAAATAAAATAAATATCAGAACCATCTTATTTCACTAATTTATTGCATTCTATCATATTTTTTCCCTTTTCATTCTTCCGGCGTTGATGAAAGTTACATGTTATTAATAACTGGCTGAATCATTTTGCAATTGTAAATCAATTGATATTAAATAAAATGATTTTTCACTTCAAAAGAAAGTCAATAATCTTTATTGTAAAGCTTGATATAATTTTTAAAGAATTTGCTTGCAAATAAAAAAATTTGGAAGATTTTTAGGATGCCTGAAAACTTCAAAAATAATCAAAAAAATAGTCAAATTCAAGGAGAAAAGAGTTGATGATGAAAAATAAATAAAACAAATACGATTAAGTTTGTGCTATATATAGCTACCGTCAAGTAACAGCGTATAATAATAAAAAAAGTTAAAATGCCAAACTTATTGAAGAGGCACTTTAATTTATTTTTACTGCTGCTCGCTCTTATCGTTCTTTCTGAGTCCAAATTTGATAGCTCTGCAAATTTTGAACATATCGCAGGGTCATCAGCGATGGAATTTGAATTGAAAGAAGGAGACCAACTTGAAATTGAAACAACTCTGAGCACTAAAGCCAGCTTTACTCTCCATTTGCTTAAACTCAACGAACATGACCATAATTTATTAGCTAAGGTTGTTGATGTTCATCATGCCCAAAATGCCCTTTCATTGATTAAAAACTATAAAATTATGTAAAGTGGAAAATATGTCGCCGCTCTCCAGCTTAATACTCTCCAGTTGATTTACCAATTGATATTTTATTGACTGCTAAAGTGAATGGACTGAAATTAAAAAGTACTCAAAACACCGCCGCCAAAAGTTCAAAAAAACAAAGTATAACTTTAATTCCAATCATAATTGATATCTTTGAATACAAAAAACTGATTTATGAAGGCCCAAGTGCATTGATTGAAGTTTTTGAACCAAACTAAGACTACATGATTGACAGTTAGGCTTATACAACACATGAAACTTAATCTGGTTCTTTGGAATTTATGACATCAATAAAGGGAAAGCGGATGGTCAAAGTTATTCAGGAAAAAGGTGACCTTAATTTGATCAATAGAATATCAATCAAGTTATAGGACCTACCAGTCATAAAATATAAGTCTAATATTAGATTGCTAGCACCACCTCGATGGACTGATCTTGGCTGTGGAGATATGAATTATAACTCTTCTGCTGGATAACAATGTGACAATGGTAATAAGACCTGTTGTATAAACTGTAAAAACCAGCCAGGTTGCCGTAACTATGCAAGTTCCACATTTCTTTACTTAAATGGGGTTGCTTACCTGGCGAGCACAACTATAAGTCTCCCTTTCTATGGTGACAATATAATAGTTTTGGATGAACAATGTGATAATGGTGGAAAACCTGGTTGTGTCTTAGTTAAAGGAAAAATTGATCCAGGATATATTTGTTACAATCAGAGCTATTCTAACCTTTTCACTGATGGTTTGTATTATCCAGAAAATCGTTCAATTTGCTATGTAAACTGCGGTGATGATCTGATCTATGGAACATAAGAGTGTGATAATGGAAACAAAACAGGGTGTTCTACTAACTGCAAAATTGACTATGGGTTCTATTGTACTGGTCAACCTTCCAATTGCACCAGTCTGTGCGGCGACTCATTGAAGGCCAGCGATGAAGCATGTGATAACGGTAAGGCAGCCAGATGCCTCACTTGCAAGGTTGATGTTGGATACACTTGTACAACTACAGGCCAGGCGCCCTCAGTTTGCAACTCTGTCTGTGGGGATGGAATTGTTGTAGGAAATTAAGTGTGTGACAATGGGAAAAAACAAGGATGTGGTATCTGTAGCAGTGTCGATTCAGGCTGGGTTTGCAATAAAATTCTTCTACCGGACGGTAACTATACTTCTCAATGCAATCTTAAACCAGTTTGTGGAGATGGAATCCTCTCACCAGGTGAACAATGCTAATTTACTGGTACAACAGCTCCAGAAGGCTGTGATCCAACCACATGCTTGGTGAAATTCGGTTACAATTGTGATAACAGCATACCTTCAATATGCAATTCAGTTTGTGGAGATGGAAAGCTTGCAGATGATGAATTTTGTGATAACCACGGTGCCACTGGTTGCTCAAACGACTGCACAAAAGCATAATTTGGATTCTCCTGTAAAATAGATCCTGCCGCACCCGCTGGCCAGCCAGTTTCCCTCTGCTCTTTTACCTGCGGCGACAACAAACTGGCCTCCGACGAAGTGTGCGACAACGGCAACAAACTGGGCTGCCAGAACAACTGCAAGTAGGACTACGCCTTCAGCTGCGTGGTCGACCCGGCTGCTCCTGTCAACCAGCCCTCCTCTCTTTGCTCTTCCACCTGCGGAGACAACAAGCTGGCTTCCGACTAGCGATGCGACAACGGCGGCGCTGTGGGATGCAGTTCGAACTGCGCTGCGGACTGGGGCTTCACCTGCGCGATTGATCCTGCTGCTCCAGTTGGCCAGCCCTTCTCGCTGTGCAAGACCACGTGCGGAGACGGAAAGAAGGCGAGTACAGAACAATGCGATAACGGCAACAAACTAGGTTGCCAGACTACGCTTTCACCTGTGTGAATGATCCTGCTGCTACAGTGGGTCAGCCAACGTCACTCTGCTCTTTCACGTGCGGAGATAACAAACTGGCTTCTGATGAATAGTGCGACAACGGTAACTCGATTGGGTGCAAGCTTAATTGCGTGCACGACTTCGGATACTACTGCAGTGCGAAGGTCAATGGAGCCGAGACATACTCTATCTGCGATACTCAATGCGGAGACAACAAACTTGCTGGATCCTAACAATGCGACAACGGAAATAAATTAGGTTGCCAAACCAACTGTAACCCTGATTATGGATTTAGTTGCACCGTTGACCCATCTGCTCCTGCCAATCAGCCCTTCTCTGCTTGTAAATCAACTTGCGGTGATGACAAATTAGCCTCAAACTAATAGTGTGATAATGGAAATGTGGTTGGGTGTAGATCAGATTGTCTTGTGGATTGGGCCTTCACATGCAATACCTTCCAGAGTGCAATTGAGACATATTCTATCTGTTCAGCTCAATGTGGCGATGGAAAGAAAGCAAGTACCGAACAATGTGATAATGGCAATAAAACAGGATGTATTCATAATTGCCAGCCAGACTTTGGTTTCACATGTGTGGTCGACCCAGCCGCACCAGCTGGTCAACCTGCTTCTGTATGCTCTTCAACTTGTGGAGACAACAAATTAGCCTCTGATGAACAATGCGACAATAGCAACAAAACAGGATGCCTTCATAATTGTCAGCCAGACTACGGCTACTACTGCTCAGTAGACCCAAGCTCTCCAGTGGGCAAACCCTACTCCTTATGTCAAACTAAATGCGGTGACTACATCGTTGCAGGGAACGAAGCATGCGATAATGGAAGACAGGCCGGATGCCCCAATTGTATGGTTATTGTCGGATACGCTTGCTCTGGTACACCCTCAAATTGTGTACTCACATCTATCTGTGGAGATAAGATTATTAACGGTACTTAAGTTTGCGATAATGGTAAATTACCAGGCTGTATGACATGCTTGCAAGTTGATCCTGGATATTATTGTACTGGACGCCCTTCAGTCTGTGTGACTAAATGTGGAGATTCTATCCGTGCAAGTGTTTAATAGTGTGATAATGGTAACCAGGACGGATGTAGGAAATGTCAAATTGATCAGAAATACAACTGTTTCGGTAATGTTGGTGAAGCATCGACATGCGTCTTGAATGTCTGCGGTGATAAAATTATGAGCAAATTCGAATCTTGTGATAATGGTAATAAAACAGGCTGCATAAACTGTGCAGTAGATCCAGGATACGCTTGTACAGGAGCAGTAGGAGCAATCTCAGTCTGTCAAACTATCTGCGGAGATATGGTAAAGACTGATGATTAACAATGCGATAATGGAAACAAAGTGGGATGCCTAAATTGTAAAATTGATGTCGGATACACCTGCACCCAGAATAAAAATCAGAAATCTATCTGCACATAAATTATAGACACATAAAGATGGAAGTGATGATTCAACTGTACCATGATCAATCTCTTTTTCTTCATTTATTTATCTACTTCTTTTAAATTTTAATCTAAATTTATCAAAGATTTTTCATCAATAATAAAAAAACAAACAATTCAAGAATTAGAGATGAATCAATAAAATTCAGACATGCGTAAAGCAATAATTGATCAAATTAGTAAAAAATAAATATGTTAAGTCATGGCTTTTTCAAAACCGCCTCCCATGGTAGATATTGTCGGGCAACTGATTGTTATGCTGCTGTAAAAAAATTCAGGAATTAAGCCTTACACATGGAGATAATTCCTCATCACATCATCAGCTAACTCTCACACATTTATCAATAAACTTAAGTAATATTAGCCTTCCCTTAATCAAGTTCCAATAAGCAATGCTAAAAAATACATACTTGAACACGATTTAGATACTTCAGATACGATGGAAATAGTCGAAAAGACATCTTATTATTTTGGCAAATTGCTCAAATGGGCACTTCTCGTGTGTAAATAATAAAAATGATCTCACTAATAAAACTGTAATATATAAGTATTTTTGACATGTATTCATGTCTCTATATGACTGTATTATATTAGGTTATTCTTAATAACGAATGTCAATAACAATAATTCCCATATTTCGACACTATATATATATATTTTATAATTAATAAACAATTGCCAAAAATAACAATAATACCAATATAAATAGCAATGGGTTTAATCTTCGCTCTCATTGTAATAAACAGCCTACTCTTACTTGCCTTCCCTGTAGTATTCAAACTAATATTTGTGTATGTGTTAGGTTTCTCAAAAGCTAATATTAAATTGAAAAATCCGTTTAAGTTTGTCAGTACGTAGCTAGTGCTTAAGGAACCTATCTGGGGAATTTAAACTGTTACTATATTTGTGCCTGAGATCAAGATTATTGTTGATTTAAAAAATGTTAAATTGTGTATTGTAATCACCAAACCTAGGATTATGTTGAGTAGAAGTAGTAATCAGTTACTTTCATTAAAAATTGTAGATGGCCTCAAATAGAATAATTTGCTTTATAACTTAATGGTCATTATTAAATCCATTAAAACAGGAAACTGTCAATAAAAAGTAAATAAAAGTACACAACCTAAAAGTAGGAGCTAAGAAGGCAGGCTTGGCTTGGGATTTAAAGCTTTAATACAGTTTCTAGGACTCTTTCTAATGCAATTTATTGAAATCAGAATAAATAATGGCGATATCGGTATAGTGGCATCTTTGCCAAAATAGTAATGTTAGTACAACTCACGCAAGGAGACTAGGGTTGGGATTACTTTACTTTAAAGTTTTTCATAATATTTAATATTTGTCGACGAGCTCAAAATTGGAGCAAATTTACATGATGATCATGAGATTAACATAGTATTCAGTTGTCCATTAATGAAACTCTATACAGCTCGCCACATGGAAAATGTTTTGATAAAAAGTTAAAATATGAATGTTAGCATTCGTATTCCTTTCACTTTCTCATGGCAGCGTTCAATACAAAACATAGGAATTTATATCACAGCTCCAAAATTACTTTCACAGTCTACTCCGGTTGATTTTTAAAATTTCTCCAAAATTGTAAATCAAATGCTCTTCGATGAAAAAATATTTGTTGGAGATTAGTATTCACTACAAATGAAGCGAAAGGGATCAGCTGATTAGATTACGGAAAATACTTCAAGTAAAAAATTTGTACTATCAATTGAAGAAGCAGAAGTAAGAATGACTGAGTTATGTGAACCAAATTAAGACACATCCGAAGCTTTAAAATATTTGTCTAATATCGAGCTAGCAATACTTAAATTTCAGAAAGTAAAACTCAATGATGATGGTTTTGCAGTAAGCTAAGCAAGCCTTAGTCTAAAAAAGTACGATAAACTAAAATAAAACTATGTATAGAAGTAAAAATAGTCAAGTTTTCGAAAAGAAGTCTTGAGAATAAGCAATCTATTTATAAACAAATAGAATAACACAACAAGAATAAGTCATGATGATGTCAAAGTAAGTTGTCAGAGGTAAGAACTCGCGTTACTAGGAAAATTATTCACACTTATCAATTCCAGGGTTGTTATTGAATAATACGATTAGATTATGTATTTACCTTATTTAGAAATTGCAAGAAATTATCACGCTAATAAAATTACTTTGTAAGATGCACTGTATCAAATTATGATAAAGAAAACTCAATCAACATAAATGATATCAGTTCAATCTAACGAGACAATACAACACGAAAGTTCATTAATTTATTCCCCAAAGCAGATCGAACTTGAACTTGATATTTCTTAACTAATTCACAAAATTACTCTATACAATTCAGAGTATAGACAGGGTCGAACTATTGCAGGTGAAATTAACCATGAACTTACCTTCAAGCGCATCACCATGGAGTATAAAACTATTAAATAATTTATCGTAGCTGATTTTAAGCTGTTTTATAAACAAACTGAAACTGCTAATTAATTGGAATTACAAGTTACCGATATACACATGACACAAGATTTTTTCACTCTCAAAGATTATTTTGTTGGATTTACTATGTTTAAACTATTACTTCAGTTCTCAAGTGATTAGTAATAACTTGAAGTTAATCCGGTCAAAAAATCAGCAAAAACGAGTAAGAAAAGTCTTAATTTCGCTAAAATTATATTAAAGTATGCATCTGAACAACTGACTTTACGAAAGCTCTCAGTAATGAAGCAATCAAATGCAGATGGTAAACTGTCTTCTCTTTATTTTTCTCTTGCAAAATGCGATTTCAGTGTAGATAAAATCTATCAAAAAAGCAAAATATTAAAATACCCTTTAGACTAAACCCATAATTTAGTTTCAGTCACATCAATAACAATAAAACAGTTTCTCACAACCAGTTTAACTTCGACTTCAGCTCCAAAGCAAAAATATATGATAAACATAAAAAACCCCGTCTTGCTGTTACCTGAGATCGATGTTTCAGACAGACTACTCAATTATGTTAAAACTTTTAATAAATTGTAACCGAGCTTGCAAGCTTTCATGAATAATACTACAGATTAAAAAATAAGGGCAAAGCGTCGAAAATATAAAATATTTATGGTAGACACTGATATATTCATGATCAAAATCACCAGTCTGCTAATTGGGATTTAAGATTCTGTGTTCGATAGATCAATGCTTAACAGGATGCGTTTTCACAGAGAATACTTATAACGTAAGCCTAAATACAATTAAAGCGAGACGATAAATTTCTTGAAACAAACAGCACAAGTTATGAATTTGCTTGAAATTCAATTTTAAAGTATTTCCATTTAGATGAAACCTTTATAAGCTGCAGGAATTAATGAGAAATCAGTAAAATAATGGACAGCTGGACTGAAAGAAATGTATATGGGGAAAAGTGAAGAGAAAATTAATTTGGATTCTGGGCCTAGGCTTATTAGAGTTAACAATTTTCACCTTGATGTCGACATTAGCGATTATAAGGTTAAAATAAGAGATTATCCTTTCAACATAATGAGTATTTCCAAAGTTAAGGGAGGTCTATAATATCTTAAAACTAAAAATATTTACGAATAAACTTCACACTTTTTAAAAAGCTCTGTTTTTATTGATTAAGTTACTATTCAAATCGGTTTAAGCATACTCTCAGGATTGGCTGAAGTGTATAGAAAACTATCAAAATATAGCAGATCGTTAGACTAATACAAAAATACAGAATAATTTTTACACACTTTGAAAACAAAAAGCAGTGTAGAGTTATCCAGTTATAAACCTTACTGGCATATTATGCATAAATCAGCAGACTGGTTCATAGATATTCGGAAATAATCGTAGATTAAAATTAAATTATTAACTGGTCTGACACCATACTCAAAATAGAGTTTAAGTTTGTCATTAGGCAGCCTATTCTTAAGATCAACTCCAATAAAAACATAATTCTCAATATAATACTTATAACTAAAAGGCAACAAACTAAAGATGTTCTAGATAGGCAAACAGACAGTTCAACTTTCCTCAATATATAATGAACCAGATCTGAATATCATGATAAATTTGTAAATATAAAGTCAGAACAATACTGATAATAGAATGCTCAAAGATAATATTGTAAGAGTTTCATAATAAATTATAAGGGAGTTGTGGAAAATACAACAATTAAGGACTGACTGGTTGTTGATTTATGGGCTAGTCTAACCTATGTCTAAGAAACAATAGAATGTGCTTAAAAGATAGGAAGAGTCTAGCTATGTTTAGTTATTTAAAATGGCAGCTAATATGCAACTCAAAAATAGAGATAAATAATTATCAATTTTTAGTGTACTTAAATAAGTAAAAATTAGTGCCAAAATTGATAAATTCTGCTTACAGTTAGCTGATTAAGACAATTAAGTCGATCTAATTATCAGTAACTTTAACTTTGCATTAGCATCATAGGCCAAAATATAAAAATGGAAAATGAGACATTTTCTTGTTATGTTGTAGAGCATCATTGGCCGACTTAAAATTTATAAGAAGAAAGCAGTTGCACATTATTAATCAAACTATCAGTTTTTAAAGCTTTTTTCATAGGTCAATTTAGAAGATATCAAAAGACATAAATAATAAAGATAGACGTTTAAGGAGATATTTTTAGTCTGTCGAGGATTGAAGATAAAAATTGGATAATACGCAGTTATTAACAATTAAATAGTATATCTAATGAGAAAAGTATAAGCTGATAGTTTAAAGGTTCAGTTAACTCCTGAACTCAAGAAAATGTTAGATTCATTATTCTATAGCATTTTTGAAGCAAATAAGAAGAAAGTTGATGATTTGACGAAAAATAAATACTTTAAAATGAGTGCAACCCAAAAACTTAGAGAAACTGTTGTGCTGGTAATCAGAGCAAATCGAAAGAAGAAAAATTTCTGTTAAAGAATAAAAACTTACATTGTGCTAAAAAGCGTTTAAATAGGTTTAAAGATTCCAAAAAAGCTATTACTATTGACGAATGGCAAACCTACAAGCATTAAGTATAACACTACATTTGCAAATGACGATCTTTATCGTGTTGATCCAAAAATATCGATAATTTGGTTGTTCGAAACTGTCTAGATCTGGGTAACAGCACATCCAAACTATTTATGGATTTTAGGTAAATAAGCAAGTCCTCAAATTTTGCATGAAGCTGAAAGGATATTAAAATGTTCTCAAATTTCATTTAATTTATAAAAACATGAAAATTAAAATCTACCGCCACATTACTAAGAGCTGGTTGTAAAATCAGGCATTTAACGACATACAAGTCTGCACCTTCAAATACGTGAAGGCGTCATATAACTCAGCAGACCTAACATTTAAGTTTTGAAGTAAATAGGCGAGATTCTTATTAAACTTGTAGATACCAAAGTATAAAAGAAAAGAGAATGGCAAAATGAAAAATAAAAGTACTCTTAAATGATTTCTCATGGTAGAGAAAATGTAAAGAGTAAACTTAGTTGGAAATACTCTGATTTAAGCAAAGGTCCACAACCGGTTCTCATTTCTAAAGTCTTTCTCAATCTGGACAAAGTCAATATAACTTTATTAGGTTCAAAGAGTGCAGATACAACCAAATAGATGAAATAGTAAAAATAACTATCGTCTCGCTCAAAATAAGCAAAAATAAAATATCCAATGTTAAGCTTAGTTTCCAGTGACATTTAAATAAAAGTAGGAGTCTACTCATAAGAAGCACTTAAACGAGAGTTCCAAATTAATAATCTGACAATAATAAATTGCATGGAACCAGAAGATAGTCTTTATCGCACATTATTCTAAATGAACCATGGAGATAATTTAGCTATTGAGCTTAAAATTGATTAACGACCACTTTCAGCTCATAATCCTAAAGTGTTTTGGAGTTTCTTCAAGTAAGTATTCATTCGTATTTATCCAGTAAAAATCAAAATGACTGAATAGCTTTACAACTAAATATACTATTTCTTCTTCGGGATTAAGCCTGAGACTGATTAAAGTTAATAGTAACTATCAAACATTCTTCCTGATTTTTACCTGTCTGTGCTTTTAGATGAAATTAAAGTCCAAGCATGGTACCGTACCCCAAGCAGACTTAAAAGATTATAAGGAGTCAGCATAGGACTATAAAAATTTGAGCTTAAAAACTAATTCTTGGATAACAAAACATTATTTGATCGATGGGTGAATTTCTTAATTAAGCAACTAGCATCTCAGTTTTTCAACGTGATAGGTCAGAAATTATTCGGTTGAATTAGATAAAAATTTGATTACTTTTTATATTTTGATACTTCTCTACTGTTTATTTCTCTATTTACTACTATTATTTTAATCTTGATACCAGTACGATGCATGAGTGTGTGTCAACACTGGTAGTATTATCATATCATTCGTCATATTATTATAATATAAACAGAAAGATAGAACCGAGCCGTAAACCTGGGTTCTAACATATGTTAAACAAATAACAGATATCAAAATTCATATTCGAAACTACGAACATCCTGAAAGTGCAAGATTTCCTATAATAAATACCAGATCTAGATGTTCGTTAATATCGAGACCGGAAGTAGAATAATATATTGCATCATCTTTGTTTTAATGATCAGAAATAACTTATTAAATTGTATGTTGTGCATACTTCTCGGTTAGTGCAAAGACGGATCGAAGCCAGTAAAAATATTTATAAAAAATAAACTAAACATTAAATTGCTGCTTGGGTCAATTAAAAGAATGCTGAAGGATTTACACCATTATTATACGCATCATTCAATGGGCATATTGAATTGATTCATTATTTGATTGAAATTGGTGCAAATATCGCTGCTTCAAACAATACTAAGCTAAATGTTCTTCACATGGCTGCACAGAATAATAAAGTCTCTAGTCTTATTTACTTTCAAGGAAAAGTTGACTATAATGCCGTAGATGAGAAAGGTAGTACTCCTTTGCATTGGGCTGCATATAGTGGCAGTGAATAAGCGGCAGCTTTCTTACTAACAGTATAGAAGATTAAAATCAACATGAGAGATATTGAAGGTCAGACTCCACTTTTATTAGCTACACTTTTCGGTAATACAAAAATTGTACGAAGACTATTAATGAAAGGCGCAAAACGAAATATAAAAAACAACAAAAACCAGTTACCAATATAAATCGCTCGCTAGAATTAGTTTAAAAATATAACAAAGATGCTAGATGACGATTACTCATGTTTCGATTTTCTTAAATTTTACTACAATGTCAAACTGTAATACAAACCAAAATCACGCAGTTATTCAATACCTATTGTGTTCATAGTGACAACCATCTGTAGTTTGTTGATTTTACATGGGTTAATTGTATATAAGGAGATATATTTGTATGCGATTTAAGGAGCTGTTGTTGGAATTATGATATTATTGTATTTGAGTTTGTTGGTGAGACCAAAGCAGTAATAAAAGGAAAATTTAGTACTCTATATTAATTAAACTAAAAAAATATGTTTTGAATGCTTACGCAAGAAACCAAAACGTAGCTATCACTGCGATACCTGCAAAACGTGTATCGAGCAGTACGATCACCATTGCACTTGGATAAACAACTGCGTAGGCAAACGAAATATCGCAAGATTTATTATATTCATTTTCTTCTTATTGGCAAGTTTGGCCATTATCGGTATTACGAGTGCATGGGGTATCATTGTCACTGTCATACCTGATGTACATATTATGGAGCAATGGCTGGAGTTTCGGGATTAAACTCATTAAGGAGATCAGTGGCAGAAATTGGGCAGAGCGGTGCTGTTTGCTGTTAATATTGGAGTATCACTGTTTAGTTTGCCTGTTCTTCTTCTCTTTCTTATGCAAATTAAAAATCTTCTGATCAATAAAACTACTTATGAAAGAATCAGGGGAGACAACTCAACAGTTCGTGATCAACTAAAGAAGCGAAAGAAGAAAGGACCATCACTTGCAAACTGTAAAGCAATGTGTTCAAGAACAAGATAATCATTTTCCACTGATCAGTCACTTTAGTAGAGAATGCTTGAACCAGGATCTTCATGAATTTCTAAACATGTTTTTAATACTTGATTGTTCATATTATTCTAATGCAATACAAATGAAATGGCTAGAATTTAACAAAATAAAAATTAAAATCATTTCAAGAAGTTTGCGAATATTCAAGTGTACTAGGATGATCCACTCTAATCGCAATTCTGCTATTATTTAACTCTTTTTTAATTTGCTCATACAAATCCATACGTATTTATTTATTTTTCCTCATACTGATAGTAATTTCTTCTGCTTTTTTACTACACTATTTAACTAGTTTAGTAATATTTTCCATGGTAGTTTATCCTAGGTCACAATTCTCCATATTCAGATCAACGGAGACAAGCGTGCGTATTTTAAGCAAACAGGTGGCTAGATAATTGGCAGCATAATCACCAATTTTCGTGCCTTAGAAAACCAGTCTCAATTTCTTTAATTTTTTTGTGGATAGCAGTCCGGTGCACACACACTGCACACCTTTCAACTGAATATTATTGTATTTCAGTGATAAATCCAGTTAGTGTAAATGCGGTAATTGGGAGATCAGCCTGCCGATGTAGTGGCAACCTTTTTATGTGATTTCGGTGTCGTCGATTGTCAGTTTTAGTTTATTGAGAGAGATTAAGGTTATCAAAGATATTGAGATTGTTTTTATACCTAAATCACATATTTTGTTATTTGATACGTTCAAATTTAAGGAATTTAGGGACTTTATGTTTTAGAATGAGGCAAATTTTAGGCCTTTTTATGTTAGTTGGTTGCCAATCATGTTCAATTTTAGTGTTGTTAACTTGTAGGCTGAAAGCATAGATTTACTCAATTAGTGCAATCCCTTGTCACCGATCTCGGCATTTCTCAAAATCAGTGTCAATTATTTTAAACCTGCTCCGATTCCATTTTCAGCATCCATAAGATCGCATATTCCAAATACTCCTTCATCTCTTATCGAATTATCTGAAGCATTAATATATAGTTCATTTAATTATTTAAGTTTTTGAAGCTATTTTATACCTTTATTGAAGTGAATATGATTAAGCCTAGTGCGTTACAAAGTCAGCTATAATATTTGTAGATGTGGGCACAGTGATAATCCTTTCATTAGTGATGGGAAAAATTATGAATTTATTTCATTAAAACCTAGATTCAAGCGTAATGTGTGAAGGACTGTTGCATTTGTTAAGTTAAAGAGCTCTTAGAAGGATGGATTCAACTTGATGCCGTTGTTTGGCACATACAAACTTAATTATTGTAGGTTTGGCAAAATTGATTGAACTGCTGTTAAAATATGTTTAAATCCTTAATTCTTTATTTTGTTACTGAATAAATGTAAAATTACTTCCAAAGATTCAAACATAAATTTTTCAACGTATAATTCTTTTGAATGCCAAATGCAATCAACTCAGCTTATTTTTCCTCAATTTCACAAAGTTACATTTTCAAGTCTAATTCTTCTAAATTAACATGCCTAATGTTTTTGAGCTAATCCATCATTTCTAACTCGCTTTTCTTTAAAACTCCATCACTTGTTGTCAAATTAATTCTCACAGTGGGCGCTTTGTTACCTGAACTTATAATTTTTCCAATATTGCTTAATTATTCGAATTTTTAGATTACTAGTTCTCGAGAAGTGACCAACTTTTTAACCAATTCAGGGTCTAATTTAATTTCACTGTTAATTTTCTAGATTAAGCAAAAAGTACGCTTCTGAGCAAATCATGCTAATTGATGTAGGCTTCAAGTTCAATAAAATCATATCTAGTTTTGACATTTTCATCTAGCATCCTACGCAAAACTTTGCCAACTCCAACTATATTAGGATATCTTTTCTTAATTTCCGCAATAGATGACTATATATTCTATTTTTCTCTTACTAACCTCTCTTCTATTCTCTTCAAAGTACAAAATTCCAAAATCACAAGCCCTAAAGAATAGCAATCACTTTTATAAACTTTATAATTAGTAAGATGTTGTTTCTGCCGATACGCAACAAACAGCTCCGGTGATAGATAATACGGTGTGCCTATCACAGTTCTGTTTTACGTCATATCACACACGCCAACCGCAGTACCCGCACCCACATCGCATACTTTGAAAAATAACGGGTCTTATTAGAAAATTAAAATGTTTGACGGTTTTACATCCCGGTGTGCTAGCTAAATTTTTTGTAAATGAGTGAATACGTCCAGCATTGATGTTATGAAATTTAGTACTTCATCTTCGCTGAAATACTGGTTTTTGTCTTTACGATGCTGTAGGAATTATTTCAGATTTGTGATACCTTTTTACATGTGAATATAGCCTTTCCTGCTTTTGAATTGATTTTTTTCTTGCAAACAGTAGCTACCCTTATACTCAACAATATTAGGATGAGGATTTAGTTTAAGTTTCCCAAGCAATTAAACTTCCTTTCTGAATATAAATTCACTCATATTATCTTAAAGTCTAACTTATTTGACGCACTAGACATTGCCATTTTAATCCTGCACTTCATAGACATAAGAATTGCCCTTGCCGATAACTTTTTCCCGTCTTATCGTATATTTCTAGTACAGCTATCGATCGCCACTTAGAAATTTAGTTTGCTTGTTGTTATTCATCGATTAAAGTTACCTTACTTTTGTTTCGATTTTTATTTATTATATTTTCTCGCTTATATCACCAAAACAACCTTTAACTTGCATCTAGGCTAAGGGGTAGATAAAGGAAATTTTATGGAAATTTATGGTTTTTTGGGGGAATTATAAGAGTAAAAATTTGAAAAATTTAGTTCTCTTTTTATAATATAATGTCTTCTGATTTAAACTGATATCTTAACAATAAGAGTGTATTTCAAAATACTAACGCATGTCACTTTAATATTCTTCATTTAACTAAATAAATATATTTCCTAGTTCTGAACTTCAGCCAAATGAATATAACATATTACTTGGATAAACACTGAGAAAATTGACAATATGATAATCTAAGAATATATATACGTTATTATTTGAACATGTCCACAGAAAACTCAACCCAGCTATGCACAAACTGTAACAAATAGTTTCCTGCTGACAAAATTGACTTACACGAAGCTTACTGTTGCCGAAATATCCGCCGTTGTACTCTATGTTCAGCCATGGTCGATGTAAAAGATCTGTAATAGCACAACGTAATCTAATGCCTTACTCTAGAAATAAAACCATACATTGAAACCATGTTCGATGTGCTAATAACAATTTTAACCAACTGAACTTAGTCGGCATTAGATTGTCTGTCCCAGGAGACCTGTGCTCTGCCAATACTGTTAAAATAAATATGCGCATTCGGAATTTGCTAGGCATTAGTAAATGTGTGGAGCACGCACCAAAATGTGTAACAATTGTAACCGATTGGTCAGTCTTAAGGATTTTGTTATGCATTAAGGTCGGTGCAATCGAAGGAATTAATAAAGAAGATAATAACGAAATTAAGTTAGTCAATAACCGTATATTCCAAGACAACAACGCCAACAAGGACAACGTGCAGATCGATAACGCCAGAACAGTACAAACAATCTCCGCGAGCCACTAAACCGTGCGAACTCAGTTCAAAATAATGTATTGACGAAACCGACTAAAATAAAACCAACTAATGTTATCGGTCCATAAGCAATTAAGCCGTCACTTGATCCTATCCCTATTTCTGTAAAGATTGCATTAAAGCAGAAATAACAGCGAGCTCCATTGAAGAATAAAAATTGATTATATTATTATCATGCATGTATAAAGAATTAAAGATCCAACTTCACTAAAAAATAATTTAATGAAAATTATAAACATGAATGAAGTTTCACACTTTTTAATTCATCGACATTTTGAATGCCAGCTTGTTTTGCATGAAGTCTGTTATTATTTTAATTTAAGCTCATGTGACTCTGATCCCATAACCGAATTCGAGTGCATAGGGTTATTGTATGACTTCAATAATTCAATTTTAAGTGCGAGAACAAGGAACACTGAGTATAGCATACCTTAACCAAGAATGTGAACTGCTCTGGCAACTGGACCTGCTAAATACGGGCAAATCACTTTCAGGTACAGTGTGCATAGAAATATAGTGAAAATTGCAGCTTTCATTTCATTGGACTGATCATAGAAATAGTAATCCAACCCTAACATAATGGCAATATCCACAAATACAGACTAATTATTACCATACTAACTTTCCCCTTGATTTTCCTTCTGATTATCTGCAGTACTCGCTAATATTGTTTGATTATTATTGGTGCCAATATGCCTGCCCATATATTTCCCCATTTTCCTGAGTGCAAATCCCAGCAGCATAATAATCGAGATATTATATGCTAGATCAATATACATTTGCAGTGGGTTATCTTAAGTGGGAGTTCGTACCAGTTGCAGATGTGAATTATTTGATATTATTGCCAACCCTTCACTTGCGATCAGGAACGACACTAAATATATTATTTATAGAGGTACGGGTGTAGAATATTGCTGATGTTGTGTTTATCTACATTACTATTATTATTGATTATGATTATGCTTTTTGTATCTCAGATTTGTATTTTTATTATTTTTATATTAACTTAGTGCATATATTTTATAGTATGTAGGATGTTGATTTATATCTTCGTTTATTATATTTGAGATGATAAGAGCACTACACAGAATATACAGAGCATCGAACATCCGCGAGAGAATTAGACTATAACGATAGACTAGATTAGCTAAAGGCATCGATGCGAAAACACTGACAACAAAATCACAGGATGATTTATCAAAAATAAGAAATATAGGCATCATCGCTCATATTGATGCAGGCAAAACTACCACAACATAACGTATGCTTTATTATGCAGGAGCTTTACCATCACCTGGAAGTACATTAACAATATATTGTAGATATTGATTAAGGGACCACTGCTATGGACTATCTCGCACAGGAAAGAGAGAGAGGTATCACAATACGATCGGCTGCTATCAGTTTCAACTGGAATTAGCATCAAGTCAATTTGATTGACACACCTGGTCATGTTGATTTTTCAGGGTAAGTTGCGAGAAGTTTAAGAGTTCTTGACGGAGTCGTGACAATACTTGATGCGGTTAAGGGAGTATAAGCTCAAACTCAAAAAGTATTTGCACAAGCCACGAAACACAAAATTCCAAAAATATGCTTCCTAAATAAAATGGATAGAATTGGGTCATCAGCTGATCAGTCAGTAGAAAGTATACGAAATAAATTAGGGGTTTAGCCATTAATATTACAGGCTCCAATTGGCGATGGTGACTCTTTTAGAGGTGTAGTTGACTTAATTGATCTTTAATAGATTGAATTTCAAGGGAAATATGGAGAACAAGTTATTAAAACGAAAATACAAAAAAATACTTAAAAGCACAGTTATATGCTAAAACTTAGATAGAAGCTTGTATAAGCTGTAGGCAATTTCGACGATCAGATAGCAGACATGTACCTCAAATAAGAGTATGTTCAACCCACTAGACTTCGAACTACAATTAGAAAAATATTATTGAAACCTGAAAATGCAGCCAAAGTGTCTCCTGTGCTTTTAGGAGCATCTTTCAAAAATTTAGGAGTACAACCTTTACTTGATGCAGTTTTGTCTTACTTGCCATCACCACAAGATCGATAAGCTGTTAAAGCTGCAGATAACTCTGAGATCAAACGAAATCCATCAAGAACTGAACCATTTTTAGGCTATGTTTTTAAAGTTATGTTCGATATTGAAAAAGGGCCGTTAGCTTACACTCGAATATACTCAGGTCATTTAACAAAAAATTTGTAACTTTTCAACTCAAGTAAAAAGCTCTCAGAAAAAGGTATAAAATATTAAATTACTTAGTTGGCCAAGTTTTAAGAGTACGGGCAAATCATTATGTTCCTATTCATTAAATAAGCGCAGGCGATATTGTAGCATTGTCTGGACTTAAGTAGACAGTTGCAGGGGACACTTTAACTGTCGGTACAAGCGATTAATTTTTACTCCAAAATTTAGATATACCAAACCCTGTATTCTCTGCCCCATTCGAGTTAGAATCAAACAAATTGAAGAGATAATTTGATGAGGCCATGAATCGAAGTGTTATCGAAGACACATCTTTGTCATTCCAGTACTAGCCTGAAACAAATCAGTACTTAGTGAGTGGGCTTGGTGAGCTCCATTTATAAATATTAAGAGATAGATTAATCGGTGATGGAATACCAGTCAAGATGGGCAGTTTGAAGATAAATTTCAAGTAAACTATATCAACAACAGTGTAAAAAAGTCTCACCATATTGAAATAGCTTAAACCTGGAGTTTTCTAATAATTCCATTTAACTCTGGTTATTGCACCATTGAGGAATGAGTAAGGCAAAATATAAAAGAAAAATTAAGTTATATTTACGTTTTAGAAAGTGCCTGAGTTTGATTCATGTTGGAGTTAATTTTGCAAGAAGAAAGTCATTTCAAAAAACCCACGAGAAAGAGCCAATTTTTCAAAATAATAATTAAGCAAAATGAAAAAATATGTAAGAAATCCAACTCCACTGTAGCCTATTGAAGAATAAATTGACTTAGATGGCGAAAATGCTGAAGTTTAAGACAATGTTCCATCAAACTAAAAAGATATTCAGAACAGCAATTAATAATAATAATCGTCAGATGATGAAGGATAAGGTAAAAAGCAATCCCAATAATAACCATATTTCCACATGAACACTCTCCCATTTTAGAGTCTATACGAACTAGTATAATTATGCAATACTTCATTATTATACGGAAAGAACAAACTGCCAGCAACAGGCATTCAGTTACAGATAAAAGACGGCAAATACAAACGTTCATCATATTCAAAATCAGTAATGAACAGATGTGCTTCAAATTTAATAAGATCAATGCTAGACACATCAACAATATTAATATAGCCGATCATGGAGTTCAATTTATAAGGTGATTAAGCTATGATCGATGTTGCTATTAAAGATATACTCAGGAAAAGAGGTAGAGTTACTTAACAGTCTGATAAAAAATTATCTGGGTTTATACCTGCATAGGGTGTCAGAGGGTGGATATCGCAAGTAAGAGCCATGGGACTCTAGATTTAACTTAAGTTTAGTGATTATGAGGAAGTTGTTGGAATCAATCCTTAGAAACTGCTTGTTCAGGATAATAAATGAAGGGCAGAATGGCAGTAAATTGTTAATATTGTATATTCCTTTATACTGATAAATTAATTATTTTGTCATATTTTACTTTGACTAGTCTGAAATTGCG
>APMI01003461.1_pt1 | contig 22583 bp, 26 predicted proteins | sample 667938 | NCBI WGS metagenome assembly APMI01 (sample SAMN01084076, study PRJNA167559) | wastewater metagenome | biome: Wastewater | place: Denmark: Ejby Moelle, Odense | collected 2011-11-28
AAGAATTATGGCGGCGATGACAAACGCTTCTGGCTTACTGTTATCAAACCTCTCTGGATGCCAAAAAAATAAAGCCTGTAAGGTTAGTTAGCCATACTTTTAAAGTAATTTACAATGAAGCTGGCGGGGTTATGTTACCCCGTCAATTTTCAACAAGGCATTATAATGCAAAATAAATTCAAATCAGCAATTCGTTCAGAAGTTCAATATGGTTTATGGTTGGCGCTTGCCGATCAATATAGCGCCGAAATTTCGGCGGGTGCTGGTTTCAACTTTCTTTTGCTTGATGGTGAACATTCACCAATCGATTTACGAACAATTTTGGGGCAGCTTCAAGCAATTGCCGCCTATGATGTTGCGCCAATTGTTCGCCCACCAAAAGACGATGCGGTTTTGATTAAGCAATTGCTTGATATTGGTGTGACCAATCTTTTAATCCCGATGGTTGATACGGCTGAACAGGCGCAAAATATTGTTGCCGCCACACGTTATCCACCACAAGGCATACGTGGGGTTGGTGCCGGTATTGCGCGCGCCGCCCGCTGGGGAAGTGACCCACAATATTTAATGCAGGCCAATGATAATATTTGCCTTATCCTGCAAATTGAAACCGTAAAAGGTCTTGCAAACCTTGAGGAAATTGCCGCGATAGAAGGTGTTGATGGGATTTTCTTTGGTGCGGTTGATTTATCGGCATCCATGGGGCTTTTGGGGCAACCAAATCATCCTGATGTGAAAAATGCGATATTAAATGGCATCAAGGTAGTTAATAATATTGGAAAATTCGCAGGGTTTCTTTCTGCGGATAATGGGGTTTCCAAAGAATATATTGCGGCGGGTGCGAACTTTGCGGCGATTGGTGTTGATACGCTTTTGCTTTCTAATGCCGCGCGAAAACTTGTTAGCGAATTTAAAAACCCTGATAATGAATTTACCGAAGGGGCATATTGATGGAAAAGTCACCTGAAATCGGGCGCGAAATTATTACCCAATCCCATAAAAGCAATGTTTTAGATTTTGGTGCAGGCAAGAATGTGGTTTTCATTCATGGCTCTGGCCCTGGGGTTTCGGCATGGGCGAATTGGCGACTTGTTATTCCTGAATTAAAGGATGAATACCGAATTATTGCCCCCGATATGGCGGGCTTTGGTTTTACTGAACGCAAAATTGACGAGGTTTATAATCGCGATAATTGGACCAATCAACTTGTCGAAATTATGGATGAAATGGGCGTCGAAAAGGCACATTTTGTCGGCAATTCATTTGGTGGTGCGATGGCATTGGCAATGGCGATAGAGCATCCCGAACGGGTTGAAAAAATCGTTCTAATGGGAAGTGTTGGGGTATCTTTCCCAATTTCAAAAGGGCTTGATGACGTTTGGGGGTATGAGCCTTCGATTGAAAATATGCGTAAATTGCTTGATATTTTTGCTTATGATCGTGGTTTGGTAAATGATGAACTAGCACGTCTTCGCTATGAGGCATCAAGTCGCCCTGGCTTCCAAGAAAGCTTTTCATCAATGTTTCCAGCACCGCGCCAAAGATGGGTTGATGCACTTGCCTTTGATGATATGCAAATAAAGAAGCTTATGCATGAAGCATTGATAATTCATGGGCGCGATGATTTGGTTATTCCGCTTGAAAATTCAATCAGATTAAATCAATTAATTGATAAATCACAATTGCATGTTTTTGGACGCTGTGGGCATTGGACACAGATTGAGAAAACCAAAGAATTTTGCGAACTATTACGTGATTTTTTTGGCTAAAAATCTACTTCATTGATTTTTATTGCCTCTGGCGTAATTTCATATTCCATATAACCGTTTTTGCAGCCACGCGCGCGATATGATGCCGCCGATGGTGCGGTTATAAATAATGTATCATGGATTTTTTGTGCGGCGGGTTTGTGCAAATGCCCGCTTAGAACAAGATCTATTTTTGCCTCTTTGATTGCACGAAGTGCGGCGGTTGCGCCAAAAACCTTGTATTTTATTGGGGCGTCAATGACCCTATTTATTGGGTGGTGGGCAACAAGGATGATTTTGTGATTTGCGTATTTTTTACGGATTTGCAGAATTTTATTTATTTGCATGCTTGAAATTGCACCATTCGCCCAATTGCGATGTGGCAAGACAATACGCGCGCTATTTAGGCCGATAATAACAACATCTTTATCAATTAAAACTGGCTCTAAATCCTGATTAATGTGTTTTTTATATAATTTATACGGCTGGGTAAGGCGTTTAATAATTTCCCATTGTGGCATGTCGTGATTGCCAGGAACAAAAAACTTCTTGATTGGAATTGATGCGAAGTATTTTTCGGCAGTGATAAATTCCTGCTGATAGCCATTTTGCGTTATGTCGCCACTGATGATTAATAAATCAGGCGCGGATTTATTAATTTTGTCGCGTAATATCTCTAATGTGTTATCGTTTGCTGCGCCAAAATGTATGTCTGATAGATGGATTATTCGCATTAATTACCCTTTGAGGGCAAGTATAGCATTTAAATTTGGTGTGGCACATAAGTTATATGTTTGTCTTGTACGAAGAAAAATAAAAAAACCATAAAGACGCACCTTTGAGTAGTTGATTAGTTTGACCTAAAGGTTAATAGTCTGGAATTACTGAATTAATGGGCAGCAAAATGAAAGAAAAACGCAATACTATATTGATTGTTGATGACGAACCACAAATCCGCAAAATGCTGGATTTATTCTTAACTGAAAGTGGTTTTAAAGTCATTGAATGCGAAACCGGAAAACAAGCGGTGCGCATGACGGCATCTGTTAAACCAGATTTGATTTTGCTTGACCTTGGCTTGCCAGACATTGAAGGTAAAGAAGCGCTTGAAACCTTCCGCCAATGGACGAATGCACCTGTTATCGTTGTAACCGCCCGCCCAGAAGAGGAAGAGGCGGTCGAGCTGCTTGATGCCGGCGCCGATGATTATGTGACCAAACCTTTTAACGTTGAGGTTTTATTGGCACGGGTTCGCGCGGCATTACGCAAAGCGGCCATCAAAGAAGTTGGTGATAGTGAAATTAAAAATGGCGCAATAAAAATTGACTTGGTGCGTCACGAAGTTTTCCATGGCGATAATCTCGTATCATTAACCCCAAAAGAATATGATTTATTACGCCTGTTTATTACCAATCGCGGTAAAATGCTTACCCACCGTAATATTTTGAAAGAGGTTTGGGGTTCAGCACATACAGAAAATGTTCAATATTTACGTGTTTATATCGGGCAATTGCGAAATAAACTTGGTGTTTTTGGCGATGTTTCTGATTTAATTGTATCTGAATCAGGTATTGGTTATCGGATGGAAGTATTGAACGATTAATTTTTATCCATTTTTAATTTTATTACGAGTTTTCAATAATCGCTATTAAATTAGAAAACGCTTATTCTCTTATCAAATATTAGGAGTTTAAGATGCTAAACTGGATTATTACGTTTTTTCTTCTTGCAATTGTTGCTGGTTTCTTCGGGTTTGGCGGTCTTGCAGGTTCGTTTGCCGCAGTTGCCAAATTTCTAACCGCAGTTTTTGTAGTATTGTTTGTGGTATCTCTACTTTATCGAATGGTAACAGGTAAAAGTTCTGGCGCACCGCTTTAACGATTTTTATCAATGCAGCAAAAATAAAAAGCACGGATTTGTTTCCGTGCTTTTTGTTATTTAAACAACATTTCAAAAATTGCCCCGCCTTTGGGGTGGTTTGATGCCGATATTTCAACATCAAGCAATTTTCCAATTTCGCGGGCAATTGAAAGCCCAAGGCCAGTGCCACTATTTTTCTTATCCGCTTGTTTGATGCGGGAGTATTTTTCGAATATTTCACCAAAGCTTTCAAGTGGAATACCAACCCCATAATCACGAACTACTAAAATTGGTTTTTCATTTTTGGTTTCAAACCAAATATCAATTTTAACATTTTCACCGTCACTGCCCTCTGCCGAATGGATTATGGCATTTTCAATAATTATATCAATCATCCGCGCCAAAAGTTTTAAATCGGAATTGATTATTGTATCATTTTCAATATTTAAAAGATTGATTGACGCTTTATGTCTAAGGCGACCCGCAAGCAATAATGCTTCTTCTATGGCTTCTTTAATGTGGATTTGCTCCACCCGTTTGTTGACGAGGCCAAGTTCAAGTTTTGATAATTCAAGAATATTGGAAACATACCGATCAAGGCGGTGGCTTTCCTTTAATGAAGTTTCAATTAGAATATTACGCTTTTCTTCAGATAGCTTAGTATGCATCATGCTAAGCACTTCTAAGGAACCAATAATCGATGCCAGAGGGGTTTTTAAGTCGTGCGAAAATGATGAAAACATTCGCCTTGTTAAATCGTTATTATCGGGCATTTCATTGCTTTCCAAGTTTTATGCGAAGGGTTTCAGGATCAATTGGTTTTGCAATAAAGTCATCCATACCGCAAATTAAACAATTATCACGATCCCCTGCAAGGCCGTGGGCTGTTACGCCATATATTAAATTTTTAAAGCCTTTTTCCACTTCAATTGCACGGATTTTTTTTGTGGCTTCAAAGCCATCAATTCCAGTCATTTCAATATCCATCAAAATGGCATGAAATGGTTGTGCGCTATTGGCAACCACATCGATTGCCTCTTCGCCCGAATTGACAGATTGGGTTGAATAGCCAAATTCAGACAAAAGCATTTCGGCAACCATTACATTAGGAAGATAATCTTCAACGATTAGAACTTCTCCCTTTGTGTGATTGGCTTTTTCTACACTAATCTCATTAGTATTTGCGGTGGTTTCATTATTGGTTTTAAGTGGCATATAAAGCGTAAAGGTGGTTCCTTTGCCCAATGTGCTTTCAACATTTAAATCACCGCCCATGAATTTTGCCAAAGAGCGCGAAATTGTAAGACCAAGCCCAGTTCCACCATAGCGCCTTGTAATAGAGGCATTGGCTTGGGTGAATTTATCAAAAATCTTTTCTAAATTTTCGGCCTCTATGCCGCTGCCACTATCTTGAAATTTTAGTGTGATGCCATCTTCATTTGGCGTACCGACGATTTTTATAAAACCGGTTTCAGTGAATTTGATGGCGTTTGAAACCATGTTATTGACAATTTGCATTATACGAAATTTATCGCCACAAAAAGCCTGTTCACCCAGACCATTTTCAAGAATTAAAGCAAGACCCTTGTTTGCAATTTGGGCGCCGAATGAGTTTTCAATATTATCGAAAATTTCGCTGAATTGGAAATTTACTTCTTCTAATTCAATTTTTTTGTCTTCAATTTTAGTAATATCAAGAAGATCATCAATCAGGCGTCGTAAAGCCTGTGAATTATTTTCAATGGTTTTTAAAATTCGCTGAATTTCCGGGTCATCAAGCTTTTTGATTAGCGCATAGGTAAGGCCGCTAATGACATTCAAAGGCGTGCGGATTTCATGGCTTATGCTTGCCAAGAAAACTGTTTTTGCCTGATTTGCCTCTTCTGCGGCGAGCATCGCTTTTTCAAGTTCATCACGCTGGCGTTCGTTTTCTTTTTGCAGGCGATATTTGGTGAATGCCGAAGACATAATTTGTGGCAAAAGCTCAAGATAAATTTGCGACACATCTTTTACTGCATAATCAGCCGCACCAATTTGCAATGCCTCAATGGCAAGTCTTTCGTCGCCACCTGCGGTAAGAAGAATTACGGGAATTTGATTGCCTTTTGCCAAAAATTCGCGGATGAAACCAAGGCCATCTTGACCAGGCAAATGATAATCAACCAAAATCAAATCAAATTCACTTTTGCGAAGAATATCTTTTGCCGCTTCTGCGCTTTCGGCAATTGATACTTCAAAATCATTACGTGCCAGACGTTTTTGTAAAAGACGAGCCAAGCCTTCGTCATCTTCAATATAAAGAATTGATTTTAATGTTGTATTTGGCATTTCAATCTTAATCATGCTTTACATTTGGGAGCTTGACAATTGCCAAGAGCAAACCAAGTTTTTGTATGGCTTCGGAAAAATTGTCATATTCAACTGGCTTGGTTACATAGGCATTGCACCCCAGCTCATAACATTTATCAACTTCTCGTGGATTATCGGTAGTAGTAAGTATTACGACCGGAATTTTATCAGTTTTGGGATTAGACTTAAGGCGTTTTAAAATTTCATAACCGTCAACTTCTGGCAAATTCAAATCCAAAAGCACCAATAATTTATCGGCATCCATATTGTTGTCTTCATTGAAGAAGAAATCAAGCGCATTTTGACCATTGTCAAAATGCTGAATTTTATTGCAAATTCCCGCACGTTCTAGATTCTTTTTGATAAGGCGGGCATGCCCTAAATCATCCTCAATCATAATAATTTCAAATGCGGTTGCGGTGCTGCTTAACATTTATGCCTCTATATTCTCTTTTGAAACAAGAGCCACTGTCTTTGCTTTGGTTTCAGAAGTAATAATTTTTTTAGGAATAGTGAAAATAAAATTCGTGCCTTCACCAACTGTGGAGGTGAAATCAATATCGCCACCTAGTCGTCTAATTGTGGCGCGGACATATGCCATCCCAAGCCCTTCGCCGCGCACTTGTCCAACATTTCTTGCACGGCGGAAAAGTTCGAAAATTTTTCCTTTATCGGCATCATCAATACCGCGACCATTGTCTTTTATTGAAAAATGATATTCAGATGGGCCAGTGCAGCATGATACTTCAATTTTTGATGCCACATCTTCGCGGCGATATTTTATGGCATTTTCAATTAAGTTGCCGAATATTTGCGTAAGGGCAACTTTGTCCGACACAATTACTGGCAAATCATGGATATTTAATTCAATATTATTCTCTTTGATTTCAAAGCCCAAACTATCGACACAGGTTTCGACAAGTTGCTTGACGTCAATATTTTCAAGCTTGATTTCATAGCGTCCAATGCGTGCCAAATCTAACAAGGCTTTGGTAAGATTATCCATACGATCAACAGATGAGATAATAAAGTTTACGCTTTCGCCAATGTCTTTGTGAATGATTTCATTGAGTTGTTTTTTATTATTTTCGCCAATATTATTGGCGATATTATCAATTGCTTTATCAAGGTCTTTGATGGAAAATTGTAATTCTTTTGAAAAACCTTTGAGATTTACAAGTGGGGAACGTAAATCATGGGAGGTTACATAAGTAAAAGTTTCAAGCTCGGCATTTAGATGTTCTAATTCGATTTCGCGTTTCTTTTGCTCATCTATATTGACATTAATGCCGACAATTTTTGTAATGCGACCAGTTGAATCTTTTAAAGAGAATGTGCGCGACATATGCCAAACATATTCACCATTGGCGCGCATTAAACGAAGTTCTGTCTGGTATGAATTTCTTTCGCCGGCAATCATTGCAGTGATTTGTTCGGCAAATTTTGGCATATCATCAGGGTGGATGTGGTGGGAATAATTTTCAACATCTTCACCGCTTGCTTTGAAATCATACCCCAATGAATTTTGATGTGCTTGTGAAAGGAAGATATTTTGGGTGTCAATGTCATATTCGAAAACCCCATCATTTACCGCATCAAGAACCGTGCGATACAGGGTCTCACTTTTCTTGATTCTTTCATCAGCAAGCATTAGCGCCCGCTCACGCCGCAAGATAAACATAAAGGCCGCCACACAAAGCCCAAGAAACAAGACATTTCCCAAAATTATGGCAATTGAATAATTGCGTGACAGCTTGTTATTTTCAACATAGTTTTTTTCAATATCGGATAATTTACTATTTATTCTATTTCCGATTTCATTACGCAATAAATCCATTGATTGCTTTTGTTCAATTAAATCAGCAGCAGATGGAATTGCGTCACGGTAACTATTTTTATTGCTAACCTGTGCATCAAGTAGGCTGGCATATTTGATTATTGAATCTTCCCAATGCTCAATTTGTTGGTATTCGCCAGGGGTTTCTTTTGCCTTTTCTTTTGCAAGGTCAAGGTCATTGGTTAGTTTTGCATTTGCTTTTGTATATGGTTCTAGCAATGCTTGTGAACCAGTAAGCTGAAAACCGCGAACCCCAGTTTCCATATTTAAAAGATCAACATAAAGACGACGATAGGCACGGGTAAGTTCATATTCTTTTACCAGTTTGTCATCGGCTGTTTTAACTTTGTTGAATGCGCCAGAAAGAAAAAGTGAAAAGCCAAAAAAAGACATAAAAAGGACAGTAATCATCAGCAATTGGTAATAAACCCTGCTTTGACTATTATATTTTACGACTTTTAATGGCTTGCCCATTTTTCCCTGTTCTAATAAAAATTGGTGCAATTGAACCTTGTCGATTCAATTACACCACATAATTAATTTATTCGTTTATTTTTTTGGTTTCGCTTCATCCGCAGCGTGGCTAACTGCATTGCCGGCTGCTGTTACATCTTTGCCGACACCTTTTATGGTATTGCAAGCAGAGCAAAGCATCAAAGCAGGAAGCGCGATAAAGATTACAAGTTTTTTCATTTTAACACCTATTTAGAAGACGCTTGATTGGGCGATAATAACCCGCGAAGGAAACTATGGGCAACATTTTGAATCTGGTCGCCAATAGGAACCTGGAAGTTAAAGATATGCGCAATATTGTTCGATGTTTCAAGCCAAATATTCCGCATTAAAAGTATGGCAATCACCATCATCAAGATTACGGGTATAATTATCGCTGATATCGCCACATAAACCGGCGCACCATTATGGATTAGGGTGAGGTAAATGTAACTGAAACCAAAGCCCATCAATCCAATAAACATCAAGATTGCAAACATTCCAAACAGAATAATTTTAGCAAGGTTTCCAACGATATTTTTCAAATATGGCGACGATTGTGACAATCGCCCATTATTCAAAAGCAATTCTATGATTTGTGCTACTTTAAACATATTCTGTTCCAGATATTCGGTTTATTGGGTTTAATTTGGTCTGCGGGTTAATAATGCGCCAAGAACGACGCCAACGCCAAGTGCGATTAATGACGATTCAACTGGTTTGGCTTTGATTTGGCTTTCGACTTTTTTTGCATTATCTTTTGCTTGTACGGCGGCGTTGTCGAACCATGCGCGCATTTGTTCGCCCATTTTGTTTGCACTATCTGCAAGGTCGGTCACAACATTATTATCATCGGTAACTTTTTCTTCCGCTTCATCGATGGCTTTTTTGACTTTGCTTTTTAGTCTTTTTGCGCCTTTTTCAATATCGTGTTTTGCTAAGGCGGCTGTGCCTTTTGCGGCAAGTTCAGTTGCAGTTGAGAACATCACATAACTCCTTATTTTGGTTTGTTATCTTCATTTATGTTCAGAACTTAGAACTGCTCACCTAAGTATAAAATACCGTGCGTGCGGCAAAAAATAAAAATTCGATAAAGATACTGTCTTTAAATAGGTGTAGGTGGGTTGTTATAACAAAAAAACTTGTTTATTTTACATCTTTTGGGCGGAGCAAAATGGCTGATAAGAATAAATTTAACTGGGAAGACCCTTTTCTATTTGAACAACAACTAACTGATGAAGAAAAAATGATACGCGACAGCGCGAATGCATATTGCCAATCGGCATTGCAGCCACGTGTCCGTGATGCTTTCCGTAAAGAATATACTGATCCGGCAATTTTCACAGAAATGGGTGAGTTGGGCTTGCTTGGGGTTACTGTCCCTGAGGAATACGGCGGTGTTGGCGCATCTTATGTTTCTTATGGCTTGGTTGCACGTGAAGTAGAGCGTGTCGATTCTGGTTATCGTTCGATGATGTCGGTACAATCTTCATTGGTTATGTACCCAATTTATGCCTATGGCTCTGAAGAGCAACGCAAAAAATATCTGCCAAAACTTGCAAGTGGTGAATTTATTGGGTGTTTCGGTCTTACCGAACCTGATGCTGGCTCTGACCCTGGTGGCATGAAAACCAAGGCGACCAAGGTTGATGGTGGTTATGTGCTAAATGGCGCAAAAATGTGGATTTCAAATTCACCAATCGCCGATGTTTTTGTGGTTTGGGCAAAATCAGATGCACATGACGGCAAAATTCGCGGCTTCATCCTTGAAAAAGGTATGAAAGGGTTAAGCGCACCAAAAATAGAGGGTAAATTGTCACTTCGTGCATCTATTACTGGCGAAATAGTAATGGATAATGTTGAAGTGCCAGAAGATGCACTTTTACCAAATGCAGAAGGGCTTTCAGGGCCGTTCGGATGTTTAAACCGTGCGCGTTATGGTATTGCGTGGGGCGTTATGGGTGCTGCGGAAAGCTGCTGGCACGCTGCGCGTCAGTATGGCCTTGACCGCAAGCAATTTAACCGCCCATTGGCAAATAACCAACTTTATCAAGCAAAACTAACCGAAATGATGACTGAAATCACTTTGGGTCTTCAGGCATGTTTGCGTGTTGGTCGTTTGTTTGATGAACATAATATGGCGCCGGAAATGATTTCACTTATTAAACGCAATAATTGCGGCAAGGCATTAAATATTGCCCGTATGGCGCGTGATATGCACGGCGGTAATGGTATTTCCGATGAATTCCCAGTGATGCGTCACATGGTAAATCTTGAAACCGTAAATACCTATGAAGGTGCGTATGACGTTCACACCCTTATTCTTGGTCGTGCGCAAACTGGATTGCAGGCGTTTTTCTAAGATAATTGTTTTTATAATGTTTTTTAAAAAGCCCTGCTCATGTGGGGCTTTTTTATTAATTATATTTAACATTCTAATTTTGTAAACTGACGTATAATTAGGCGGGACATTTTATCAAAGTGAGGATATATCATGAATAGTACAAATATTACCCGTCTTGCGTCTTTTGCTGGTGCGGCTGCTCTTTTGTTTGTTGCGACCGTGGCTAGTGCAAAAACCTATGACGGATATTGCTATCAGCCTGTAAATCCTAGTGACAATACAAAAACCAAAGGCACAATTATTGGTGCGGTTGCCGGTGCGGCATTGGGCAATGCGGTTTCCAAAAAAGGCAATAAAACTGGTGGCACTTTAATCGGTGCGGCTGTTGGTGGTGTTGCCGGAAGCCAGATTGGCGGCGCTGTTAAAAAAAGCAAAACCAAATGTTTGGAAGATAAATATTATATTTTATCATCATCTATGTATGCAAGACCGGCACCGGAGGGTTATAAAACTGTGTATTACAAAACCCGTCCAAGCAATATGGTTTATATTAGACGCTAGTTTGCGCATTGCGGTGCGGCTGTAACAGTGTCAACGCACCTTTTTGAATGGTGAACTTGATTGGCGTTGGAAGTTCAATCAAGTCACCATCAATTGAAACCATTTCACGTCTTGATTTGGTGTTTAGGATGATTTGTTTGCCGACCCATTTTTTAAGGCCTTCGTCCTTTAGCCAATTTCCCAATAATAATTTACCCATAAATCGCAAATGATCCCAAAGATTCTGGGTTTTTGTGGCATAGATTGCCAAAAGCCCATCATTCAAAGAGCTGCGCTTGAAATTATCAAAATTTGCGCCTTCGGTTTCGGTAAATTTGTTGTTTGAAATTACAATTGCGGGCGAACGGAATTTATATTTCCGCCCATCTATCATAAGATAAATTCGTTTGCGTCCAAGGCGTTGAAATTCGCTTAAGGTATGCAAGAATAATTGTGGAAACATAATTATATTGGGAATTTCACGATTTTCTTCGCGAACTTGTGAGGCGGATGGCATTGTTCCAATGCTTGCGGCACAAAGATATAATTCATTATTCACAAAAGAAGCATCAACCACTGCTTCATCATAGCCATTTTTATAGGCATTAAAGGTTTCTTCTAATTGGGTTGGTATTCCAAGATCGCGTGCCAAAAGGTTCATTGTCCCAAATGGAATAATCCCAAAAGCTTTTTTATGTGGCAGTAATTTTGCGGCAGCATATCGAATAGTCCCATCCCCACCACCAATTAATAATGGCAGGGGAGACGGGATAAGTTTTTCGAGGTTTTTATCCATTTCCGCCCCATCACAGAGAATTAATTCCCCATATTCAAGACCGGAATTTTTAATCATTGCCATAAGGTTTTCTTCGCCCAAACTTTGCGCGGTTCCAGAGGCAATGTTTAGGATAATGTCATATTTTGGCATAGATTCCCTTATGCTTAATGTCTGTGATGACCGTGTTTATTTTTCACATAATACATGCCTTGCGGACGGTCGTAAAAATAGGCAACACGATAGCCCTTTGGCGGCGGTGGCGGTGCATAATATCCGCTATTGTAAATATAATAACGGTTTGACATACAATTAGCACGATTGGTTTCTTTTACCTGTGCGCCAATTTGAGAGCCAACAACACCACCGACAACAGCACCCAATATTGAGCCTTCAGTTTTATTGCCGTGTCCTGAAACATTAGAGCCTATAACCGCTCCCGCAACCGCACCGATTGCAGTGCCTTTGGTGCGCGTATTTGAATTTTTCTGATAGCAATAACCATCATAAGAACGTGCAGCCGCAGTTTGTGGTGCAAACGCCGTGGCGATGGTGACAACAGTCAACGCAATGGCACCGCCTAATGAAGCCTGTCGTTTTATTCTTTCGCTAAACATATCGAATTCCTTTCAAACTGTTTTGTTAGGTTTTCGTCCCTAATTACAATCTATTATGAACAGGATATGGCTTCTATGTGGTGCTTAACCTAAAAAATAAAAAAGGAATAAATATTGTTTGCCCTAAATTCCTAATCCAATTGGGCATGAAACACCTGTGCCACCAAGCCCACAATAGCCATCAGGATTCTTTGCCAAATATTGCTGATGATAGGTTTCGGCATAATAAAATGTGATGCCTTCTTTGATTTCAGTTGTAATTTGTCCGAGGCCATGACGGGTTAATGCAACCTGATAATCTTCGCGTGCTTGTTGGGCGATGGTTTTTTGTTCTTCTGTGGTTGGGTAAATGCCGCTGCGGTATTGCGTACCGATGTCGCCACCTTGGCGCATTCCTTGGGTGGGGTCGTGATTTTCAAAAAACACCTTTAACAACTCACCTAGTGATATAATTTTGGGGTCATAAACCACCATCACAAGTTCGGCATGCGCCGTGCCACCGGTGCAGACTTCTTCATAGGTTGGGTTGGGGGTAAGGCCCGCGCCATAACCAACGGCAGTTACATAAACCCCGTCTTGCTGCCACAACTTACGTTCCGCACCCCAAAAACAGCCCATGCCAAGATAGATTGTTTCAAGGCCGCTTGGGAATGGTGCAAACATTGATTTACCATTTACAAAATGAATTGGTTCAACATTTAATGGGGTTGAACGTCCGGCAAGTGCCTGTCCTGGTTCTGGCAATGATGTTTTATTAAATAGCATTTTACCCTCGTGTTTTTGTTGGTGTTTTTATTTTGGTGCGCAATGGAGATTTTCTTTTTAAAGTCGTTTTGGCTTTTAATACCGATTTGGCTTTAATGGTTTTAGGCTTTTTATTTAATGTCGATTTTGCTTTTTTAAAGGGCGGGGCATCGTCTTCACCTAATGATTTTTTACGGATTTGTTTTAATTTCAAACCTTGGCGTAATGATAATGGCGCATTCATTGCCCCCAAATCGGGGTCATTAAATGCCTTGCCATATTTTTCGAGGCGCTCATCAAGGGATGTTAAAAACTCCCCCTCCCATTCCGTAAGCTCGATATTATTGGAAACAGACTGTTTCTTTACGCGATTAATATAAGATCGCGCGCGCTTGATAATTTTTTCGTCTTTTTTATAAAGCCCGTCATCCATGATTATATTCTAGCGAATAAAATTATTATTGGAATATGGGGCTTTCATCATCGGATGACTTAATGTCTTTTAATAAATAACCTAATCATTTTGTGTTTATATCTAGGTATGTGCTAGGAAGTGAAAATATACTATTTTAAAGCATAGCTTAGCTTGTCGGAATGGAAAATGGACTTTGGCGATAAAATATTTGATGGGACTTTTCCCAAGGCAAATTCTTATTTCATGCTTTTGTTTTTAATACCATCTATTGGTTTTAGTTATTTTTTGTATGATTTTATTAAAAATGGTGCATTAGATTCCACCACAATTGTGCTAATCTTATTATTGGTTTTTATGTCGTTGCTAATATCATATAGCGGTGTGAGAAACATTGTTAAACCAAAAGTATTTTTTACGGTTACCACAAAAGGTATCCTTATACCTACTAGGCCAGTCTTTTTTAAAAATTCGTCAAAATATGTAATGATTGCTTGGCGTGATATTTTATTATTACAACTAAAAAAAATAACTAGCGCGCGTGGTAGCGAGCATTATTTAATATTTTTATCTGTCTATCGCGAAACTGCCAAAGCCATTGATTGTTCTTCCGGCTTTGCAATTCCTATAACTGATGCAATGTGCAAATTTCATGCTGATTGTGAGCAGTATTCACCAAGTGAATTGCTTGCAAAATTGCAGGAATTACACGAAAAATACACTTAAAGCTAGGATATGATATAATCAATATACCATATTTGTATTATTCACCATCAAAACGATAATATTTTACTCCGAAAAATTCCAGTATGGCAAAGTTCGTAATTTTACCCTCCCCTTGCGGGAGGGTCGGGTGCGAAGCACACGGGGTGGGGTCGACGATGGTGGTTTTATGGCAACGTTGAAGGTTTTGAAACATTGCAGACCCCCTTCAGTCGATACGCGACAGCTTCCCCGCAAGGGGGAAGCAGCCCCCTCCGACTTGCTTCGCAAGCCACCTCCCCCGTTTCACAGGGGAGGACAAAATCCGTAATTATTTTTATCCCCACACTCATAAAAGCCATTAATATTCATGACGCGCTGTTTTTAACGGCACGGCAAAGTGTTTGGTGAAATGTCAGGAAATGTCAGGATTTTGGGTGTTCCATTAATTCCTTTGCATTTTTTCAAGCGTTGAAATGTCAACAAATGTCAACATTTTAAAGGCATGGCAAAAAACATCGAAAATTTTGCACAAGTAATTGATTAATAATCATTTTATAGGCAAAAAATATTGTTACAAATGGGTAAAAACATGAAAAATGATGGGAATTGCAAAATTTATAAATACCATAATAAGGGCGTGGCGAATGCAAAGTTTGCCTTTTTTATCGCTGCTATATTTGCCTGGCGATATAAACAAAAAACTCCCCATTGGGGGAGTTATATTTTTTGGAAAATGGGGTGTTACCGCGCAATATTGCGGGGTAAAGCTTTATTTATATCTCACCAAGTGCGTGAAGATATAAATCAAGCATCATTTCTTCTTCGGCAACTGCTTTGGCGTCTTTTTTACGGCGGGCAATTACTTTGCGTAATGCTTTGGTGTCAAAACCAAGCGCCTTGGCATCGGCATAAACTTCTTTGAGTTGTTCGGCGATTTCGCTTTTTTCGGTTTCAAGATTTTCGATTTTTGAAACATAAAGCTTCAATTTTTCTTTGGTAGAGATGTCAAGAGATTGTGGGGCGACAATATCGCTATCTTCAAAACTCATGGTTGGTTGCTCCTAAAATAACATTTGTGCGAATTGCACATTTTTTTGCTGGCATGCAAGCATTGGCAACAGATAATTTACATTATTACGCCTTTGGTAAGTGTTTCAATACGAAAGATACCGCGCGTTGCCTCATCATAGTTTGGGTTATAATATGCCGAATTTTTATATGCGTTTAAGGCGTTTTTATAATCGCCACGCTCTTCGTAAATTGCGCCCAATCCTGCCCATGCCGCAAAATGGCGTGGTTCAAGCGCAACGGTTTTTTGCAAATCAACAAAAGCGTCATCTTTTAATTCAAGTTGATATTCAACATTGGCTTTTTGATTAAAACCTTCGGCAAACATTGGGGCATTTTGCGTTATGGTTTGCAGGGTTTGATAAGCAGTTTGTAAATCACCGTTTTGATTATCTGTCATGGCTTCAACCATTAATAAATCAATCGAGGGGGAACCGGATTTTGAAATTTCTGCAAAAAGCTGCATTTCGGCGGCTTCGGCATTGGTTGTATTATCGGCACTGCGCAATTGGGCGAATAAATCATTTACTGCCTGTTTGTGCTGTAAATCATTATCAACCTTCAAAAGCGTTGATTTTTCCCCAAAAAACGGCAAGCATAGCAATGAAAGACCCAAAAATAATAAGGGTCTGGAATATTTTGGTATTAAACCCTTTATTTTAAGGTTTGGTTTCATCGTTTTGCATAGATTGTGGCCAATTATTATAAATCAAGCCGTTTCCAATATTGAATTAATAACAACTTTTGTTTAGAGCTGCATCTCATAAAAGTCAAAATGCAACTATATTTTTTGTTCGCCGCATTTCTATAAAATGCTTTTTTGACGACCACAGGAAAAATACATGACAAATAACACGCCAAAAACACTTTACGATAAAATCTGGGATAATCATTTTGTTTCTGCGACCGAAAACGGTGACGCATTGCTATTCATTGATCTTCACCTGATTCATGAAGTGACAACGCCTCAGGCGTTTGCTGGTTTGCGTGCGAATAATCGCCCTGTGGCACATCCTGAATTGACCTTGGCAACCGCCGACCACAATACACCGACTGAAAACCAAGAAGCAGGTATCGAAGGCGTAACCGACCCCGAAGCAAAGTTACAGCTTGAGACTTTGACCAAAAACGTTGCCGAATATGGCATTGAATATTTCCCAATGGGCGATATTAATAATGGTATCGTTCACGTTGTTGGCCCTGAACAAGGGCGCACCCAACCCGGCATGACCATTGTTTGCGGTGATAGCCACACCTCTACCCACGGTGCATTTGCGGCATTGGCGCATGGCATTGGCACTTCTGAGGTTGAACATGTCCTTGCGACCCAAACCCTTCGGGCGCGCAAAATGAAAAATATGGCAATCCGCGTTAATGGCGAATTGCAAAAGGGCGTAACCGCCAAAGATATTGCCCTTGCGATTATTGCGAAAATTGGCACTGCTGGTGGTACTGGTTCGGTTGTTGAATTTATGGGCGACGCCATCACAAGCCTTTCAATGGAAGGGCGTATGACGCTTTGTAATATGGCGATTGAGGCGGGTGCGCGTGCCGGCCTTGTGGCAGCCGATGAGAAAACATTCGAATATTTACGCGGTCGTCCTTCTTCACCAAAAGGTGGGCAGTGGGACTTGGCGGTTAATCATTGGAAAAACATGCATTCCGATGAGGGTGCGCATTTTGATATTATCGTTGAACTTGATGGCAATAAGATCAAGCCAATGGTGACATGGGGCACAAACCCAGAGCAGGCGATTGCAATTGATGAAATCGTTCCAACCGGTGAAGGTTTGTCAGAAGGTGCAAAAGAAACATTTGACCGCTCAATTGAATATGTAAAACTTGAGCGCGGGCAAAAAATCGAAGGTGTGAAGATTGACCGCGTATTCATCGGCTCTTGCACCAATTCGCGTATTGAAGATTTACGTGAAGCAGCCTTAATTGCCAAGGGGCGCAAGGTTGCGGATGGTGTGCGGGCGATGGTTGTCCCGGGGTCTGGCTTGGTTAAATATCAAGCCGAAGAAGAGGGCTTGGACGAAATCTTTACCGCCGCAGGGTTTGAGTGGCGTGAACCCGGTTGTTCAATGTGCCTTGGCATGAACCCCGATAAATTGAAGGCGGGCGAACGTTGCGCGTCAACCTCAAACCGCAATTTTGAAGGCCGTCAGGGCAGGGGGTCTATGACTCATCTATGCTCACCAACAATGGCGGCATGGGCAGCGATTAAGGGTGAGCTTTACGATTATCGTAAGGAAAGTTAAAGCGTATATTCATATTTGTATGGATTGTATAAAATTTCAATCATTGCATACGTAAATTTATAATATATCTTTATGGGGCAATTGGATTGGGAAACTATCATGCGTAAAATACCTGCAAAATATAATTTCTTACTTATGCCCTTTATAGTTACGTTTTTAATGACCTGTATCGTAAGTGCGGTTTCAATTTTAAAAAGCTATGGCTTTGGGGACGAGTTTTTGGGCAAATGGATTAGTGCATGGATGACGTCATGGGTTGTTGCATTCCCTGCACTTTTGGTGATTTTACCGAATGTTAAAAAGCTATTGGAAGTAATTACCGAATAGCCCGCGACCAAAAGCACCCTTTAATCATCTTTGCTATACTATATAAAAGTGAAAATGATTGGGGTGCGAAATGTCAAAAACCATAGTTGTGTTGGGATTATTGGTAATTGTTGGTGGCTGTTGTGAGCGCCCGACATATTATGCCGAAAACAACCCCGCAAAAACTGCCGCAGTAAAGGCAAAATGCGCTATTGAGCAATCATCAGTTATCGAATTATGGAAATATCAATGCCGTAATCCAAAATTGTCACGCGATGAATTATTGAAGCATGCCTCGGCAAATCTTCGTGAATATTCAAATCACTATCAGCCGGCAATCACTCTTTCAGAGATTGAGATTGCCGAAAATTGCGCAAACATTTTACAAAATCGCGGTGGTTATTATGATTATGGCAAAGCATTTGGCAGCAAGGCCGAAAATTATTGCATGGAACACGGTGGTCTTAAATGGGGCAACCAAAAAACCATCTCGTCAACCTGCCCAATTGGCAATCCCATTGGCTTTTAAAAAAAGCCCCCTTTCGGGGGCTTTGAATTATTTGTGTTCCGCAATGTATTTTTGATGGCGGTCAACGCCCTCTAAGATAAGTTTTTTTGCAAAATCGCGGTCTTTCCAACCTTGGATTTTGGTCCATTTACCTGGCTCAAGATCTTTGTAATGTGCAAAGAAGTGTTCAATTTGCGACAAAAGAATTGGTGGAACGTCGGTATAGTTTTGGGTCTTATCATGGAATGCAGTAAGATCCGGAACTGGAACGCCAAGAATTTTCTCATCAATTCCTGCTTGGTCTTCCATCAAAAGTACACCGATTGGACGAACGCGTAATACACAACCAGGGATTAGAGGGCGACGACCAACGCAAAGCATATCAACCGGATCACCATCACCTGATAAAGTGTGCGGAATGAAGCCGTAATTAGTTGGATAACGCATTGGGGTATAAAGGAAGCGATCAACAAACATCGCACCAGAATCTTTGTCAATTTCATATTTAATAGGTTCGCCACCCATTGGAACTTCGATAATGACGTTTACATCATTCGGGACATCTCTGCCGACCGGAATTTTACTGATATCCATTGTACTTCCTTTTACCTGATAGTCTGCGGCGGGCAAAAACCTGCCAGTGCTTATTGTGCATTTGCGAAAAGAGGCTTTAGGACAAAATTCTTATAATGCAAGCCCTATTTTTGGCTATGTACAATTATTCCGCGACGATATGATGCTTCCGCTCGGCTTCTTCGCGTAAACCTTGCACTTTGTCCTCTTCTGTAACGGTTGAAATACCCTTAAAGAACTTTCTAATCCAGTGGTCAAAATCATCGACTATGGTATAAACCGCCGGAACGAAAATCAGACTAAGCGCGGTTGAAAGCGTCAAACCACCAATAACCGCAATCGCCATACCTTGACGGAAAGCACCAGGCCCCGCAGAAGTTAGTGCGTTTGGCATCATGCCCGCAATCATTGCAATCGAAGTCATGATAATTGGACGCGAACGTTTTAACGCGGCATCAATCAATGCTTCATAACGCGGCATGCCCTTGTTAATTGATTCAACCGCAAAATCCACCAAAAGAATAGAGTTTTTGGTTGCAATACCAATCAACATCAACAGACCGATAAAGGAAGTGATTGATAATGGTGCCTGTACCAAGAAAAGTCCCAAGAATGCACCCGCTGGGGCAAGCAGGATAACTGAGACAATTGTGATTGGTTGCAAGAAGTCTTTAAACAATAGCACTAACACACAATATACCAAGAATACACCAAGCAAGATTGCACCAAGGAATTGAGACATCATATCCGCCAAATCTTCGGCATCGCCGCTATCTTTAACGTTTACACCTGGGCCTGGGTTTTTATACCAATCCTGTTTTTTGATTTTCTCAAACGCAGGGCCAAGCTGCATTTGGGCGCCATTTTCATCGGTGCCAAGACCAGCGGAAATTGTCACAACACGTTGACGGTTTTCGCGTTCAACACGTGCCTGACCACCACCATATTCAACATCTGCAACCGCACTTAGTGGTACTGCTGCACCAGTGCCTGTGGCAACACGCAATGATTTGATTGATTCAATATCGGCACGGTTTTCACGTGCAAGGCGAACAAGAATTGGAATCTGACGGTCGCCGGCATTGAATTTCGGTAAATTAGTTTGCACATCGCCATCCGTTGCAAGTCTGATAGCCGATGCAATTGTCGCGACATTTACCCCAAGGCGTGCAGCTTCTTCACGGCGTGGAATAATATGAAGCTCAGGCTTGGTAAGGTCAGCAGATGATTTCAAATCCACCGCCCATTTAAACTTGCGCATTTCACTCATGATGCGTTTTGACGCCGCCTCAAGTGCCTTTGGATCATTGGAAACAAGGCTGATAGAAACCCCGCCGCCGCCAAAGCCACCACCAAACTGGCTACGAATGCCAGGAATTTGCGAAATTTTTGAACGTAATGCCGCTTCATACTGTTTCTTGGTTACTGAACGATCCTTACGGTCGGTCATTGTAATAAAGAAACGGCTTCCAGTTAAATCGCCACGTGTTGATTGAACAACGTGTTTTGTGCCTTCTTGATCAAGGATAATCGCCGAAACTTCACGTGCCTTTCTGTCGGCTTCCATTGGAGTAAGGCCGGGTGGTAAGTCAATTGAAATTTGGGTTAAACCATCATCAAGGTCTGGCATAAAGGTTTTTGGCGTCATCGCCGCAGAAACGAGGGATATAAACATGATCGCCATGCCGATACCAAAAGTTTTCCAACGGTTTGCCAATGCCCATTTCAAAGTATTAAGATACCAAGTACCGACCTTGCTTTCTTTATGTTCCTTTTTTTGTGGAACCATAAGATATGCCGCCATTAATGGGGTAATCAAACGTGCCACTGCAAGCGAGCATAAAACCGCAACCGCAACCGTAATACCAAAACTTTTGAAAAACTGCCCAACGATACCAGTCATGAAGCTTACGGGGACAAAAACCGCGACGATGGTTGATGTGGTCGCAACCACGGCAAGACCAATTTCATCTGCGGCTTCTAATGCCGCAGGGTATGGGCGTTTACCCATGTCAATGTGGCGCTCGATGTTTTCAATTTCTACGATCGCGTCGTCAACAAGAATACCGGCCACCAAGCCAAGCGCCAAAAGGGTAATGCCATTTAGGGTAAAGCCCATTAGCTGCATGACATAAAATGTTGGAATGGTTGATAAAGGAATGGCCATTGCGGCAAGGAATGTTGCCCGCCCTTCCTTTCGTAATAGTGCGAAGATTGCAATCAATAATGTCAATAGTGCCAGTACCGCTACTTCGCTAATGTGGATATGGAATAATTTATCAAGTGCAAAGGACAAGATAAATAATGCTGCCCCTGTGAGAACGGTAAAGGATATAATTACGCGCCATCCACCAAGGAAGACTGAAACCACTAGCGTTGCCAACAACGCACCTTCCAACAATGATTGTAGTGATGAATCATAGTCAGACTGAATATATTCGGCCGGTGTATAAGCGGTTGAGATTTTAATATCTGGATGTGCTTTTTCGATTTCTGCGATTTTATCCATAACTGCATGATAGGTTTTCAAGCCCGATGCAGATTTAGCACGCAATACTTGGAACATAATAACCGGTGAGTCATTATAGCGTGCGATACCAGTAATATCAGATGCGCCATCGCGAACATCGGCAATATCGTCAAGCCGTAAAACCCGACCATTGCTAAGGGTGATTGGGGTTTTGCGTAATTCCTCAACCGAGCCAGCCGAACCAAGTGTACGGATTGATTGTTGACCTGCGCCAGTTTCGGCAACGCCCCCTGGGCTGTCTATGTTTTGCGAACGCAATGCACGTGAAACATCTGATACAGACCCACCAAACGCATTTAATTTATTGGGGTCAATATCAACGGTGATTTGGCGGGTCGCACCGCCAAAACGGTTAACTTGCCCAACACCTTTAACACTTAAAATCTGGCGTGAGATTTCATTATCGATAAACCATGAAATATCCTCATCGGCCATTGTTGGCGCCCGCAATGCGAAAATACCAACTGGATCTTGACTGTTAAAGTCAACACGAGATACTGTTGGTTCATAAATATCGGCGGGTAAATCTGAACGAATTTGCGCAACAGCAGCACGCGCATCGTCAACCGCTTTTGAAACATCGGTCCCAATTTGCAATTCAACAAAAGTGCTCGAATGGCTTGTTTGTGCGGTAGAGGTCATTTTTTTAACCCCCTCAATACCTGTCAAAGCCCCTTCGACTTTTTGCGTAATTTGGTTTTCAATTTCCGAAGGTGCGGCACCAGGCATTGAAATATCCACACTAAAAGCAGGATAATCAATATCAGGGTTAGAGTTAATCGGTAATTTGAAAAACGCGCCCATGCCAAGAATAGTGAAGATAAAAAACAACACTATCGGCACAATCGGATTTTTAATTGCCCATGATGAAATATTGCGCATCTTTCAATTCCTTATTAATGGGCAGGCTGCGG
>APMI01023999.1_pt1 | contig 22574 bp, 21 predicted proteins | sample 667938 | NCBI WGS metagenome assembly APMI01 (sample SAMN01084076, study PRJNA167559) | wastewater metagenome | biome: Wastewater | place: Denmark: Ejby Moelle, Odense | collected 2011-11-28
GGCTTGAAGCCGTCGCCCGCGCCATGCGGCAGCGTGGCCTCGGCGTCCGCGATGGCGGTTTCCTCGAGCGGATTGGCGAAGCCTTCGCCTTCGGCATTCACCGTCAGCTCGGCCTGCACGGGAATGCAGATTTCCTTGCACACGCCGAGGAAGACGGTGGCGGAGATCGCCCCGCCCGCCGCCTTGTCCAGCTTCAGGGGCGGCGGAGATCCCCCCGCCCGCCGCCTTGTCCAGCTTCAGGGGCAGGCGCACTGGCTTGTCATAGCCGACATAATGGGTGTCGGCGTCGCCGAGCCGCCGGGGCGCGGGAAAGCCGACCGAGGTCAGCTCCGCTCCGGTGACGGCGATGGACGGCGGAATGCCGCTGCCGCCCGGATCGCGCCAATAGGTCTTCCAGCCATCGTGCAGGCGAATATCCAGCATGGCGCGCACCGAGCCGTCGGCGGCTGCGGGCAGCGCCACGAGGCGCACGTCGCCGCCCGGCGTCTCGACCCAGGGAGAGGTCGCGGCCGCGGCAGCGGAATTGACAAGAAGCAACGCTAGGGCAGCGATTGGCAGACGTTTCATAGCCTCACATCTAGCGCCGCCCGGCGCCGCTTGCCAGCAACAATAGCTCGCGAAACGATCATAAAAGCTTGATCGTATGCCGCTCTCGCACGGCCGTTCTGCACGCGCGATCCGGCGCCGGGGCTAAAAAGAACCCTTTTCATTTGGCCGCGAATTGATAGGCTGTCTGCATTATGGCTATGTCGGTTCTGAAAGATAAACGAGAACGCGGCTTCCTTGACGGTCAGTTCCTGATCGCCATGCCGGGCATGGCCGACGCAAATTTCGCCCGCACCGTCGTCTATATCTGCGCCCATTCGGAAGATGGGGCCATGGGCTTCGTCATCAACCGGCCGCAGCAGCTCAGCTTCTCCGACGTGCTGCTGCATCTCGACCTCCTCGGCGAGGAGGAGGTCATCCGCCTGCCGGGCGCGGCGCTCGATTTCCCCATCCGCTGCGGTGGGCCGGTGGAAAGCGGTCGCGGCTTCGTGCTGCATTCGGACGATTATCTTTCCGAATCCAGCATCCCCGTCAGCGACGACATCTGCCTGACCGCGACGCTCGATATCGTGCGCGCCATTTCCCGCGGGCGCGGCCCGCAGCGCGGCCTCATGATGCTCGGTTATGCCGGCTGGGGCGCGGGCCAGATCGAAAACGAGATCGGCGCCAATGGCTGGCTGAGCTGCCCGGCGCAGGAAGAGCTGATCTTCGACACGAATCTCGACAGCAAGTACGAGCGCGCTCTCGGCCTGATGGGCATCACGCCCGCCATGCTCTCCACCGAGGCCGGCCACGCCTGACCGGCGGCCACCGAATTTCATCTGCGGCGGAACTTGTTGCCCCGCGCGCCGTTGTGCGGGCGCGTCAACGACGGCGCGTGAACCGGGAGTACGACCATGGGTAGCACGAGCGACAAGATCAAGGGCACGGCGAACGAACTGGCGGGCAAGGCCAAACAGGCGGCGGGCAAGGCCGCCGGCAGCCCGAAGCTGCGCGCCGAGGGCGCGGCTCAGGAAGTCAAGGGCAAGACCCAGAAGGCCGTCGGCAAGGCCAAGGATGCCGTGAAGGGCGCGGTCGATCGCCTCTGATCGCCCGGGATGGCGATTGTCATCCCGCTATCGTGAATGGAGGATACCCGTATCGCTGAGATCGATGCGGGTATTCTGCCGAAGATCACCACGCCATCCGGGGGCGACATGAAGCTCTTCACCTGCGGCACCTGCGGCCAGACGACCTATTTCGACAACCGGCTCTGCGTGCGTTGCGGCGCCTCGCTCGGCTTCCTTGCCGAGGATATGGTGCTGCACGCGCTCGTGCCGGAAGGAGAGGGGCTCTGGCGGATCGGCCCGCATGAGGGGTTCTATCGCTTCTGCGCCAATGCCGCGCACGATGTCTGCAACTGGATCCTGCCGGCGGATGATCCCAACGCCTTCTGCAAGGCCTGCCGCCATAACCGCATTGTTCCGACCACCGACCCGAGGGGGGTGGAGCGCTGGCGGCGCATAGGCGCGGCCCAGCGCCACCTCTTCTATTCGCTCCTGCGCTGGCGCCTGCCGCATCCGACCCGCGAGGAGGAGCCCGCCGGCGGTCTCGTCTTCGATTTCCTGGCGGATGAACTCGATGCCGAAGGCAACGTCGTCCAGGCGGCGATGACCGGCCATGAAGACGGCCTTGTCAGCCTGCGCGCGGCCGAGGCCGACGACGAGGTGCGCGAGAGTGTGCGCGTCTCCATGGACGAACCCTACCGCACGTTGCTCGGCCATTTCCGCCACGAGGTCGGGCATTTCTACTGGAAGGTCCTCGTCCGCGACGATGCGGTGCTGGAAGAAGCCCGCCGCCTCTTCGGCGACGAGCGCGAGGACTACGCTGCCGCCCTCCGGCGAAACTACGAACAGGGCCCACCGCCGGACTGGCAGGATCGTTTCATCAGCACCTATGCCAGCAGTCATCCGGCCGAGGATTTCGCCGAATGCTGGGCGCATTTCTTCCATATCGTCGACACGCTGGAAACCGCCCGCGCCTTCGGTCTCAATACCGATCCGAAGGGGCACGAGGAGCTGGAAGCCGAAGTCACCTTCGATCCCTACCGCGCCGCAGGCGCCGCCCGCCTCGTCGAGGCCTGGGTCCCTCTCAGCGTCGCCATGAACGCCATCCAGCGCTCCATGGGCCAGCCCGACAGCTACCCCTTCATCCTGCCGCCGCTGGTGGTGGAGAAGCTGGATTTCATCAATCGGCTGGTGCGCGGCAGGTCACAGGAATTAGGCAGTGGCCAATAGGCAATAGGGTGTTTCGCCTATTGCCTAATTCCGGCTGCCTCTTACGCCCGCTTCATCAGCGGAAACCGCTCCTTCAGCAGCCGCAGCACGGAATCGTGGCCGATGGGCGGGCCGAAGAGGTAGCTCTGGCCGAATTCGCAGCCCATATTGCCGAGTTCCACGGCGTCTTCTTCCGACTCGATGCCTTCGGCCACCACCTGCATGTCCAGTTCCCGCGCCATCGAGATGACGGAGCGCAGCAGCACGGTCCGCTTGTCCGAGCCGTCGCAGACCAGCGCCTTGTCGATCTTGATCGTGTCGAAGGGGAAGCGCGTCAGGTAGGAGAGCGAGGAATGGCCCGTGCCGAAATCGTCGAGCGCAAGACCGAGGCCGACATCCTTCAGCTTGGAGAGGATGAGGCGGGCCTGTTCCGGGTTCTCCATCACGACGGATTCGGTGAGTTCCAGCTTCAGCTTCTGCGGCTCGCAGCGGGTGCGGGCCAGCGCCGCGCGCACGTCGTTGTAGAGCTCGTTGTTGAGAAGCTGGGCGCTCGACAGGTTGACAGAGACGAAGACGGGCAGCTCCCCGGTCTGCATCTGCCAGTCCATCAGATCGCTCGCCGCCTTGTCGAAGGCGAAGAGGCCGAGCTGGTTGATGAGGTCGGAGGCTTCCGCGATGGGGATGAACTCGGCCGGCGAGATATTGCCGCGCTTGGGGTGATCCCAGCGCATCAGCGCCTCGAAACCGGCGATCTCGGCATCCTGCAGGCGCACGATCGGCTGGTAGACGAGCGAGAGTTCCTTGCGCTCGATGGCGCGGCGAAGGTCCGTCTCTATCTGCAGCCGGTCCGCGCCGAAGGTGCGGAAGGCGGGGCGGAACGGTTCCACGCGGTTGCCGCCGGCCTTCTTGGCCCGGTACATGGCAAGTTCCGCGTCGTTGAGCAGGCCCGCCGCATCCTCCTGCTGGTCCACCCAGGAAACGAGGCCGATGGAGGCGGTGAGGATGATTTCCCGTCCGCCGAAATTGATCGGCACCATGATCGCCTTGCTGATCGCATCGGCGAAATCCGCCACCTTGGCGGGATCGCGCTCGGAGACGAGGATCAGGCCGAACTGGTCGCCGGAAAGCCGCGCCAGCGTGTCCTGCGGCTTCAGGAGGCGGCGCAGGCGCCGCGTGAGGGCAATCAGGATGTTGTCGCCGGCAGCGATGCCGAGCGCGTCGTTGACCTGCTTGTAGCGGTCGATGTCGATGGTCAGCACCGTCGGGCGCACCGTATCGGAACTGCCGGTGAGCGACAGGATCGACTGCAGCCGGTCGAGGAACACCTGGCGGTTCGGCAGGCCCGTCAGGTTGTCGTGCAGGGCGTCCTGCAGGAGGCGGTCGACGGAATTGCGCTGCTCGGTGATGTCGATGATCGTGCCGACGCAGCGGATGATCTCGCCGTTCGCGCCGAGCACGGGCCGGGCTCGGATCGAGAGCCAGTGATAGTGGCCGTCCTCGGCGCGCACGCGGAACTGATGGTTGAGCCGGCCCTTGCGGTGCTCCAGCAGCACGTCGAGCGTGGCGCGGAAGCGGTCGCGGTCGTCGGGATGGAGGCGCGGCAGCCAGTTGCGCGCCGGGCCGTGCATGACGCCGGGGGCAAGGCCGAGCTGGATGGAAATGTCGGGAATGGTGACGACGCGGTCGCGCGCCACGTCCCAGTCCCAGACCGTATCGCCCGAGCCGGTCAGCGCCAGCGACTGGCGCTCGAGGTCGGAGAAGAGGCCCTGGCTATAGGCCCCGCCGGCAAAGGCATGCTGCATCACCGTGAAGCCGATGAGAAGCACGATCAGCACGAGGCCGCCGCCGAGTGCGGGCTGGATGATGTCGTTGTTGAGCTGGCCCGTCACCGTCAGCCACGCGCCGAACAGCCACACGAGGATCAGCGCCCAGGCGGGCACCAGCAGGATGGCGCGGTCGTAGCGGTTGAAGCCGAGATAGGCGATGAGCACGATGCCCACCGTGCCGGTCAGCGCGAAGGAGAGGCGGGCGATGCCGGCGGCGATCGGCGGATCGTAGATCGCCACGCCGAAGAGCAGGCCGAGGCCGAGAATCCAGGCGAGCGTCGCGTAGGACAGATGCGCGTGCCAGCGGTTGAGGTTGAGATAGGTGAAGAGGAAGACCACGAGGCCCGCCGCAAGGAACACCTCCGTTCCCGCGCGCCATATTCGCTCGTCCCCCGCCGTGATCGATATGAGCTTGGAGAGGAAGCCGAAATCCACGCAGATATAGCCGAGAACCGCCCAGGCGAGCGCCGCCGTCGCCGGCAGCATCGAGGTGCCCTTCACCACGAAGAGGATGGTGAGGAAGACGGCCAGAAGCCCGGCGATGCCGAGTACGATGCCGCGATAGAGCGTGAAGGCGTTGACCGTGTCCTTGTAGGCGTCCGGCTCCCAGAGATAGATCTGCGGCAGGTCGGGTGTCGCAAGCTCCGCGACGAAGGTGACGACGGTGCCGGGGTTGAGCGTGATGGAGAAGACGTCGGCTTCCTCGCTCGGCTCGCGGTCGAGCGCGAAGCCTTCGCTCGGCGTGATCGAGATGATGCGCTTGGAGCCGAGGTCCGGCCAGAACAGCTTGGACTGCACGAGGCGGAAATGCGGCGCGACGATCACGCGGTCGATCTGCTCGTCGGAAACGTTGGCGAGCGCGAAGACGGCCCAGTCGCCCTGGTGGTCGTCGGAGGTGGCGCGCACCTCGATGCGGCGCACGATGCCGTCGGTGCCGGGGGCGGTGGAGACCTGGAAGGCCTCGCCCCGGCCCGTATAGATCTCGGTGGTGGCGGTGAGATCCAGCGCCGTGTCGTCACGGGAGATCTTGACCGGCTCGACGGCGAAGGCGCGGCCCGCGAAAAGACCGACGAGCAGCATCGCCGCCAGAAGCATGAGGGCGAGCAACCGGCTGGCGGAGAGCGCTTGCGGCACGGATGGAGACGTCATTGAAAGTGCATTGTCCTTAGGTAACTGCCCAGTCCTGCCGCGCCCATCGCACCGCTTACGACTGCCTGTCGGCCGCCAGAAGCGAGAACATCACGTGGTCGCGCCACTCCCCGTTTATCTTCAGATACTCCCGAAGGTAGCCTTCCTGCCGAAAGCCGGCCTTTTCAAGGAGACGGATGCTTCTTGTATTGTCTGGAATACAGGCTGCCTCGATACGGTGCAACTGAAGGCTGGAAAAGATATAGGGAATGGCGAGATTGAGGGCGCCGAACATGTGCCCCTGTCCGGCATGCCGCTCGCCCATCCAGTAGCCGATCATGCAGCATTGTGCGGCCCCGCGCCGGATATAGCCGATGGTGAGGCCGCCGAGCAGCGTTGCTTCCCCGCCTGCCGCGCGCGCGAACACGAGGAGCGGCACGGCCTGGCCGGAGGAAAATTCCTGTTCGTTCCTGATCACGCGGGAGCGGAAGGCGCTTTCGGTCAGCTCGTCGCCCCGCCAGGTCGGCTCCCACGGCTCCAGGAAGCGCCGGCTTTCCGAGCGCAGCGCATACCATTGGCGATAGTCCTGGAAACGGGGCAGGCGCAGGAAATGCCGGTCGCCGGCAAGCTCGACCGTGTCGGACTGTCTGGACAGGAACCGAAAAACCGACCGTGCCATTCAATCCTCCGCGCACATTCCCGCAAGACTATGCCAGCAGGTTCCGCGGCGTCAAATGCTGTCGCCGGAAAAGACAAAACCCGCCTTGCGGCGGGTTGCGTCATACGAAACAGCTGCGTTCCATTCACCTTGCGGCGAAGAGCGCAAGCGCTGTCTTAGCCGAATACCAGGAAGCCCTTGACGGCGGACTGGATGTTGGCGCGCGAGATGCCGAGGTCCTGCAGGGCGCGGTCGTCGAGGGCGTTCAGTTCACGGGCGGCGCGACGGTCGGCTGCGTTCTTCTTGATCTTTGCGATAATGCTCATTGGTCAACTCCTTTGGGTTGGCCACTATGTATGCGATCCTCTGACCAGAGAAAATGCATATGCTTGCAGCGGAGGCATGCGTCCGTTGCATGGCGATTGCTTCATTGCCCAAGACAGAGGCAGAACCGCCCGCCGGGGGCTATTCCAGGTCTTCCTGCGCGATCGTGTCCGTCACGTGGATATCGGTCGTCTCCAGCCGGCCGGGGCCGAGATTGACGAATTTGTGCGGCATGTTGGCCGGGCCGAACACGACCTGTCCCGCGACCGCCTCGATCTGCCGGTCGCCCACCGTGAAGAGCGCGCGGCCTTCCCGCACGATGAAGACCTCGTCATAGGCATGCCGGTGGAGCCGCGGGCCGCGCCCGACCTCGTCCGTGGTGTAGAAGATCACCGAGACGTTGGTGCCGAACCGCTTTCCATCGAATTCGCCCTTCCAGACGTCGGACCTTTCGGCCCATTCGGCGCGGTCGAGCAGGGCAGCGATCTTTTCCATGGGATTTCCTCTTGTTCGGACATGCCACGAGGACGGGCGGGCCGCGTCTGTTCCGACAGTCAGGAGGATGTTTTTCGCCTGACGGCCGGTTTCAGCCGTCAGGGCGCGAAGGGCGGCTCAGCTTGCCGCGCGGTCGATGGTGCCGCGCGAGAGCGAGCGGGTGATGTCGCTGGCCGGGACGAGGTGTTCCAGCGGGCCGATGGCCGAGATGGTCGGCACGGTGTCGAAGAACAGGCGGCCGGCAAGGTCCGTCAGGCGCTCGATGGTGATGCCGGCGAGGCGCTCCATCAGCTCCTCGTTGGGGATCGGGCGGCCGTAGAGCATCATCTGGCGGGCGATCTGGCCGGCGCGGGCGGCCGGGCTTTCCTGACCCATCAGAAGCTGGGCGCGGATCTGCGCGCGGGCGCGCTCGATTTCCTGCTGGTGGATCGTCTCGGACGACTTCTTCAGTTCGTCGAAGATGACGGGCATCAGCTCCGGCAGGTTCTCGCCGCCGGTCGCGGCATGAATGCCGAAGATGCCGGTATCGGAAAAGCCCCAGTGGAAGGCGTAGATCGAGTAGCACAGGCCCCGGTGCTCGCGCACTTCCTGGAAGAGGCGCGAGGACATGCCGCCGCCGAGGATGTTGGCGAGAATCTGCGAACAGTAGAAGTCGCGGGCGTGATAGGCCTTGCCCTCGAAGCCGAGCAGGACCTGCGCGTCCATCAGGTCGCGCGTCTCGCGAATGTCGCCGCCGGTATAGCGTGCCGGCTCGAAGACCGGCGAGATTTTCGGCGCGGTCGGCAGCGAGGAGAAGCGGTCCTCGACCTGGCGCACGAATTCGTCATGGTTCACGGCGCCGGCTGCAACGACGAACATGCGGTCCGTCGTGTAGTTGCGGTCGAGATAGCTGCGGATTTCGCCGGGCGAGAAGGAAAGCACGGTCTCCGGCGTGCCGAGAATGGCGCGGCCGATGATCTGGTCGCGATAGGCGACCTCGGAGAACTTGTCGAAGACCACGTCGTCGGGCGTGTCGTTGGCCGCGCCGATTTCCTGCAGGATGACGTGCTTTTCGCGGCGAAGCTCATCCTCGTCGAAGACGGATTCCGTCAGGATGTCGGCGAGGATATCGACCGCGAGCGGGACGTGATCCTTGAGCACGCGAGCGTAGTAGGAGGTGGTTTCGGTCGAGGTGGCGGCGTTGACTTCGCCGCCGACATTCTCGATTTCCTCGGCGATCTGGCGGGCGGAGCGGCGCTCCGTGCCCTTGAAGGCCATGTGTTCCAGAAGGTGGGCGATGCCGTGCTCGTCCGTGGTTTCGTTGCGTGACCCTGACTTGATCCACACGCCGAGAGCGACGCTCTCGAGATGCGGCATGTTTTCGGTCACCACGGTCAACCCGGATTGAAGCCGGGTGCACTCAACTTTCATCAGACGCACTTTCTGCGATTCTAGCCCCGAACCCGCGTATGCTTCCCGATGAAGGCTTCCACCGCGTCGAGCTCGGCTTCGAGGATGTCGAACCGCTCCTCCCTTTGCATGAGGTCAGCAAGCCACGTCGGGAGCGCCGGGTCAATACCGCAGGCCGATTTTACTGCGGCGGGGAATTTCGCAGGGTGCGCGGTGGCGAGCGTAACCATCGGCGCACCGGGCTTTTCATGCTTGGCGGCGACGAAGACGCCGATGGCCGAATGCGGGTCGAGCAGGTAGCCGGTCGCCGCCAGCGTGTCCCTGATCGTCTGCGCCACCTGCTTTTCCGAGGCGCGGCCGGCGCGGAATTCCTTGCGGATCGCCTTCAGCGCGCTTTCCTCGATATCGAAGGCGCTGGACTGCTTCAGGCTCGCCATCGCGCGGCGCACCGCGCCGGCATCGCGGCCGTGGGATTCGAACAGCAGCCGTTCGAAATTGGACGAGATCTGGATATCCATCGACGGCGAGGTGGTCGCCTTGACGTCCTTCATCTCGTAGCGGCCGGTCTTCAGCGTGCGGGCGAGAATGTCGTTCTCGTTGGTCGCGATCACCAGCTTGTCGATGGGAAGGCCCATGCGCTTGGCGGCGTAGCCGGCGAAGATATCGCCGAAATTGCCGGTCGGCACGGTGAAGGAGACCTTCCGGTCCGGCCCGCCGAGCGCGACGGCCGTCGTGAAGTAGTAGACGATCTGGGCCATGATGCGCGCCCAGTTGATCGAGTTGACGCCCGAAAGCTTCACGCCGTCGCGGAACTTCGTGTCGTTGAACATCGCTTTCACGAGGTTCTGGCAGTCGTCGAAATTGCCCTTGACGGCGAGCGCGTGGACGTTCTTCTCGGTCGAGGTGGTCATCTGGCGCTGCTGCACCGGCGAGACCTTGCCTTCCGGGAAGAGGATGAAGATGTCGGTGCGCTCACGGCCGGCAAAGGCGTCGATGGCCGCGCCCCCGGTATCGCCCGAGGTGGCGCCGACGATGGTGGCGCGCTCGCCGCGGGCGGCCAGTGCATGGTCCATCAGCCGGGCGAGAAGCTGCATCGCCACGTCCTTGAAGGCGAGCGTCGTGCCGTGGAACAGCTCCATGACGAAGGAATTCGGCCCGGTCTGGACGAGCGGCGCAATCGCCGGATGGCGGAACGTGGCATAGGCCTCGTCGATCATCGCCCGGAATTTTTCGAGCGGGATGTCGCCTTCGACGAAGGGGGAGAGCACGGTGAAGGCGATCTCCTGATAGGATTTTCCGCGCAGCGCCCGGATCTCCTTCTTCGAGAAGGTCGGCCATTCGCGCGGCACGTAGAGGCCGCCGTCACGGGCAAGGCCTGCCAGGAGCGCATCGGAGAAACCGAGGGAAGGGGCCTCGCCCCGGGTCGAAACATAATCCACGTTCTGCGTCCTTGGATTTGCAAATGCCGTTGCGTCCGGCCCGTTTCCTTGTGTGGAACGGACCTCTCCGAATTTCTGCGGGCGGTTTCATTCGACAATCGATTTTTCGCCGCGTCGCTGCTATAGACCATCGCCTAGGGTCGTGAAAAGGCCCGTAAAACGAGTTCCGAAAGGCTTGCACGCCGGGGGCGGGGCCTGATCGCAGGGGTAGAACGTATCGTGTTTGGAATGACCATCCGCCGTTTTCTCGGCATCTCCCTTCTCGCCGTCATCGCCGGCTGCAACCAGACCGACAAGCCCGCCGATCTCGGCGTGACGAGCGACCCGTCGGGCGTGCAGGCCGCCGCGCAGCAGCAGACGCAGGTCGCGGTGATCCAGGGTTCGTGCCCGCAGGTCTTCCTGCGCGACGGTACGGCGGTGCTGCAGCGCTTCGGCAAGGGCGCCAAGGACGATCCGCAGAACCTCGCCTATCAGGTGACGCTCGGCGACACGACGCGCCAGTGCGTGATCAACGGCAGCCAGCTCGTCATGACGATCATGGTGCAGGGGCGCATCGTCGTCGGCCCGGCCGGCGCCAGCGGTACGGTGACGGTGCCGATCCGCGTCGCCGTCATGGACGGCGAGACCTCGCACTATTCCGAGCTCGTGCAGTTCCCGGTCACGATTCCTGCCGATGGCAGCGCGGCCCAGTTCATCTTCACCCAGAGCAATGTCGCGATCCCCGGCGGTTCCGGCAGCTTCACCAAGGCCTATGTCGGCTTTGAAGAGGGGTCGGCGAAGAAGCGGAAGAAGTAACCGCTTCGTGCTATCTCAAACGAAAAGGCCGCGGAACATCGTTCCGCGGCCTTTTCGTTGGGGTGATGGGAAGGCTCAGATCGCTTCCTGCCATTCGGCGAGCGCGGTGATGACCTCCGGCAGCTCGCTCATGCGCGAGATGACGGTTTCCGCCCCGGCTTCCGTCAGGCGGTCGGCATGGGACGGATAGGTGTGCGAGGCGCCGGTGAAGCCCACGACGCGCATGCCGGCGGCGCGTGCCCCGGCAATGCCGTGCACCGAATCCTCGATGACCAGCGTGCGCGCCGGATTGGCGCCGAACTGCTTTGCGCCGTGCAGGAAGATGTCCGGCTTCGGCTTCACGCGGTCGGGGCCGAGGTCCTTCGCCGAATAGACATAGGGGCCGAAGACCTCCTTGAGGCCGACTTTCGACAGCATCATTTCCAGGCGGTGCGCGGCGGAGTTCGAGCAGATGCAATAGGGCTTGCGGATGCGCGAGAGCATCGACTTCACGCCGTCGATAACCTTCACTTCCTGCGAAAGGCGCAGGTCCAGCAGCTTTTCCGATTTGTCGAGCAGGGTGGCGGAAAGCGGGATGGCGGCCTCACGCTCGATGGTCAGCAGGATGTTGTGCCACGTCATGCCGGCAAAACGCTCGCCCATCTCCTCGACGCCGATGGGATAGCCGGCATCCGTCAGGAGCGCCGATTCCACCTCGGCGGCGATGATTTCCGAATCGACCAGGACCCCGTCGCAGTCGAAGATGATGAGGTCGAAACCGTTCATGAGCTGCTGTCTTTCATAGGAGCAGGTCCGGGCAAGAGGCGTGCGGACCTGCGGGAGAGCGATGGGGCGTCGTGCGCCCGTGAAACCGCGGCTTCCCTACACGAAAGGGCTTCGCCGGACAATTGCCGATTCGGTGAGGGAGCCATGCGCGTCGGCGCGCTTCAGGGAAACAGCGCCATGAATTTCCGTTCGCCTTCCCCCGTGAAGCGGATGGCGCGGCTGTCCTTCTCCCGCTTTGCCCAGCCGTCCGCGATGAAGCGCGCCAGCAGCGCCTCACCGAGCGAGCCGGCGAGATGCGAGCGGCGCTCGCTCCAGTCGAGGCAGGTGCGGCAGACGGGCCGACGCTGGGCCTTGAGGGCGGGCACGTCTATGCCGAGCGCGGCGACGCGCGCTTCGCCGGAAGGCGTCAGCGCTGCATCGTCGCCGTCGAGCACGACGTCGCCCTCCGCCATCATGCGGTCCAGCATGCGCACGCCGAAATCGCCGGCAAGGTGATTGTAGCAGACGCGCGCCTTGCGCAGCGCCGGATCCTTCGGTCCGGGTCGGGTGCGCAGCAGCCCGCGGTTCGCCGCAAAGCCCATGATGCCTTCGAGCAACTGCCCCACCTCGTCGTCGGCCAGCGCGAAATAGCGGTGCCGGCCCTGCTTGCGCTGGGCCACGAGCCCGCCGGCCTCCAGCCTGGCAAGGTGCGAGCTTGCCGTCTGCAGCGTGACGCCGGCCGCGCCCGCAAGCTCGGTTGCCGTCAGGGCCTGCCCGCCCATCAGCGCGGTCAGCATGTTGGCGCGCGCGGGATCGCCGATGAGCGCGCCGATCTGGGAGATGTCCGGTCCTTCTTTCATACTTCGATGATAGTCGAAGCATTCATGCCGGGCAATGTGGGAAAACGGGTCATCGCAAACAAGGAGACGACGATGATCACCTGCTTCATCCGCTACGAGATCGACCCCTTCAGGAAGGACGCATTTGCCGAATATGCCCGCAACTGGGGACAGGCGATCCCGCGCTGCGGGGCCGATCTTGTCGGCTATTTCGCCCCGCATGAAGGTTCGTCCACCACGGCCTACGGCGTCTACAATATCGAGAGCCTTGCCGCCTACGAGGCTTACCGCGCCCGGCTCACCGCCGATCCGCTCGGCCGCGAGAACTACGATTTCTCCCGCAGGGAACGTTTCATCCTGAAGGAGGACCGCATCTTTCTCCGGAACGTCTCGTTGCCCCACGCGCCGAAGGTGACGCCATGATCGCGGTCATCTTCGAAGTGGTGCCGGCGCCCGGCCGCATGGACCTCTATCTCGACACGGCGCGCGACCTGCGCCTGCTGCTCGACGGCATAGACGGTTTCGTCTCCATCGAGCGCTTCCGCAGCCTCACCGATCCGGCGCGGCTGCTCTCGCTGTCCTTCTGGCGCGACGAGGCGGCGGTTCAGGCCTGGCGCAATACGCAGGAACACCGCGCCGCCCAGTCCCTCGGTCGTCACGGCGTCTTCGACGCCTATCGCCTGCGTATCGCCAGCGTCGTCAGGGATTACGGCCTCAATGACCGCGACGAGGCGCCGGCAGACAGCCGCACCTTCCATGCGGCGTGAGATGCCGGAACGGCCCGCCGGGGCGGGCCATTCCATTCGCAGGTCTACTGCACCGCCACTTCCGAACGCTCGCCGGCCTTCACCGTGGCGTTCATCTCCTTCGGCGCGACGTCGCCCTCGTATTTGACGAGAAGCACATAGTCGCCGGTCGGCAGCGTGTCCTGCACCTCGGCGCCGAAATGGGTGGCGATGGATTTCCGGTTGCCCTGGATGTCCTTCTTGGCGCTGAGGATTTCCACGCTGTAGGCGCCGGGGGCGGTGACGGCCAGGACGCCGGCATTCATGTTGACGACGACCTCCTGCATCTCGCCGGCTTTCGCGGTGAAGGGTACCTCCGCCGTCGCCGAGCCAAGTTTGGCCGTCAGCACGAAGTCGCCGGCCGGCACGTCGAGCTTGGTGCCGGTGCCGTAGCTGTAGGTCAGGCTCTTGCGGCTGCCGTCGATGGCCTTGTTGGCCTCGACCACCTCGAAGAACACGTCGCCGGAATCGACATCCGGCCCGCCCTCGGCATAGACCGCCTTGTTGATCACGGTGCCCGAGCCGATGATCAGGTCGCGCTCCACCGTCTCGCCCGCTTTTACGGCGACGGTTTCCGTCACCTTCGTCGGGCCGAGCGAGCCGTTGACCTTCGCCTCGCCGGCGGAAACGTAGAGCTTCGCCTTGCCGTAGAAGGTGGTGGAATAGCTGCCGAAGGCGATCTCGACGGCGGCGTTGGAATCGGCTTCCGCATCCTGCGGCGTGCGCTTCGGGGTGACGATCAGCTGGCCGGCGTCGAAGGTGACATAGGGCTTGGCCACCGCGCCGTCCTTCACCTCGAAGGGAAGCTGCCGCTCGATCGCGCTCTGCAGCGAAACGACAGCGATGTATTTGCCGGCCGGATAGTTGCCGGAATAGGCACCCTTGTACATGTTGTCGATATAGTCGCCGGCCGGTTTGCCGTCGGCGCCGGCCCTGTAGATCAGCCAGTGCACGTCGTTGTTCTCGCCGAGCGAGGGGCCGCCTTCCGAAAGTGCGCTGTCCGCCTCGACATTGAACTTGACCGCCGGCTCCGGCTCGGCCTCCGCGACCACCTCCACCGGCTTGGACATCGGCGCTTCCGCCACCGTTTCCGTCAGTGCGGCGACGAGCTGGCCGGCGTCCGAGGCCTGGAAATATTTGCCGCCGGTATTTTCCGCAAGGCAGGCGACCTGCTTGCCTTCCTCCTCCGTCAGGCCGAAGCCGACGACATGGGTGGTGAAGTCGACGCCTTTCTTCTCGAGCGCCGAGGCGAGGGCGCAAGGGTCGGCCTCGCAGGTCTCCAGCCCGTCCGTGACGAGGACGACGGTCGCCTTCTCCTCGGTATATTTGAGGATGTCGGCGGCCTGCTCGACCGCCTGCGTGAGCGGCGTCTTGCCCTTCGGGTTGAGACCGTTGACGAAGGCGGTGATCGCATTGCCGGTGCCTGCTGCGGGCGGCACGGCCAGCTCGATATCGCTGCACGAGCCTTTTTCACGATGGCCGTAGACCATCAGGCCCAGTTCGGTGCCGGTGGGCACCGATTTCAGTACGCTGGCGAGCGTCTCGCGGGCGATCTCGATCTTGCTGCGCCCGCCGATCTGCCCCCACATGGAGCCGGACGCATCCAGCACGATCATCGTCTTGTCGGCGGCGCCCGCCGCGCTGGCGGCAAGAAGCCCCGCCAGAAGCATGAAAACGGCTCTCAATCGCACGATTGTCCTCCTCGTTTCCGGCAAATCCGGCCGGTCCCCACGGTCCGGCGCGGCGGCATCTTCAAGGAAACGTGCGGGAAGAGGCATCTATTCGAGACGGCTTGAATTCGCCCGCGCCGTCCCCGTGCGAAACGGATTTGGCTTTTTCTCCAAACCCTTCAGGCTTTGGTAACCATCTTCGGTAACCATAAGCATAATCACGTTCCGTTCCGAGTAAGCGTATCAGCGAGTATAAAATGCCATCTGTTCTTTCGCTTGCAGACGTCTCCCGTTCGCCCCGCAAGAGCGGCTGGCTCGACACGATCATCAAGGGCGACTGCGTTGCCGCGCTCGAGGCGCTGCCCGACCAGTCCGTCGACGTCATCTTCGCCGATCCGCCGTACAACCTCCAGCTCGGCGGCGCGCTGCACCGTCCCGATCAGAGCCTTGTCGACGCCTGCGACGACGAATGGGACCAGTTCGCTTCCTTCGAGGCCTATGATGCCTTCACCCGCGCCTGGCTGCTCGCCTGCCGCCGCGTGCTGAAGCCTTCCGGCACGATCTGGGTCATCGGCTCCTACCACAACATCTTCCGTGTCGGCGCGACGCTGCAGGATCTCAATTTCTGGATCCTCAACGACATCGTCTGGCGCAAGACCAACCCGATGCCGAACTTCAAGGGCCGCCGGTTCCAGAACGCGCACGAGACGATGATCTGGGCGACCCGCGATCCGAAGGCCAAGGGCTACACCTTCAACTACGACGCCATGAAGGCCGCCAATGACGACGTGCAGATGCGCTCCGACTGGCTGTTCCCGATCTGCAACGGCGGCGAACGCCTGAAGGACGCCGACGGCAAGAAGGTGCATCCGACGCAGAAGCCGGAAGCGCTGCTTGCCCGTATCCTCATGGCCTCGTCCAAGCCCGGCGACGTGGTGCTCGATCCGTTCTTCGGCTCCGGCACGACCGGCGCCGTTGCCAAGCGCCTCGGCCGTCATTTCGTCGGCATCGAGCGCGAGCAGAGCTATATCGATGCCGCCCGCGAGCGCATCGATGCGGTCGAGCCGCTCGGCTCGGGCACCCTTTCCGTGATGAGCGGCAAGAAGGCCGAACCGCGCGTCGCCTTCAACACGCTGCTCGAAAGCGGCCTCCTGCAGCCCGGCACGGTGCTGACGGATGCACGCCGCCGCCACAGCGCCATCGTGCGCGCCGACGGCACGCTCGCCTCGGGCAGCGACGCCGGCTCCATCCACCGGGTCGGCGCGAAGGTGCAGGGTCTCGACGCCTGCAACGGCTGGACCTTCTGGCACTATGCGGACGGCGCCGAACTGAAGCCGATCGACGCCCTGCGCGCCGTCGTGCGCTCGGGAATGGCCGGCCTCGAATAGGCCTTCCGACCCCGTTCATCCTGTTTCTCCAGCTGCGGCCTCCGGTGTTCCCTGCACCGGGGGCTGTGGCTTTCAGGAAGCGACATTTCCCACGAATTTCGATGGTCGGGATTCAGTTGATGTTAACCATCAGCAGCTTACTGTGATCGGGCAAATACATCAGGCCAAGCAACGGAAATCGTTGCGGAAAGCCTTGGCCGATCAACCGGCGGGGCAGGCAGGATATCGCTTTCCGGTTTTTGTACCTTCAGTCCCGGAAATGCGAAAACGCCCGGAGCCTTGCAGCTCCGGGCGTTTCGGCTTCAAGGCCGTCGCCACTCCTTTCAGAGCGCGATGCCATGGGCGGCAAGGTCGCTCTTCAGTTTCTCCGGATCGGTGAACAGCACGGCGTTCCAGCCGGCAAGCCGCGCGCCTTCCACATTGGCCGGCGCATCGTCGATGAAGAGCGTATGGGCCGGCGAAAGGCCGAAGTCGCGGCTATGCTTCTCGTAGATCGCAAGGTCCGGCTTGATGAGGCCGACTTCGCCCGAGACCGTCACGCCGCGCGGCATGTCGAGGAAGGGAAAGAGCTTGCGCGCCTCCTTGAACGTGTCGGCGGCGAAATTGGTCAGCATGGTCACGTCGCGCTGCTGTGCGATCAGCGTCTCCATGATGGCGACACTCTCCACATAGGCGTGCGAGACCATTTCGTGCCAGTATTTGCGGAAGGCGCGGATATGCTCGACGCGGTCGGGATGCGCATCTATCAGCAACGCCTCGGCGTCTTCCCACTTGCGGCCGCGGTCCTGCTCGATGTTCCAGTCGTGGGTGCAGACATTGGCGAAGAACCAGTTGCGTTCGGCGTCGTCCGGGATGAGGCGGGCATAGGGAATGTGCGGATCGTAGTGGATCAGCACCTTGCCGATGTCGAAGACGATATGACGGATTTCGATGCTGCTCATGCTTTCCTCGTCTTTTGCAATGCGTCCGGTATGGCCTGTTTGATTGCTTTCTTCATGACGGTCGGCAGCGCTTCGCCGTCGAGCGTCTCCTTCGGCTGCCACCAGCCGTTGCCGGCCTTTTCCCTCCCCGTCACCATGGAACGGTAGACGGAAAGGCGCAATTCGAAATGCGTGAAGACATGGGTAACGGTGCCGCAGGCTGCCCAGTCGGCGGCAAAGGGCGCGGCCGAAAGGTCGGTCGCGCCGTCGACGCGCGCCGTCCAGGCGCTGCCCGGAACTTCCGTCATGCCGCCGAGAAGGCCGCTTTCTCCGCGCTTGCGCAGGAAGACCGCGCCTGCCTCGTTCTGCGCGACGAATGCGGCGCCGAGCCGCACGGGCTTTTCCTTCTTCGCCGTCTTGCGCGGGTAGAGTTCCGGGTCCGCGTGGCCGAGCACGCGACAGGTCGCATTGAAGGGACAGAGCGCGCAGGCCGGCCGGCGCGGCGTGCAGATCGTCGCGCCGAGATCCATCATCGCCTGCGCAAAATCGCCGGGCCGGTCCTCGGGCGTCATGGCGGCGACCAGCGCGCGCATCTCGGGCTTGGCCGCGGGCAGGGGCGTTTCGATGGCATGGAGGCGGGAGACGACGCGCTCGACATTGCCGTCGAGAACCGCGCTCTTCCGGTTGAAGGCGATGGCTGCGATGGCCGCCGCCGTATAGTCGCCGATCCCCGGCAAGGCCTTCAGACCTTCCTCCGTATCGGGAAAGACCCCGCCATGCTCGAAGGCGACGGCCTCTGCACATTTCTTGAGATTGCGGGCGCGGGCATAGTAACCGAGACCCGCCCAGGACTTCATCACGTCCTCCGTATCGGCCCCGGCAAGATCGCCGACCGTCGGCCAGCGGGAGGTGAAGAGCGCGAAATAGGCCTTGACCGCCTGCACCGTCGTCTGCTGCAGCATGACCTCGGAAAGCCATACCCGATAGGGATCGGGCCGCATACCCCTTGCCGCCATCGGCGGACTGATCCGCCAGGGCAGATCGCGGTGATGCCGGTCGTACCAGGCGAGCAGAAGATCGGACATCGCGTCGTTTTGCATAGGCATTCTGTAGACCGGCAGTCTTGCCTCGGCTATCTAGCCGTGGCTTCTTGACCGCAGAAACATTCGGGGCGTGACGTGAATATAGGGCTTGCAGACAAAAACAACCGCGGGGCGGCGATAATTTTCGGTGCCGTCGCAGGGCTTGCAGGTTCAGCGGTGACCGTCATCGCGGCGGGCAGCGCGCTGTGGGCCATCGCATCCGTCCTCGGCAGGCGTTTCCGGCTGTCGCTCGATCGGCCGACAGTCATTCTCTCGCTGGCCGCGCTGGCCTATATCGCCGCCGCCGTCCTGAGCGCGATGATCAATCTGCCCGGCTCGTCCATGTCCTTCGGCAAGACGCTCGCCAAGCTCGCACCGCTCGCGTTCTTCATCTCGCCGCTTTTCCTCGTCTCGCGCCTGCGCCTGAGCAGGCCGGAAGATCTTCTGTCGGCCTTCACGCTCGGCGGTGCATTTTGCGGGATCTTCGCGCTGCCGCTCGCCGCCTATCAGGTCTTCTACCTCGGGCTGCGCGCCGAAGGCGGCGCCGGTAACGCTATTCCCTTCGCGATGCTCTGCGCCCTTTTCTCGACGATCTCGCTGCTGAACGGCGAATACGCGCAGACATGGCGCAAGGTGCTCGGCTGGGCGGGTTTTGCCTGCGGGACCTTCGCCGTCTTCCTCTCCCAGACCAAGGGTGTCGCACCGCTGCCGCTGATTGGCGCCTTCGTCTATCTGGCCGCGTTCAAGATGCGCAATATCGGCCTCGCGCGGGTTGCCCTGCTGCTGGCCGGGGTCTGCGTGGCCATGTTCGCGGCCCTCTATGTATCCGGTGCGCTTAACCGCTTGGCGGGCGCGACGGCGCTGCTTTCCGGTGAGGTGCCGCAGGTCGACGATGGTTCCTACGCACCGCGGATCGTGCTTTGGAAGGCCGCGCTGGAACTGTTTGCGCAGCACCCCGTTTTCGGCAACGGCCCGCAGAACATTCGCAGCCTCGTCGCGACGACGGGCGCCACCTATTCGCACTTCCACAACGGGTATCTCACGGCCGCCGTCGGCGGCGGGATCGTCGGTCTTGTGGCCCTCGTCGCGCTTCTGCTCGTACCGCTCGTCCTGTCCTTCCAGGCGCGCCGGACACCCAATGGCGCTTTCCGGCTCTATATCGCCTTCATGCTCGTCATGACCTACATGCTTGGCGGCCTGACGAATTTCATCTTCGGCCACGATATCTATGATAGTGTGTTCCTCTTCACGGCCAGCCTGTGCATCGCAAGCATCGGCGTTGCGGCCGGGAAGCCGGAGACCTCGCAGGGATAAGCGCGATAGAAAGATCCATGAAAAAGCGCGGTGTCGTCCAGATCAGCGAAGTGGCCAACGATCTCATCGATCCGGTGCTGGCCAGGCGTGCGGGCATCAACACGATGCTGCTCGGTTCGTGGGACGAGATCGCCGGTTCGGAATTTGCCGAATGCACGCGGCCGGAGCGCATCGCCTGGCCGCGCCGCGCTTCCGAGATGGCGGGCGAGGGGGGCGGCTACCAGCCGGGCGTGCTGACCATTGCCTGCGAGGGCGCGCGTGCGCTCTTCCTCAGCCATCAGCAGGGTGAGATCATCCAGCGCATCAACGGATTCTTCGGTTTTCCGGCCATCAACCAGGTGCGGATCGTGCAGAAGCCGGTAACGCCGCAGGCGCGTCATCGCGCCCGGCCGCGTCCGCTGACGGGGGACGCGGCCCGCCATCTCGACGAACTCGTGGGGGGCATCGAGGGCGAGGCGTTGAAGGCGGCCCTGAAGCGTCTCGGCACGGCCGTGCTCGGACGGCGTCGCTGATCATCGAACGGTCACAATTCTTTGAAGTTACTGGCCTTCACACCGCTTGTTCGCGCCCTGAAGCAGGTATAACGGGAATGCGACGGCAATTTCAGGAAAAGCGCGAAGCGGTTTTCCGCCCGGAATTGCGCAAGTATAGAATTTCTCAGCCCTTCCCACAGGAGAGACCATGTCCCTTTCCGAAATGAGCCTCATGAAGCGTCTTCTCACCGGCGCCGCCGTCGCGGCGCTCGCCGTGACGCTGGCTGCCTGCTCCGACGAGAAGAAGGAGGAGACCGCCAAGGCTCCCGAAACCAGCCAGACGGCCAGCAGCGAAAGCGCAAGCTCGACGCCGGCGGCGTCCTCCGGCAGCACGACGACCGAAACCGCGACGACCACGACCGCCACCACGCCGGCCGCGACCGAGACCGCCCAGAAGCCTGCGGTCGAACTGCCGACCTCGGAAGGCAGCGTGGACATGGCCGAAGTGCTGAAGCCCGGCGCGTTGCCGGACATGGTGCTCGGCGAGGCGAATGCGCCCGTCACCATCGTCGAATACATGTCGACGACCTGCCCGCACTGCGCGGCCTTCCACAACAACACCTTCGACGCGATCAAGGCGAAGTATGTCGATAGCGGCAAGGTTCGCTTCATCGTGCGCGAATTCCCGTTCGACCCGCGCGCGGCGGCCGCCTTCATGCTGGCCCGCTGCAACCCGCAGGACACGACGAAGCTCACCGAAGCGGCACAGTATTACCCGATGCTTTCCATGCTGATGAAGCAGCAGGACGTCTGGGCTGCCGCCAAGGACGGCCGCGAAGCGCTGCTGCAGATGTCCAAGCTCGCCGGTTTTACACAGGAGAGCTTCCAGGCCTGCTTGACGAACCAGAAGCTTCTGGATGATGTGAACGCGGTCCGCGAACGCGGGGCCAAGGAATTCGGCGTCGCCGCAACCCCGACCTTCCTGATCAACGGCAAGCGCTACGCGGGAGACATGTCGGTTGACACCATGTCGGCCCTCATCGACAGCATGCTCTGATCCTTCGGCCGGATTTCAGGCGGGCGACGGCGGAGGCCGTGCGCCCGCTTTTTATTTTGCGGTAGTGCATGGGGCTTACCCCCCTCTGGCCTGCCGGCTATCTCTCCCTCAAGGGGGGAGATTGGATGGGGAACTGCCTCCCCCATCTCCGGCGTTGCTGATTGAACAGGGATTTTACTTCTTGCCGATCTCCCCCCTTGAGGGGGAGATGCCCGGCAGGGCAGAGGGGGGTGGCCACATCCGCCCCGCGCGCCTCTCATGAAATTCACCAAGCTCCGCCTCCTCGGCTTCAAGTCCTTCGTCGAGCCCACCGAATTCGTCATCGAGCGGGGCCTGACCGGCGTCGTCGGGCCGAATGGCTGCGGCAAGTCGAACCTCGTCGAGGCGCTGCGCTGGGTGATGGGGGAGAATTCCTACAAGAACATGCGCGCGTCCGGCATGGACGACGTCATCTTCTCCGGTTCCGGCAACCGTCCCGCGCGCAACACCGCCGAAGTCGGCCTCTATCTCGACAATTCCGACCGCACCGCGCCCGCCGCCTTCAACGGCGAGGATGAAATACAGGTCACGCGCCGCATCGAGCGCGAGAACGGCTCGGTCTACCGCATCAACGGCAAGGAGGCGCGCGCCAAGGATGTGCAGCTTCTCTTCGCCGACGCCTCCACCGGCGCCCGCTCGCCCTCCATGGTGGGGCAGGGCCGTATCGGCGAACTCATTCAGGCCAAGCCCCAGGCCCGCCGCCAGCTTCTCGAAGAGGCCGCCGGCATTTCGGGCCTGCATTCCCGCCGCCACGAGGCGGAACTGCGCCTGCGCGCCGCCGAGACCAATCTGGAACGGCTCGACGACGTCACCTCGCAGCTCGAAAGCCAGATCGAGAGCCTGAAGCGCCAGTCGCGGCAGGCGAACCGCTTCAAGATGCTCTCGGCCGATATCCGCCGCCACGAGGCGATGCTGCTGCATATCCGCTGGGTGCAGGCCAAGGAGGCCGAGGGCGAGGCGGAAAGCCAGCTCAACCAGGCCACCTCCATCGTTGCCGAACGCGCCAATGCCCAGATGCAGGCCGCCAAGGAGCAGGCCGTCGCCAGCCTGAAACTGCCGGAGCTGCGCGAGAACGAAGCCAAGCTCGCCGCCGTACTGCAGCGCCTGCAGATCGCCCGCACCCAGCTGGAGGAGGATTCCGCTCGCCTGCTGCGCCGCCGCGACGAACTCACCCGCCGCATGGCGCAGCTGGCGGAAGACATCGTGCGCGAGGAGCGCATGGTGGCCGACAACGCCGCCGTGCTGGATCGGTTGCTGGTGGAGGAGGACGAGATTCGCGAAATCCTCGCCGAGGCCGACGAGCGCGCCGAAGCCGCCCGCGAGACCATGGACGAGGCCGCCGCAAAACTATCCGGGAGTGAAGCCGCGCTCGCCTCCGTTACCGCCGAGCGTGCGGAAGCGCAGGCTG
>APMI01003989.1_pt1 | contig 22557 bp, 16 predicted proteins | sample 667938 | NCBI WGS metagenome assembly APMI01 (sample SAMN01084076, study PRJNA167559) | wastewater metagenome | biome: Wastewater | place: Denmark: Ejby Moelle, Odense | collected 2011-11-28
TGGTCCCCCCGACAGGAATCGAACCTGTATCTAGCGCTTAGGAGGCACTCGTTCTATCCATTGAACCACGGAGAGAGGAAGCGCAGCATTCTATCCCGTTACCGATCATAAATGCCACGTCCGATTGACGCCTAGAGTCAGAAAAAGCCGGCAGACATCACCGGCTCCTTCTGACTTGTAGCAACCAATCGCCGAATCAGTGCTTTACCACTTCACCATTCTCGGTGGCTTCTGCCGGCTTGGCCACGGGGACCTCCGCGCCCGGCGTTTCGGGCAGGGCTTCGGGCATGCGCTCAAGTGCATGTTCAAGCACCTGATCAATCCACTTCACCGGAATGATCTCCAGCGCATTTTTCACGTTGTCCGGAATCTCGGTGAGATCCTTGACGTTCTCCTGGGGAATCAGCGCCCGGGTAATGCCACCGCGCACCGCGGCAAGCAGCTTTTCCTTCAGGCCGCCAATCGGCAACACTTCGCCGCGCAAGGTGATCTCGCCGGTCATGGCGACATCGCAGCGCACCGGAATGCCCGTCAGCACAGACACCAGCCCGGTACAGATGGCGATACCGGCGGACGGACCGTCCTTGGGAATCGCACCTTCAGGCAAGTGAATGTGAATGTCGGCCTTCTGGTAGAAGTCCTCCTGAATGCCCAAGGACTTGGAACGGCGACGCACCACGGACAACGCTGCCTGGATGGACTCCTGCATCACTTCGCCGAGCTTGCCCGTGGTGATGATCTTGCCCTTGCCCGGCAGCGAAACGGCTTCGACAGTGAGGAGTTCGCCACCCACTTCGGTCCAGGCCAGACCGGTAACCTGACCAATCTGGTTCTCCTTCTCGGCCACACCGAACATGTACTTGCGCACGCCCAGGTATTTGTCGATGTTCTTGGCGTTCACCACCACCTTGGCACGACGCTTGCCGAGGACGATGGCCTTCACCACCTTGCGGCAGACCTTCGACACTTCACGCTCGAGCCCGCGCACACCGGCCTCACGGGTGTAGTAACGGACGATCTCGCGCAGCGCATCTTCCGTAACCGAAAGCTCCTCACGCTTGATCCCGTTGTTCTTCATCTGCTTGGTGACGAGGTAACGCTGGGCGATATTCACCTTCTCGTCTTCCGTGTAGCCCGACAGGCGGATGAGTTCCATCCGGTCCAGCAGCGGCGCGGGAATGTTGAGCGTGTTGGCAGTCGCCACGAACATCACATCCGACAAGTCGTATTCGACCTCGATGTAGTGGTCGACGAAGGTCGAGTTCTGCTCCGGATCCAGCACTTCAAGCAGAGCCGACGACGGATCGCCACGGAAATCCTGACCCATCTTGTCCACCTCGTCGAGGAGGAACAAGGGGTTGCGCACGCCCACCTTGGACATGTTCTGCAGGATCTTGCCCGGCATCGAACCAATGTAGGTGCGACGATGGCCACGAATCTCGGCTTCGTCACGCACCCCGCCCAGGCTCATGCGCACGAACTTGCGGTTCGTTGCACGGGCCACGGACTGGCCCAAGGATGTCTTGCCGACACCCGGGGGGCCGACAAGGCACAGGATCGGCGCCTTCAGCTTGTCCACACGCTGTTGCACGGCAAGATACTCAAGGATGCGTTCCTTGACCTTCTCGAGACCGTAATGCTCCTTGTCGAGCACCTTTTCGGCTTCGGCCAGGTCTTTGCTGATGCGGGACTTCTTCTTCCAGGGCAGGCCGGTAAGAGTCTCGATGTAGTTGCGCACAACGGTGGCTTCGGCAGACATCGGCGACATCAGGCGCAGCTTCTTGAGCTCGCCCTGGGCCTTGAGCATGGCTTCCTTGGGCATGCCCGCAGCCTTGATCTTCTTGTCCATCTCTTCCAGGTCGGCGCCATCTTCACCTTCGCCGAGCTCCTTCTGGATGGCCTTGACCTGCTCGTTGAGGTAGTACTCGCGCTGGCTCTTCTCCATCTGGCGCTTGACGCGCCCGCGGATGCGCTTTTCCACCTGCAGAATGTCGAGTTCGGTTTCGAGCTGGTTGAGCAGGCGCTCAAGGCGCTCACCCGGATCGAACATCTCGAGAATTTCCTGCTTCTGCTCCAGCTTGAGAGGCAGATGGGCGGCGATGGTGTCAGCCAGGCGGCCGGGCTCCTCGATGCCCGACAGGGAACTGAGGATTTCCGGCGGGATTTTCTTGTTGAGCTTAACGTACTGGTCGAACTGGCTGATTATCGCCCGGCGCATGGCCTCGACTTCATTGTTCGGCGCTTCGACCGGCGGCAGCGGCTGGGCCTTGGCCACAAAGAGGGTGCGCAGGTCTTCAACCGACACCACGCGCGCACGCTGCACGCCTTCGACCAGCACCTTGACGGTGCCGTCGGGCAGCTTGAGCATCTGCAGGATGTTGGCAATACAGCCGAGATCATAGAGATCTTCTGCAGACGGCTCGTCTTTGGCCGCGGACTTCTGGGCCACCAGCAGAATGCTCTTGCCGGCCTCCATGGCGTTCTCGAGCGCCTTGATGGATTTCGGGCGCCCCACGAACAAGGGGATCACCATGTGCGGGAACACCACTACATCGCGCAGCGGCAGCAGCGGGAGTTCGATCTGTTCTTCGGGGAGGTCAAGCGTGCTCGACATGATTTTTCCTTTAAAGGCACTAAGGCCCCATATGGGGCCCTAGCGACATCAATTCAAGCAGTCCTGCGAAAAACTTCTGCTTGATGTCAGTTGGAGCCGGAGACCTTCGGCTGATCGGCGTAAATCAGGATCGGCTTGGCGCCGCCGTCGATCATGCCTTCGTCGATCACTACCTTGGACACATTTTCCATCGACGGCAATTCGTACATCGTGTCCAGCAGCGTGCTTTCAATAATCGAACGCAGGCCGCGGGCACCCGTCTTGCGTTTCAGGGCCTTGCGGGCAATTGCCTGCATGGCCGCCGGGCGCACTTCGAGTTCGACGCCTTCCATCGAAAACAGTTTCTGGTATTGCTTGATAAGCGCGTTTTTCGGCTCCACAAGGATCTGGATCAACGCTTCTTCGTCGAGCTCCTGCAGCGTCGCGACAACCGGCAGACGACCGATCAGTTCGGGGATGAGGCCGAACTTGATCAGGTCACCCGGCTCCACTTCGCGCAGGGCTTCGGAAACGTCCTTGTTCTCGCGGCTCTTCACCTCGGCGCCGAACCCGATGCCGAACTTCTCGGTACGGTTGCGGATCACCTTGTCGAGACCATCGAATGCACCACCGCACACGAACAGGATGTTGGTGGTATCCACCTGCACGAAATCCTGGTTCGGATGCTTGCGCCCGCCTTGCGGCGGCACCGATGCGATGGTGCCTTCGATGAGCTTCAGCAGAGCCTGCTGAACACCTTCGCCGGACACGTCGCGGGTGATCGACGGGTTGTCGGACTTGCGGGAAATCTTGTCGATTTCGTCGATGTACACAATCCCCTGCTGCGCCTTGTCGACGTCGTAGTCGCATTTCTGGAGCAGCTTCTGGATGATGTTCTCGACGTCCTCACCCACATAGCCAGCCTCGGTAAGGGTCGTTGCATCAGCCATCACGAAGGGCACATTGAGGAGGCGGGCCAGGGTCTGGGCCAGCAGCGTCTTGCCGGAGCCGGTAGGACCGACCAGCAGAATGTTGCTCTTCGAAAGCTCGACGTCGTCGTGGGTCTTCGACAGGTGACGCAGCCGCTTGTAGTGGTTGTACACCGCCACGGAGAGGATGCGCTTGGCCGGAGATTGACCAATCACATACTGGTCGAGAATCGCACTGATTTCCTTGGGGGACGGAAGCTCGCCCTTGACGCCCTTGGCGCCACCGGTATCAGCAGTAATCTCGTCGCGAATGATGTCGTTGCAAAGCTCGATGCACTCGTCGCAGATGAACACGGACGGACCCGCGATAAGCTTGCGGACCTCGTGTTGGCTCTTGCCACAGAACGAGCAATACAGGAGCTTTTCTCCGCTCGTTTTCTTGTCCGCCATTACTGCCCTTTCTCTCTGAACTTGTCGCTAGGGAATGATCAAACCGCGTCAGCGCGGCTGGTCAGGACCTTGTCGATCAAACCGTAACGCACGGCTTCTTCCGCAGACATGAAGTTATCCCGGTCGGTATCCCGCTCGATGCTCTCGACCGGCTGACCCGTGTGCTTGGCCAGCATGCCGTTGAGCTTGGCGCGCAGGGAGAGGATTTCCCGGGCGTGGATCTCGATATCCGAGGCCTGCCCCTGGAAACCACCCAGCGGCTGATGAATCATGATGCGCGAGTTGGGCAGGGAGAAACGCTTGCCCTTCTCGCCCGCAGCCAGCAGGAAGGCGCCCATGCTGGCCGCCTGCCCGATGCACAGGGTGCTGACGTTCGGCTTGATGAACTGCATGGTGTCGTAAATTGCCATGCCGGCCGTTACCGAACCACCCGGGGAGTTGATGTAGAAGAAAATGTCCTTGTCCGGGTTCTCCGACTCAAGGAACAGCAACTGGGCGACGATCAAATTGGCAGTCACGTCATTGACGGGACCGACCAAAAACACCACCCGCTCCTTGAGCAGGCGCGAGTAGATGTCGTACGACCGCTCGCCGCGACCGCTCTGCTCGACCACCATCGGAATGAGGCCGAGACCGACCGGATTCCAGTCACTTTGCGAATACGGGGGTGTCATGGGATTCATTTAACGTCGCTCTCCGCGGAATTAAGCCGCATTACCCATCAGGTCGTCAAAAGATGTGATGACATCGGTCGTCTTGGCATTGCCAACAACCCAGGTCACCACGTTGTCCTCGATCACCAGCGCTTCAGCCTGGGCCAGGCGCTGGGGCTGCGAGTAGTACCAGCTCACGACTTCGCTCGGATCTTCGTAGCTGGCGGCAAAATCTTCGATGATGGCGCGGATCTGCTCAGGCTTGGCATGCAGTTCCTTGCTCTTAACCAGCTCTGACATGATCAGGCCCAGCTTGACGCGACGCACGGCCTGCTCGCCGAACCAGGCTGCCTCGATCGGCATGTCCTTGGTCTTCATGCCGCGAGCTTCGAAATCCTTCTTGGCGTTTTCGGCCAGTTGCTGCGACTCCTGCTCGACCAGCGCCTTCGGCACTTCGATCGGGTGGGCTTCGATCAGCACGTTCATGACGCGTTCCTTGACCTTGGCCTGGATGCGGCGCTTCACTTCGCGCTCCAGGTTGGCCTTCACTTCTTCGCGCATCTTGGTCACGTCGCCATCGACAATACCGAGGGACTTGGCGAATTCGGCGTCGACTTCCGGCAGCTTGGGCTCTTCGACCTTTTTCAGCACCACGTCGAACTGGACGGTCTGGCCGGCCAGGTGACCAGCATGGTAATCAGCCGGAAAAGTCATGTCGAAAGTCTTGCTTTCGCCAACATTCAGGCCCAGCACAGCGGTTTCGAAATCCTTCAGCATCTGGCCGCCGCCGATCACGAAGGAGAAGTCGTCGGCCTTGCCACCGTCGAATTCGACACCGTCCTTGCGGCCGGTGAAGTCCACCGTCACACGGTCGCCATCCTGGGCGGCGTGTTCAGCGGGCACAAAAGTGGTGCGTTGCTTGCGCAGCACATCGAGGGTCTTGTCCACTTCGGCTTCGCCGACTTCCAGCTGCGGACGCTCGATTTCCTGGGCGCTCACATCGGAAACAACCACTTCGGGGTAGACCTCGAAAACGGCGGTGAATTCCAGCGCGTCGGTCGCGGTGGATTCCTTCGGCTCGATGCTCGGGTAGCCAGCCACGCGCAGGCTCTGCGCACGGATCTGCTCACCCAGGGTCTTTTCGACCGCGGCGCCAATCGCCTCGGAACGGGCCTGCGGGCCGTACGACTGGGCCACCATCCGGAACGGAACCTTGCCCGGACGGAATCCCGGCATCTTGACGGTGCGAGCCATCTGCTTCAGACGAGCCTCAACGTCCTTGTCGATTTCGGCCAGCGGCACGGACATGTCGATACGGCGCTCAAGCGCGCTCACGGTTACCTGGTTGCTCATGAAAATTCCCTGATCGGTCTTAACAAAAACGCCTCACAAACAGGACAGAAAACACATAGCAAAAGCTGTGCCTCCCCACTACATCCGTTGATGAAGTCGTCGGAAAAACCTTTAGTCTAACACAGCCCCCGAATCCACCAGCAGAGCCTGCGCCGGCACTAGGCTTTACACCCGTTTGTGTGAAAAACTGCTCTCGAAACATTGGAACTCCGCTCGCCATTCAGCTATCACATGGGTTGAAATAGCATGGCGCCTCTGCCCGATCGGCAAGGCAGCAGGCTTTACGAAGTGCTCAAGTATCTGCGTCACCAGCCGTTTGTTCCCGAACATACGATGGCAAACCCCGCGCCCCGCCCGGGTGCCCTGCACCAGGAGACATTCGATGAGTATCTTCACCAGCTTCCAGGCACGTTTCGAATCGGCACGCGAAGAGGAAATGTCAGTCCAGGAATACCTGGATCTGTGCAAATCCGATCCCATCGCCTATGCCACCTCCGCCGAGCGCATGCTGCAGGCTATCGGCGAACCCGAACTGGTCGACACCCGCCTCGACCCGCGCTTGTCGCGCATCTTTTCCAACAAGATGATCAAGATCTACCCCGCCTTCCGCGATTTCTACGGAATGGAGGAGGCCATCGAGCACATCGTGTCGTATTTCCGACATGCGGCGCAGGGGCTGGAGGAAAAGAAACAGATCCTCTACCTGCTCGGCCCCGTCGGCGGCGGCAAGAGCTCACTTGCCGAAAAACTGAAGTCACTCGTCGAGAAGATCCCCTTCTACGCCATCAAGGACTCACCGGTTCACGAGTCACCGCTGGGCCTGTTCAGTGCGCTTGAAGACGGGGCCATTCTTGAAGACGATTACGGCATTCCCAAGCGCTACCTCAACACCATCATGAGTCCGTGGGCGGTAAAGCGCCTGCACGAGTTCAACGGCGACATCACCAAGTTTCGCGTCGTCAAGCTGCGTCCGTCGGTGCTGCGCCAGATCGCCGTTGCCAAGACCGAGCCGGGCGACGAAAACAACCAGGACATATCCTCACTGGTCGGCAAGATCGACATCAGGAAGCTCGAGCAGTATTCGCAGGACGACCCGGACGCTTACTCGTACTCGGGTGGCCTGTGCCTGGCCAACCGCGGCCTGCTGGAGTTTGTGGAAATGTTCAAGGCCCCGATCAAGGTGCTCCACCCGCTGCTGACCGCCACTCAGGAAGGCAACTACAAGGGCACCGAGGGCTTTGGCGCGATTCCCTTCGACGGCATCGTGATGGCCCACTCCAACGAGTCGGAATGGACGGCCTTCAAGAACAACCGCAACAACGAAGCTTTCCTCGACCGCATATACACCGTCAAGGTGCCCTACTGCCTGCGGGTGTCCGACGAAGTCCGCATTTACGACAAGCTCCTTGCCCACAGCTCCCTGTCGCAAGCGCCATGCGCACCCGACACTCTCAAGATGATGGCCCAGTTCGCTGTGCTCTCGCGGGTCAAGGAACCCGAGAACTCCAGCATCTTCTCCAAGATGCGGGTTTACGACGGCGAAAACCTGAAGGACACCGACCCGAAGGCCAAGAGTTACCAGGAATACCGGGACTACGCCGGCGTCGATGAAGGCATGACCGGGCTTTCAACCCGCTTTGCCTTCAAGGTGCTGTCCAAGGTCTTCAACTTCGACCACCGCGAAGTTGCCGCCAACCCGGTACACCTGATGTACGTGCTTGAGCAGCAGATCGCCCAGGAACAATACCCGCCGGAAAACGAAGCAAGGTACCTCGCCTTCATCAAGGAATTCCTCGCCCCGCGTTACGCCGAGTTCATTGGCAAGGAAATCCAGACCGCCTACCTTGAGAGCTACAGTGAATACGGTCAGAACATCTTCGACCGTTACGTCACCTACGCCGACTTCTGGATCCAGGACCAGGAATACCGCGACCAGAACACCGGCGAAATCCTCGACCGCAACGCGCTCAACGACGAGCTGGAAAAGATCGAGAAGCCGGCCGGCATCAGCAACCCGAAAGATTTCCGCAACGAGGTGGTGAACTTCGTGCTGCGCGCCCGGGCCAAGAACAGTGGCAAGAACCCGAGCTGGACCAGCTACGAGAAGCTCCGCGCGGTGATCGAGAAGAAAATGTTCTCCAATACCGAAGACCTGCTGCCGGTCATCAGCTTCAATGCCAAGGCCAGTGGCGACGACCAGAAGAAGCATCAGAATTTCGTCAACCGCATGATCGAAAAGGGCTACACCGAGAAGCAGGTCCGCTTGCTGTGCGAGTGGTATTTGCGCGTTCGCAAGTCTTCATGAGCATTTGCCGACCGGCCTGCCAAACGGCAGGCCGGCAAGCGCACGCCACTACTTCGGGAGGCTCGAATGGTTCGTATCATCGACCGCCGCTTTGACAGCAAGAACAAGAGCACCGTAAACCGGCAGCGCTTCATGCGCCGCTTCAAGAGCCAGATCCGCGAAGCCGTGGCCGATGCCATTGCCGGCCGCTCGATCAAGGATCTGGATAACGGCGAGAGCGTCACCATTCCGTCAAAGGATTTGGCGGAGCCGCAATTTCATCATGGTAAAGGCGGTATCTGGGAAAACGTCTTTACCGGCAACGACCAGTTCTCGTCCGGCGACCAGATCAACCGCCCGCCCGGCGGTGGAGGCAGCGGCTCGGGAAAAGGCAAGGCCAGCAAGGACGGCGAAGGGGAGGACGACTTCGCCTTCAACCTTTCCCGCGAGGAGTTTCTCGACATCTTCTTCGATGATCTGGCGCTGCCCAATCTGGTCAAGACCCAGCTTGCCCGCATCCATGAGTACAAAAGCCAGCGCGCCGGCTTCACCAATGACGGCACACCGGCAAATATCAACGTGGTGCGCTCCCTGCGCGGCGCGCTGGGGCGACGCCTGGCCCTCGCTTCGCCCTACAATGGAAAGCTGCGGGAGCTGCAAAAGCAACTCGAGGAACTTCTCCAAACCCACCCGGAGGACGACCCGGAGGTGCTTGAGCTGAAAGACGAGATCGGCATCCTGCGCACCAAGATAGATGCCATCCCCTTCATAGACACATTCGATCTGCGCTTCAACAACCGCACCAAGGTACCCAAGCCCACCACCCAGGCGGTGATGTTCTGCATCATGGACGTCTCCGGCTCGATGGACGAGGGCAAGAAGGCCACCGCCAAGCGCTTCTTCATGCTGCTTTACCTCTTCCTGACCCGCACCTACGAACACATTGAAGTCGTCTTCATCCGCCATCACACGGTGGCCAAGGAAGTAAACGAAGAGGACTTCTTCCACTCCCGGGAGTCAGGCGGCACGGTGGTGTCGAGCGCCCTGGATCTGATGAAGGACGTCCTCCACCAGCGTTATCTCAACGGCGCCTGGAACATCTACGGTGCCCAGGCCTCCGACGGCGACAACTGGGAAAACGACTCTCCCCACTGCCGCGAGCTGCTCGCCGAGACCATCCTGCCCTTCCTGCAGTACTTCGCCTACATCGAGATCACCCCGGGCGAACCCCAGAATCTGTGGCGCGAATACGAAAAGCTCCTCGGCAGCCACGCCAACTTCGCCATGCAACACATTGAAGGCCTGCCGGATATCTATCCGGTGTTCCGGGAACTCTTCAAGAAGAGGCTCGCATGAGCGCTAAAAGACAGAAACGGAAACAGCCTCTCCCCTCCCCCGGCGAATGGACATTCGAGTTGATCGAGGCGTACCACCTCGAAATCGACCGGGTGGCCCGCGAGTACGGGCTGGACACCTACCCCAACCAGATCGAGCTGATCACCTCCGAGCAGATGATGGACGCCTATTCGTCGGTAGGCATGCCGGTCAACTACCATCACTGGTCCTTCGGCAAGAGCTTCATGCACACCGAAAAGGGCTACCGCCGCGGCCAGATGGGCCTCGCCTACGAGATCGTCATCAATTCCAACCCCTGCATCGCATACCTCATGGAAGAAAACACCATGACGATGCAGGCCCTGGTGATCGCCCACGCGGCCTACGGGCACAACAGCTTCTTCAAGGGCAACTACCTGTTCCGGCAATGGACCAACGCCGATGCCATCGTCGACTACCTGATCTTCGCCCGTAACTACCTCAGCGAATGCGAGGAGCGCTACGGCGAGGAGGAGGTCGAATTGCTGCTGGACTCCTGCCATGCCCTGATGAACGTCGGCGTTGACCGCTACAAGCGACCGGCCAAACTGTCCCTCAACAAGGAACTCACCCGCCAGCGGGAACGTGCCGAATACCTGCAAAGCCAGGTCAATGACCTGTGGCGCACCCTGCCTGCCCAGCAAGCCAGGATGCAAACCGTCGAGGAACGCCGCTTCCCGCCCGAGCCACAGGAGAATCTGCTCTACTTCATCGAGAAGAACGCCCCCTTGCTCGAACCCTGGCAGCGCGAAGTCGTGCGCATCGTCCGCAAGGTCGGCCAGTATTTTTTCCCCCAGCGCCAGACCCAGGTCATGAATGAAGGCTGGGCCACGTACTGGCACTACACCCTCCTCAACACGCTCTACGACGAAGGGTTGCTCACCGACAGCTTCATGATGGAGTTCCTGCACTCCCACACCAACGTCGTCTATCAGCCCAGCTACAACGAACCCTGGTACCGCGGCCTCAACCCGTATGCCCTGGGCTTCGCGATGTGGCAGGACATCCGCCGCATCTGCGAGCACCCCACCGACGAAGACCGTTACTGGTTTCCCGACATCGCCGACACCGACTGGCGGGAGACCTTCGACTTCGCCATGCGCAACTTCAAGGACGAAAGCTTCGTCGCCCAGTTCCTGTCCCCCAAGGTCATGCGCGACTTCCGCCTCTTCGCCATTCTTGACGACGACAAGGAGTCCAAACTCAAGGTTTCGGCCATCCACGACGAAGCCGGATACCGCAAGGTGCGCGAGATCCTCTCCGACAACTACAACCTGGGCAGCCGGGAGCCCAATCTGCAAGTCTGGAACGTAGACCTGCGCGGCGACCGCTCACTCACGCTGCGCCACCAGGCTTACCTGCGCCGTCCACTGAATGGCGACGCCGAAGAAGTCGTCAAGCACGTGGCCCGCCTCTGGGGCTTTGTTGTGAGGATGGAGGTTGCCCACGAAGATGGCCGCATCGAAGTGCTGCACGAATGCCGGCGTGACCGACGCAAGAGTGACACCCACTAGGGCCGGAAGGCACCGATAACCGCCGGCCGCTCAACGCGGCCCACATCCCGCAGGCCGGCAGGGTGATGGTATTCGCGCCCGGGCACCAGAGACATCCCGTAGGCACTTCCGGGCGCCACCGGCGCCCTCGGCCAACTCTCCCCGACGGCCGGACGAAAGCCGTTCGTTCTCAGACGTGCGCGCCACGCTGGGTCGCTGACACGGACATTGCCGGCATCCTCCGGAAACATGTCATCCACCCACGGCAGGCGCCCGGCCTGCAAGCGGACAGAGCCGCGCTTGGCTGCCTCCGTGACGCAGGCAAGCCCGCCGCAACGGCCTACCAGCAGGTTGTTGTATGCCTTCACGCTCACCTGCCTGGGCGACCACACCCGTGCAAACTCGCCCCCGGCGGGCAAATCGTCCACCAGCGTATTACTGGCCATGATGAGCACATTGTCGGGATACTTCAGACCTTCAGCGCCAAACGCGATGATCCGGTTGTTCTCGGTTTCCACCGACTGGCGGACCAGGTTGCCCATCAGGATCGCCACCCCGCCATCCGGGAAATCCATCTCATAACTGGCCCGCCCGCCCGCCTCGTCAGTCAGGCGGTTGTATTCGATGAGGTTGAAACGGGCCCGGCTTTTGATGAGGTGGCCCACCAGACCATGATGAAAATAGCTCCCTCTCACTTCCAGGCGACCGATATGTCCGGCGTACAGCAGGTGGCTCACCCGCGGCGTGACGATCACCCCATGGGAAAACTCCGAGTTTTCTACAATCAAGGTCAGGGAGTCGCGATTCGCGGTCAGGATGCCCATCTGGTTGTCGTCAAACAGGCAATTGCGTACGGTCAACTTGCCCTCTTCATGGCGAATCCCCGCCCCGTTCAGATCGCGAACCCGCGCCCCCTTGAAGGCGATGTTCTCGACAAGCACGTCCTCACCACGAATCACCCAGATGCCTTTCTCCTCCGCACTCCGTCCCGCCGCAACCAGTAATGCCCGGCCACCAAGCCCGCGGATGGTCAGGTGCTTCTGATTCCATACCGCCACATCGCCGACATAAGTGCCGGCCACAATCTCGACCGTATCGCCGTCCTGCGCCCGGGCTGCCGCTACCGCGATGCTCCGAATGGCCTCCTTCGGCCCAACGCGCAAAGTCGCTGCGGACACCTCGAAAGACATCAGTAGCAGCAGCACCGCCAAGCCCGGTTTTCTGTACAACTTCACCATCTTGCACCCGCTTTCGGCCATGATTTGCCTGACGCCGATTAGAATACAGAAATGTCAGCCGTCGATTTCCATCAGATCCTGGGTCTTGCACCCGATGCCAGCGCCGCCGAGATCAAGCGCGCCTATAAGCGCCTTGCCATGCGCTGGCACCCCGACCGCAACCCGGATCCGCAAGCCCACGTTCAGTTTCGCCTCGTTCGCGAGGCATTCGAAGGCCTCACTCGCGTGCGCGACGAGGCACCGGAACAAGCGCCCCGTCGGCGCACGCCGAAAGGCGAAGACCGCCACATGGATATCCTGGTGGACCTGCAGGAAGCAGCCCGCGGCGCCACGGTAACCGTCACGATCGAGGGCAGGGAGCCCTGCGACGAGTGCGGCGGCAGCGGCCAGCGCAGCTACGGTCGCACCACCATGTGCGGCACCTGTTACGGCAGCGGGCGAATACGTGGCGACGGTGGTCTCACACCCTGCGCGGCCTGCAATGGCAAGGGCTTCACCACCGACAACCATTGCCCCGCCTGTACCGGCAGGGGATGGAGCCCGGCGGATCGACAGCTCGCCGTCAACATTCCCGCCGCCATGCTCCCGGGCGAAGAATTGCGCATCACCGGTCAGGGTGGCCCTGCCCCCGAAAACGGCGAACCCGGCGACCTGTACCTTGCTCTGCGGGCCAGACCCCACACTATTTTTCGCCTTGAAGGGAACGATATCCATGTGACGGTACCCGTCAGCATATTCCGCACTCTCGCAGGTGGCCTCGTTGAGGTTCCAACGCTTGCGGGCATTCGCGAGGTATTGCTGTCCGAAGCCTCGGCGGGCACTGAGATCCGCATTCCCGACGCCGGATTCCCTGGCCGTGGCCGTCGCCCAACGGGCGACCTGCTGGTGCACCTCCAAACCCAGTACCCTCAGTTTCTCAGCAAAGAACAAAAGGCCATGCTCGAAATGGCCGAACAGGTCCTGCTGCACCACCTCGAAGCCCAGAGTCCGTCCCTGGCGAACTGGAATGCAGCGCTCGAGGCCTACCGCTGATCCGCATGCTTTCGCGTGCCCCCCCAACCGTCCGCCGTATAAATGCTCCTCAAGACACCCGAACTCCTCGCCCCGGCCGGCTCGCTGGCCATGCTCGACACCGCCTTCGGTTTTGGCGCCACTGCCATCTACGCCGGCCAGCCGCGCTATTCGTTGCGCGTCCGCAACAATGATTTCGGCGACCTGCCAGTGCTTGCTGACGGCATCCAGCGCGCCCGCGCTCAGGGCAAGCGCTTCTACGTAGTTGCCAACATCTTTCCCCACGGGGCGAAGATCAAGACCTTCCTGAAGGACATCGCCCCGGTTATTGCCCTGCAGCCCGACGCCTTGATCATGTCCGACCCGGGCCTGATCCTGATGGTTCGAGAAAACTGGCCCGACATGCCGATTCACCTGTCCGTCCAGGCCAACACCGTGAATGCCGCCGCGGTGCGCTTCTGGAAGATGGCCGGCGTATCCCGTGTGATTCTGTCCCGCGAACTGTCACTTGACGAAATCGCCAGCATCCGTCAGGACTGCCCCGACATGGAGCTGGAGGTCTTCATCCACGGCGCCCTGTGCATTGCCTACTCGGGCCGCTGCCTGTTGTCCGGCTACTTCAACCACCGCGACCCGAACCAGGGCAGCTGCACCAACTCGTGCCGCTGGGACTTCAAGACCCACGAGGCCAAGACCTGCGGCGCCGGCGATGTGCATCTGATCGAAGAGCCGCACAAGCGCCCTGGCGAGTACATGCCGATTGAAGAGGACGAGCACGGCACCTACATCCTCAACTCCAAGGATCTGCGCGCCATAGAGCACATCCAGCGACTCACCGAAATCGGCGTCGACTCCTTCAAGATCGAAGGCCGCACCAAGAGCCCCTACTATGTCGCCCGCACCTGCCAGGCCTACCGGCAGGCCATCGACGACGCGGTCGCCGGGCGCAGCCTCGATCCGGCCCTGCTCGGCCAGCTCGAGGGCCTCGCCAACCGTGGCTACACCGACGGCTTTCTGCAGCGCCATACGCCTCACGAAACACAGAATTACCTGCGCGGTCACTCCGAATCCAATCGCAGCCTGTATGTGGGCGACGTGGTGGGCTTCGACAGCGTGCGCGGCATGGCCGAGATCGCCTCGAAGAATGCATTTGCAGTGGGTGACCGGCTCGAACTCGTCCAGCCCGGCGGCAACCGGGAAGTGTTGGTGGACAGCATCTTCAACCTCGCCGGCGACAACATCCAGCGCATTCCGGGTAGCGATCACCGAGCCTGGCTACCCCTTCCACCGGACAGCGTCGGTGCCTTTGTGGCTCGGTTCCTTTAGAAAACGCCAGCCCTTGCATAAGGCGATGAACTAGTTCAAAATACCGCGTTCCCGGGTGGCCAAATTCACCATCCACTTGCAACTCAAAGGACCCTGCGATGAAAGCCGATATCCATCCGAAGTACGCCGAAGTGGCGGTGACCTGCTCTTGCGGCAACGCCTTCACCACCCGCTCCACCATGGCCAAACAGCAACTGCACGTTGAAGTTTGTTCCGCCTGCCATCCGTTCTACACGGGCAAGCAGAAGATTGTGGATACCGCCGGTCGCGTCGAGCGCTTCCGTCAGAAGTACGGTTCCGTGCAGCGTCTGGGCTAATTACCGCGCATTGCCGGTATCGTCCGAAAAAGGCAGCCGCGGCTGCCTTTTTTATCGCCTGAAACAAATCGACCGCGCCGCCCAAGCCCATGTTCAACGCCGTACCCCGCTTTACCCTGCCGGCCCCGCTGGAAGGCTGGCAGCTGGCCCTGCTCCTCGCCATCTATCTGCTCGTTGGCACCACCGGGCACCTTCCGTGGCGCGGCGACGATCTGACTCACCTCGGACCGATTCACTCGATCCTGACAAACGGAAACTGGCTGCTTCCACAAATCGCAGGTGAAACCTACCTGGGCAACCCGCCCCTTTACTACTGGCTCGGGGCCCTGATGGCCAAGCTGCTGGGCTGGCTGCTTCCCGTCCATGACGCCGCCCGCCTCGCCAGCAGCGTCCTCACTGCAGCCACACTTTACTGGACCGGTCTTGCTGCCCGCCGCCTGTACGGCGAAAAGGCGTTTACACCCGCAATCCTGCTCGGCATGGGCTCCCTCGGCCTCGTTGTGCATGCCCACGAAACACAACCGATGCTGGCTCAACTGGCCGGCATGGCCCTGTGCTATGCCGGCCTGAGCGAACTGGCAGAGCGTCCATACCGAGGTGGCATCCAGGCAGGCATCGGTAGTGGCATGGCCTTCCTTGCCAGCGGTCTCTCCGGCGCGGCACTCACCCTCCCCGTTCTCGTTATCGCACCGCTGGTTTGCCCCAACTGCCGCTCACGGACAGTTATTTACGGTATCGCCCTTGGCGTTGCCCTGGCAATTCTGATCGGTGCGGGCTGGCTTGGCGCCGTGGCGATATTCCATCCAGGTCAAATCTCCCTCTGGTGGAACCAAGAACTGCTCAGCACCCTGCCCGCACCGTCCAGCCTTCCTTCGTATGGAAAGCTGATCCAGCTCCTTGGCTGGTTTGCCTGGCCCCTGTGGCCGATTGCCGGGTGGGCCGTCTGGCACAACCGCCGGAAGCTCGCCACTCCACAGCTGGCTCTGCCGATCATAGCCGGCACGCTGTCCCTGCTCCTCATTGCAGGCACTGGCAGCCCCCGCGCAGCGAGCATGCTGCCCTTGCTGCCGCCCCTGTGCCTGCTGGCAGCCCTTGGCGTCGAGAGCCTGCGACGCGGTGCGGCCAATGCATTTGACTGGTTCGGTGTGATGACTTTCATTTTTTTTGCGCTTGTCGTCTGGCTCGGATGGAGCGCCCTGCACTTTGGCTGGCCGCCAGGGCTGGCCCGTCAGGTCGCCAAGATCGCGCCTAACTTCCAGGGCGACGGTGTCGCCTGGAGCGCGTCAATCGGAGCGCTCCTCAGTGCCACACTGCTGCTTGTTCCGGCGCTCATCCAGCGCACCCGTCTGCGCGGGACTACCAACTGGGCCATCGGCATGACCCTGCTTTGGAGCCTGGCCGTAGTCCTCTGGCAGCCCTGGTTTGCCCACACCAAGAATTATCAGCCGGTAGCGGCCGAGCTGCGTGCAGTACTGGCCGAACAGCCACCCGGTTGTATCAAGCGCAAAGGCGTCGGCGACACGCAGCGAGCCGCGCTGGACTACTTCGCCGACATCCGCACCATTCCAAACCAGGATCCTGCCGATTGCCGGCTTCTGCTGACCTACTCAAGCAGCACTCAATCACAACGCATTTCAGGAGAGTGGACCCTGCTCCGGGAGCGACGCTTGGGCGCGGGCCGCAAAGCCGAAACTTTCCGGCTATACCGTCGTGACTGAGCACCCATTCCGTCTCGATCGCAGTCGTGCCGCCCTGGCCCTCGAAGCGTGCGCCAGTGCTGCACGAGCGAGCAGCCTCCGCCAGCAATTCAGTCAGGACCCTGACCGCTTCAAGCGCTTTTCCTGCTCGGCCGACGGCATTCTTCTGGATTATTCAAAACAACGGATCGACGCTGCGACGATGACAGCGCTCTTCGAGCTGGCCGAAGAGTCAGGGCTGCGTACCGGAATTGACGCAATGCTCACCGGTGCCCACGTAAACAGTACGGAGGACAGGCCAGCCCTGCATTGTGCAGCCCGTCTGTTCGAGCACACACCGCCCGAAGCAAGGGCTGAAAGCGCAAAGACCCTCAGCCAGTTACAAACCTTCGTCCGCAAGATCCATTCCGGCGCCCTCGCAGGCTCAACAGGCAAGCCGATCATGCATGTCGTGCATATCGGCATCGGCGGATCGGACCTGGGGCCGCGCCTCGTATATGAGGCGCTTATCCCTTCGGTTAAGCTCAAACTGCGCGTCTCGTTCGCAGCAAATGTCGACGAAACCGAGATTCGCTCCATTCTCGACAACGCCAATCCCGCAGAAACCCTTTTCATAGTTGCCTCGAAGAGCTTCTCCACCATCGAGACACTATCCAACGCGCATCTGGCGCGCCAATGGCTTGTGGAAGGGCTCGGCGAGCAGGCAGGCCTGTCGCACCACTTTGTCGCCATCAGCAATAACACCGCAGCTGCCAGGCAGTTTGGTATTGCCGAGCATGCCATCTTCGCGATGCCGGAGTGGATTGGCGGGCGCTTCTCCGTGTGGTCGGCCATCGGCCTGCCTCTGATGCTTGCCTTCGGCACCGAGGTATTCGACGAGTTTCTGGCAGGCGGCCGCAGCATGGACACCCACTTTGCCAATGTGCCGTTTCAGTCGAACCTGCCTGTCATCCTGGGGCTGCTCGGAATCTGGAACGCAAGCTTTCTCGAGATCGGCAGCCACGCAGTCCTCGCCTACAGCCATCGCCTGCGAAACCTGCCTGCCCATCTTCAGCAACTCGAGATGGAAAGCAATGGCAAGTCGGTAGACAAGAACGGCCGGTCAGTGAGTTGGCAGACAGCACCGATCCTGTTTGGCGGCACCGGTACGGTGGGCCAGCACGCTTATCATCAGCTTTTCTATCAGGGTACCCGCCAGGTCGCACTCGACTTCGTGCTTCCCGTCGAAAGCGGCCATTCCCCTGCTGCGCGCAACCTGTTAAACAATGCACTGGCTCAGTCGGCAGCTCTCATGCTTGGGCGAAGCCTCGACGAGGCACAACGGGAGCTGGCGGCGGGAGGCCATCCTGAAAGCGAAGTAATACGCCTGGCGCCGCATCTCGTCTGCCCAGGCAACCAGCCCAGCTCAACACTCCTCATGCCGCCGGTCAACGCCTTCAGTGTCGGTCAGCTTCTCGCACTCTTTGAACACAAGGTCTTCGTTCAGGGCTGGATCTGGGGGATCAACTGCTTCGATCAATACGGAGTGGAGCTGGGCAAGAACATGGCACGCAGCATGCCAACGCGCACAGGTGCACAGCAGGACAGCTCGACAGCAGGCCTGCTCGCCGCAATCGAAAGCATGTCGGAAACACACTGAAACAAGCCGGAAGGCACTGACGAAGCTCAGGCGCGGTTAAAACAAAGCAAGCCCGGAAAGAGCTTACTTTTGACGAGGAGTCTGGACGAAAACCTCGTCCGGTTTGGTAAGCCCAAGCTCGAAGCGCGCCCGTTCTTCGACCGCCTCATAACCGGTCTTGAGGTCACGGACTTCCGCCTCAAGACCCGTATTGCGGCGCTCCAGCTTGCGGTTTCCATCCTTCTGGGCGGCAAGCTGCTTTTCCACTTCCCACACGCGCAGCCATCCTCCCTTGCCGATCCACAATGGATACTGCAAGGCGACAGCGAGAAGGGCGATAACAAGGACTGGCCAGCGCATGAGAAGCGGACCCGCCGGCACAGGGCCGGCCGGTCCGGCCTGCATCAGCGGTTACGCAGGTTGTAGAAAGCGGAGATGCCCGGGTAGTAAGCGGTATCGCCGAGATCCTCTTCGATGCGCAGCAGCTGGTTGTACTTGGAGATGCGGTCGGACCGGGACAGGGAGCCCGTCTTGATCTGCATGGCGTTCAGGCCAACCGCGATGTCGGCAATGGTCGAGTCCTCGGTTTCGCCCGAACGGTGCGAAATCACCGCGGTGTAACCGGCGCGCTTGGCCATTTCGACGGCGGCGAAGGTTTCGGTCAAGGTGCCGATCTGGTTGATCTTGATGAGGATCGAGTTGGCGATGCCCTTGTCGATCCCTTCCTTCAGGATGCGGGTGTTGGTCACGAAGAGGTCGTCGCCGACGATCTGCACACGCTTGCCGAGGCGGTCGGTGAGGGTCTTCCAGCCGGCCCAGTCACCTTCGGCCATGCCGTCCTCAATCGAGATGATCGGGAATTTGTCGGCAAGGGTTGCCAGGTAATCGGTGAAGCCTTCGGCGGTCAGCGACAGGCCTTCGCCCACCAGCTCGTACTTGCCGTTCTTGTAGAACTCGGAAGCCGCGCAGTCCAGCGCCAGCACCACGTCACGACCCGGCTCGTAGCCCGCGTTGGCGGTCGCTTCGAGGATCATGTTGAGGGCTTCTTCGGTACCTGACACGTTGGGGGCAAAGCCGCCTTCGTCGCCGACCGTGGTGGGGTAACCCTTCTTGTCGGTGAGCTTCTTCAGGTGATGGAAGATCTCCGCACCGCAGCGCAGGGCTTCACGGAAGCTCTTCACGCCGACCGGCATGATCATGCATTCCTGGATATCCAGGGAGTTGTTGGCGTGGGCACCGCCGTTGATGACGTTCATCATCGGCACCGGCAGAGCCATGCCGCCGGAACCACCGAAATAACGATACAGCGGCAGACCGGCTTCTTCAGCAGCGGCCTTGGCCACGGCCATCGAGACGGCCAGCATGGCGTTGGCGCCAAGGCGGGACTTGTTCTCGGTGCCGTCGAGGTCAATCAGGGTCTTGTCGAGGAAGGCCTGCTCTTCAGCATCGAGGCCGATGATGGCCTCGGAGATTTCGGTGTTGACGTTCTCGACCGCCTGCAGGACGCCCTTGCCCAGGTAACGGGAAGCATCGCCGTCGCGCAGCTCAATGGCCTCGCGGGAGCCGGTGGACGCGCCGGACGGAACCGCTGCGCGGCCCATTACGCCGGACTCCAGCAGAACGTCTGCTTCAACAGTGGGATTGCCGCGGGAATCAAGTACCTCGCGGGCAATGACATCAACAATGGCGCTCATGAACTTCCTCTCTTTTCGCTAAATTGAAACCGGCGACCATGAAATCGCCTTGAACACTTGTTCGGGGATACGGCCGCCTGTTGCGGCTCGGCAGATCAGCCGCGGAGCTCTTCGAAACCCTGGGCCTTTACCAGCGTGTCGATGCCTTTGAGGGTCGCCAGCAGGGCCTTCATCTTGTCCAGCGGCCACGCGTTGGGGCCATCGGAAAAAGCCTTGGCCGGATCGGGATGAGTTTCCATGAACAGGCCGGAAATACCGACCGCCATCGCGGCCCGTGCCAGCACCGGCACGAATTCGCGCTGACCACCGGACACGGTACCCTGCCCGCCAGGCAGCTGCACCGAGTGGGTGGCATCGAAAACCACCGGACAAGCGGTTTCGCGCATGATCGCCAGGGAGCGCATGTCGGAAACAAGATTGTTGTAACCGAAGGATGCACCACGCTCGCAAACCATGATGGTGTCAGCACCGCCATTGGCTTCGCGAGCCTTGTCCACCACGTTCTTCATGTCGCCCGGCGCGAGGAACTGGCCCTTCTTGATGTTCACCGGCTTGCCGGAAGAGGCCACCGCATGAATGAAGTCCGTCTGGCGACACAGGAAGGCCGGCGTCTGCAACACGTCGACGACCGCGGCAACGTCGGCAACCTCATACTCGGCATGCACGTCGGTAAGAACCGGCACGTCAAGCTTTTCGCGGACTTCGGCGAGAATCGCCAAGCCCTTCTCCATGCCCATCCCACGGTAGGACTTGCCGGAGCTCCGGTTGGCCTTGTCGTAGCTGGACTTGTAGATGAAGGGAATGCCCAGTTCGGCACAAATTTCCTTCAGCTGCCCGGCCGTTTCGAAGGCCATTTCCCGCGACTCGATGACGCAAGGCCCGGCGATCAGGAAGAAAGGCTTGTCGATACCGACATCGAAGCCGCAGAGTTTCATGGGATTTCCTTTCAGCCGGCCTGCTGGTGGGCCAGGGCTGCCTTCACGAAGGCGGTAAAGAGGGGATGGCCGTTACGCGGGTTGGATGTGAACTCCGGGTGGAACTGGCAACCCACGAACCACGGGTGCGCATTCGGCCCTTCGGTCGGCAGCTCGATCATCTCGCACAGATCGGTTCCCGGCGCACGCCCGGCCACACGCAGGCCCTGCTCTTCGAGCTTGGCCAGCAGCGTGTTGTTGACTTCGTAGCGATGCCGGTGACGTTCGGTAACCTCGGGCTTGCCGTAGATGTCTCGGGCCAAGGTACCGTCGGCCAGCTTGCAGACCTGGCCGCCCAGACGCATGGAGCCGCCCAGGTCGGAGTCTTCACCGCGCGTTTCGAGCTTGCCGGAGGCATCGAGCCACTCGGTGATCAGGCCGATCACCGGGTAATCGGTGTGCTTGTCGAACTCGGTACTGTGAGCGCCAGGCATGCCGGCCACGTCACGGGCGAATTCGACGACCGCCAGCTGCATGCCCAGGCAGATGCCCAGGTAAGGAACCTTGTTTTCACGGGCATAGCGGATCGCCGCAATCTTGCCTTCGGTACCGCGCCGGCCAAAACCACCAGGAACGAGAATGGCATCCATCGACTTGAGCGCGCCGCAGCCGTTCTTCTCGATGTCTTCGGAATCCAGGTAATGGATATTCACCTTGCTGAGCGTGTGCATCCCGGCATGGTTGAGTGCTTCGATCAGCGACTTGTAGGACTCGGTAAGGTCCACGTACTTGCCGACGAAAGCAATATTCAGGTTGTGCTGCGGATTGTTCAGGGCGTCGAGCAGGCGCTCCCAGATGGACAGATCCGCCGCGCGCGCCAGGATGCCCAGCTTGTGGCAGACGATCTCGTCAAGCATCTGATCGTGAAGCATGCCGGGGATGCGGTAGATCGAATCCGCGTCCAGACACTCGATCACAGCTTCGGGCATCACGTTGCAGAACAGCGCGATCTTGCGGCGCTCGTCGGCCGGCACGGAGCGGTCGGCACGACACAACAGGATGTCCGGCTGGATACCGATCTCGCGCAGCTCCTTCACCGAATGCTGAGTCGGCTTGGTCTTCAGCTCGCCGGCAGTCGGGATGTAGGGCAGCAGCGTGAGATGGATGAAACAGGAGCTCTGACGCCCCTCTTCCAGACCCATCTGGCGGATGGCCTCAAGGAACGGCAGCGACTCGATGTCGCCTACGGTGCCGCCCACTTCGACGATCGCCACATCGGAGCCTTCAGCGCCACGCTTGAGGTAAAGCTTGATTTCGTCGGTGATATGGGGGATGACCTGAACGGTCTTGCCCAGATATTCGCCGCGCCGTTCCTTCTTGATCACCGACTCGTAGATCTGGCCGGTGGTGAAGTTGTTACGCTTGCCCATCTTGGCGCTGGTAAAACGCTCGTAGTGGCCCAAGTCCAGATCGGTCTCGGCGCCATCTTCGGTCACGAATACTTCCCCATGCTGAAAGGGGCTCATCGTGCCGGGGTCGACGTTGATGTAGGGGTCGAGCTTGAGGTGGGTAACCTTGATGCCGCGGGATTCGAGGATCGCCCCGAGAGAGGC
>APMI01014409.1_pt1 | contig 22525 bp, 19 predicted proteins | sample 667938 | NCBI WGS metagenome assembly APMI01 (sample SAMN01084076, study PRJNA167559) | wastewater metagenome | biome: Wastewater | place: Denmark: Ejby Moelle, Odense | collected 2011-11-28
TTTTTCTAGTGATTAATCCTGTTGGATAGCATATATCTACTACTTTTATTATTAACATATATTTATATAAATGTGATAAAATAATAAGGATTAAATACAAACCCATGATTGTGGGCATAAATTGTCACTAATGAATAAAAACTATAAGAATTATGTAAAATAAATAGCTCACTTCATCAAAGAGCATTAGAACTAAGAGAGTGGACCAGGCTATAGAGTGGGTGTAAAACTACAGCAAACAATAGAAAGACAAATCAAAATTGGATCGGACATTAACGATATTGTCAACGACATACACGAAACTGAGCAAACATGAGAAAATAATATAGAGCGGGTACAGGCAGATTTAGTTATGGCAGAGTTAAACTCCCATGAAATATAATAAAATAGCACAAGTATACAATAACATTGCTGCTGTCTACTATACGATTAACAAGTTTGAAAAATCCTATTAGTCTGTGATGAATGCTCTCAGAAATTATAGGTACATTAAACGAAATATTTATCAAATTGATCTACAGTACTTTTGTATCAGCATATTTCATTTAAAATTAGCGATGCTGAAAGTGTAGCACAAACTAACCAAATAGAACTTTAATTAGATTGTACAACTGATAACATAATTTGAAAATAGTATACCATAACTGAAGACATTAAAGGGCGCAGATCCTTACAACATGAGCAAGTATATCGAATAAATTAAGAATATGTGCAGTAATCATATTAAATGAGAATAATTATATATTATTTGCATTTGTTACATTAAACTACATAATCGCACTATAAACTCAATAAATGAATTATTTGATATCTATTGTATATTCTGCAAAATAAATAGTATATAATACTATTAATGTGCTATTAATATAATATATATTATGTTGTTGTGCTATCTGTATATATTATATAATTATTGCATATTGTATAGGCGCGTCCATAATAATAATCACCTACCAATCTATTATAGTATAGGCAACATAATGATATAAAACAACCAGCAGTTAGGGAATAGAGAAAGGCGACCGATTTCGTTGAAGGTAGTTGTAGTGGGTGACACAACAGTGGGTAAAACTTGTATTGCACTATAATTCAATAACCAGCCATTTGATCACTAAACTCATGTACAGACACAATATAATGTAATATAGTCTACTCTTGGTGCTGCATACTTCTGTTACAATATAAATTATAAGAGTGAGCATTACCGACTGTCACTGTGGGACACATCTGGGCAGTAAAAGTACCAGTGCATCGTGCCCATCTATACTAGAGACTGCCACTGTCTCATGGTTGTAGTGAGCCCATTCGATGACAAATAGTGCAAAATTAGTCCAAAACAAATGGTAGAAAGAGCACAGTATTGGATATCATACTTGAATATAACATAACATATTACTGTGCTTATCTGCTGCAATAAATGTGATCTCATTTAGTAATAATGCACTCATATTTAGATAGGCTGATCAGTAAAGTATAATAGCATAATTTGCACAATTGGAGTCCCCCCTTATCATGCATTCGGCTAAAACATAGTATAATAAGCAGTAACTTTTTGGAACAGTGCTGCAGATGTGCATATAAGGGATGGACAAGCAGAAGAACAGTTTAAATCATTAATTTCACCACTGATCCATATATAATAATAATATATACATAAATATATAGTTTAATATCAATAGCATTAACAAATAATATGCCTATACTCAATAATAACTTACTTCAGTTTGGTATTAATAATTATATGAGTAATTGCTAATATCTATTAACTTTTATCATAATTTACAAAGCCTAGTAGAATATTCTATAATAAGCACAAATTAAACAAATGGATGTAATTACATTACTAATATATCATAAGTTTTATAGTGGAGTCAGCACATGGGGTTGCGATTCCAGCTGAGAACTCTTGTCCTTGCGTAACTGATCTCCCTGGCACAATCAGCAGTAGTCGTACTCAGATGTTTAGCTCGCTCTTTGCTTGAACTTCTGCGCATACACTCCATCTTCTGCTATATCAAGTCAACTATTTTACGATTGGCCTGCTCTAATTTGACCCTGTACTTCTCTATTTTATTATGACAGCACGTGCATTGCTCACTACTCTCTTTATTTTTGTCAATTTTGATCTCTTCTTGCTTAAACTTTGACTGACTGTGCTCTGGATTGTCCTCTCTTTTCCTATTTAGGTCTGGAAAAGACTTCTTTTAATTATATGGCTTCTTGTCTGTCTGTGGACGATGAAGAACTGGCTTAATAGGAGACTAATCGTGTAAATTCAAGCTTTCTTCCTGATGCGAATGCTTAAATACTCCCACTGATAATAACTGAGAGTTCAAATTAGATGAGCTTGACAATATATTTGCTTGCAGTCTAGTCATCTCGCTGATTTTGTCAATAAATGCCTATTCCAACTGTTGATTTCTTTTTTTTAACTGTTGTATCTATTATCTTATTTGCTCCTACCTTTTATAATGCGTTTATGATGTATTTCTCAAATTTTATTCGTATTGTTGGTCCTGATGAATCATCTTTTATTTTAATGATTGCAATTCTAAGTTAAGTTTCTCAATTTTCTTTCTTCTCTATTAGTTTATTCGCTTCTAATATTGGTGGTCATCTTCAAGCTGTTTTATTCTGCTTTCCAGTTTTCTAATTTTCTCCACATCATCACTATTCATATCAATTTGTTTTGCTTTTTGATGTTATTCCTTGTTGTTATCGTACATTACTCTTTGTAATTATGATCTTAATTTTCTGTTATCTTCTTCTAGGCACTATATCCTTTTTTCGAGTCCGTCCTTAATTTTTTAATAATTGTCTCTGTCCTTCCTCAATTATCTGACTTAGTTTTCTTCGTTTTTATACTTGCGAACTATATGTTTGAGTTTACTAATTTAAACATTCAGCCATTACTATCGTCGTTTGTGCAGTTGTTGCTCATACTCTACTCTCCTATCATGGTCTCTTTGCTGCAATGTAAGCTCATGCTTTAGTAATTATATTTAGTTATTGAGTTTCCTAAACAAATTGGGTGGCATTGTGCTGTCTCTCTTGATGATGAGTTTCGCTTATTCTTATTATTGCATTTGCTCTATTTTCCTAAAGTTCTACTCTCTCTCCTATAGTTATACTTCCAGATCATCCAGCTATGAATCTTAGTGTTCCTTGTGTTTAGCTAGAGATGACTGTTGCTCATTATCATTAGCGTATCGTGATTTCTTGTCCTGCATCCTCAGTTTAGCCATGTTCTATAGGTTTATCTTGTGAGTCAGCTGCTCGAACATACCTTGGATTTACTATGCTGTACTAGTATATTTAATATTTAAATATCAACGGTCTCATCATTTTATATACAAATCATCAATATATCTATTTAAGACAAATCATACTCATTTAAAGAATAATTACACCCTATTTATATCTACATCTATATAATTAATTTATATGCATTGCTATGATCGGCGATGTCATTGAATTGGCGGTAATTATTATATCAATAATTCGTTAGTCATTAAATACAATTTAAGCGTTCTTGTTAAAGAAATATAAATAATGAAACTCGCAGCAATTTTACTTTTGATCAGCTTAATATTGACTTAAAGTAGAACCTAGTTCTTGTCTGCTCCTCTTTACACTCAGTCTAATAAATGGGAGTAAGTCCTAATAATATTTCTGATATGTTTTGCTCTTATTTTCTATTTTGTACTCTGCACTCCTACAAAAATTAAAAGATTATGGCTTTATATTACAGAAAAAATACTATAATTGAAAGCTTTGGGTCAGTCTATCATGAATCGCATTTCTTATTGGAATAAAAAGCCAAAAAATAATTAGGGAAGTGATAGTGGAATATAAAATATTGAATAATCTTCAACAAATATGCAGATTTAGATCAATAAATAACTACAAATTCAGCAATAGCAGCCAAATAAATGATGAACTGTGTATGTTTACTTATGTGTTATACTTTATATAACAAATTGTAATTAATGATATTTGATTAAAGAGCAAGTAATTATAGTTAAAATATATAATATGAATGATAAACATGAGCAAATTTCAGAAGACAGCAACATTATCGAAGGCAATGCTTTCCACTTCCCAGGTATCCATATTGAGAAGCACACTTTCTTGCTCTTTAATTGCGACTAGCTTCACCTTCTTGTCTTATCTATGCCACTCTCTGCTCATCGTCTTCTCGCAGCCACCAGCTACAAACACAGAGGGCAGTTCTTCTATAATGAGGTAGTCTTCAGGCATCATCTCACACTTTAGACTGAAAGGACTACTTGGAGATAAGTGTGAGTATTACAGAAGTGCTTGCATCCGGTCCAGAGAGTTTGAGCCAAGGGAACTGTTTTTCATTAAGTCACGGATACTCTCTCCACACGATACGAGCATTTGGCCACATAGACCTTCAATGTCGTTATTTTAAGGCTCAGCTTCGTTTGCTTGGTAAAATATTTGAGGGTTGCATACTAAACTAATCTTACTCTGAGATTTCTATAATAGAATCGGATGTAGTGGTTTCTGAGGATAGATTTACCCTAGTTGATCATTAGGCATTATAAAAATATCTACATTTTATCCATACTTTTCCAGCACTCGATCTAGATCACGGTACTATGATGCTGTTATTTTGTTGGCAAATCCCATAACGATCACTCCTTATAAAGCATGATAACTAGGAAATGCTCCAGGGTGATATATTTATTATAATGCCTCCGCTAATTTATTCACTGTTGGAGCTGACACAAACAAAACTTTGCGTGGCTGAGACACATTTTTGTAAGTAAATGGTTTTTGTGGCGCCAAATTAGGTGTTATGATTTTTTATACAACAAACTACATTTTCTTATCATTGTTTTTGCCAACGAGTCCGACTACAATTCCATATGGTAAATCTGTTTCCTTAACGAGATAGCCCATCATGGTGGCGCCTTTTGCTAGTACTATTTTTATTTTTCCACTACCATCTTAAACTTCAAGCCCATCAGTGACGCTGTACAGTTCGTTTTTATTATTATAGTACTAATCGAAGTGTTTTTAGAATGCCCTTACTCTTTTGGCCTATATCCTCTTGATGATGCCGACGACGCAGATGAGTCCGAGTCTGGCCTCCACTTCCTGCACCTTATGCGCTTTCTGGGGCAGGCTGATTCTCTGAGACAGCTTATCTAATCTGCTCAGGTACATCTTGTTATACTGGTCAATGTGTGAGGGGTCTATCTAGAAGGGCATCTCCATTGCAATAAGGCTGTTCGATCTGGGATTCACCCCCCTAGACGACGAAGCTGGTATTGACGATAAAGTCATTTTCATGAAGCTTGATATCATATCTGATTAACTGTACTCCACATCCATTTGCTTATTCTTGCTATCTAATTTATCTATATGCTAGCATCTATAATATGCGCCTTTTTATTTTAAAAGAGTGCTCTTTATTACAAATTAAATGCAAGAAAATATCAATTTAAAAATAAAAAAGATCATTTTCGGAGTATTATTTGATTAAAATATGAAGAAGCCAAAAAGAATAACAAAGTCAAACTGTCTTATGATATATTGGCTTAATCCTTTAAATATTTCACTTTTCTCATGTACTTTCATTACAAAATTGTTATTATATATAATACGTATGCTAATGCTATCAATTTTTATAACAATAATATCTGCTCCGTTTTCTATAAAGTCAATGCTATTTTTACTAATATTTTCATTGTTCTAGGTAATATACTTGCTACCGTATTATCGCTTGGAAAATGTTAACAGATATCTATTGTAGTCCCAAACGAAATCTATTTATTTTATTTTATTTTTGTGCATAATAGACATAATTTTGTGCCTTCCTGGACAATTAAATTTTATACAATTCATAATTTCATGTACGTTAGCCAATTACGACAGTCTCTTTTTAATCATATTTTATGAAGATCACGACATAGATTTTTGTCACAAAAGCCCTTTTAATATTTTTATTTCAGTAATTTGTTGGACCCGATGGTTATTGAACAATCTAAATGATGTGATCTATAGCATATTTATATTTATGGGATAGAGTGGTTTGCAGTAATTATCACTATATACAAAATTAATAAACAAAACATGCACAGTTTTAAAAGTAGACCTGGCTTTCCTTGCCTGTCGCTGCTGACTGTGTTCACCTTAACTTTGATGTTTCAGTTAAGTCTATCCCAATCTAGCTTAGCAGTGCAGACATCGGGCTCGTCTACTGTCTACATAATCAAGTTCTTCAAGGCAACTACTGACGAAATCAAGTCTCTATCCGATACTGCAGGATCAACCGTCAACAAAAAACTACTAACAGAACTGCAATTTCTGGAGAAGCTGGTGCGAAACACGAGTGATGTGCTCCGATAAGCTGTATTTTATGTTAATTTTACTATAAGCCCTACAGTTGTAAATTCCAGTAACTCTGTCGATAATTCTAATACTGTACCTCGGGGCTCTACTCCGTCCACAGTCATGGACCCAATAGCGACCATAAATACGTCTTTAAACCCATTTAAAGCTAATCCCGCTCAAAATGGTAGTCCCACTGCTGTTAATATTACTCAAACAAAGATCACGCCTATTGTGCTGGATACTACAATGTCTAATCCTAATTTGAATCCTAACTTGGGTTCAACATTGAACGTTGTCTCTGCCATCAGTAAGACACCGTCAACGCCATCTTCTTCAACAATAGATAATCAATCTGCTCTGATGAGCTCGTCTTCAGCTCCGGCATTGACTCCTGTTATTTCCTCTAATATCAACTCCCTGGTATCTGTTCCTAAGAATTCAACAGGTGCTATTAATTCTTCGTCGAACTTTACTCCACCCGTTGTCTCTTCGTCTTTGACTCCGACTGATACATCTACTTCTATTTCTGTTATGTAAGTCCCTGCTGTGTATGCCAACATGCCCACTGCGACTGTGACTTCTACTTACACTGGGGCCGTGAAGAAGCAGCCTGCACCTTCTGCAAGGGTCATCAAAAATAAATAGTTTACTGGTATGGGCCTCTACCACGACATCCCAATCACCTTCGTCAAAAATTAACTATATCGCTTTCATGGAATAGTCACCGACATATCATCTGTATTTCTCGACACCCCTGGAGTCAGCTTCAATTATGTCAATGTCATATTCAGCAAAATTTAGTCCAATTAAGAAATTAAGTGCATTCAGAAAATTACTAAAAAAAGTCTATAGTTCGAAATCAGTTGTAGACTTAAACTCACTGGCGCCTTCTACCTCAGTATATTTGCAGGTCAGTCTGGTTATTCTAGTGAGACCCTTCGTGTTATTAATGATGCACCTAAGTCCATCACTATTACTTCGCTTCCGCCGAACCCTGATTCTCTTTATCTATCAATACTGGATGGTGATTTATTCATTAACTGGAATGTGGCATCTGCTCTTACAAAAGTGACATTTACGCAGTCAAATACAACAAATGTGTACATTCTCTCAAACTTTCACACTAATTTTCGAGTGCCTCACAATGACTTCTTCAACTACGATGAGGGAAATGTGAATGTGAGCATCAGCCATGCCAATAGTCGAGACACTACTCTAGGTGGGATATCAAGCCAGTTTGGTAATATCCTGCAGCTGCCCTTCACAGCGGTGCAGCACATGCACTCAAATAACCAAGACGACACTTACACAATCACACCTGAGTTACCGCAGCAAGTGTTCCCCAATAAAATACTGAGTTTCAACCTGACATTCATACAAAATGTTCAGAACGAAGTTTATTTAGTGAGCCCATCGAATTAGATCCGCAAAATTTACTTTAGATAAGATCTAGCGCCCAGCTCAAACAGTTTTACTACAAATTCTAACTCTAAAGGGGTGATCGCAGCAGGGTAAAAGCTGACTCTAAGCCTTAAGTTTATGGACCAGGGGACGAATCTGATTGAGATCAACCAAGATACCGGCCTAGCTATTGTTAATCAAGCAGTATATGTGGGAGATGTCTACCCTCTATTGCCTGATTACAATGATCTCAAAATACAGTCCCTAATAGATAAGACTTCCACTGTGAAAGTACTGTAGGACTACATGCACATTAACTACCCAAGATCAGCAAATATCAAAGAGCCTGGCAAATCGGCGACCATCGCTGAAAAAAGAAATTATATGCTTGATCTGTTAAATTTGTTAAGAACCAGGGAGATCATCGACCCTGTATACATTGACAGCAAATTGACTGATATCGCGCAGTCACACTCCAATGACATGAGAGACAAAGGGTATTTTAGTCACACAAATCTGGCAGGCGAGGGACCTGGCGAAAGAGCTAAGAAATTCGGATTTACAGGAGCCATAGGCGAAAACATAGCTGAAAGCAGCTCATTGATTGAAGCACATCTCAGTCTTCAAAGATCTGCAGCTCACTTTGAAAACAGTATTAGTAAAATTTGGACAAGGGTTGGCATCGGAATCAGCGAAACAACTTTCGGGCAATATTTGGTCACTTTTTAATTTTCATCAAGAGACATTGTAACAGATCCACTCAGTCAGGCCTAAATATAAGCCCATCGTAAAACACTTTCGGCAATGATGATACGCAAGTACCCATCACTGAAATCGGAATTATCAGAGGCTTCGTCTTACATCAGCGAGTGGATGAACAGCAGTCGAGGGATTCCCCTAACCCAGTATGTAACAGGCAGAGGTATTAGCAGAGCAATGACTTCTAGTTCAATTCGGTTTACGTACTATCCTGACTTTGTGAGTGAAATCGAGAAATCAAAAAATATTTTCCAGGATTTAAGTAAATATACGCAGTTTGGAGTGTGGATAAATATTGCAAAGACAGACCCCACTCTTATGGAGTGCTTCTTCGTGTTCATTGTTTGAGCACGCCATTTCACTCTAATTTTATAATATTGTATTATCTTGATTGTGTTATGCCATTAATAACAATATAAATATAAAATTAAGATGCTTTCTGCTTTATAAGCTTGAAAGTATTATCATAGAATGTCCGAAATAGAAAATACAGTTCAGCCGCTTGCTTCCTTAACCCACCGGTCTCGAATTAGAGTGCTGGGAAAGCACAGTCTAGCCACTCCGACATAATCTCATTAATATCCTGAAATTTTACTTTCGGATGCGACCATGGGAGTCTACTGCCCCGAACTCGAGACTAAACCATAATAATACACGCCCAGTGCCAAACGAATATTTGTGGAGGGGAACCTCATCGCAATTATAGACTGTAACAGAAATATTGACTTAGGTTTAGACAATCTGTGGTTTATCAGCGAATTGTTCCCCATGCACATCAATCTCTCTCTTATGCTTTACAAGAAGGTCAAGAATGTGTTCCTTGGAGAAAATTAGTGCCTGATCAGCAACAGAAAGAGCCCTATTATTCTCAACTGGGGAGCCAAGAAGATCCTAGATGTCTCTACCTACTAACAAATAAAGCTAAGCGAACGTAATAGTAAGAACATGAATGGGTATTTTACAGCTCATCAAACAAGTTTTCATCGAGACGATAAATTTCTATACTCCCTCTCTAAAAAGGTGGACAATTCAAACAAGCTGTATCACGTCCGAGTACAAAATAGCAACGAAATAGATGAAAAAAATAAAAACAATAAAAGTGGACGTAACAAGTTCAAACAAAATAGTAATTAATTGAATAGTGAAAATAAGTAAAGCTACAGTGTCATAGCATATCCTCTGCACGAAGTTCACAATATGAAGCACAAAATCTCAGGAGTTTCAGTTGGCAAATTTCATTGCATGTGTTGGGATGTCGCGGGTATGCTCTACACATGGGGCAATCGGTCAATAGCTCTTGGTTATGATGAGCTTCCACATTAAGTAATTTGAATGTAATACAGAAAATCACAACTACGCCTCAACCAGTGCGTAAATTAAATAAATTTGTCACTTCAGCCTTCGCAGCTACTCACTATTCTTTAGCCCTCACTTCAGACGGTCACATTTATGAATGGGGCATGTACTTCAAGATTTATGCTTAGAAAAAAAGAGTCCAATCTTATCAATTAAGAGCTGATTTTTTAGCCAAAAGTGCTCAAGATCGATGAAAACCGTTCAAAAATAATCCTAATGAAGGGCAGAAATGACCAGTTTGCTTGTTTAAATTCAAGACATCAACTCTTTATTTGGGGTGAAAGAACAGCGAAATTTCTCTCGTCCGAAGTGCAAAAAAAAATGAACTTCAAAAATGGTTTTATTTTCAGTCCTTTTTTAGTTCCTCATTTTGAAAAGTAAAGTATAGTTGATTTTGGTATTGGTGAAGATTTCATTGCTGTACTTATTCCGCACTCCAAGTAAATTGTTATGTCTTAAGAGGAAAAAGTCTATTGGGATGACATGATCAGAAAAATCAAAAGGAAACTCAAGATAGGTGCCTCCGTTAAAACTTAGGCTGCTTAAGTTTCAAAGGAAAATGAAAGTTTATCAACTCATAAACTTAGAAACTCTGAAACAGAAGCGAGTACTTTCGGTCAGTTACAATTTTTCCAAGCAAATCCTTTTCAATCAACAGTTGAAAAAAGTTATCACTAACGATAGCTTAAAAAAAAGTACTTTAAATCTTTAAAAAATTAAGATAAATTATATTCAAGTCTTTTCAAACCGAGCAGGTAATCTTTGCTCACACTTATGAATTAAAACTTAATTCATAATCAGCTAAAGTAAAATGTTAAATAAAATACACTGTCGCATTAAGATAAAAAGACAGTATTTAAAATATCTTTAAGTGAAACAAAAAGAAAGTTTGAAAAATAGCTTTAGAGTAGCTTGACTGATTTTAAGTTAAAATTCAATTCAAATCTTTAAGGCGACAAAAATAAACAATCAATAAATTTAAAGAAAGCAGGCATTAGTACATTTTTTCAATCAAAACAAAACAAATTTCAACAAACTTTGAACTTTTAGCAAGCCATACAACAGAGTAGATTATCGCAATTAAAGAAAACGAAAATGTAAGCATATTCTGAACGACTATAAAAAGTTCAGCATAAGAAAAAATCGCTTTAGGAATCATTTAGTCAACAGGTTACTCAAAGAGTCCGATAAAACTCTATTGAGTTTAGAATGGACAAGCATGAGAAGATAATTCTAGCTAAAATTCATGAAAAGAATAAAAATTTGCTTAGACACACAGTTCAAGCATTTTTAATCAAACACTACCTCATCCGTCTCTTGGCGGCTCCTGTCGAAGTAGCTCGTGAGATAAAGATCTGTCAGTTCGGACGAAATTTGCATTTATCGCGGATATAGAAAAATTTAAGAAGTATTTTTATAAAAGCCAGAGTTAAACATGGTTTAAAAAAATTGCGAAGATACAATTTTGCAACCTATGCATTGTTGTGCACGATTTTTAAACATTATGTTAAGAAAAGAAGATAGAATAAGGCCATGAGAATGCGTAAAATTGTTGCCTAATAGCTTTATAAAAATGTACTTCGCGAAAAAATAAGATTTGGTCTTTCAAAATCTCATTTAAATACTCGGAAGCTGCAAAAATTTCGATAATGGCTTTTAATGACTAAAATTGAAAGGATGAAATGTTTGAAAATACTTTGGAAAAATCATTTACTATCAATTATGAAAGTGACTAATGATCAAGATTCGATAACTATCAGCAAAAGTCAGTAAAATTGCACATTTGAAGCTTTGTACAAATAAAGAGTTGCAGTAAATCCAATGCTTAAGTTGGAGACATTCTTGAACAAAACACCTATTTTTTAATTAAGATTTGAATATTTTCAAAGCATTATTTTTTTGTTTCGCAAGGAAAATAAAACAAAATCATAGAAGCTATTGAAGGGTATAAAATGTGCTTCCCGTAGGAAGCAAAAGATAAAATTTAGCGGTGAGAGCGGAGATCTTGGAGCTACGATAAGCTCGGGCATCCAAAACTCAACCGACATAATGCCTTACTCAATGCACTGTAATAAATACCGTTATCATAGATAATTTGCTGATTCGACCAAAATCAATGTAAATTAATATTCCTGAAAACATGAAGAAGAGTGAAAGATGGATTCAATAGGAAGTGACAATTTTTGAGAAATGTTTAAAGCAAATTATACAGACTCACTAAATAAATTTTCTTAAAGCACGTCGGAAATACGATATTGATCTAGCTTACTTTATCAGATAAAAGTATGACTCACTTGCCTAAAAGCGATGGAAATGCATTGTAGAATATAACCAAATTAAGGTAACACCTCAGAAGAAGAAAAAATAGAAATAACTTTATCGCATATTTGATCTCATCGGAATGCAGAAAGTTCTAGTTGAAGATTGCCTCCCTGAAAAGTACTTAATGTTGGAAGAAGCAGTTAAGAAAAGGGATGCTCCCACAATCCCAAATCCGAATATCAATCTTGGAATAAATTAGTTCAAATAAATATTTAAGAAATACTATGAAAGTATTTCTCTTAGAGCAAAGCAGATTCGTAAGAATTTTGTGTGAGCACTAAACATACAATATATTAATAGATATCATTATATTTTATGAATGGACCTTATACTTTTCTCAGTGTCTTCTATTTGATTGTCTCCCTAAACCTCAGATTCGATAAGAGCGAGCCTGCGGGCAAAGCTGTAGCTCTTGAGAAGAATTTCAATAAATCTCATGAGCATTCCACAAAGGGGACTTTCCTGCTTCATTTTACTCTCCTTAAGGTTCAAATTGCTCATGAGCTCCTGATTCAACTTACGGATGCTTTGCGATGTAATGCTGTGCAGTGTGATAGATCTCAGGAAATTGGACATTCGTGATGGTCCTTTCTGGTTCCTCATCTCAATAATGATATCCTATTTTGACGATAGTCCGAAAAGCTGGGCCAGTAAATCGAATACTTTTACTAGCTATTTGTTCTTGTCGTATCTAATGGCGAATTATATTTGCGAATCGTTGACTTAGACAAAATCCTATATGACGTCCTCAAGCTTATTGGCCAGCTCTTCTATTTTCTCGTCTTTGATATTAGTATGCTTTACTTAGGTACTACATTTCAGAGCTAAGCTTAATTTTCTGCTGATCATGCTCTATTTTTCTAATAAATTGTTGTCCCACGTAATTCGGATTCGGTTTCTGCTTTGCCTTCTTATAAAAAGTATCTAGTGGTATGCTATATTATTTCACAGGTAGTGGCTCGTATACTACCTAAATTGGCTAAAGAGATGTTGATTATTTTGACTGAACCACTTTGTCATAAAGTGAGCTGAGCAAGTCTTTAGCGCATTTTACCACCTGCACATAATGCTAAGAGTGGAAATCTTTGAGAGGATCTTTTTGCCTGATGGCCACAATGACAAGTACGTTTCTTACATCTAATTAAATTATGAATTACTAAACTTCTTGAGCAAATTTAAGAGCTTCTCGCCATTGCCCTGCAGCCCTGCATCATCATTGTAACCATCGATGTATTTCTCAGTATGGTCTCGTTTTTCTTCAGTGATGAAGGTCTCATTGGTGGGGAGCTCGAGCCTGAACGCATACACAAACTTATTATATTTTTTGAAGTTCACGTTGTTGCGTAGATAAAATATGATTTTGTCAATGTGATCTACTTCAAAGTTAGGGTACCTTTGTGATTAATAGCTGAGCACAGCGAACGAAACATGCCGTAAGATGTCTGCACAGGGCTACCGTATATTATGCTTTTGACGATGCTGATCTCCTATCCCTGCATCACTCTAGATTAATATATTAATTGTTATAATCTGTTATAAAACGCTCATGCAACAAAAAATACAGATTTTAAGCAATTAGCAATCAAAATTACAGTGATTATATTATATCTTTCTCGACTTCTTGATTTTTTATCCATTAATTGATATTTTATTGTTTTTATTATAAATTTAGTGAATTAAACACTATTTTATATTTTATTTCTGCTCTATTAGTTTGATCAGATCCATTCATATCTTATTTGATTTTATATAAAGTCATCAGAATATTTTATCATCCTAATTTTTTATTTTTGATCAAATTAATTGAGCTAATTTCATTCCGATAGTTCATTTTAATGAGTGTTCATACTCGTATTTCGCAAATTATATTATAGTAAGTTGAATTCTAAAATTTTATCAAATATGAATTTTTACTGATCTCAATTTATAAAAGTAGGCTTCAAAAATTTTATTATGTTTCCGTTTGACTAAAGTCCAATGTAAAATAACGTGAATTAGTCTCTGCTAATCTATTCTTGATTCAAATACTTATACCATCTATTTAGCAACCGATAGCTTACGTTTTATGTGCAGAGATAAATATGAAATCGTAGTTAATTGTTTAAAGGAACTTATACGAATACAGATGCCATCAAGACCTATCAATTATTTTAGTTTGCTGCAACTGAGATCTTCTTTTATGTGTAACAGATTTTGAAATCTTTAAATATTTCTGAGAAGTGAGATATATAATAAGAAAATCATGAAGTTCCTCACAGTTGCTGCAGTTCTCAGCATGCTTTTGGCTCAAGAAGCACTATCTATTAGAGTGCACCTGCAGTCAGCGAGCACAACTTCCACGACCACAGCGAGCACCACTACTCCCACGACATCCTCAACCACAACTGGCACCGATGAGTAAGCCAGCAGTGAGGATGGAGACAAGGGAGGCAAAGGCAAATGGGGACCTCATGGCGGAAATGGGCCACATGGGCACGATGGACCACACGCAGGACCCCATGATGGACCACATGGCGGTAAACAATGGGGCGGACCACAACAGTGGGGATCTCAGCAATGGGCAAAGGGCGGAAGATGGCAAGACAAGCCTCAAACTGTGCCACCCACACCTGTACCTGCAGGAGGAAACACTGGTACAGCAACTACTACAACTCAAACTTCATCTGGAACCACAGCCCCAACTTCCGGAGCTGCCACCATCACTGCCACAAGCACTTCCACCGCTCAGCCAGCCAACTCTACTCAATGATTTGTGTGAGATCATTTTAATTAACCAATTTTTATTTATAACTTGATATATAAATTTGCAATTTAGAAAAGCATAAAATATTTTACTTGGCGCTGAATGGATTGACTTATAAGTCTTCACATTTGTTTACTAATTCTTAATCGAATATACATAATTTTACTAGCAATGAGAAACAACGAGCAATTCATCCACGACCACCTTGACGCCAACCGCGCAGTCAGCGAGTGGGCCATTTCAGGAAGGGATGGGCACACTACAGTCATTCACGCTTACTCTCTTGACGAGTTTTACCCTTTTAGACTCGCTTCTAAGTTCCATCGAAAGGAGTGCGTCGAATACGAGGCCAGGCAACAGTACGCGTTACCCAACACTCCTAAAATAATACTAATGACCTCAAAGAAATAGCACGAAGATGACATGCTTCTCTTAGCTCAAAGGGGGCAGTTCTAGTTTTAAAAATTAGCCAAACATTACTAAAACAGTCTAAGAAGTCAGATTGAATTCGCATTACAGATTGTGACATGTGCTGAAATGTTACATAAAAAATACGGGTACTTTAAGTTTACGCGAGGGATGGTTCGAGCCTCCAAAGGTCCTTCATTGCTAGTCTGGATTAACGAAAACGAAGCAAATAATCTGCCGCAGTTCCCAATTGCACCCCTTTGTTCGATAAGTCAGCCTACACAGATAGTATAAGGGAGAGACATCAAGCATCCTTTGGATATTATGATACAGTCTTTACTTTAGATAATTTCTTCCAAAATGCCCTTTGCCATACTATGCTAACTTCTAAGTCAAAATCAAAATATGCTTACTTTCTAATATGTGAAACACGCTCTAACAAAGTGGTTGAAGTAATAAGCATCTTCATTGTGCTCAATATACCCTTCCGAGCCCCAGAAACAGAGAAGAATGACTTAGGAAAAAAGAAGAAAAATGCCATAATTTTTACTAAACAAATTTAATATCAAAAATAACTAAAAGGATAAATCTAAAACATTTTAAACGTAAAACAAGAAAAGTGCAATTACTTTTTCACATCACATAAACTCAAACGGTCAAAAGTCAAATATTATTAAAAAAACGGGTGCATTGAAGAGTTAAAAATAATGCTCTGAGTCTACAAAATCACATTTAATTAAGAATATACATGAAAGTTAAAATATGCACAATGAAGTTCGTTATAATTGCATGAAAATTTAATAAAAGCCCAGATTTAGTCAGTCGCATGCTGAAGAGCACTTAGTTTCTCATAAAAAACATGAAGAAAAGAGAATAATGGTTAGAGATTCAGGTAAATCAGTTTCAACGAGCACAGCCAATCCATTTTCTATCACAGGATCAGGAAATCGGTTTTACTCTCATCACACTAGTGAGGCAGTATCGGATGAATTTAGTAGTAATAACATAGTGAGAAAGTACTAAAGAAATTCGACTTCAGGAATCAGCAAACGCGGGGCATCACATCTCCATCAACACCAGCATAATCATGAGAAGGACAGAAGCATATTTTCGCGGGAGCACCAGCAAAGGTTGTAGGTGAAAGTCTCCAAAATAATATAGTAGAATAACTAAGAAGCGCATGTGCAGAGTGTCTCACATTCGGGTAGAAGTCCGCGTAACCCAAGTATTTTACATGTGATGCAAAACAGCTGCTCAATCACACAGCACAGCATCGCCAGTCCAGGATCTGAGTTTTATAAAGATATAGACATGCTGCTAGTATCAGGACCAGCTTTGTCTCCTCAGCGGCCTGGCTCTGATGAAATTCAAAGTCTAATCGAGCATGAGCTGCACCATATTCTTTTTGATTGACTATCTACTCCATATTAATAATTATAAATATATAGCAATGGCAACCAAGATCAAGCTATAAGTCAATCATGGAAATCATGCCAAACAAGTGTCAGGGCAAAAGTTAGGACCAACTGACGATAAAAATAGTAAAATAAAAAGTGAACAAGTCACTGCACCAGTTAAGCCAGTCTTAAACAAATAAAAATAAAAGTCAAACGATAAAGCACCAGCAATAGACAATAAGGTTGACTCCAAAAAGCTAGAAAAGCAAAAGTAAAAATAAAAGAAATAATAGAACACGGGGACTAAAAAGAATAATGATGTGAAACAGTAATCCAAGAAGGACTAAAAAACAAATATTAAAGAAAGCAAATCGGATAAAGAATTATAAACATTAAATAGAATTAAAAGCACAGAACAAAAGACCAAAATGACAATTGAGTAGCTTATCAACGAGTATAAAAGCGCAGCAGATGACATTTTTGTCAACCATGGCCATAATCCTTAAAAAGAGAAAGCTATTTAACGAAAATTGTTAAAGTTAGCTAAGTAAAAGTAACAAAGACATAAGAAAATCAATTCAATTTAACAGAAAGTTTTAAACATGTAGCTCAAGAATGAACAGTAGTCTAAGTAAAACTAGAAAAAACGAGAGTAGCACAGTAAACTAAAAAGAAGAAAAAAAGCATAAAAAAAATTACTATAACTAAAGTCATTATCGTCTGAAAGACTTTAACGGTAGCAAAAGTATCGGGATTATTATGAAAACGAATATAAGAGTAAAAAATTTCGATATCAGCAATATGAAATTTAGCATGCATAAAGAGAACAGCAATACGAAAATTAGATAAAAGAAAAGTTACAAAAAATAAAACAAAAATTTTAGCCTATGAATAATGATTAAATGAGTGCATTTCTTGACGAGTATGAGAGTCATAGATGGGAACAAATCGAAGAGAATGCAAAGAAGAGATAATTCCAAAATGAATTATTAGACCAGGAAAATAAAGATTTAATGGCCAAACTGTGGAGAGGATAGTGCCATAGGCGAGTCAAAGAGGAGAGAATATAACAAAAAATGCAAAAGAATGAAGGTAAAACTAAGCTTGAAAAAACACGATAGTATGGTACAATAGTAAAGGACTCCTTTAAACCAAAAATAAATTTATAGAGAAGAAACAATTCGCTTAATTTATCACAAGCATTTACTAATACATCTGAGTTTATTGATGGGGTTGAGTATAAGAAGGTGGCTAGATAAAAATACATAAATGGAGTAAATCAGGGCCTAGTTTTGTAAAATCTGCGAAAGTCTTTAGACTATCATGAACAAGCTAGAAAAGGTAACGAGTACCTTGAGCATTTGAAAAGTATGCCCAAGGTAACTAAAGATCCCAATCAATCTTAAAATAAAGCCAAGCTGGATGAAAATCCTTAGTCAGTGAGAAAGAAGAGTCCCTCAACAACTTTCAAGCCAAAAATATAGAAAAATCCATATTACAATCGAGATGAGAGGATGGTGAGTAGGTCGGCCACGATCGAGCACAAGAGGATAAAGGACCCATAAATGCTAAGCTACATGATGGCAGATTTCCGCGCCCGCAGCAGAGATATGGAACTTGAGTAAAAAGCGATAAAATATGGTAGATACAACGGGATCTTGGAACTGCAGGACAAACACAGCAACCTCAACAGGAAGCTGGTTCAGGATATTAGTCACAAGCTCAACATTTTGGGCAAAATGTGAATAATAATTTTTAATATTTATAATCATCAATCACCATACTGCCGTTTATTTATATAGAAAATTTGTCAATGCTTGTTTTATATTTCCTGTAACAATAACTCAAGTTAGTGTATGAAGTGGTCATCCATTTATATATTTCGCTCTAGTCCGCCTTTATCGAATATACAGTTCCATGCCAGATATAGCGATTAATAGCTAATGCGTGAGGATTGTGTCTCTAAAGAGCACTTTTGCTTCATTGAAAAACGGCAAGAACATATTATTGATTGAATAGCTTTCGCAATAATGACAGGCTAGATCATATGACAATGGATAGTGGATTTTTATAAATTAAGAATTCTATAAAACAAACCATTGACAATTGATAGTTTTTTAAAGCCTGTTATGACACTTCCAACGAGTATATAGTCTATCATTTTATGCTGCATGGTCACTTGTTTTAAAATTTCTACAATATTATTAGCAGTTTTCACCTGTTTTCAATTTTCCAGTTGTCCTGCAAATGTGAAGCCTTAGATGAGGAGATGATAGAAAAGCAGCTTAACTATGAATTTAAAGATCATTATATGATAAAAAACGTGACGTTTCAATCGAGAAGAGAAGAATCAAAAAAGTAACTGAGAAGCTTCCTCCCTGCTCTTATATGATGCAGTTTTATGAGTCTCTTCATCGGAGTCTATTTTCCTTGGCAAGCATATATTTCTTAATTGAAAAACTTTCGAATGAAAATTTTCAAAACTAATGCAAATTATTTTTCTGAATTTTGAAGAATGCCCTTCAAAGCCGAAGGCCTAAGGTAATTTGTTTCGGGCGGGAACAATTAGCTAAACTGGCGGTGAAAGCTTTCCATCTCATAATTCAATTTACAAATTTTGACGATCTTATAGAAGTAACTGTTTTATTACTTAAGATTATTTCGAATAATTTTGATGACCAGCTTCAAAGAATTTGATAAAATGTTACGATTACCCTCGCTCTCCTTGATGTTTTGAATCTATATCACTTTCCGGCGCTTCTTGGGTTTCTAGCCTGAGTCATTTGTCTGTCTCTTTTAGTTTTTCGCCTCGAATTTGGCCTGATTAGCTTATTTTCCATCATCACTGACTGGATTCTGGAAGGTATCACTGGCAGCTTCCTAATTTGGCCGACTGCCGACTGGGAGAACAAGAAAGTGCGTAATATTTTCCAGAGTAGCGGATCCAGTACAAACAAAAGCCGGATAAAGGCATTGCTGGAAGTAGCCATTGGTGTAATAGAAGGTAGGAGGCTGTGGGCAGTAAAATAAATCTACCCAGTTGGGAAATTCGCCACTTTAATATATCTGATTTCTCAACATTTTAAATATAATAACATTTCCCTCTCGATATTAGTGTTTCTTAGACACAGCTTTTCGCTGGCCCTCAGTCAGTGTCACCCCTGGGCTGCCCGCAACACCCCTAACAGAATCGGGGCCAGAAATTGTGTTGGTCTGCCCCGAAGCTAATAAAAAGTGTTAGAAAGTATATATTTGGTCAGCGTCGATAATGAGACTCAACAAACATCAAGAAGAAACGCTGAGCTCTAGTCCAACTCGCAGACACCATTCTGGGCGCGTTGGTCTTCGAATTTGTGATAACGTCGTTTTTGAGACTAATAAATGACTTGCTTATTATATGATAATAGACGTTTCCCACTGTTATAAACATTCACATATCAGTTTTTTGCAATGAGACAAAATTAACCAGCACCATTTTTAAATTGGGCTGTTTTTAGGCTATCCGGTTACTGAATTTTGGTTTCTATAACCAGGTGATGATATGCCAGAAATAAAATATTGCACTTTATTATTCTAATACCGTAAAACAGTCAATCAATTAAAATTTATGAAACCACAAGCGTAATTCAGACTAACATTTAGCCCAAAGTACACACATTTATATTTCTGGGTCTTGAAGTTATATATTGCTAATTTACTGGCTTCGTAAACAATTTCATTAAGTATTACTAGAAGTAAATTATCAAGTGTTGTGCATGCCGCCCATGAACTCCCTGGCTTCCGGGACATTGCCGTTGAACTCTGCCCCACTAAAGTCAAACCCTGGATGCTCTTCTTGGAATCTCTAGAGCATCATTTTTTTCTTGAGCTATTCCTCTTAGAAGGGGTTTAAATTTTTGTGTTCTTTAAACACGCAGCCCCATCTGGTTCCCTTTTGTGCTTTCTGGATATCTACCACTATTTACTTCTTGCCTTTCTCCCGAGGGTTGTCCTGGCAATACCACAGCGACTCCTCCGTGTCCACAATGCCCTCCGTCTCATGCGCTAAGTAAGGAGGGTTCTTCTTGATGCCAATTGATATCCAGTTGGGTTTAAACTTAACTTCTATCACTGAAGAAATCTTCACACCCTCGGGAATGGGCGGGGGGTCGATAAACAAAGTAATATTTTACAGTGACTACTCCCATTCGTAAATCGTACGGTTTTGAAAAATAAAAGTCTTCCTCCCCTTTGTTTCAGATGAGGTCATTATTGAAATCCAAATAATAATATTCTGTCAAAATATACTCAGAAACATGCTGTCAAATATATGTGAGTTATGAAGTCTGGGTGATGATTGACTTAACCATCTCCATCATTTTCGGGAAGTAGAACTTTTGGAATTTGCGAGTCGATTCCCCTTCAGACCTCTTCCTGGAGTGAGTAAGCAACACTTGCTCTCGGTTTTATGTCGGTAAATTCCTTGATCTTGGTTGCAAAGTAATATAGTTCCCACTTGACATGTATTTGTTTAGCGAACCAACTTTATTGACTTTTTAAATAGTCTTCATAATGTTTTTCGATCTATCAGTTAAGTCCCGGTTCATCAACGTCAAGTTTGAAATAAATCTTTCCACATTCTTACTTATATTGGCATTGATTTCAGTGTTTGATCTCTGGATATTGAGGGGAGTATTTCTTACACCTGAAGAATCTATTGCATATGGCGAATTTTATAAATCCTGAAGCGGATGAAAATTTCTAAGTATTTGTTCCCTGTCCTCATCTTCGAGGTAATTCTCTTGTGCATGAGAGATATTGCCAGAGTAAAAATTTAGCATTTTCAGTGACTATATTGCTTTGTATTCCTCAGTAGGATTTCTAGTATAGACAGCCAGTCTGAGATGTTTCAAAGCATATATTTGACTCTCATCATGTCTTTTTAATTTAAATAGAATCTATTTGAGGCGAGCGCAGGAATATAAAGTAACTTCATAAATTTAAAGAACTCTGCTGTACTCATCGCATAAAAGCATTAATTTAAGTTATTGATTTGAATTTATTCCCAAATGCTGAGAGTTGCATTAAAAGTATTTCGAGTATATGAAGTAAAATAGAAGTCTGACTATTCTTTGTTGGACTTTACTGGACAAGTCAGCTGAGAATTCACTCAACAAAGCATCAGAGTCTTCCCAGCTATTTTTGACTTTAGCAAGTAAATTCTCAATGATAGGCAGCTAGGACAGAATTAAGGCTGTCTCTTATTTCTCTCTGCTTCTGATTCTTCTGAGGAACTGGTCTTGTATTTTGGCGATGCTTTAGGCGAAAGACTTTACAAACTAACTCGAAAGCTCTTTGTAAAGCGGGATGGGCACCTTGGATGAGGGAGGCCTTGCTGTTCGCGGTCGATAATTTTAATTACTCACCTTTTATTCATGTTTAAGCATTGCTTTGCTTTTGCCGAATCGCTGGTGGAAATTAAGGTTTGTGTTTATTGATTTCTCAGTCGAGATCATCATAGTACTTTTAGACAACTGATTAGCATGCGAGCTCCGCAATAGGTTGCTTCATTAAACATAAATTTACTCTTTATGGATTTTATTAAACAGCATTTTAAAGTTCCGTGAAGTCTTCTTCATTAAGATTGACTTCAATTGATCGATGTGGAATAATAGAAAAATATAACCATAATAATAGTATTTTGACTATGATGCTTGTAATTTATAAAAAAGATTAAATATATTATTTAAGTTATAAATAAATAAGTAAGTAAGTATATAATTATCGAAGGAGT
>APMI01002448.1_pt1 | contig 22503 bp, 20 predicted proteins | sample 667938 | NCBI WGS metagenome assembly APMI01 (sample SAMN01084076, study PRJNA167559) | wastewater metagenome | biome: Wastewater | place: Denmark: Ejby Moelle, Odense | collected 2011-11-28
TATCATAAATAAATATAATTATTTAATTTTACCTCTAATATATAAAATATTGTTATATAATTTTTGCCTTCAAGTTGATCTCGCTATAATATTATATATATAACATTAAGATAATGCATGAATTATCAGATGAAATAGAAGCATTAATTTATCAACGGAATGTGATGTCTGACTACAGCACGCTTTTGTTGCACGTGCCTGTTGAATTTATAGAAGGAAATATGTTCCAGAATCTCAAGGTTTAATCTCCTGCGCCTGTTACTATTGTTGAGCCATCAGGACTGGTTGCTAAATATAAAACACGGCAGCTATGTCCTTTAAGAGTAGCTACTTTCTTCATATTCGGGTATGACCAAATGTTTATTTCGTTTTGTGAATAACCGTGGGTGCTAACTATTTCGTGGACTGACTTGCCGAACTATAAGTTACAAATTTGAGACCCAGTGTCTTCCTCGCACAGAATCTAACCTGTGAAGATGTTTCTCAATTTTATCATTCGGTCCGCAGTACCGCCTCCCGTGGCAAGCAGACCATGCTGGAGTGGAGACCAAGACAATGCCTTTACTGCAGCCTTGTGATCGCAGAATTTGTTTATTGCTTGTCCATTTATATTCCAGACAATCGCTTTGTTGTCATTTCCGCCTGAAGCTAAGTACTGATCATCTTTAGACCACTTCAATCCGCATATTTATTGACTATGATCTGCGAGTTTTTGAACAAAACTTTTAGGAGATCGGATATCTCTCTGCAGGATACATTTATCCCGTGAGCCAGTGGATAGTAGCTTTTTACTCCAAGCCATAGATCCGATTCTCATGGTATGCCCTTCCATTCTCCTAATTTCACGCTGTTAGGCAACATCCCAGATCAATACCTGACCTTTATTACATCCGACTGCCAATTTATTCCCTTATGCGCACCAAGCAACAGAAGTAATGGAATCAGTATTAAGTTCACAAAGTCTCGTAACTTTGGAGGTCTGCGCATTCCACAAATATATACAGCTGCCTAACCCAACTGCGAGCTGATTTTGACTAGACCAATCGATTAAATTAAGATAGAAGTCATCGCTAAGAGCAGGTGCATCTAGGACTTTTACGGGGTTTTTATTTATACGTCTGCCTTTGTTGTAGTTGCTACTCAACTCATTTATTGAGTTTGGACTGAAAGTACTTGGTTTGGATGAGGGAATATCCAACCGAAATTTTAACAGGTTTTTATTTTTGAAAAACTCGATATCGTTTTCATTGTTGACTTACTGCTTCATCGAATTCTTACCCAATATTTATTCAGAGTAAATATCAGCGACAGTCATAGCTTGTGGATCACTGCCAAGATTCTCCTCCTGGTTCTCTTCCTCGTTCATGTCAAAATCACTGATGAGTCTTCTACTGGGAATAAAGCGGTCCTCCATGAGATACTAATCGTTATTGGCGGACAGTGATTTCTGGATAAGCAAAGATCCCTTCCTGGTAGGGGTTGTTAAATGCTGTGAGCCTGGTATTAAGCTATTACATACTTATCATTTTTAGAACTGAAATGTGGTTGTACTGGGGAGAGCTCGGATTAAAGTATGACCCTGCTGTTGTCGGGCTCTACAACTATTTGTAGGATTTGGGCGGCGGAGTGCTGTACTTTGTTGGGGTCTTGTGAATATGGTGCATTATATTATTATAGCCTATGAAATACTTGATCTACATTAAAACTGATCACTCCCGACAGCTTATACTACTGTTTTGATCGGCTTCTATCTATTACTGACGATAATGAAGAAATGAGAGGCAATAAAGTAGAGAACAGTGATTGAATAAATTCTGTTAGTGTTAAAATTCGAATAATTTCTATAACTGCAATTTATTATTAAATCCATATAATTTTGTGAGTGCCAGAATCCATGGTTATAATCCAAATTATTCAATAATGCTGATTTACACTTATTTTTAAGTATAAATCATAAAAGATACTATAATATTATAATCTCAACATATTTGTATAAAATTAGAATAATGAGTTTATAATAATGTATATACTTAGTATTAATGCGATTTAGTATCTTATTTTTATTAATTAATGTATATTTTATGAATATATTCAAGAATTGATTAATATAATTTTACAATAGTATATATAATATTCTAATTCTATGAAAAGAAACTTATCATCATCATCGTACAATCCAAACTCATCAATGGCGCACAAATGTACACACATATCTTAAATTAAGACGGCATATCGACAAAATAAAACTCTGGTATGGGCTTGAACCCAAATCTTAACATCGAAGATGAATATATAGAAAATTTATTAAAGCAAATTCATTTCATGAACATGGAGATCAAACTCATCAAGGAGAAACAGTCACAAGCTGATGGTAATGCTTTATGGGGAATTATTAACAGAACTAACCAACCGATTGTCAGTAATATTGTGCAGTCCTCAGAGAAGTATCAGTCTATGAGAAAACAAGTTGATTCACATCTTCATGTAATTTAAGTTATATTCAGAGATTGGAAACTGATATTGCTGGACTAGAGAATAATCAGGGTGCGCTTACTAACTAAATTGCTTTTCTTGATGCTAAGAATAAAGAAATTGATCAGAAAATTGGTAAATGGGATGGGTAATGTCTGTGCAATCACATGCTTTTGGATTAGAAAATTAATAATAGCTCGGCTAAGTTAAAGAATATTTTGGAATAGCTTGAGAAAGAGAGAAAGAAAAATAAATAGTTGACTGATACTGAGTCTAAAATTATCACTCAGCATGAAATTGATAGTTCGAAGCAACTTAAATAAAGTCAGCAGATTCTGCATGACTAAGAGATTGAACAAAAGATCGAAGGTGATCTCGTCGGTCAATTAGCTCTCGTTAATCTCATGAAAGTATTATTCAACTTAACTTTAGATAAATTTGATTAAAACTTTTGAAGAGAACCCTGATTACATAAAAGCCTCTCAAGAGCAAGTAACACTGAAAGCCAAGACACTAAAATTATAGCAAGACATTGCTGGTGCTAACTTCAAGATCATGCAATTAAATGAGTCGATCAAGATGGCCGAACTTGAGAAAGACAAGTAAATCAAATAGAGAAAATTGTTGACAGAAGAGTACGAACAGAAAAAATTAATGCATTTGGAAATCGGAATGATGAATTAGATTCGTAAAGACAAAGAGACTCAGGCTAGAAAGAGACAATCAATTGATATTGCAAGAGCAGAGGAACAAACCAGCAAACTGCAGAAGAATTTAGACTAAATAAAAAAGAAGCTATTAAAAAACGAATAGTCAAACTGCAATATCTGCAATTAGGTATCTCACTTTTAACGCGAAATATAAAAACTAAAATTCCAAATATAATCCCAGAAGCAAAAACTCTCAAAACTGAAGCAAGCAAACGAGACAGCCTAATACTAATTAAACACAATAAACAACTAAGTGCTTCAATCATAATCATACTACGAAGCCGCTCTCAAGGATGAAACCAACACTTTCTTATAACTATTTGAATTATAAAGATAGTTGCAGTACTTGCGAGGCAGAAAAGAGCTGTTGTTGAAAAATATTAATTTGAAGGATGTTATCAATGAGATCAACACTTAAGATCTGAATAAATTGCAGGTTGTCGTCAAGAAGAATATCGATTTGAATAATACTGTCGAAAAGTTGAAACTTAAATGGGATTAAATTACTAATTTTAGCAGATCGTGAATGAATTCATTATTATTTTACTTATACTATTACATATATATATATTAAGAGTGTTATTATTTTAGTATCAGAAACATGGACAAAGGTGCCGTTCCTGAAAATGCTAACAGTCACTGTCCTGGGGTTTTGTCTTAAGAAGCAGGCAAAAAGGCTGCATGTTAAGGATGCCCAAACCAAGGTCAATGCTCAAGTGGAACTTTGCAAGTCGATCCCGCAATTGCTCAAATTCAGAAAAAGTTCTAGACTATTAAGCATGTTATTTTAGTGCTGTCAGGCAAAGGAGGAGTCGGTAAAAGTACAGTAGCTACTCAGCTTGCAATGAGTCTTTCTCAAAAGCATGAAGTCGGATTGTTGGATGTTGATATATGTGGACCCAGTGTACCGACTCTATTAGGTCTAGTTGGGCAATAAGTGCATCAAAGTGCATCTGGATGGTCACCAGTTTATCACGGCGATCTTGCAGTCATGTCGATTGGATTCTTGATCAATAATCCAAATGATGCAGTAATTTGGCGAGGCCCTCGTAAAAATGGACTAATAAAACAGTTTCTACAAGAAGTAAACTGGGGTGAACTAGACTATTTAATAATCGATAGTAAATAATCATTAATTTAGCTCCTCCGGGCACATCAGATGAACACATGAGCCTAGTTCAATACATTCAATGCAGGCCATGCGATGGTGCAATCGTCGTCACAACCCCTCAGGAAGTAGCCTTAGCTGATGTGAGAAAAGAACTCAGCTTTTGTAAGAAGACAGGAGTACCTATTTTGGGTGTCGTTGAGAACATGAGTGGATTTGTATGTCCTAATTGTAAATGTGAAACTGCTATATTCAGCCCGACATCAGGCGGTGCCAAACAAATGTGTGAAGATTTTGGATGCGAACTTATTGCAAAAATTCCATTGGATCCTAAAATACAAGTGTTACTTGACAAAGGCGAGTCTATTTTTGAACTAGATGAAGAAGCTCAGAAATAATCTGTTGTAGTTCAATAATATGTAAAATTGACTTCATTCATCGTAAATGGTTCCCGAAAAGCATGATTTTATTACGGTTGGCTATTTTATACTCAATAGAATATAATAATCGAGTGATTTTCTATATATATTCTATATGAGTACTGCCTACTATCAGCAGAAGTGGGAGGAAGCCATCTGCGATTTGCTCGGCTGCGTGCAAGAGGAGAACATGCCTCTTGAAGACAACAAAAACGAGAAAGGAATCGCATACAAGAGAACTGACTTATAGTGGTTCCAATACTATGGCCAACTCTATGTTCGATATCTACAAGTCTATAGGAAATTATAGCAAGCTTTCGATCAAATGGTGCATCCTCAGAAAAGAATAATTATGAAGGAAATGCTTGAAAATACTATTGTTAGACTATGCGAAGTCAAGCAAAATCTCATCAGATATAGCACTCAATCAAATATTGTTCAGTCTGATTTTGTAAACGTCGATGAGATATTGCAAGAAATGAAGCTTACTCCTGAAGCATTACGAGTTCCGATTCCAAAATATTTCAAAGATTCTTCGACTGAAAGAGATCAGGTCTTGAAATAAGTTCGTGAAGACTTAAAAGTACCTGAATAAATCGAAGTCTTTAATGATGATATAACATTGGAAGCCAATTTCGAGACCTTAATACGAATAATTCAGAAACTTGAAAGAGGAAGGCAAGGTATTGTTAGAGGAATATAGGCATCAAAGGCGAAGAATAAGTCTCACAAAGATATGTCTAATGAGCTGGAAAATTAGAATGACGGAGCTGCTATGGTCGTTCAACGATTTTGGAGAGCCTTTCTTGATCGGAGATAACTTACTAGAATGAGGGAGGAGTAGCTTAAATTTTTAGGAATATAAAAGGCTCCTATTAATAAAAATTTACTTCAGTAAGTTTAGAGACAGAGCTCGGAACTGAAGATTACACAAAAAGACAAAGCTGAAAGATTTGAAGAGGAGAAAATTAAAATTAAGGATGAAATTTACAGGTCTTAATAAAAAATAATACAAGCTAGAATGCTTGATGAAAGAAGAAAATGGATTAATAAATTTTTGGAAATTCATTAATTCAGTAATCTACCCAATAGTTTGAAAGAATTCTATCAAGAAAAGGAGAGTCAAACTAAACTTAAAACTGAAGAAGCAACTATAAAATAAGAAAAGAAAAAAGATTCAAAGAAAGAAACTAAAAAATAAGGAGATGATGGCAAAGGCAAGGGGTCGAAAAAGAACGAAGTTGAGAAATTTTTAGATGAGCACATCAGTATAGGACCAACTGAAGCTGTGGTAAATTTACAAAAAAATATCGAATCATATTCTTCAACTTGGGCATCGAGATACACATCATAAGCAGATGAATAGTTCTATGATCACGAATTGGCCAAGAATGAGATTAGGCCAAATGTTTAAGAAGAACTGTAAAAACAAGTCGATGCCCTCATTAGTCTTTAGCTTGACTGCATGAGAGTGAAGTATGGCATCAAGAAGAAGAAAGAAAAGAAGCTCAAAAAGAAGAAGAAGAAAGAGAAAAAAGTAAAAATACCTCAAGGTCTTGGTAAACGTAGCCCTAAAGATCTACTTCGGGAGCTGTTTGAGTCGAATGTCGCCAAATATTTAAGTGATGCTAATATGTCAGATTTCATAGGCAGCCATAACAACTTGAATTACTTACTTGAAAAAACAGCATAGATTCAGCCTGATCCATCCTTGCCTCAGGTCAGAAATCTCGTTGCATAGTACGTTGGAATCCCTCTTGGAAGTGAGTAAGCAAAGAACAAGCTTTAAAAATGGAACTGGTTCTTATTTTATGGTCCTATGGGTACAGGAAAAACACTTCTGACTCGTGCTCTTCAAAAATAAACAAACTCGATTGTTTTTGACATAACTCCAAACAACATAAAACAGTAATTTAGTGAAAAATCAGAACTTACAAGACTTATTTGGTCTGTGATTATCTGTGCTAAGCATTTTCAACCTTCCATAGTTTTAGTGTAAGACTTTGAGTCTATTTTCCCAGGAAGTGGCACTAAAGGAAAGAAGAAACCTGCCGATCCAATAGGTAACTTTGGTCCTAAAATGAAAAAGCCACTGCTTGACCTGAAAAAGAATAAGCTTTGGGCTAAAACTGATCGTATTGCAGTTATTGGGTGCTCAAATAAGCCTTATGAAGCTTCATTAAAGTAAATGAAAAAATTGTTCGACAAGAAAATATACTTCCCTTATCCTAACTACGCAACTCGTAAATTGATGCTCCAGTCTTTTATATAAAATAAAATTGGATCTTCAATTCCGAACTTCTCTTACAACACTTTAGCTCATACTACTGAAGGATTCACAGCAAATAGCGTACATATTTAATTAAATCTTAGTTTTTAAAATGCATAGAAAAAGTGCTCACGACCAAAAGAATTGAAAGATTGAAGGATTAACCATTGAAAGTTAGTGAATTTATTGTTCCTCTTTCTAATACTGTCTGTGTATTTTCGGATGAGTATGAGAAATTCAAAAAATTCAGTGATGAAGTAACAGGAATGAAGTAAAGAAGAGATGCTCGCAATAATAAGAAATAAGATGAAAAGAAAGATAGTAAGAAGGATGCTAAAAAAGTCAAATGATATTAATCTAAGCTTATAATATAAATTTATTCAATAAGATAATCATTTATCTTGTAAAATAATCATGCTACATTCGCGTTTATCAAGTTTTAGGTAGAACGAATAAGGAAGAAATACTTGTTCTGGTTTGGATTCTGAAGATAGCCTCAGCAAGAATTGGTGCTAATGATAATCGCTTGATCTTACCGTCGCTCATCTCCTCCTCATTCTCTTTTGGTGGAATCGAGTTAGTGACAATCACTTGATCAAGCTGCGACTTCTTGATATTATCAAGAGCTTTTCCTGAGAACAAGCCATGAGTTGCAAAGGCAGACACAGAAATTGCGCCATGCTCTTTTAAGACTTTGGTAGCCTCACAAAGAGTGCCTGCTGTGTCAATAATATCGTCAACAATGATAACATTCTTGCCTTCGACGCTACCAACCATGTGCATGCTGCCAATTTTTCCAGCCTTCACTCTCTGCTTTATGATCATAGCCAGTGTTGTATCTTTAATACCAAACGAATCCAAAAGGGCTTGGAAGTTTTTAGCTCTGGTTACACCACCTGCGTCAGGAGAAACAACTGAAACATCAGTCAAACTGGTTTTTTTCTGCTCAATAAAGTAATTGAGTGCCACCATGTTAGCCTCAAGATTGTCAACTGGAACTCGAGGTCCGAAGAAGCCTTGAATTTGGCCTGAGTGCACATCGACTAGAACAACTCGATCGACTCCAACTGTTTCAAGAAGTCGAGCCACATCAGCTGCTGAAATAGGAACTCTAGGTGCAGTCTTTCTGTCTTGTCGAGCATAACCATAATAAGGGATTATAACGTTGATCTTCTTGGCTGAAGCTCTTCTCATAGTAGACACCATTAACAAAAGTTCAACAAGATTTTAATTGACGGGAGGAGATGTAGATTGGATAATAAAGACGCTTTTAGATCTCACGTTATCGATGACTTCAATACTGACTTATCCATCGTTAAAGCGACCAACCTTGATATTACCCAGGTCGATCTGGAGAATATCAGCTATCTGTTGAGCGAGCTCCTTGTTGGAGTTGCCTGAAAACAAGACCATATTTTTTCTGCGTTATTAATAACTTACCTGAACTCTTCTGTTAATTAGAAAGAGATGTCTTTACGATTGTGGAATTTTTCATTCATTTTTTTCTTAAGCTTTTGATTAATCTGCTCATTTTCTTCCTGACTCATCCAGAGGGGAGCAGTGTTGACAGTAAAGAATGCTCCCATGAGCCCCAAGTAACGAGGCGAGAAGATCTTGGCGAAAGATCTGAACATGAAATAAAATTACAATATATATCTGTTATAAACATTATATAATGCGTCAGCCAATCATTTTTGATTGCTTATTATAATATATTTATAGCGAAGAATCACAAATATCATAAAGAAGTCATAAATAATTAAAATTAAATCAAAAATGTATTTCATTATCAATTGTGCTTTTGAACTTGATCAGTTAAATGCTGGACTTGTTGTATTTTCTGTCATTAAATCATCCTTATACTTGTCAATCAGCTCAACTAAATTTTTGAATTGAGAAAAATTGTGTTCGTAATTTTAGTATTCAAGCTTTAGAAGGTAAGGATTGCACTCACAATTGTTTTTTATACGTTATTAATCTCCAATATACAGAAGATTATCAATTGCCCTTACTATAGCCTTTCTAATCTCAGGATGATAGTTAGAATATTGGCCTAAGATATACAGTACAGTTTAAATAATTTAATTTTCCCTAAAATATTCTAATATTTCTTAATTGTGAGGCACACTTTCGACAATTAGCAGATAACAGCTACATGCATTGATAGTGATACTTTGCGGAATTTACTACTGGTCATTTATGATATTTTTCACTGAACCCATTATTCCACTGTTTATTACTTAACTAATGTACCCGTTGTCAATAATGTTTTCAATGAGTGCTAAGGTGACATTTATATATGTCTAATTTAAGTTGTTTTTAGTTACGAAATCTAAAATAAATTTCAGATGACTCAGCAATTGAAATTCTAATAAGCTGCTAGTACACGTAACATACTGTTATTTATCAACAGCATTATTTTCTTATTCATTAGTTTCAATTTTCTGGTTTTTTGCATAATCCAAATAAGTGATTAAGATGAGAACTTTGATTAATTAAATGCAAAAGGGAATATTGCCCAATGTATTATTTTCCAAATAAGTGCAAAATCGAGGAAACAAATACGATTGAGCGATATGCTAAAATATTAATTACGGGTAATGTCTAAAACATTTTTTATAGAATCTTAGTTCATTAATACCTACTTTTAAGCCATGATATATCTTTTTCAAAATGAGAAGAACTTATTTAATAGTTGTGATTATTATTGTTTAAATTGTGCTATTTTGTTAAATTTTTTTATTTTACTTGTTTTGCATTAAAGAGCTTAAAATTACAAAGACAATTTCCATATCTAATATTTTAACCGAAAACTAGACAATAGTGCTGAAATATTTATGTATGATGAGCTGCATAGCATCTGATTAGTATTCAATAACATTACCTAGTACATGTCCCCAATGTAAACTTTATACTTTATTTTCAATATTAATGACAGGTTATTATTTAATAAGCCATTGGCTTAATACTGATGCGAATATTTACTCATATGTTCTCGATTCCAATAGAAGTTTATACAATTTATGCACATCGATTGGTTTATGCTACAAAATATATTCGATACTCTGTCGAATACTCAAATCTGCTCTTTTCTGACTAATGCGTTAATTTCGATCTCGCTTACGGATCTATTCAGCAAATGCAAGTCTTTTCTTACCATGCAAATTAAATGGCTTGCTATACTACTGTGGACTTTCTTGCATATTCAAATTATAATAATATTCACTCATTGCCACCATAAAATATTACTTATACTTATAATCAGCAGAGAAAGACAGAAGCATATAATTATTATTTATTTTAATTCACTCATTTTGTGTGCAGTCGTGGTTGCTTGCCTTTTGTCTACGGGTATAGTCTGAAATATTTTACGTCACATAGCTATTATCTTTAGAACTATGTGCATACTTTTCTTTATTTTTTTCTAATTGGCTTACTAACTGGCCTTTGATATGCCTTTTTTGGCTTGAAAATCATATTTGGGGTATAAAATGTACGTTCAAACTGGCATTAGTCATCTTTTGAAGACATTTTATTAAAATTTGTTTCAGTTTTATTCCAGTTTGCTGTTGTTTTGTCTTGGGCTTATAAAATCTTTTCTTCAGGGATGTGATATAAATTTACACTATTTTACTTGAACAGCTTATAAAATACGGGACCTCTTGGCCATTTCTGTCTTTTATATTCCCAATTGACTCGAAAACTGGATGAATTAAATGCAAATTTTTCATAGATAATCGGAATATCAGGGTTGCTATCGGGAACTGTCTGAACCCTCAATTTTTCGAGCTATTCCCTCGATAAATATTTCTAAAAAAGTCTCACATTTCCTTTAGGCACCATTAGACTGTAGTTATTAAATCTGACTTAATTACAATTATCCTTAATATCAAGCGAACTTCTATACTCTCTGGTAATCATCTTATCCATACTGACACCCCGGCCTCGCATACTATAATTATCATAGACAGGCACGAGATCCTGATCGCTTTAACTATTAAAATAAACATATTTTGTATTTTTTCTAGATTGGAGTTTAGAGTTCATGCAACTTATTTTTTATTTGTGTTTTTCAATTTATTATTCCACTTTGCAACTGTTCACTGTTGTGGAGTTTAGGAAATTTTAGCTTAGCTTCTCATCGATCTATGAGTGTAACAGTGTTTTATATGGAGTTCGTCTGCGTCGTTATTATAGAGTCTAGAATGTGTCTATCTCGTCGATGTTGAATATATTGCGATTGCGTTGCAGAGTTTTGTTTTTGATGAATTTTTTCTATGCGAATTTCAGAGCAGAAACATGCTTCTTTGGTTAGCTCATAATGAATAAATTTATTACTAAAACAAAAACTCATATCCATTGCATTCAATAATTTAGATCTTTTGAAGAAGTAAACTTCAGTATTTTAAATATTTAAGAGCTTTATGTTAGACAGAAGATAAGTTTATGATTATAATAGTCAAATGTAAAAATTTGGCATAATTCGAATATATTTGATATACTATCTTTTGTGTATATGAGACTACAACTAATAAATAACTTGTCTTTATTTTTCTGCTGAGGGTAAAAATTAAATTTAGACTATTGTCAAATGATCAAGTTAAAGCATATGCAAAGAAGTTTCGATTATTTTATTTCTGACATTATTAGGGATGAATTTAAAAAAGAGAATAATAATAATGCAGAATATAATGAATAAGAGATTTATAACAGCATAATATTTTTATTATTAAAATGAAAAGAGAATACAGCTTCAATGAGATATCACGCATCACAATGGGAGCCGATAATTAGAACAAAGCACAACCCCAGCCATACTATACCGCTAGCAAACCCCGCGACGTGTGGACAGACAAGCGAGTGTAGTAAATAAAAAAGAAGTATGATACACCTTCTCATCGCAAGAATTATTCGCATTTTGGCAACCAAGAAAAATCTAGATAGTTTCAACCTGAACAATCGCCGAGCAATCCGTACACATCGTATAGAAATCCGTTGAGAGATTCAAGTGCGTACTCAAACAATGCAAAAGTTGATGTTAAGCAGCAGTCAGTGAACAGCAGTTATAAAGACGAATATAAACCTAGAAATATTATGGAAGATAGCGAGTATGTGCCACGATTTAGCTGCGAATCCAAGTAGAACAGCAATTTTATGGATAAATTCGCTGAGATAAAAAGTTCAATGAAATCTGACACAAAAACACCGATGAGAGAAAGCAAGTAAGGATACAAGTCTAGGTAATTTTCAATTGCTTCCAATGTGAAGATTGACCCTCGTGTGCAAAATATTGATAAAATCAATATGAAGATAAAAAAGATACTAGATTGTCTGAACGAAAATTAAAAATACCCCAAATTCGACTAGCGAACTGACATGAAAAATTCATTCTTGAAAGGTTCGATTATAAGTAAAGACAATCAATCGTAAGAACTAGAAGAAACAAAAATACTCTCCCGACAGAAAATATCATTCTAAAAATAATCAGTATCAAGCAAATTGAATAATTTGAGAAGCTCAATGACTGGAGACAAGTACTCAGTAAAACAAAATCCCGCACAAAGATCAGATTTAAACTTGAAATGGAATGTTTAAGGGAAATTCGATTATTCGAGAAATCACGAGCACTGGATTGCAAAAGAAGGTCAAATTACCAATAAAATGTAAAAGACTGAGAATGTTTAAGATCAAAGCGATAGTTGGTTTGAACCGAGAAAGAATAATAGTCCCATGGAGAAGAGTCGCTCTAGGAGTTGTTTAGGTAATTTCGCAAACTAGGATATAAAGCTAAATAGTGGTAAGAAATTAGATGATGAAATCAGTAAAATAAATGTACGAATCAGATAGTTCGAATAAGAAAAGAAAAAGTTAAATATTGAGTTTAAACCATACAACGAACTTAAATACAATCGATCAAGCTCAAATCTAGCAGAGCACAAGACTCAAAGAAGCAGCTTTAATAAACCACCACTTGCTCGACCTGTTCACAAAAATAACGATCACATATCATCGAGTATCTCAGTCAGCCAAAATCGAAGTGAAAAGATAAAGACATAATCAAGCTAGTACATGAATCGATCAGTCTTAAGCAACAATAAAAAGATTGAATCTGCTGATTTCTTCGCTCATAAGGAAAGATACACTTTTGACATCAACAGAAATTTCAAACCACCAACACAAGAGAGTCGACCTTATCTTAATAGAAATAATAGTGCTGCTGGAATGAGCTATGTTTAGAACTTGAAACAAGAAAGAGAAAAATCAAGCACGCCCTAGTTTGAATAAAAGCAGAAATCAGATAATTCGCAAAGTCAAAGAGACGAGCAATCAATATAAAGAGCGACTGAGTAGCAGAATACACGGTCGAATGAGTTGAAGCTAAAAACAGAGGAAGGCATTGAGCAAAGAAAGAGAAAGCTTCTAGAAACGATCACTGTTTCTTTTTCTCGATAAACTAAAAGACTCATCGAAAACTTACTTGAGCAAGTTAAGTTTGACGAACAGCTTCGCAATGCTAAGATTTGGTTTCGAGATTTGATGAATGACAACAAATGGAACATCTTGAGAGACGAGGCCATGCGCTCAGGATTGACTTTCCAAAAGCATGAATTCGAAATCAGCGACTAGGAAGACAACCCATTTTACTCTGTTCGAGATGCAGGCTAAAATTTCAAGAGTTTGATCGCACAATTTACACAAGCATAAAGATATTGGTCGGAAAATATTCTTGGGCAGTACGATCTGAGAGAATTTGAAGTCGAGAAGTTTACCAACGACAAAGTGGATCTTGACAAAAAGGGCTACTTTGTTGTCGAAGATCTCGTCCGATTCCTAAATCTAGAAACAGGAGCATTCTTGCGCAACCGAGACCTCATTCTAGTATTCAGAAGACTCACTGCATCCGATAAGCTATTGTGGTCGTAGTTCCTAGCAAAGTTAGATCAGTAACAATGATTTAATATTTCTTCTTCTTATTTATTCTGCACATTTTAAAAAGCTTCATTAATAATTTAAGATTTTATGATAATAGCTGTGTATGATTCTTACAATTTTACCCCTCATGATATAAAATAATCTAGGAACGATATTTCGACTAACACAATTGTTGAACTGCATTAGATTCTAGACCATGACTCAAGTGATTTCTAGGTAGAACGAGATCTCAATCGTAGTACATAGTTTTGAGTATTTTGAAAATATAATACTAGACGGTGTTAATAATATCACGATATATTATGAAGATAAGCAAATAAATTTCAAGTAAGCAAGAAATAGTAAAAATAAGTCTGGTGGGCAGTCCGGTCGTCAAACACAAAAGCATGTCTAAGAGTGTGAGTAAATCAGTCAAAATATTCGATGTGGAGTCGCCCGCTAAGAAAGGCAAGGATCTCAAGATTATCAAGGAAGTAGTCAAAAAGAAAAAGGAAGATAAGAAGTAGGAGAAAAAATAATAAAAAAAGACAAAGAAAGAGTAAAGCAAGAAATAGGAGAAGAAGGAAGACAAAAAGAAGAAAATGAACTACTGCTTGAACCTCAAATAGTTAAAGCCTGTCAACCTTGAAAAATAAAAACAGCTATTTTTTGAAAAAAATGGCAACTACAACCCATTTTTCATATACCCCAACATTTCAGACTTGAACGACTAGGAATACAAGGATGCGAAGAGATTCGATACTCCGGACAGCTCATTAATCGAGCTCGCACTAGCAATACTTGAAAAGTGCGAAAAGCAAGACTATCATAATCGTATGAAACAATCCGAATTATTGACGATCTAGGAAACTTCTTTAAAATTCGATAAGTATATAAAAGATCTAGACTTTGCAAGTTTGTTGACGTACTAGTTCGCATAAAACACGATCGCGCCTACTAGTGTGATTCATAACAACAGTGATGGGGTTTCTCGAGTGATGATTAGCCTTCCGATTAAGTATCGGCATCATACTATTTAAGGAGTGCTCAATCATGAAATCGGAACACATTTCATACGAAAATATAATGATAGGATGCAGAGATGGCATAAAGATCGCAAGAAGTACAATTTATCGCCTTATTTGACAACTGAGGAAGGACTAGCTTCACTCAACCAGCTGATTCCATTTATTGTCAACTAGAGGTACATTAATCATTAATTTAGCATGCCACCATTGATGTATCGTGCTGCTCTGCTGTACTATTGTAGTTACCTGGCTTCGAAATGTTCATTCGCTTAGATATTCGCAGCGATAACTAGATATCAACCGGATCCGTAGACTCGGTGGAAATAATGCGTGCGAGTGAAGCGAGGCATTGCGGACACCTCATCAGCCAATGGTAATGCTTATTTTACTTAGGCATGTACAAAGATCAGATATATTTCATGGGCGCTGTGTAAATACTAAGAAATCGTAAAAAATTAAACATGTTCCACTTGCATTCTGGCAAGATCACAGTTTAAGACTGTCTGCGATTGAGCTAAAAGAAGCAAATATAGTAATAGAAGATAAAAATACCATATTTTTTGAAAGACATCAAAGCCTACAATTATTACCTAGATGTTATCGCATAGGAGAACATGATTTACTGATACTTTACTTCAATTTTCGATCTCTCTTTCTATATTTTCGAAATAAATACAATTCACATAGATAATAATAAAAGAGTGCAGTTAGTAATTATAAAAGTTTGGATTAAATAATTTTTATTCGAGGCTTGAGTATTACTAATACATGCACCGCCAGGAAGCAAGATCGAACCTACAGATATACACAATCGATGAAGACCCGCGTATAAAGTCCAAGTGCTCAACTCCAAAGAAATTGAGCCATTAAAATAATCACACGATCGAGTAGAAGCACAGTCCGCACAAGGATATCAATAAAGCGAAATCGAACAGTGTAAATCGGTATAATAGAAGCTAGGAGCGCACGATGGTTAAAAAGAGGAATATCGATCTCTAAGCAGGCGAAACTAGTAAAGTGCAATTTGAAAAATAAATCGAAGACAAAATAGAAGGGTATAAAGTTGTCGCTGGGACGCTTAGAGAGTACCTGCGTGATCAGCAGGCAAAAGGTATCAAAAAGAGTAAACATCTTGCAACTGTCGCATAAATAATCAAAGCATACACGCGATCACATATTACTGAGCTGAGTCCAGGCGTAACTTTTCTAATCACCAAAATGATAGACACACTACCTATTGGCAAAAAAACAACAGAAAAGTCAAAATCAAGCATAAAAAAATAAAAAAGCAAAATATGTCACCCTCCTTTCGTTGAACAAGCGCGATCGGACTCGAAAACTCTCCGTACTGAAATCGTGTAATTAGAATAAGATTTAATCGGTCTTAAACAATAGTGTTAGCTAATCGAGTAGATGCGCCAATAATACGAATAGATGTCCGAAACTGATAAGCAAAACTATATCATTGAGCTAGAGTAAATCGTGATAAAGCAAAAATAAATACTAGATGGGCTCTAAAAAGCAAACAAATAGTGAGTTATAATTTTTATATGATAATATTTTTCATGTAAGTAAAGTAAAGTAATACATATCCTTACTTAAGATATAACAAATAGAGAATAAGATTGGAAATAATGCTCATGTTAAAGCTACTAAATAAAAATTTTATTTATTTTGTTAAATTAGATGAGTAAAATTTCAATGTATTGAGGGTGTGCATGTATTTAGTAATACTAAATCAGTTATTAATTATAAATTTTTAATCATAAAAAATGACTGACCCATCATTGTAGACAATAAACCGATTCTTCCACATAATCGCATCCGGGTAAGACAGAAATAACTAGCGATTACTGCAGTAATGGTCATATTTGTTCACATTACTAAAAAGTGAGCCGGTGTCCTACGACCGTATTGAAGCATACTTGAACATATTGGAGAGTCATGATGCCAATACTAAACGCAATATTAACAAAGGTAAGAAAAGTTTAACTGAGCATCCCAAAGCTAAGTAATTACTCACTTGTGCCGATAGTATGATCTAGGCTATGGATTGTATCAGTGCGAAATTAAAATTGTATTAGTGAAAGGAATAATTGATGTAATTGGAGCTCTTGATTGATATATTTGTGTTGTTTGTCTGATTTATCTGAACATAGTCATTCTAAGGAATATTGACCTGAAATAATTGTAAAATTCTTTCTATTAATCCCTCGTTTTTAAATATTTTAGTTTTCTCTCATAATTCTATGGACGTAGATAATTAAAATATCAAATTTCGGCACAATAATTGAATTAAATCAGCGTACTCATGGTGATGAATATTTAAATAAAGATTTTTGGTTGATCATTCTGGCTTGTTAAGGTCAGCTGGGGCTTCGGAGACCAGGTTGGGGACTTCTTCAGAAGTTGCAGCCTGTTGGGATCCTTTCTGTACGATGTCCATCAACAATTTGTGTTGCTTGGGGCCCAATTGTTGAATAATGTCCGGCAATAAGTCTTGAATGTTCTTAGTGTCTGGCTCACCTGACACGATGAAAGTGTTATTCTGGATGGAAGCATAGGCTTCTGGCTTAGAGAAATGCAAAATGGTGCCATCATCTCTGAAGAAATTGACCTCATCGACTCCCAGCTGTTGGGCTCCTACCTTCTTCACTATGGTCTTGATGACCTTATCGCCGCTTCCCTATATTAGATAAATGGAGTACTGCTTGCTTGCTGACAACTTTGACTTTTCTTCTCTGTGAGCCCTTACCGCCGGTACGAGCATCTCCGATTTTGTTTCTCAAGGCCTCGATATTTTTCTTGACTTCGTCCTCAGACACCTGCATTCACAAGTTAATCAAATAATTAATATAAATTCCAATTTATAAATATTTTAATATACTTTAATTCTCGTATGAAACGTTCCCTTACAAGCATCGCCAGCCTCCTCACAAATCGATCTAAGACTCTGTACACAATTCTTCCGATAAACAAGACTATACTGCTCAATAATGCAGTTCGATATAAATTTTGCAGCAAGCCCCCAAGTTCCACATTAAATCCCTCATAGATCCCAAGTTAGAACTTGAAAATATTACACGAGTAGGCAGTGGTAGGATAATAAAAAATATAAAGTTACAAAACAAAAGGCGCGATCTCAATTCTGGACAACATAAAAGGCACGAGACAGACAAACACAGGCTAATTATACGTATTGATGTTCACCTGCAATAAATGTAACACCCGTGCTATAAGATCATTCACTAAGAATGCGTATCATAACGGGGTGGTACTTATTCGATGTGAGGGATGTCGCAATGTGCATCTTGTTGCTGATAATCTGCAATGGTTTGGAGGGGAAAAGAGGAATCTATAAAATATGGGCGAAGGCAAAGTTTAGAAAGTGCATGATCCTGTTGCTATTACTAGGTTTATCAAGGCTGCATTCGGGGATTAAGTACAAAAGAAACATGAAGATAAAGGGGATCAGAAATAAGAGATATCTAATTCACATCAGTAGAACATAAAGAATAGCAAAGAAAGTAAAAAATAATGATCCTATATGTCTTATACTAACACAATAATCATTATACTTCAATAATATCGTATTATTTATTTATGAGTTAGTCAATATTTAAAATATTAACATCCCATAATATGTGAAGTCCAATTACAAAATATATAATAAATTCTCAAAAACAAAAAACACTCACTTATCCCTTACCTGGCTACAAATGAACTCAACACACAACATAAGTGCTTAAGGCCAACAACACAAATACGCAGGCTAATCAGGCAACTTAAACGTGATGGGTAATCGCAATTAAATAGCATTAAAATAATGTAAAGGTAATATTAATGTTATGGGCAATGGCAATACTATTATTATTATCAACTCTAATTTTATTATACAACTCAATGGTAATGGCAATACTATTAAAATTGGGCACTCTAATGTGCAGATTGGGATCAATGGTAATGGTAATTAAATTAAATAAGAAGATGAGCAAAATGGGGTTAAAAGTAAAATTGTTATTATGCATAATAATGGCAATTTTAATTAATTGCCTCAAAATGCTCATTTTAAGAATAATCATCACACACAAGATAACAATAATAATTACAGAGTTCAAAATAATTTTAGCTTCAATAATAGAAATAATACAAACAGCGACTTAGCTTGGTAACATTGGCGAGAACAACCTCAACAAAACTATTTCAACAACAACTCGAATGGATGGATAACTTCAATAAATAGTTCAATTCAACAACCAAATAATATGAATTATGGGATGCCATATGGATTTATAGGACAAAGCAATATGGGATACAATATGTATGGCAATCAAATGCCAGTACCTTAATCATCAAATCCTATGAATATTTTGCATGATTCAGCTGTAAGAAATATAAATTCTTCATTCAACCCTTTTAATAACAATAATAACAATCAGAACAGGGCTCGAAACAGTAACAGTAACAGCAACAGCAACAGCAACAATAATTACAATTACAATAATAGTAATAACAATGGAGTGAGAAGAACTCAAAGTATTTCAAATAATAATCCATTTGGAGGAAACTTTAATGCAAACAATAACGTAAATCCATTCTCAAACAATAACAATAACAATTTTAATAACAATAACAGAAACAATAATATAAATAGAAGAGTATACAGTTGGAGTTAATCATAAGATGAGGAGGAATATTAGGTCCATCATAATGTAAACATTTTCAACAACAACATCAACAATCGCTAAAGAAATGGCTCTCGGTTTAACTTCAACAATAATTTAAATAACATTAATCCCAATAACATTAATAATAATGGCATAAACCGCAACAGACACCTGCACGGCTACAACTTCAACCTCAACCTCAATAACTAAAACTAGCCAATCCCAGGCCTGACCGACCACCAGTTATCAGTATTACCTCGTTCAAAACACAGTGGTAAGGTACAGCAATGCACAATATGTTTATAAGACATGCAGGAAAATAATTAAGTTACTTTTTTATTTTGTTTCCATGCTTTCCATACTAAATGTGCACTTGTTTGGCTTAAGAAATGTGGCACCTGCCCCATCTGTCAGATGGATGTAAGGAAATATCTGGGAAGCGGCAATGGATAAAATGATTAATTTTGATACTTTTGTGGATTTTATAATCATATACTAATTAGATTTCATTAGTTTTTTACTTATAATTGTATCATAGAGTCTAAATCATTATAATAAAATATAGAGTCGAGAAATACAATGCAGATCAGCGGAAATAGAAAAAATAGAACTTTCAACAAAATCAAAAAGCCTATAAAAATTCAAGGAGCATAAAATTTCATCATTGTGATGGACTCCAGGCTTAGCATGAAGGTAGAAGGTAACAGAAACAAAGTGCAGGTCTTTGCTAGCTAAGGAAGTATCGATATCAAAGGAGATATGAATAATATTGTTATTTTGAAGGAAAGTAGAGTCAAAGTTTTAATCATTGGAAATAACAATAATATTTATCACAGGAATTGCTAAGTCGAAATAACACACAAAGATGAAACTTTTCACAATCGAGCATAGGTGAATAATAATACTAGTAATGAGGTCAGAAGTATGTCTAATGTTGAAAATATGAGACCTCCATCTCAAGCTTTTGATGTTCTTGATTAACTATTTATAGCAGTCAATAGACAAAGAGAGAGCGAAATAGAATTGAGAGAAGTTTCAGCTGGCTCAAGATCTTCAAGATCTATAAGATCTTCAAGATACCCTCGTTGCATTTATCCTGGTTAAGCAAGAATCCAATAACAATCAGCATAAAGGTTGAGTTATACTGGATAACGTGAAGATTTCCACATATAAATTGATTAACCTCATCGATTATAGTAATGGAACGCAAGGGATAACTTTTTTAACCCTGGAAGACTGTCAAAGTAATAATTAGCTCTTCTTGCCAGTTCACGGCCAACAAGCTGCTTAATTCAATGCTCAATCTGCATGGATAAGATCCTGCCTTAGGATTATCAGACATTTCTGCCATGCTTGCATGCACTGCATTCTGATTGTGCTAATTTGTGGCTGTAGAAGTCAATTGTCTGTCCCATTTGTAAAACTGATGTTAAGGAGGCATTGAAAAAGTTGCAGAAGAATGATTTTGTTTTTTGAATATTTATAATAATTTAAGTAAATTGCAATTACAAAGTGTCTGACTTAATAAATCTTTATAGTCAGTATCTTATATGAAAATTTCTTACATGATGTATTTAATAGATTAACTCAAAATTGAAATATACTTTCTGAATATCATATTAATATTTTTGAGTTCATTAGCAAAATTCTAATTAATTCATCATAAATTTGGTATTAAAATGTCTAATAGAACTCATTAATGATAAAATTATGTCTTGCTTTAACGAATGTATTTTCAATGTATCTCGATAAAAGTTATATATTTTATATTACACAGATAGTGCAAGAAATATAAATCATGGAGACATGCTCAAAGTTCATCGACAAACTTTGAACTCAAGCTAAGGGCATTCTAATGATAGCTAGTTCTAAAATTTCTAAAAGTTCTCTTCGTAAAGAACTGATGAGTATATATTATCGATGCCAGATTTGCTTTCATTGATAATTTTTTACTCTGGTAGGAAAAAGCTAAATTATACATCGTGTGAAGTTTTCTTTATCAGACTCTCACAGCAAAAATCGAATAGCTCATCTGTACTTTAAATGCCTCGCTCTGTATAGTTTGAATCTGTATTCCATCTTGATTATTAGACTATCGCAGAATATCTGTTAGAAATCGATATTTTTTAGCTTTTTACAAGGGATTCTCCAACTATAGTTTCATCAGACGCGTTTCTCTAAAAACTGCGTTTTTTGTAATTTTAGCCAAATTTGACCACACCAATTAGAATGCTGGCTAATTTTTGTGCTTCAGCCAATTGCTTTTTAGAGGCTTTCACCTTGTTTTCGAGTTTGTAAAGCTAAGTAAGTACGGAGACAGTCTCTTGAAAATTGTCAAGAGTATTTTCAAATATAAATTTAAATATTTTGATATCCTTATGAAACTTAGCTTTTATTATGTCAATTTGCGATAGTTTGTCTTCAAGGAATAAAGATTTGTATTTGTTTAAGAGACAGTTGGAAAGGTTTTATTCCAAAAAGGAAAATATAATATCTAAAATCTACGATTTCGAATTTAGCCGTAAATCATTAAGATACTTAAACAGAAGTCCTAGCCTCAGCAAAACGATGCCATAGTTTTTCTGTTCTGCTAGTTTGTTCTGTTTTGCAAGCTTTCTCGATACCTCATAGAGATCATGACCCCGGAGTAGATCCATGGTCAGTGTCACAAGACATGCATACTTGTAGTTCGTATCCAGTAAGCGTTGGAACTTTTTCATCTCATTCTATTATTGCATCAAAAATAAGTCGTTGTTGTTTATTATTAATAAAATCCACGACAACTTTTTTTGTTATTTCTTACTAACCATTTCTGATGTTTTTATATTTTTCCGTTAATTGAAATTGAAGCACACTCGAGTTTCGTTCATTTTATTCTTGCTTTTAGAGGAATTTATAATTCAAAAATTTATTCCTGA
>APMI01032752.1_pt1 | contig 22459 bp, 19 predicted proteins | sample 667938 | NCBI WGS metagenome assembly APMI01 (sample SAMN01084076, study PRJNA167559) | wastewater metagenome | biome: Wastewater | place: Denmark: Ejby Moelle, Odense | collected 2011-11-28
TTATAATTGAAAAAGAATTACCATTTTTTACTGTCTTTAAATTCTTTCGGGCGAACTACCGTGAACACGCGCGAGATATTGAAGCCGAAGTGTATATCGCCTTTGCCCCAATCACCCGCTGTTTGTCCCACAAATGCACGTTCGGATATACCCGTGGAATTGGTGAACATAAGCTGGAAAACGTGGCCGCCGGTCTCTATATCTATACCTACGGAGATGGAATTATGATAGCCATTGAGCATAAAACCCGGTATAACATAGTAATACTCACCCGTTAAGGCTATGCGGTTGCTCAGTTTTATACGTCCGCCTATGCCTGCTGCCAATACATCGTTCGACTCCGGTGTGGTAGGTACAATGTTATAGTGTATGTAAGTAGGCATCACCTGCAGAGACAGCCATTTGCTGAACTTGCGGGCGATCAATAGCTGGTTGGCATAATACAGGCGGTTGCTGAAGAAATAAGTTTGCCCCGGCGCTACCTGCTCCTTCATGCTCTGGCAAGACATGGCGCCTACATAGCTGAGGCTGAAGGGCATACTATTGTTCTCGGTCTGGCGGAGCAGCTTGGCCTTGAAGAAGCCATCGTACTCCTTTTCGAAGGTGCTGCGGCCTATGCCTATCATTAGCCAGTCGGTAATACCATAGTCGAAGCTTAGCTTGGTGGTAGCATTGTCAAGGCCAAAGAAATTGCCCACGCCCTGGTTGAGCGTACCAAAACGGTGCGATATCCTGAAGTCAAGCACACCCTTCCCCACGTTCTCTATGCTATGGCCATTTACTATCCTGGTAGCTTTGAATGTAGCTGTAGTGTATTCCTTGTGCCCTTTTGCAGTTGCATCGGTGTCCAGCATCTTCATCAGGTCGTTATTGGCAGTATCTGTTTGTGCTATACTGCCGGTATAAAGTGCCGGTGAAAGCAGTAATGTGAGTGCTATGGCTTTAAAGCTCATTCAAGATCTTTTTATGCAGGGTTAAAATTATTTCTGTTGGAAAACACTGTTCACTGATACCGATATTTCCTTAGCAATTTTGTCTTTTACCAGCGAAGGTATTTTAATATTGTAATCGCCGGGAATAATTTTGAATTTTGACTGTGCTGTCACCTCTTTACCTTTTACGGTCAGGGTACCCGGTGTGCTTACATCTTTAGTGACACCGTGCATAGTGAGCTTACCACTTACTATAACGTTGTAACTGCCGTCTTTTGAAAAATTAACAGTCGACAGGTTCGTTATTTTACCATTAAAATCGGCGCGGGGATATTTGTCGCTTTCCATGTAATTCTCGTTGAAGTGCTCTTCCATAAGTGCACGTTCGAACTTAAAGCTTTTTATTGCTGCCTGGAAGATTATAGCGCCCGTGCTGCCGTCGAGCACTGCTGACGCTTCATTATTGATAGCATCAATATTCTCAAGTGGTGTATGGGAGAAGAAAGAAATCTGCCCGGTACGTGTCATAAACTTCTGTGCATACAGTGCGCTTGAAAAGCAAACTAAAAATGCCGCTATCGTGATCTTTTTCATAATGGATAATATATTCGTGGTGATAAAAATTAGTTGTTTAATGCGCCGTTGTTTACCCAGGCGGTTATTTTGTTTATCGTGCAATCGTCTAGTTTTACAGCGCCTTGCGGCATAGCTACAAAACCGCTCTCGTGCCTTATAGAGCCTAACAGCTTATTGGTTTGCACGCAATTGGCATATATTTCGTCCCGGGTCCTCATTGGGTAGGCTGGGTAACTATTGCCATCGTGGCAGCCGGTAATGGAGCAATGTTGTTCCACTATACCTTTGATAGTGCCTGAGTAGGTAACATTGGTAGTATCGCAGGTAACACCGCCTGCATTTGTGCCCGGGTATACCTGGTCGGCCTTGTCTCTGTAGCAACTGCCCAGACCGGTCAACATAACCAGCAATGCCAGTATAAGTACCGCCTTTAAACCTTTCCTGTTCTTTATTTGTTTCATGTCTTTCCTATTACTAATCATTTTGCATGCCATTTTTTATCCAACGCTCTATTTGTGTTACCTGGCAGTCGGATAACTGTACACCTGACTGCGGCATGGCCACATAACCGGGAGTATGCCTGATCGAGCCAAGGAATTTTGCACTATCGCCTGCTGCAAGCTTTACCCTGCTGTAGTCATCAAGCCTGATATTGCCAACGTCCTGGGCTCCGTTATAATGGCAACCTGTACAATAAGTAGCCATTATCGGCTGCACGGCGCCACTGTATGTATATATCGTTGTATCGCAGGCACTGGGGCAGTTGGTGCCATTAACAGCACCCGTTGCTATCCAACGGGAAATCAGGTCTACCTGCGCCTGTGTTAAAGCAGGCTCCGATTTTGGAGGCATTTGCGGGCCCGCGGTGTGTGCTATCACCTGGTATATCTTACTTGCGGCAGGATTGCCGTATACTATGCCCTTGCGTATAATGTTGTCGTAAGTGGTGAACGTCCAGTTGTCACCCTCGCCCCCATTGCCCATATGGCATCCGCTCTTCGAGCAGTTTGTTGCAAAAATGGGTAATATGTCGCGCTCAAAACAAATATTGGGGTCACCGGTCCGTTGATCTGCAGGCAGCACATAAGGCTGATGCTGGCAGGATAAAAATATCAAAGTTGTGACTGTTACTCCCAAAAGCACCGGTACGATCGTTCTTAATTTCAATGTCAGCGTTTTAATTTTTACTTTAATATACAATCGGTAAGCAGCACACCGGTTATACTACTGCCGGAACAGAATCCTTTTATAGTAACCGTCTTGCCTTTTTCCGCAACTATATTTTTTTCACGCATGGTGCATTGTATAGGTAGGTTAGGGTCTCCTGTGTCTAATAATATCATTGTTCCGCCATCCTGGTTCTTATCTATTTCGCTTATAGTGCCTGTTACTTCTATCGCCTTGTTCAGATACAGGCCATTGGCTTTGTTTTCATCGGTACTGAAAGCCTTCCCCAGATCCATTGCCGGGATGGCCAATCCTTTCGCATCTTCCGCCTTTTGACGGGGCTTTGTCCACATTTTATATCCCACAGCTGCCCCAACTACTAAAGCGGCGACAAGAATTAACAATATGTTCCTTACAGTTTTACGGCGCATAATACAGGGATATCGCTATCCCATGACAAAAGTAAGCAGTAATATACGCCAGTTTGAACGCATCAGGATGAAACGGGAATAATGAGGGACGAGTAATATATTGAATAGCAATATGCTTTGTCCCAGGTTGCTTATTCGCCCCCCAGCCACTGTTTAAAGTCGGCGGCACGCTCAGAACTTACCACGGGTTGTTCCTTTGCCTGTGGTTGCAGTGTAATGATAACTCGTGCTTTACTGTATGTTTTCATATCGTGGATAGACTTAAGATTTATTAGGTACTGCCTGTTGATCCTGAAAAAGTTGCGGGGGTCCAGCATTTGTTCCAGCGTATCAAGATTGTGGTCCATGGGATAGCTCTTGTTATCGAAGGTGCGTGCATAAGTGGCTTTGTTCTCGCTAAAGCAATAGGCTATGTCTTCAACAGCAAGTGTCTTTATATGTTCACCGAAGCGGATAATGAACCGTTTTTTATATTCGGGTGGGGCAGTATCCGCAGCAAGGGGGGCGGCACTGAATATTTTTCTAAGGTCTTTTAATTTCTGCAGGGCAGTTTCCAGGTCTTCTTTTTTTATCGGCTTCAGCAGGTATGCCAGGCTATTGGTTTTAAAGGCCTCCAGAGCATAATCGTCATATGCAGTGGTGAAGATAACGGGACAGCCCATTTTTACCTCTTTGATCAGGTCCAGCCCCGAACCATCGGCCAGCTGGATATCCAGGAAAACAAGATCGGGCGCTTTATTGAGCTCGAACCATTCTTTCGACAGCTTTACGCTATCGAGGTGCGCTACGATATTAGCGGCGGGCAATGTATCCATCACCAGTTTGCTCAGCCTTTTGTAGGCCGGCAGCTCGTCTTCTATGATAACGATGTTCATAACAATGGCAATTTTACGACATATTCATTATTATCAGGCCCGTAAGTTATTTTTCTTTTTGTTAACAGGCGATAGCGCTTGTAAATATTTACCAGGCCAAGGCCTGAGCCTTTTTCTTTGTTATACTTGGGTTGCAGGCTGTTGCGCACCGATATCTCGTCTTCTGTCGCGGTTATGTTAATGATCAGCGGTATGGTTTGCGATACAATGTTGTGCTTTATAGCGTTTTCAACCAGCAGCTGCAGCGAAAGGGGAACAATGCTTTTGGTGCTCAGCAGTTTCTCCGGGATGTCGATATTCACCCTCAGCGCATTGCCAAACCTGCTTTGCTGTATATAGATGTAAGAGGTAAGGATATCTATCTCTTCTTTCAATATCACAAGGTCTTTATCGCGGAATGTGAGGATATTGCGGTAGAGATCGGAGAGCTGCACCGTATAGTCGATAGCCGAATCGGGGTTCTCTTCTATAAGGCTGGCAAGGGTATTGAGACTGTTGAACAGGAAATGCGGGTTTACCTGGCTCTTCAGGTGTTCGTATTCAAACATCATCCTTTCTTCCTGCAGGCGCGATACCTTCCGCAGGTTCTGCTCCCTGAGATAAATGTACAGGTACACAAGGCCGAGGATCACCAGCAGGCACAGGCCCAGGAACCATGGCGTTTTCCAGAAGGGGGCAGCTATGGTAAAATAATAGTCGGCCTCGCTGTATTTATCAAAGCTGTTTTTCAGGCATGCCTGCACGCGGAATTTATAATCGCCCGCCGGCAGCTCAAGGAAGGTCACTTCCTCATCGCGGGTATTTACCCAGGTATTATTGTAGCCTTCCAGCATATACCTGTAGTTCATTTGCTCCACGTAGGTATAGCTGATGCCGTCGAACTTTATAGTGATGTCATGGGCATTGTAAGAAAACTTATTGGTGCCTGCTACCACCGACTTGAAGAACAGGAGAATGTTGGTAATGTTAACAGCTGGTGTAAAATCGACAAGGCTACCCGTGTTCTTGAACAATAGAAAACCCTTGTCATAGGGCACGTACACATTCCCCTCTTTGTCTGTTGCGCTGCAATTGAGCACATTGGTAATGCTATCAATGCCCAGGCCGGTGCGGCTGTTAAAGTGCCTGAAGTCCTTTGCGCTGTTATACCATTCGTCAATTCCTTTCTGGTGTACTATCACCACCTGTCCGCCGGCATTGGCGGCAACTGATGAGATATTAATGTCGCGAAGCCCGTTGTTTTTATTGAATTGCTGCCACCTGTTGCCGTCATAGCGATACAGGCCTTTATTGAGCGTGGCGGCCCATATGTTAAGCGCAGCGTCCTGGGTCACGCTGTACACTACTTTACTGTCGAAGCCGGATGCGGAATCCCAGGTATGGAATTTTTCGCCGTCGAACATGCATATGCCCGCACCATCGGTAGCCATCCAGATGCGGCCGGAGCGGTCGCAGTACAACTGGTACACATAATCACTGCCAATGCCCGATAGCTTATTATAATGATGCACAGCATGTATCCTGCCATTATTGTATGCTATCTCTTCAACGCCGTTAAGGCCTGCTATCCAGGTATTGGTGCCCCTGCCGGTAATACTTAGTATGCTGCCATTGTCCAGCGCATCTATGCCGGTCACAGGGGCAGGTGCATGCCCGGGGGCTATATACCATACGCCTTTGCCCAGTGTGCCTATCCATAATATATTCCGGCTATCGGCATACAGGCATGTAATACGCTCCTTTGCCGACATTATGTGCACTGCAGCATGGCTTGTATCGCGCAGGCAGGTGCGGTACAATTCTGTATTTTCTGCGAACCACAGTTCTCCACTACTGTCCACTACCAGTGCGCTCAGGTTCTCCATAGAATAAGGCGCAGGCAACTTAGTGCCCGATGCATATTCAGCTGTGACTATAGTTACACCCTTATTGGTAGCGCACCATATGTTGCCTGTTTTAGTGACCAGTATTTTATTCAGCTTACGGTCTTTGAACTGGTAAGACGTAATATGAAAACTGCTGTCAAGGCTTACCTCCAGCAGGTAGCCGGTTCTCGTGGCCACCCAGGCTCGGTTGCCCGGCATGGCTATAATATCATTTATTTCCCCCCAGTCCCATTGTCCCTCATACTTTCTTAGTTTGCCATTGCCCAGCAATGCTATCCCGCCATCCTGCGTGCCTATCCAGAAAGTGTTTTTCTTTTCGCAGGCTTGTATCACTTTTACAATATTGTCGGGCAGGCCTTTTGCCGAGGTGTAGGTGCTTACATACGGTTTGCCGTTTTTCAGGCAAACATCATTTATGCCCTGGTCAGTACCAACCATTATTTTGTCGCGGCCCGCCACTAGTGTGTAACTGAAGTTGTCCGACAAGCCCTGCGCTGCATCGAATACCATCCCCACATTATTCAGCACTGCGAAAACGCCCTCTTCGCTGCAAAGCCATAACAGGCCGTTTGTTCCTGCATACATATACCTTATAGCGCTGGCAGGGGCTTTGTTTTTAATGATAAAGGGCCGCAGGGTGTCGTGATCTACAATGGCCGTTTTGCCATTGCCAAAGCCCGCATATAGCAAGCCGTTGATACCTGACAATGCGGTAACAGGCTGGTGGATGGTATCATATATTTTTGTGAATGCCCGGCCATTGAAGCGGTATAGGCCATCATCGGCGCCTACCCATACATACCCGGTGGCATCCTGGAAGAGTGCATTTACATTTACCGGCGTGTTGGATTCATTAAGCCAGAAATCCCTTTTCAAGGGTTCCTGTGCCATAGCTGCAAAGCCTGATAGCGATAATAGCGTTATGGCAAGGGCCCGTATTCTCATTTGCCGGGTGTTAGTATAGCATTCACAGTTACAGATATATCGGGTGCCAGCTTATCATACACCACGCGGGGTATTTTGATATTATGATCGGCCAGCGACACTATGAAATCCGCCTTCAGGCTTATTTTCCCATTTTTCGTACTCACATGCCCTTTAATAATGCGCTCCTGGTCCAGTCCGTGGATGTTGAGCTTTCCTTTGGCGCGCACATCGTATTCGCCGTCTTTGCCCAGGTCCACATCCTCGATGATCTTGCCTGAGAACGTGGCCTCGGGAAAGCGCTCTGATTCCATATAATTTTCATTGAAATGCTCGCGCTGCAAGGGGCTGTTGAAACCCATAAAAGTTACCATAGAGAGCCTGAATGCAAACTGTTTCTTCCTGGTATCGAGGGCGCATTTCAACTTGTCGGACGAGGCGCGTATGAGCTCGTGCGCAGCTTTGGAATGGAATGCCACCACGCCGTCGCTGGCCCCGTAAACTTCCTGGGCCGCAACAGTTTTACATAACACGATACACAATACAAGCAGTAGTCTTAGGCGCAGCATACTGCAAAATAAGAAAAAGGAACACGATTTGCGCTCATTTAGGCCCCTTGCAGGCAATTTATGACCGCGATAACAAGCCTTCCCGTAATTTTGGTACAGATGTTGCAATGCTCTTGTGTATGAGAATGTTTTTGGCTTTCCTTTTAGTAATACTATGTGCTGCCGGTATGCCTGCAAAGGCGCAACAATCGCAGCCCGCTGTTACCTATGATACCATGTATACGGTGAAGCTGCCCGAGGTAAAGATAACCGACGAGCGCAAGTGGGCCAATGATACTGCCCGCTACCGCTACAACCAGATGCGCTATTATGTAATGAGCATATTGCCCTACCTCAACGCAGCCACGAAACTGTTCAACGAGATAGATGCGAAGTTCAAAGAGCCCAATCTGGGCCGCCAGGAGCGCAAGCGCTTTGTGAATGCAAAGGAAGATGAGATGCGTACACAGTTCGAGGACAAGGTGAAGGGGCTGAATGTAACACAGGGCGTACTGCTGATAAAATTAATAGGCAGGCAAACAGGCCTGAACCTCTATAAGATAATAGACGACTTCAAAAATCCCTTCGAGGCCATGAAATGGCAAACATGGGCCCGCCTCAACGGACATAACCTGAACAAGCGCTACGACCCCGCCACCGAGCGCGACCTGGAGCATATTATGGAAGGGCTGGGCTACCCCTTGCCGCCGTTTTATACTACGGGGGAGACGGCGTCTTCATTACAATAGTTTTGTAACTGTAATTTTATTTCAAGTCTTTATAGCGATAGTAATAAAACCTGTTATCCGCATAGCTATAGCTATAAATGCCCTCATTATCACATACTATTCCGTTGGCGAATTTTTCTTTGTTCGGATAGGAAGTGGAAAGAACGGATCTGGACGTTTGAGTGACCTTATCTCCTTTTCTAATGAACCGGGCAAGCAACAAGGAATCCATGCTCTTATAGACAACCTGCAATTTCCCACTGTCATAGTTGAACGTTTCTATTTTGAAATTTGTTTTGAACCGGAGGTTCGTGACTGCGCTGGATTTAAAATTATTCTCGTTATGATCTATGTTTAATTTGATTGTTTTGTTTTCATGCAGGTCATAAAATTCATCGGAATAGGCGTTATTGAGCATGCCATTTGAATACACTTTATCTGCTAGCATGTACCCTGTTTTGCTCACCGAAATGTAATCAGCCATATAATATGGCAACAGAGTACCGGGAGTTAGTATATTCCCTTTCAGTATTCCTTTTGTAAATAAACCATTTTTATTATTGAGATCGTCTTTTCGCACAGCAAGATAAAAATCACTATTGTCCTTAAAGAACGATGACGTGCTGACGTTATAAACTTCATCCTTATTTTTTAAAGGAGTAATATAGTCAAGCGAAATTATTTTCTTTAATGAATTGCCCAGATACAGCAGTAAAAAAGGTAGATTTACCATTCTATAATTAGTGTCAATGCGCTCGATCGTATTGGTATAGCAAAGGACCCATAACGAATCGTCATCAGCCTGGATATCTGTAATTCTAAAGGTATTTGGCAAGCTGTTTTCCTTGGTCAACGACAGGAAACTATCCAAATGCGACTTGTAATTATTGGCATAGTGCGCTTTGAATAATTCTGTTTTCAGTGTAGGTGTGAACACATAAATGGTATCATAAACCTGGTTGAGCGACTTTTTACTTATCTGCAAAATATACTTGTAGTCCCCGGATATGTATATATATTGTTCATTTTGCCTTGTCAAAATAAGTTTCGGGAAATTTATATGGCCCTTTTCTTCTTCCCCTTTTACCAACTCATTAATTTTATCGATCTCAATGGTTTTTAAATACCCGCTGTACAAAAGGTGTCCGCCGCCTATCAGGTATACCATGCTGCGTTCTGTGCTGTCGATTGAATAGTATAATGAGTCGGAATATTTGATCTTAAAACCCAGGTCTGTTGCCCGTGTTTTAGTGTCTGCCAGCGATTCATCGTCACGGTATTCCTCTTTGATTATGATACTCTTATTGATATCGCCTTTTATTTTTTGCATGCTGATCAGTTGCATATTGCAAAAAAGACAATCGTGGGTGCTGTACTTAACTATAAGTTCCTCTTTGGCATTCGATGCGATAGCAAATAATGTAATTGCCAGGGCGCTTAGTATTAATGATCTCATAGGTATTTAATATAGACAGATCAAACGGATGATTTACTACCTGCGATCTGCAAAATATAAATTTAGAAGTTCATTTATTAGTATGATCTTGTTTATAATGTGAAGGTTGCGTTAAAGTAGTTTTAAGCTAAGTTGCGCAGCTACTGTTTATTCGAATGGAGAGACTACGTCTTCACTGCAATAAATAAACAGGCTACTTATTTGTTCGATGAACTACAACTGATGTTTTACGGAATTGATCTTTCAGTTGGTCCGGGCCATTTACTATGCTGGGTTTCGGGCTTATCAAAAAGCCATTTGTGTAAGCAGCGGTACGTTTTGAAAGCCTTGAATAATTGAAGTACAGCCTGTCTATGATGTTTCCAGGATCGTCGATATGGTAATAGTCCTGCAATTCTTCTTCTTTTTTTGTAGCTTGCTCAGACAATAAAAAGATGCTTGGATTTGTAAGGCCGGCTTTTTTGATTTCCCATTCCCTCAAGGTATCATTCAGGATAAAATAGTTGCTTGTGTATACAACTTTGGTAAAATTTCCATGTTGGATCCATTCCAGTCCGATGTCAGGTCTTAGCTTACCATAGTGGATGGCATTATTGACTGTTTTAAACAGGATGGTTCCCTCGCCTTCAAATTGGTGGAGCGCGATAATGCCCCATATGGGTTCTGCATTGAGTATAGTATCTTCAAACCTCCCGCCAAGAATATCTTCCGATAGATATTGGTGTTTTTGCAGCAAGGTATTGAGGACCCTGGCAAGGGAGTCGTCTTGGTTATGTACTCTTCGTTGAAATTCGTTGGATGGATTTGGCAATTGTCGATGTAGTGATTGGTCGACCGCAACATAATTTTTCAGTTGCTGCACCAGCTTCGTGTCGATATGTTTTGAGCGTTCTTGTTTAAGTTTAGGGTATTGTTTTTCCAGCTCCTTATATTCTGCCGATCGGGCGAACGGCCGGTAAATTTCCTTTTGAAAGAAGACAAGATCGGCGCCTTTCAATACCAGCATCTTCGATAGTCGCAACGTTTGTTTAAGGTCCTTTTGAGCTATCGCGCACAAGCTGTAGTTATAGATATCCGCAGCCCATGGATGAAAGCCGGTAGCAAAAGCGCTGTCGTAATACAGCGAGGCTCCTGCATAGTTGCCTTGGGCTATATCATGCTCGGCCTTGTAGACATAATCAAGGTAGCTCTTCACCGGGTTATTTTGTTTTGCTGCTGCAGGGTAACAAGCAAGCGATGCCGGTAACAGGAAAGTAAATATTTTCATCGCAGGTGTTTGCTTAAAGATAACCAATCGCCGTTTCGGGTACTATACTCCTTCACATAAGCAATTATGATTTTATGTCATTTTATCCACATTATTTGGAGTCGCCCCTCCCCATTTCGTAACTTGCTTTGTTGCTAATAATTTAAAATTATTAGCATAAGTTCTTTGAAATAAATTGTAAAAGAATCCCGATTTTTCATCGGGTTAAGCGATGCAGGGTCTCCCTGAAATCGGGAGCGGGATAAAGTATTTTGAGTCGGGATTTCGGAAATCTGATGACATTACGAAAAGAAGTTATTTCCCTTTTTGGAGAAAAAGGGAAATAACAGGAAATAACGAGAAATAATTATTTCCACGCATATGACAATCCTGGCAAGCATTTCCGCTGATTGTCCTAAAAAAGAGGAAATTATAATTTCCAGCAGAAAAAGGAGAAATAATTATTTAAGCTAATGTCATTGGCATCCGTTTGAGCGCCGATGCTGTCTATCCGACATAGTCAATGTATAGTCATTGGGTGCACATTGTTTAGCTGATCTCTTTGCGTCTTCGCGCCTTTGCGGTTAAATGCCACTTAAGGAACTTGCCATCCAAGCGGAAAAAATTTGCCCTTAACTATTAACTTTACCCTACACACCACAGTTTTGAAGCGGCGGGAAAAAAAATATTTCTACAATACGGATACGCATAAGTTTGAGAAGGTAGAGATACCTTGGCAAGCCCGCTTTTTGCGTGTATTGGGTTTCCTGTCGGCAGCTGCGGTTACGGCCATCATCATAGTAGCCGTAGCATTTCGCTTCCTCGATTCGCCCAAGGAGAAAAAGATGCGCAACAGCATGAATAGTATGCGCGATGACTATAGCGAGCTGCAGGCCCAGATAAATGCCCTCAATAAAGCCGTATCTGAATTGGAAGCCAGGGATAATACTATATATCGCAGCGTGTTCGAGGCAGCACCCATACCCGACAGTATCCGCTACGGTAAGGACTACAGCAATATAGACCCACGTGAGTTTGCCTACATGAAGCCCGAGGAAGTGATGGAGCAAGTGAAGACCCAGATAAGCGTACTCAGGAACCGCATACTGGTACAGCAGCACTCCGATGATACAATAGAGCACCTGGTGCGCTCAAAGGAGCAAATGCTGCACTCCATACCCACCATTCAGCCGATATCCAACAAGGATCTCAACCACCTGGCATCCGGCTTTGGTTACCGTATCGACCCCATATACAAGACCGTAAAAATGCACACCGGGCTCGATTTCGCTGCCGCTATGGGCACACCCATTTATGCTACCGGCGATGGCACTATAACCGAAGCAAACTTTGATCCGGGCGGCTATGGCAATCATGTGATCATCAACCACGGTTTTGGCTACGAGTCGCTATACGGCCATATGGTGAAAATAAAAGCAAGGCTGGGACAGCATGTAAAGCGCGGCGAGGTAATAGGCTGGATAGGCAGCACAGGTAAGAGCACCGGGCCACACTGCCACTACGAAGTGATAAAGAATGGTGAAAAGATCAACCCGGTACATTACTTCTTCAACGATCTTTCGGCGGCGGAATATGACCGTATGCTGCGTATATCAGCCGCCAGCAACCAGTCCTTCGACTAATTGCTGGTACGTTTTTTGTTGGCATAGAATAGCTTTTCATATGTAATGTGGAAAGTTTAAATCTGTTCCGATGAAAGCCTGCAGTTTCCTGATGCTCTTATCCACTTTGCTTTCATTTTCGGCGACTGCTCAGAAAATAGCCCCTGAAGCCGTACCCAAGGCCATTAGTATTGTATTTATTAAAGATTTCCCCGGTGTTACAGGAGAATGGGAACTGATTGGAGGCCGCTACATAGCAACCTTTGAGCAGAATAAATATAAGATGCAAACCGTGTACAACGCAGCAGGTGCAAGGCTTGAAACGCATGTGATCATAAAAGAAGAGGAACTGCCGGAAGCTGCCCGTGTATACATGAGCCATTATTACCCAACCATAGATGAGGCGAGCAAAATAATATTGGCCAACGACCATGTTAGCTTCAAGGTGCTGGCCGGGGCCAAATACTACGAATTTGACAAACAGGGGAATTATTTAGGTAAGGCCGCTAAATGAGTACTGTTTATCCTTCTTTTATAGCCCAACATTCATTTACCTTTGCGGCATATTGGCAAAAAATAATACTATGCGTTTAGGCATTTTGGTGGCTGTTTGTATATCGGCTGCTTTATTTACATCATCATGCCGCGAGGTGCGGATGCATGAGCATACAGACTGGGCAAGGCTTTACGAGGCATATGGCATAAAGAATGCCTGTTTTATGCTGCGCGATAATAACCACGAAGCAATGCATTATTACAACAAGGAGCGTTGCCTGCAGCGCTTTACCCCGGCCTCCACTTTCAAAATATTTAACTCACTGGTGGGACTGGAAACCGCCACTGCACCCGACGAGCAATACATCATAAAATGGGACAGTGTAAAGAATAGCCGCGAAGTATGTAACAAGGACATGAATATGCGCGAGGCCTTCAGGCAAAGCTGTGTGAACTACTACCGTGAGTTGGCAAGGCGCATTGGCAAAGCCCCCTTGCAACACTACCTGGATACAGTGAAGTACGGTAACATGAATATGGGTAAGACTATTGACAGTTTTTGGCTGGATGGCAGCTTACAGATATCGGCGGATGAACAAGTAGGTTTTGTAAAGCGCCTGTACTTTAACGAGCTGCCTTTCTCCGAACGCAGCCAGCGCGTAGTGCGCAGCATGATGTTATTTGAAGATGAACCCGGCTATAAGCTGTATTACAAAACAGGAACGGGTGATGTGGACGGAAAAATGATCTGCTGGATAGTAGGCTTTGTAGAGCGCATACAAAAAGTAAAAGAAGACAAGGAATCAATGAACAAAAGTAATGAACGTTTATACCCTTACTTCTTTGCGCAGAATTTTGAAGTGCCTGCATCGGACACCACGCACGATTGGTTCAAGGTAAGACTGGATATACTGCACCAGGTATTGAAAGATGTCAAAGCCCTGCCTTAAAGCAGGCTGCTGTTCTCATCGTTCTCAGCGGCTTCATTCAACTCTACTGGCTTTGCCTTTTTGCGTATCCGCATGTTGAGCAGCTCAACACCAAAGGAGAAGGCCATGGCGAAATAGATGTAACCTTTGGGTATCTCCTGCCCGTGTATCGGCTTCAGACCCTCGAAGAATAAAGCAAATCCTACCATCACCAAAAACGAAAGAGCCAGCATCTTAAGGGTGGGGTGCCTGTGGATGAAGGACGATATCCTGCCTGAGAACAGGAACATAATGAACATGGCTATCACTACCGCCGTTATCATCACCTCCAGGCGCTTTGCCATACCCACTGCAGTTATCATACTATCGAATGAGAACACAAGGTCTATGAGAATGATCTGCACCACAGCCCTGCCGAACGTTGTATTCATCTTTCCCGATTCACGCTCGATAACTTCTTTTTCATCACCTTCCAGTTTCTCATGTATCTCGCCCACAGTCTTCACGATCAGGAAGAGGCCGCCGGCAAGCATAATAAAGTCGCCCAAAACGAATTTGTAATGGAATATGTTGATCTCGAGCTGGTTGTGTATCAGCCAGCCAAGACATAGTAAAAGCACTACACGCACGGCTATGCCTGTGAACATCCATACCTTGCGGGCCGCGGGCTGCTTGTTTGCAGGCAGCTTGCCCATTACTATCGATACAAAGATCACGTTGTCTATACCCAGCACTATCTCAAGCACGGTAAGGGTGAGCAGGCTTATTGCCGACTCAACTGAAAATAATTCGCTCATTTTTTATTTTTCAAAATGCCTTTACAAATATTAGCCGCTATTGCCGGCCCTTCGTAAATAAAACCTGTGTATACCTGCACCAGTGAGGCGCCGGCTTCCAGTTTTTCTATAGCATCGGCTGCGGTGAAGATGCCACCTACTGCTATGATAGGTATGCTGCCCTTACTGTTTGTGTGAATATATGAAATTACTTCGGTTGCACGTTCGCGAAGTGGCATGCCACTCAGTCCACCCGCGCCTATTTTTTCTATTTCGCCCGCAGGTGTGTTAAGTCCCTGCCTGTTGATTGTTGTATTGGTAGCTACTATGCCCTGAATCCCTGTTGTCTTTACGATCTCGATGATATCATCAAGCTGCTCATTAGTAAGATCAGGAGCTATTTTTAAAAGCAGCGGTTTGCAGGTGCCCAGGCCCAGTTCTTTATTGAGTATCTGCAGGCGGTTGAGTATGTGCATCAGCGGCTCCTTGTCCTGCAGGGCACGCAGGCCCGGTGTGTTCGGGCTGCTTACATTCACCACAAAATAATCCACAGCATCATACAGTGCTTTGAAGCCCGCTTCGTAGTCAAGTATGGCGTCGTCATTAGGTGTGTCTTTGTTCTTGCCAATGTTGCCACCTATTATCAATCCTTCTTTGCGATGTGCCAAACGTTCCGCGGCGGCTGTGGCGCCCTCGTTGTTAAAGCCCATACGGTTGATTAGCGCCTTATCCGCCGGCAGGCGAAACAGGCGTGGTTTGGGGTTGCCCGGTTGCGGGCGTGGTGTTACCGTGCCTATCTCTACGCAACCAAAACCAAGGCATGCAAGTGCATCGGTATATTTGGCATCCTTATCAAACCCGGCGGCCAGGCCTACCGGGTTAGGAAACTTAATGCCCCAAAGCTCGCGTTCCAGCGCGGGATCTGTAACGCTGAACTGCTTTTTGACAAAATAGCGGATGAAGGGCACCGAATAAGCAAGACGCAGCCATTTCATGACCATGTAGTGCACTTGCTCCGGCTCTATGTAAAAAAGGAATTTGCGTATGAGACTATACATTGCCGCGCAAAGATACATAACCGCGCTTTTATCTTTTTTAACAAAATAGCAGGTCATACATGGCAGCTAAACTGTAATTTTAGCACGTTTATGTCCTTTCCCGCTTTTATACGCTGTTTTTGCCTGCTAATGCTCGGAACGCTTGTGGCCGGTGCGCAAAATATAAACGGCGAAGTGCTGGATGCGAATGACGGCAAGCCGGTTGCCAATGTAAGCGTGAATAACATATACAGTAATATGGCTATCACTACCGGCGAGGATGGCAAATTCTTCATTACGGCGAATAAGAATGAATTGCTGGAGTTCAGAAAACTAGGTTACAAGATAACGCGGGTGCGTATACCGACGGGCAGCGTACCACCATACTTTAAAATAATCATACAAAAAGGGCCAATAGAGCTGCCGGAAGTGAATATAGCAGGAAAGGCAAAAGACTATAAAAGCGACAGCCTGAAGTTCCATGATATCTATAAACACGAACTTGATTTCCCCACTATGTCCGCGATAGATATGATACAACATCCCTTTACAGCACTTAGCAAGCATAACAGGGAAATATGGGAGTTCCAGAAACACTACGACCATTTTCAGAAAGAGAAGTATATAGACTATACTTTCAACGCAAAACTGGTGACAAGAATAACGGGCCTTGAGGGTGATGCACTGCAACGCTATATGCAGTACTACAGGCCATCTTACGAGCAGTTACGAGCTATGAACGAGTATACCTTCTACAATTACATAAAGCAAACTGCGGCACGCTACAAAAGCCTGGGCAGCGTGCAGCGTAGCGCGCAATAAAAAAACCGCCAAACTCCAAAGAACTGGCGGCTACTTTGCAAACAATAAATTTATCTCATAACTCAGGCCCTGCGAGTTGCATTTACTGCATTCACATTTTGGTCCCGGGTGTTTGAAATGTTTGTTCCTTGTTTGCTCTTAAAGATCGAATATTGCTCACGCATGGAATCAAAAAAATCTTCTACGGTGCTGAAAGTTTTCATATCGTTTGATACACCATAAAGGTTACCGCTCAGGTTAAAGAAAGCTATCGCTTTTGACGGGGTTTTTATCCAGTGTTTGCCATCCCGCTCGGTAAAGCCGTCAAGCAGCAGGTTAATCCCGTCCAATTCAAACCGCCACATTCCCTGGTCATCCTGCATTACATTGAACTGGTACATTTTATTCCAATTTTGCTGAATAAGGGGCAAAAATCAGGCTAAAAATTGCGAAAGGATGGACCTGTAGAGTGTCGGCGCAGCTCAGGAGATCCCAGAAAGGATGAAATGGGTGTGATTTTTAATAACTTAAAGAATGATTTTTTACTTATTTATATTTTTAAAAATCAATAAAAATATTCTTTAGACAATTTGTAAGAGACAATTTGTAAGCTGCAAATTTGCTGTGAAACGGGCGAATTGGGGAAAATTATACCCAGCCTGTGCCATGCCACGCCTTATTACCTGGTAATTATCTATCAGCCGCCAGGGCATTTCCTTGGGGTATGACGGTCATCATCATTTATCATTACAAGTTAAGATAACTTGCCCGGTTGCATTTTGTCGCCTCATGAAAAATGATTTCAAACCTAAGCTGCTCGATACTTTAAAAGGGTACAACAAGCAGCAATTCCTCAAAGACCTGATGGCAGGGATAATAGTAGGGATAGTGGCATTGCCACTGGCCATTGCTTTTGCTATAGCATCAGGCGTATCGCCGGAGAAAGGTTTGTACACTGCAGTGATAGGCGGATTTATTATTTCGGCCCTGGGCGGAAGCAAAGTGCAGATAGGTGGCCCCACAGGTGCATTCATCGTTATTGTTTACGGTATCATACAGCAGTATGGTATAAACGGCTTGATCATCGCCACCTTTATGGCAGGTATACTGCTTATTGTCATGGGACTAGCCAGGATGGGTGCGCTCATTAAGTTCATCCCATACCCGCTTATTGTGGGCTTTACATCGGGCATCGCGCTTATTATCTTTTCGTCGCAGGTCAAGGACTTTATGGGCCTGCAGATGGCAGCCGTACCTGCCGATTTTTTGGATAAATGGGCAGCATTTATACAGCATCTCTCGTCGTTCAATATTTATGCGGTACTCATCGCCGTGGCAACGGTGCTGATCATTATTTTTTGGCCGAAGGTGACACATAAAGTACCCGGCTCATTAATCGCAATAATTGTAACCACTGCGGCCGTATCAATATTCAAGCTGCCGGTGGAAACGATAGGCGGCCGCTTCGGTACCATATCGTCGTCGCTGCCTGCACCCGTTATTCCGCATCTTGACTGGAAAATCATTCAACAATTGATACGCCCTGCTTTTACTATTGCCTTGCTGGGTAGTATAGAATCTTTATTATCGGCGGTAGTGGCTGATGGTATGACAGGCGGTAATCACCGTTCTAACATGGAACTGGTAGCACAAGGTGTGGCCAATATATTTTCGTCCATCTTTGGCGGTATACCTGCCACGGGTGCTATAGCACGTACTGCAACCAATATCAAGAACGGCGGTCGCACACCTGTTGCGGGCATGATACACGCGGTTACGCTACTACTCATTATGCTCTTTGCCGGCAAATGGGCCGGGCTGATACCAATGGCCACCCTGGCCGGGGTGCTGGTGATAGTGGCATACAATATGAGCGAGTGGGAGAATTTTGTTTCTATCATTAAGGGTTCGCGCAGCGATGCACTTGTTTTGGTGGCTACCTTTCTACTAACAGTATTAGTGGACCTTACTGTAGCAATAGAAATAGGTATGGTGCTGGCGGTATTTCTATTTATGCGCGTGATGATGAAGGCAAGTAACGTAAAGCAACTAAGCTACGACAGCGGGCAGAGTGATGAGGAACTGGAGGGTATCGACTCACACCACATTCCTGAAGGGGTAGAGATATTTGAGATAAACGGCCCTTTATTTTTTGGTGCCGCATATAAGTTCAAAGACTCTATTCGATTTATTGAAAAGGCACCCGCTGTGCTCATAATCAGAATGCGGAATGTGCCCGTGATAGACATGACCGGCATACGCACCATACAGGAAGTATATAAGGAGTGTAATAGCCGTGGCATAAAGCTGATATTGAGCGGCCTGGAAAGCGAACAGGTGCGTGAGGAACTTGCCAAGGCCCGGCTGATATTTGCAATAGGCAAAAGAAATATTACAGATAACCTTGAAGATGCGCTAAGGCGAAGTGAAGAAATAATAACGGCCCGGAAATAACCCTCATATATTTCCCTGTCCGGCCGAATTTTATATAATATTAGGGCAATTTTAACGTTACTATGTTTGCCGGCTGCCACAGCCTGCCCGAACTTAATATAAAGCCCGACAAAACTCAATGAAAAAGCTATTTATCGTTATTGCACTATTGCTGGCAACCTCTTATGCTGTTCAGGCTGCGCCATATTCGTTTTCCGTAGCTAAGGAGGATATAAACAGGGGCTGGGTGATAAAAAAAATATGGCTGCAACATTACAGCATGCCCAAAGTGCAGCTAGACAACTGTAGCTATGAAGGTGATGTGGACTTGCCCGCCGATGCCGTAACAGCGGATGCTACAAAGTTCGATATAGTATTGGGCAAGGAGCGTAAAAGGCCTTTTGCCCTGCTGCGTGTTTCTGCATATGTTACAGATGCCCGGACCCAAGAGACAAAACGGCTAAGAAGTTTTACAGCAGTTATCGCGGAGCAGGAAGCGGCTACGCCTGAAATAGTTGCAGCAAAAGCTACCGCAACCAACTCAGTACTCGCGACCGGTAATTGGTATAAAATTTCAGTCACAAACACGGGATTATACAAAATAGATTATAACCTGCTGAATAGCATGGGAGTGAATCCCGCAACAATTGTTCCCGCCAACATCAGGGTGTTCGGTAACGGCGGCAATATGCTGGCAGAAAACAATGCGATACCGCGTGCAAACGATCTTACCGAGAATGCAATATGGGTGAACGATGGTGGCGACGGCAGATTTGACCAGGGCGACTATATAGTTTTTTATGCCGTAGGGCCTACCGCATGGATGAAGGATAGCACCAACCAGTCCTTCAGGCACCAGGTGAACCTGTATGAAGATAAGGCCTATTATTTCATAAATTTTGATGCACCGGGCCTGCGCATAAATACGCAAAGCAATGTACCCGCAGGAAATGTTACGGTGACCGATTTTAATGATTACGCATCGCACGAGTCGGACCTGGTGAATATTGGCAGGTTTGGTAAACAGTGGTGGGGCGAAGAATATGGCAGCGGCCCGGGTAAGCAGACCACAGGTTCGTTTCCTTTCGACCTGGGTAACACCACGGCGCAGACCAATTTTCGGGTGGTACTAGGTTCACGCTCCGCTGCAACAACTAACACCTTCAAGGTCTCAGTAAATGGCAATCTCAAAACTACGCTCCTTTTTAATGCCCAATCGGGACAAGGTGACCAGATGGACCAAATAATAGAAAAGGATACAGATTTTGCCATGCAGGCAAGCGGCACTGTAACCATAAGCCTTGCGTACTATCCCTCCAGCACTGACGACAGAGGTTTCCTTGATTATATAGAAATAAACACGCGCAGGGATCTTGGCCTGGTTGCAGAACAGCTCGCCTTCCGCGACTGGAAAAGTGTTGGTGCAGGCAAAGTGGCAAGCTACCAACTGAAAAATGCAGGCAGTAACACGCAGGTGTGGGATGTAACCAACCCGCATACACCGGTAAAAATGAACGGCTCTCTTAGCGGCAGCGTTTATACATTTACCCAGGATGCTGCTATGCTGCATGAGTTCATTGCACTTAATGGCAGCCAGCTGAATGTGCCGGAGTATGTTGGCAAAACCGACAACCAAAACCTGCATGGATCGGGCCAGGTAGATATGATCATCGTAACGGCGCCCGATTTCCTGGATGCTGCCAATCAATTTGCCGATTTTCACCGCCAGCATGATAATATGCGCGTGATGGTTGCCACAACGTCGCAGGTATACAATGAATTTTCATCAGGTTCAAAAGATATTTGTGCTATACGCGATCTTGCCCGTTTATTTTATGACCGCGCAGGAATGGACAGCACACAAATGCCGCGTTATCTCCTGCTGTTGGGCGATGCCTCCTACGATTATAAGAACAGGACCGCTAACAATGCAGACTATGTGCCGGTTTATGAGAGTGAGCAGTCGCATAATCTATATTATGCTTTTTATAGTGACGACTTTTACGGAATTCTTGATGACAATGAAAATATTAACAATATCGGTATTGCAAATACACTCGATATAGGAGTAGGCCGCCTGCCGGTAAATAATATGCAGGACGCCACTGCTTTTGTGAATAAAGTAAAGCACTACAAAAGCACCGCCTCACTGGGGCCATGGAGGCTGGGTACCACATTTGTAGCAGATGATGAAGATGGTGCAGGACGTCACCTGACTGCAGGCAGCGATCCTATGACGCGCACCGTTACCAATGCAAACAATATTTATAACCATACAAAAGTGTATGCGGATGCCTTGCCTTCGGTATCGAGCCCCGGCGGCGCACGATGCCCGCAGGCAAACAAAATAATTAACGACCAGGTGTATAAAGGTTGCTTCTTTGTAAACTATAGCGGGCATGGTAATCCCACTGTATGGTCCGGCAAGCGCATACTTACGTCTGATGACTATAACAAGTGGAACAGCTTTGACCATATGCCATTTATGGTAACGGCCACTTGCGAGTTCGGACAGTTCGACCAGCCATCATTTGTATCGGCAGGGGAGGCCATGGTACTGAAAAATAACGGCGGTGTAATAGCAGCGCTCACAACTACGCAACTGGTATATGCTGACCAGAACCACGAGATCAATGAAGCTTTTTTGCGCAACCAGTTTACGCGTACGGCCCAAGGATGGAATAAGTTCGGGGACGCGCTTCGTATAGGCAAAAATGAAACCTACCAGCATGCCGGCGACATGGCAAATTTTCGCAAATTTGCGCTCCTGGGCGATCCTGCCTTAACACCTGATTTCCCGGAGTACACAGTTGTTACAGATTCTGTCAGAAATACTACAGGCTCGCAGCTAACGGACTCGATCAATGCCTTGGGTTCTTATATGGTGTATGGCAGCGTAAGGGATAACAACGGGAATGTACTGACCGACTTCAATGGTAAACTTTCGGTTGCGTTCTACGACAAACCGAAGAAAATTGATGTGAGTACCTATTGGGGTGATACATCGTTCCAGACGCAGAGCAACATCATCTACAAAGGCAAATCGACCGTTACCAACGGGCAGTTCTCCTACACCTTTATTGCGCCAAAGGATATCAACTATGATTACGGCAAAGGCAAGCTAAGCTCTTATGCAGATAATGGCATAACGGATGCAGCAGGCGCTGATACCAATTTTACCATAGGCGGCTACTCGGACAACCCGGTGGTGGATAATGATGCCCCGATAGTAAAGCCCTATATAGGCGACAGCCTGTTCAAAGACGGTGGCATTACCGGGCCTAATACCTTGCTGTATGTATCGCTGGCGGATGAAACAGGCATCAATGTATCGGGCAATTCGGTAGGCCATGATCTTACTGCCGTGCTGGATGGCAACATAGAAGTGCCTTATGTGCTTAACGACTACTACGAAACGGAAGCTAATACTTATAAGAAAGGGCATGTATACTTCCCGCTGGATAACCTGGCCGTTGGCAAGCATACCATAGTGGTAAAGGCATGGGATGTGAGCAACAATTCCGGAGAAGGTACTGTGAACTTCGAGGTAGTGGACGGCGGCATAGTGAAAATGCAGGACCTGATGAACTACCCCAA
>APMI01001617.1_pt1 | contig 22457 bp, 24 predicted proteins | sample 667938 | NCBI WGS metagenome assembly APMI01 (sample SAMN01084076, study PRJNA167559) | wastewater metagenome | biome: Wastewater | place: Denmark: Ejby Moelle, Odense | collected 2011-11-28
GCCGCGGCGGGCTTGGTCGACGGCTTGATCCAGTCCGCCTTGTATGCGCCGTCCGAGACCGAAACCAGGCCCTCGTCAGGGTGTTCGATCGTGTCCATGACCAGACCCGCCATCATCGACGATGACGGCGACGGCCCGTGTTCGGGATCGGGCGTGCCGTCGAGTTGCTCTATGACATGGCCGTCGCCGACCTCGACCAGCACGTCGCTGATCTCCTCGTCATCAACGCCAAGATAGGCGGCGATGACCTTCGGATCGCTCTTCACATGCGCCGGATCGCCGTCGGAAATCTTGCGGCCGTATTCGAGCACAACCACGTGGTCGGAAATCTGCATGACCACCGACATGTCGTGCTCGATCAGCAGGATCGAGGTGCCAGTGCCCTTGATGTAGTTGAGCAGCGAATTCAGCGCCAGCGACTCTTTCGGGTTGAGGCCAGCCGCCGGCTCGTCGAGGCACAGCAGTTCCGGCTTGGTGCACATGGCGCGGGCGATTTCCAGCCGCCGCTGCGCGCCATAGGACAGATCGCCCGCCGGATCGTCGGCGCGATCCATCAGGTCGGCCTTTTCCAGCCAGTGCACGGCGAGGTCGCGCGCCGCCTTGTTCGCCTTCTTGTAACCGCCGCCGCCCAGCAGCCCGAGCACGGTGAAGCCGGAGGCCTTTTGCAGCGCATTGTGCTGGGCCACCAGCAGGTTCTCGAAGACCGTCATGCCCGAGAACAGCCGGATGTTCTGGAAGGTTCGCGCCACATGCGCCTTGGCCGGGATCTGGAAGTCGGGCAGGCGCTCGAGCAGGAATTTCGAACCGTCTTTCGACGTCATCGTGATCATGCCTTCTGACGGCTTGTAGAAGCCGGTAATGCAGTTGAACACGGTTGTCTTGCCGGCGCCGTTGGGGCCGATCAGCGCGGTGATTTCGCCGCGCCGCGCCTCGAACGACAGGTCGCCGACGGCGATCAGGCCGCCGAATTTCATCGACAGGTGCTCGACCTTGAGGATCGGATCTTTGACTGCGGTATTCATCAGCCGTGTCCTTCCTTGGTGAAGTCGCCCGAGACAGCTTTTCGCTCCTTGAGGAACGCAGTGGGTTCGCGGCTGCCGACGAAACCTCGCGGCTTCCAGACCATCACGACAACCATGGCGAGCCCGAACAGCAGCATGCGGTAGAGTTCAGGCGTAAAGTCCTGCCCGAAGACCGCCTTCAGGAAGGTCATTTCACGAAGCATTTCCATGCCGCCGATCATCACCAGCGCCGCGACCGCGATGCCGACCAGCGAGCCCATGCCGCCCAGAACCACGATCGCCAGGATGATGGCCGATTGCAGGAACACGAAGCTCTCCGGATTGATAAAACCCTGGCGCGCGGCGAAGAACGAGCCGGCGAAGCCGCCGAACATCGCGCCGATGGCGAACGCCGTGAGCTTGGTGTTGGTTGTGTTGATGCCGAGCGACCGGCAGGCGATCTCGTCCTCGCGCAACGCCTCCCAGGCGCGCCCGACCGGCATGCGCCGCAGCCGGATGGTGACGAAGGCGGTGACCAGCGCCATGATCAGGATCAGGTAGTAGAGGAAGATCTTGTAGTAGACGCCCGACGTCGGCAGGTCGAACACCTTGCCGATATAGAATGGCGACGACACGTCGAAATCGAAAAAGCCGAAGAAGGTGATCTTCGGGATGCCCGAGATGCCGGCGGAGCCGTTGGTCACCTCGCGCCAGTTGATCAGCACCAGACGGATGATTTCACCGAACGCCAGCGTCACGATGGCGAGGTAGTCGCCTCTGAGCCGCAGCACCGGGAAGCCGAGCATGACGCCCCACATCGCCGCCATCGCGCCCGCCGCCGGCAGCAGCAGCCAGAACGACCAGCCCAGTTCGGTGCCCAGCAGCGCATAGGTGTAGGCGCCAACCGCGTAGAAGGCGACGTAGCCGAGGTCGAGCAGGCCGGCGAGACCGATGACGATGTTCAGGCCCCAGGCCAGCATCACGTAGATCAGCACCTGGATGCCGAAATTGTCGACCCATTTGAGCGAGCCTTGCAGGCCGAAGATCCACACTGACAGCGCCGGGAACAGGAACATCAGCACGATCGCGATCTTGGTGAAGTTGCGGCGCAGGAACGACGGCTCGCCGGCCGCGACGCCCTTCGACGCCGCCTTGGCGGCGCGATTGCGTTCGACTGCCGGCCAGATGAACGCGGAGAACACGAAGCGGCCGAGCGCCACCAGGATCACCACCGTCGCCAGCAGACCCCAGCGCGGCACCAGGATCAGTTCGTTGCGGATGTTCTGGTCGGTTCGCAGGCCGATGATCAGGCAGAACATGCCGAGCGCGATCAGGCCGGCGTAGAACGCCTCCTTCATCGCGTCGGCGATGACATTGTCCTGCTGGCGGCCGGCTGCGGAGTTGGGTGTCGCCATGATCTTACACCTTCTCCACTTCGGGGCGGCCCATCAGGCCGGACGGCAGGAAGATCAGCACGATGGCCAGGATCGAGAACGCCGCGACGTCCTTGTAGTCGATCGAGAAATAGGCCGACCACAGCGATTCGATGGTGCCGATCAGCAGCCCGCCCAGCACTGCGCCGGGCAGCGAGCCGATGCCGCCGAGCACCGCGGCGGTGAACGCCTTCACGCCCGGCACGAAGCCGTCGGAGAAGGAGACCACGCCGTAGTACATCAGGAACAGCGTGCCGGCGACGGCGGCCAGCGACGCGCCCATGATGAAGGTGATCGAGATCGTCTTGTCGACGTCGATGCCGAGCAGCGACGCCATCTTGCGATCCTGTTCGCAGGCGCGCTGGGCGCGGCCGAGCGGCGTCTTGTTGACGATGTACCAGAAGACCAGCAGCAGCCCTGCGGTGACGACGGCGATCACGATCTGCTTCAGCGAGATGGTGATGCCGCCGATATTGTAGATCTGCGAGATCATCGGCGGGATCGGCTTGTTGCGCGGACCCTGCGTGACCTGCACGAAATTGGAGATGAAGATCGACATGCCGATGGCGGTGATCAGCGGCGCCAGGCGGAACGAACCGCGCAGCGGTTTGTAGGCGACCCTTTCGATCGTCCAGTTCCATAGGCTGGTCATGACCATGGCGACGATCATCATCACCAGCAGGAACAGCACCACATGGATGGTCGTGAAGATAGACAGAAGTATAAGGAACACGATCATCGCGATGAAGGCGCCGAGCATGAAGATGTCGCCATGGGCGAAATTGATCATGCCGATGATGCCGTAGACCATCGTGTAGCCGATCGCGATCAGGCCATAGATCGCGCCAAGGGTCAGCCCATTGATGAGCTGCTGGACAAAATATTCCATTGTAGCCGGCTCCCCGCGGACGTCGCCACATGGACGCGCCCTTTTGCTTTATGGGCCAGTCCTAGCGAATCGCTGCGCCAAAGCAAAGTCCAAAAATTGACAGCCAGTGTTCCGGACGCGACAGCGAGGCGGCGTCCAGCGACGCGTCAGGCGACGACAAAGCCGTGCGCGTAGGGATCGCGGTCGTCGATAAAGATGGTGTTGTAGCCGGTGGTTCGCGCCCAGCCGCCGATCGACGGAATGATGGCCGGCCTGCCGCCAACCGACGTCTCCCGCTCGACCTTGCCCTTGAACAGCGAGCCGATGATCGATTCGTGCACGAAGGCGTCGCCTTCTTTCAGAAGTCCCTTTGCGTGGCGCTGCGCCATGCGCGCCGAAGTGCCGGTGCCGCACGGGCTGCGGTCGATCGCCTTGTCGCCGTAGAACACCGCATTGCGCGCGTCGGCCTCGGGATGGGTCGGCGCCCCGGTCCACAAGATATGCGACAGCCGGTTGATGCCCGGGTTCTCGGGGTGGGCGAAGGTGTATTTCTCGTTGAGCAGCCGGCGCAGCACCGGGCTCCAGCCGATCAGCTGCCCGGCCGAATAGTCGGCCATGTCGCGGAAATTCTTCTGCGGGTCGACGATGGCGTAGAAATTGCCGCCATAGGCGACGTCGACCGAAATCTCGCCGAGGCCCGGGACATCCGCCGTCAGCCCCTCGGCATAGAGGAACGACGGCACATTGGTGATGCGCACCTCTTCGACATATTCGCCCTGCTTGCGGTATTCGGCGACCACCAGCCCGGCGGGCGTATCGAGCCGCAGCACGCCTTCGGTCTTTGGCCGCACCAGGCCGTGCTCGATCGCCATCGTCACTGTGCCGATGGTGCCGTGGCCGCACATCGGCAGGCAGCCCGACGTCTCGATGAACAGGATCGCCACGTCGCAGTCCGGCCGCGTCGGCGGATAGAGGATCGAGCCCGACATCATGTCGTGGCCGCGCGGCTCGAACATCAGCCCGGTGCGGATCCAGTCGTATTCGGCGAGGAAATGCGCCCGGCGCTCCATCATCGTCACGCCGTCGAGCAATGGTCCGCCGCCGGCCACCAGGCGCACCGGATTGCCGCAGGTATGCCCGTCGATGATATGGAAGGAATGGCGCGACATGGAGCTGGACTCAGAATCTGCTGGGTGAAAACGGCGACAGGTCTAGCGCAGGCGTCGACCCCTCGACAAGCTGCGCGACGAGCCGTCCGGTGGCCGCCGCCTGGGTCAGCCCGAGATGGCCGTGGCCGAAGGCGTAGATCAGGTTCGGCGCGCCGCCGCGGCCGATCACCGGCAGCGAATCGGGCAGCGACGGGCGATAGCCCATCCATTCGCAACCGCCCTCCGTTTTCAGGCCCGGCAGGAAGCGCCGCGCCTTTTCCAGCATCGCCTTGGAGCGGGCGTAGTTGGGCGGATTTTTCAGCCCGGCGAACTCGACGGCGCCGCCGACGCGCACGCCGGTCTCGAGCGGCGCAATGACAAAGCCGTGGCCGGAAAAGACCAGGTGGCGCCTGACGTCGAACGCGCCGACCGGAAGCGTCGTGTTGTAGCCGCGTTCGGTATCGAGCGGGATGCGGTCGCCGAAGCGCGCCGCCAGCAGATGCGACCATGCGCCGGCGGCGATCACCAGCGTGCGGCCCCTGACCGGCGGCTGGCCCAGCATCGACACCAGCGCCCCGTCGCCCGACGCGGACAGCGCGATCGCCTCGCCCACGACCAGGCGCGCGCCCTTGGCTTCGGCATATCGCCAGATCGCCTTGCCGACCAGCATCGGATCCGAAACGCTTTTCCAGCTTGGAACGAACGTACCTTTGACGAACTGCCGCGACAGGCCGGGCTGCAGCGCCGCCATCTCCTCGCCCTCGACATGACGGTAGCCGATGCCGAAGCGGTCGCGCACCGCCCAGCCGGGCAGCGAGGCGCGAAACTCGCTCTCGCTTTCGTAGAGCTCGAGCGATCCGTCCTCGCGCAGCATCGGCCGCGCGCCCGACCGGTCGAGCAACGCCAGCCACTCGATTTCCGCCAGCTGCATCAGACCGGCCTGCGCCGCGATCGCGGGAACCGGATCGGCCATGCTCGCGCGCCAGAACCGCCACAGCCAGGGCGCCAGCGCCGGCAGATAGCGCGGCGACACGGTCAGCGGCCCGAGCGGATCGGCCAGCCATTTCGGCAGGTTCTTCATCATGCCCTTGTGGGCCAGCGGCAGCACGTCGGAAATCGCCAGCGCCCCGGCATTGCCGGAACTGGTCTCCTCGCACACGCCCGTTCGGTCGATCACCGTCACCGACCGGCCCTGTTCGGCAAGCATGGCCGCCACGCAAATGCCGACGATGCCTGCGCCGATGATGACGACGTCGCTGTCAGTGACAGTGCCGGTTTGTTTGTTCATGGCGATCCGCAAATGAAAGAAGGAGGCCGAGACGACCCCTTCGCATATTTCGCCTCACGATGGCGATGAAAATCAGCTGGCGCGCGAAGCCTCGAAGATGCTGTCGATCGCCGAACCCAGCGCCTTGTCGAAGTCGGCGTCGCTCTGCTTCGCCGAAAGCCCCTCGGTGAGAGCGCGCGAGAACGAGGCGATGATGCCGTCGTTCTGCTTCAGCTTGGCGTTGGCGTCGTCGCGCGAATAGCCGCCCGACAGCGCCACCACCCGCATCACGCGCGGGTGATCGACCAGCGGCTTGTAGAGGTTCGGCTTCGTCGGCAGGGTCAGTTTCAGCATCACTTGCTTGCCGGCCGGCAGCTTGTCGAGATGTTTGAGGATCTCGGCCAGCAGCAAGTCCTCGGCCTGCGCCTTGTCGGCGATCGAGATCGACACTTCCGGCTCGATGATCGGCATCATCCCGTGCGACAGTACCTGTCCGGCGACATCGAACTGTTGCTGCACGATCGCTGCAATGCCCTTCGGGTTCGCCGCGTCGATGACCGAACGCTCCTTGGTGCCGAACACGCCCTTGGCGACGGCGCGCTTGAGCAGGTCGTCCAGTCCCGGCATCGGCTTCATCAGCTGGACGCCGTCGACAGCGGGCGCCAGACCCTTGTCGATTTTCAGGAACGGCACGACGCCGCGCTTGGCCCAGAGATATTCCGCGGTCGGCGTGCCGTCGATGTCGCGGTCCATCGTCTGTTCAAACAGGATCGCGCCCATTACCTTGTCGCCGGTAAAGGCGGGCGACTTGATGATCCGCGCGCGCATCTGGTGGATCAGGTCGAACATCCCGGCCTCGTTGGCCCAGGCGCCTTCCTCGACGCCGTAGAGCTTGAGGGCCTTGGGCGTCGAACCGCCCGACTGGTCGAGCGCAGCGATAAATCCGTCCTTGCTGGCGGCCTGCGCGGCCATCTTTGCGTTCATGATCGTCTCCGGTTTTGCCTATCGGCGCGCCTAGCAGGAATTCTTGCAGGACGGAATGGCGCGTCGAGCCGCTTAAACGATTGAAATCAACTGAATCGGTTTAGCGTTGGCAGCACGGTTAATTCGACCGGCCTTTGGAGCTTTGCATGAATAGCCACGATATATCGCTTTGATCGACGCTGCGGCTGGACGGCCGCCGGCGTCGTCCCGGGCTATGCGCTGCTGGCCAACGGCCAGGCGCACGAGGACGCGACGTTTTCTGCGAGCGACTGACTACGCCTTGAGCGCCTCGACGCCGGGCAGGGCCTTACCTTCCATCCATTCGAGGAACGCGCCGCCGGCGGTGGACACATAGGTGAAGTCGTCGGCGACGCCGGCATGGTTGAGCGCCGCCACCGTGTCGCCGCCGCCTGCCACCGAGACCAGTTTGCCGGCCCTGGTGCGCGCCGCTGCATGCCTTGCCGCCGCAACCGTCGCCGTGTCGAACGGCGCGATCTCGAATGCGCCGAGCGGCCCGTTCCACACCAGCGTCGCGGCGCGGTCGATCCACTCGTTGATGGTCTTGACCGTCGCCGGGCCGACATCGAGGATCATCGCGTCGGCGGGAACCTTGCCGATATTGACCACCTCATGGGCGGCGCCGGCCTTGAACTCGCGCGCCACCACGCCGTCCGACGGCAGGATGATGGCGCAGCCGGCGGTGGCCGCCTCGATCATGATCTGCTTGGCGGTGTCGGCGAGGTCGTGTTCGCACAGCGACTTGCCGACATCGGTTCCGCGCGCCGCGAGAAACGTGTTGGCCATGCCGCCGCCGATCACCAGCGCCTGCACCTTCTGCACGAGGTTCATCAACAGGTCGATCTTGGTCGACACTTTTGCGCCGCCGACAATCGCCACCACCGGCCGGGCGGGATTGCCGAGCCCCTTTTCCAGCGCGTCGAGCTCGGCCTGCATGGTGCGGCCGGCATAGGACGGCAGCAGATGCGCCAGCCCCTCGGTCGAGGCGTGCGCCCGGTGCGCCGCCGAGAATGCGTCATTGACGTAAAGGTCGCCAAGCGCCGCCAGCGCCCTGGCGAAGTCCGGCCCGTTCTCTTCCTCGCCCTTGTGGAAGCGGGTGTTTTCCAGCAGCAGCACGTCGCCGTCCTTCATCGCCGCGATCGCCGCCTCGGCCGTGGGGCCGACGCAATCGGCGGCGAAGGCGACAGGCCGTCCGAGGACACTGGCGGTCGCCGCGGCGATCGGCTTCAGCGACTGATCCGCGTCGGGCTTGCCCTTGGGCCGGCCGAAATGCGCCAGCAGCACGACCTTCGCGCCCTTGCCGGCCAGTTCAGTGATCGTCGGCGCGATCCGTTCGATGCGGGTGTCGTCCGTCACCTTGCCGTCCTGGACCGGCACGTTGAGGTCGACGCGCACCAGCGCGCGTTTGCCCGCAACCTCGGCCTGGTCGAGCGTTCGAAACGACGCCATCGCGATAATCTCCAAAAAGATGCCCCTGGGATGCGGCGGACCATACATGCCGCCGCGCGCCGATCAAGGGCGGATCGCAGCTTGCCCTGTCACGGGGCGGCGTCACCGGCGTTTCGCCGCACCTTCCTTCGAACCGCTCCGGCGGCGGCGACGAAACGGTCACGCAGTTCCCGCGGCGACAGCACCATCGACGACACCGGCTCGACCGTCTGCGGCTCGAGCGCCAGGCCGACGGATTCGATGCGCCCGTCCTCGTCAGTGTCGCGCACGATCAGCTCGATCGGCCCGAGCGGAACCCGGTCGGCATATTCGGGCTGACCGCCCAGTCGCATCGCCATCATGTCGGCGATGGTCATCTCGGCTTCGCCCTCGCGCAGCACCGCGCCATAGGCTTCCTTGATTTCGCCGGCCAGGTGCCAGGGATCGACCTCGAAGGAGCCGAAAAACTCCTCGTCGTCGGCCGCCAGTTCGGCGCGGCTGGCGAACAGGCGGTCGAGCAGGTGCGGATAGCGGTCCGACACGAAGATGTAGACCAGGTCGTCGGCCTGCAGCCGGCCGGCGTCGAGCGGCTTCAGCGAATGGCCGTCGCGGATGATCAGCGACGGCCGCGCCCAGCGCGGCAGCCGCGTGCCGTGCGCCACCGGACTGTCGGGGGCGATGCGGTAGGACAGAAGTTCGTGATGCGCCGATCCCGGCAATTCCAGCTCGACCTTGTCGACCGCGCCCTCCTTGTTGGGAAGCACCAGGTCGAGCCGCTTGGCGACGAAACCGAGCGTCCAGCCCTGCACGATCAGCGACACCAGCACCACGATGAAGGCGATGTTGAACAGCGTCGGGCCCACCGACAGCCCGCCGATGATCGGCGTCAGCGCCAGCAGGATCGACACCGCGCCACGCAGGCCGACCCAGGAGATGAAGGCGGTCTCGTTGAAGCTGAACCGGAACGGCATGAGGCAGATCGTCACCGCCAGAGGCCGCGCCACCAGGATCAGCGCGAAAGACAGCGCGATTGCCACCGGGAGAATGTCGAGAAACTGCGACGGCGTCGCATAGAGCCCGAGCACCAGGAACATGATGATCTGAGCCAGCCAGGAGATGCCGTCCTGGAAGCGTTGCAGCAGCGCGGTGGAGCGCATGCCGGAATTGCCGGCGACGATGCCCGCGACATAGACCGCGACGAAGCCCGAGCCATGCACCAGGCCGGTGAGGCCGAACAGCATCAGCGCCAGCGTCAGCACAAAAATCGGCATCAGCCCGGCGTCGAGCTTCAGACGCTCCACCGCCGCGATCATCAGCCGCCCGCCGGCATAGCCGGCGATCAGGCCGATGCCCATTTCCTTGACGAAGCCGATGACGAGATCGGTCGTCAACGCCGTCGCGTCGGGGCTTTCGCCCATCGACAGGAATGAGACGAAGGTCAGCGTCAGGAAGATGGCGATCGGATCGTTGGAGCCGGACTCGACTTCCAGCGTCGTGCGCACCCGTTCCTTGATGTTGAGATTGCCGGCGCGCAGCAGGAAGAACACCGCCGCCGCGTCGGTCGACGCCACGATCGAGCCGAGCAGCAGGCTTTCGTACCACGAGAAATCGGTAAACAGGTGGACGATGGCGCCGAACACGCCGGTAGTCAGCACCACGCCCAGCGTCGCCAGCGTCAGCGCCGGCCAGGCGGCCTGCCGCAGCACCTTGACCGACGTGCCGAAGCCGGAATCGAACAGAATGACGGCGAGCGCGATCGAGGCGATGAAATAGGCGGCGTTCGGGCTGGAGAAGGGAATGCCCAGCCCGTCCTCGCCGGCGGCCAGCCCGATGCCGAGGAACAGCAGCAGCAGCGGCGCGCCGAAGCGGAAGGCGAGGAGGCTCGAAAACGCCGCCGCCAGCACCATGCCGGTGACAATCAGCGTCAGCAGGTAGAAGCCGTCGAACATGCAGGACTTTCGCAACAATCGGGTCTGTCCCACCTCGGGACGAAGTGAGGCGAAGACAAGGCGCTACAGATGTTCGCAAAAAGAAAATGCCCGGCGCAAGGCCGGGCATCCAGATTTCGCCGAACGGCTTTGGATCAGCCGATCACCTTGCCAAAGGCGACGGCCGTGTCGGCCATGCGGTTGGAGAAGCCCCATTCATTGTCATACCAGCTCATGACGCGGATCAGGTCGCCGTCGATCACCTTGGTCTGGTCGAGCGCAAAGGTCGACGAGGCCGGGTTGTGATTCATGTCGATCGAGACCAGCGGCTCATTGGTGTAGGCGAGAATGCCCTTGAGCGGGCCCTTGTCGGCGGCGGCGACGAGCGCGGCGTTGACCTCTTCCACCGTCACCTTGCGGCTGACGACGGCTTTCAGATCGACCACCGAGACGTTGGGGGTCGGCACGCGGATCGAGACGCCGTCGAGCTTGCCCTTCAGTTCCGGCAGCACCAGGCCGACAGCCTTGGCGGCGCCCGTCGAGGTCGGGATCATCGACATGGCGGCGGCGCGGGCGCGGTAGAGGTCCTTGTGCATCGTGTCCAGCGTCGGCTGGTCGCCGGTATAGGCGTGCACCGTGGTCATGAAGCCCTTCACGATGCCGAAGCTCTCGTGCAGCACCTTGGCCACCGGCGCCAGGCAGTTGGTCGTGCACGACGCATTGGAGATCACCATGTGCTCCTTGCGCAGCTTGTCCTGGTTGACGCCATAGACGACCGTCAGGTCGGCGCCGTCGGCGGGCGCGGAAACGATGACGCGCTTTGCGCCGGCTGCCAGATGCGCCGAGGCCTTGTCCTTCGAGGTGAAGATGCCGGTGCATTCGAGCACGATGTCGACGCCGAGTTGGCCCCAGGGCAGCTTGGACGGGTCGCGCTCTGCGAACACCTTGAAGCTGTCGGAGCCGACCTGGATCGTGTCGCCCTTCACCTTCACGTCCGACGGGAAGCGGCCATGCACGCTGTCATAGCGCAGCAGGTGCGCATTGGTCTCGACCGGGCCGAGATCGTTGATCGCGACGATGTCGATGTCCTTGCGGCCCGATTCATAGATCGCGCGCACAATATTGCGGCCGATGCGGCCAAATCCGTTGATGGCAACCTTGACGGTCATAGGGCGGTCTCCAGTGTCGTTGCAATGGCCGGGCGGGGCGCCCGGTGCAGGTTACTTCTTGTGCAGGCGCGCTTCGACGGCCTTGGCGGTCGCCTCGGCGGTGATGCCGAAATATTCGTAAAGCTTCTCGGCCGGGCCGGACGCGCCAAAACCGGTCATGCCGATAAAGATGCCGTCATTGCCGATGAAGCGGTCCCAGCCCTGGCGGATGCCAGCCTCGATGGCGACGTTTACTTTCGACTTGCCGATGATGGCGGCCTTGTATTTGGCGCTCTGTTTCTCGAACAGTTCGAAACACGGCGCCGAAACGACGCGGGTCGGATGACCGTGCGCCTCCAGCGCCTGCCGGGCCTTGAGCGCGATCTCGACCTCCGATCCGGTGGCGAAGATCGTCACCACCGCCTCGTCCGACGCCTGCGCCAGCTCGTAGGCTCCCTGCGCCGAGAGATTTTCCTCGGAATATTCGGTGCGCAGCGCCGGCAGGTTCTGGCGGGTCAGCGCGATCGTCGACGGCGCGTCGCGGGATTCCAGCGCCGCCTGCCAGCATTCAGCGGTCTCCATCGCGTCGGCGGGGCGGAACACCAGATGGTTGGGAATGGCGCGCAGCGCCGCGAGTTGCTCGACCGGCTGGTGCGTCGGACCGTCCTCGCCCAGGCCGATCGAATCGTGCGTCATGACGAAGACCACTCGCTGGCCCATCAGCGAAGCGAGCCGCATCGACGGACGCGCATAATCGGAAAACACCAGGAACGTGCCCGAATAGGGAACGACGCCGCCATGCAGCGCCATGCCGTTGAGGGCGGCGGCCATGCCGTGCTCGCGAATGCCGTAGTAGACGTAGCGGCCGGCATAGTCGGGAGGCGTGAGCGGCAGGGTCTGGCTGGTCTTGGTGTTGTTGGAGCCGGTCAGGTCGGCCGAGCCGCCGACGGTCTCCGGCAGCACGCCGTTGATCACTTCCAGCGCCATTTCCGACGACTTGCGGGTAGCGACCTTCGGCCGGTCCTCAGTCAGCTTCTTCTTATAGGCCGCCATCGCCGGCTCGAAGCCGCCGGCCAGATCGCCGCGCATCCGGCGCTCGAATTCGGCCTTCTTTTCCGAGTCCGTGCCGGCAAGGCGCTGTTCCCAGGCCTTGCGGTCCTTGACCGAGCGCAGCCCGGCGAGACGCCAGGCGTCGAGCACCTCGGAAGGGACCTCGAACGCCGGATAGGGCCAATCGAGCGCCTTGCGGGTAGCGGCGATTTCGTCCGCGCCCAGCGGCGAGCCGTGCACCTTGTTGGTGCCGGCCTTGTTCGGCGCGCCGAAGCCGATCGTCGTCTTGCAAGCGATCAGGCTCGGCTTGCCGGACGCCTTGGCGCTCTCGATCGCCTGGGCGATCGCGTCGGGATCATGGCCGTCGCAGGCGACGGTGTGCCAGCCGGACGCGGCGAAACGGGTGAGCTGGTCGGTATTGTCGGAAAGCGTCACCGGGCCGTCGATGGAAATGTTGTTGTTGTCCCAGAACACGACCAGCCTGTTGAGCTTGAGATGGCCCGCCAGGCTGATCGCCTCCTGGCTGATGCCTTCCATCAGGCAGCCGTCGCCGGCCAGCACATAGGTCCAGTGGTCGACCAGCTCGTCGCCGAACTGGGCGTTGAGGTGACGTTCGGCGATCGCCATGCCGACCGAGTTGGCCAGGCCCTGGCCGAGCGGCCCGGTGGTGGTCTCGATGCCGGTCGCGTGGCCGTATTCGGGATGGCCGGCGGTGCGCGAACCGATCTGGCGGAAATTCTTGATCTCGTCGATGGTCATGTCCTCGTAGCCCGTCAGATAGAGCAGCGAGTAGAGCAGCATCGAGCCGTGGCCGGCGGAGAGCACGAAACGGTCGCGATCGGGCCATTTCGGATTGGCGGGGTCGAATTTCAGGAAACGGGTAAACAGAACCGTGGCGATGTCGGCGGCGCCCATCGGCAGCCCGGGGTGGCCCGAATTCGCCTTCTCGACCGCATCCATCGACAGGAAGCGGATCGCGTTTGCCATCCGGTCATGTTTTGCGCGTGATGTCATCGTCACTCTCTAGTTTGGGACGAACCGCGGGCCTTCGATCGTCGACCCGGCCCGGAAAAATGCGAGGGACACATATCAGGTGGCCCCGACCTGTCAACGCCACTCGCCCGGTCCAATCGTCGCCTTTGCAGGGGATTGCCGGCGAGCTTTGTTGACGCCTCCTTCGTCCGCCGCCTAAGCTTCGCCACGCAAACATCTCGAATCCCGTGCGATTCGGTGTATTGCAACAGCTGGATTGGTTCTCATGACCGGCGACGTCACGTTGAAGGAAGTCATCAACCGTCTTGGCAAGGCGATGGCCGCGCTGGAAAACGCGGTCGCGGCTCGCCAGGAACATGACGAAAATTACGCCGAGGCAGAGGCCGAGGTTCAGCGGATGAACGCCGACCGCGCCAAGCTTGCCCATGAGCTGGACGCCTCGGAGGCTCGCGCCGAGCGCCTGGAAGGCGCCAACAGGGAAGTCTCGCGCCGGCTCGTGACCGCGATGGAAACGATCCGCGCCGTTCTGGACAGATAACATGGCTCAAGTCACCGTCACCATCGACAGCAAGCAGTACCGTATGGCCTGCGACGAGGGCCAGGAAGAACACCTGCTCGACCTGGCGCGCCGGTTCGACAAATATATCTCGCACCTCAAGGGTTCGTTCGGCGAGATCGGCGACCACCGGCTTGCGGTCATGGCCGGCATCATGGTGATGGACGAGTTCACCGAGTTGCAGAAGCGGGTGAAGGGCATGGAGAGCGAGATCTCGACCTTGCGCAAGACCCGTGACGACGCGCTGGTGAAGGCCGACAAGAACGACGCGGCGCTGACCGGCGCGCTGTCGCAACTGGCCGAACGCATGGAGGCGTTGGCCGGACGGATATCCGTCAAGGGCGAAGCCTAAAATTCCAGCACATCGTCCCAGTCGGGCGCGTGGCGGGCGATTTCATCCGCCACGAACCAGCACGAGGGCGTGATCTTCCAGCCGCGCACCCGGGCGTCGACGACCAGCCGTTCGACCATGTCTTCGGCGACGTTCTGGCCGCGCCATGGCTCCGGCACAAAGGTCGAACTGGCGACGACATGGCCCGGCGACAGCTTGACCAGCTTCAGAAAGGATTCGCTGCCATCAGGCATGGCGACGGAGTAGCGGGCCTGCGTGTCGCCCTCTTCAAACCGGATTGATCTGTCTGTCATGGGTTCCGTCGCCATGCCTCAGGTCTTCAGCATGCCGGCCCATTCGGGATGCCGCCTGAACTGCGACGCCGCGAACGGGCACAGCGGTATCACCTTCTTGCCGGCAGCCCCGAAATCGGCCACCGCGCGCGCCACCAGCGCCAGGCCGGCGCCCTTGCCGCGGAAAGCGTCCGGCACGCCCGTGTGATCGATGATGACCAGGCTTGGTCCAGCTTTGGAATAGGTCATTTCCGCTTCCTCGCCGCTGGCGAGGCGTATGAAATAGCGGCCTTTTGTGTCGGTCTCGCTGTGCTGGATGTCGGGTAGGCCGCTCATTTTCATGCTCCCTCGGCCGCGAGAAATGCGCGCGCGCCGTCGATTTCGCTGGGGCGAACCTCGTGGCCGCCATCATGCCAGGCCAATGTGACATCGGTGCCTTTGGCGCGCAACCACGACTCCAGCCGCGCCGTCAGTTCGGGCGGACAGATCGGATCGCGGCGGCCGGCGGTGATCAGCACGCGCTTGCCCGAAAGATCGCCGTCGATGACCGGTTCGAACGGAATCAGCGGGTGCATCAGCACCACCGCGTCGAACAAACCCGGCCGGGCGAACATCGTTGTCGCGAGAATATTTGCGCCGTTGGAATAGCCGAGCCCGTAGAGCGCCGACGGCGCAAGTTGGTCCGCCTGCGCTTCGACAAAGCGCGCCATCTTCGCCGTGGCGCGGGCGAGGTCGTCCATGTCGTAGACGCCTTCGCCGGTCCGCCGGAAAAAGCGCGCCGCGCCATGTTCAAAAACATCGCCACGCGGCGACACAAGCGTTGCGCCGGGCATTGCCTGCGATCCGAGCGCCAGCAACTGGCCCTCGTCGCCGCCGGTTGCATGAAGCAGCACCAGCAACGGCGCGCCTGGCTCGGCCTCGATGCGCCTGAAAACGTAGTCGTCGGCGTTCATCTCAGGCTCCGATCGGTTGCAGGTTCTGTTCCAGCATCCGGCGCAGGTGCTCATGCTGCTTCGGCAGCTTCAGCGCCTCGCCCAGATGCGCGGTATCCTCGTCCCGGTCGAAACCCGGCTCATTGGTGGCCACTTCGAACAGAACCCCGCCTGGCGTACGGAAATAGATCGCCCAGAAATAGTCGCGGTCGATCACCGGCGTCACCTGATAGCCGGTGTCCATCAGCGCCTTGCGCACCTCAAGCTGCGCGGCGCGATCGTCGACTGCGAAGGCGATGTGATGCACCGACCCCGCGCCCTGCCGGGCGAACGTCGCAGCGGGCAGCGACTCGATGTCGACAAGGTCGGCCCCGTTGCCGTTCGGGATTGCGAAGCGCGACAGATCGCCCGCTTTTTCGACTTCTTGGTATCCCATGAATTTCAGCAGTTCCGCGGTCGCGCCGCCATCGCGCAGCCGCATCGACGCCGAGTGGAAGCCGCGGATCGCGTGGTCGCCATCGACGCCGCCGCCGATCCAGCCCTGCCGGCCGTCGCCCTCCTGCTCGACCAGCGCAAATCCGTCATTGTCGGGCCCGCGAAACAGCAGGGTTTTGCTGCCGAACCGCGTGCTGTCCTCGAGACCGGCGACCCGCCGCGCCGCCAGCCGCTCGCGCCAGTAGCCGAGCGACCCTTCCGGCACGGCAAAGACAGTTGTGCCGACCTCGCCAACCCCTTCATGGCCCTCTGCGATATGCGGAAACGGAAAATAGGTCATCACCGATCCCGGCGAACCCTGCTCGTCGCCGTAATAGAGGTGATAGACGTCGGGCTGGTCGAAATTGACGGTCTTCTTGATGCGGCGCAGGCCGAGCGTATCGGTGAAGAAGCTGTTGTTCTGGCGTGCATCGCTCGCCAGCGACGTGACGTGATGCAGGCCCTTGATCTGTTTCAGCATGGCTGGCTCCTTGGATGCCGTTGCGGGCAAAGCCGCTTGATGTCGCCGATATCGGTCGCGTAGGCCTGCCGGACCAGACCTCGAACGGAGAATGGACCGTTCTGCGAATGTGAACAAACGGACCTCACTGTTCACAATATCGCGGTGACCGATTTGTTCCAGTCACAAGGCTTGCTTGATAGACAAAGCCCCGTCGCGCACCCATGACCGACGCTGGGGGAGAGTTTCACAATGGACGACCGACCTAATGTCCTGCCCAATGTTTTGATCGTGACCTGCGATCAATGGCGCGGCGACGCCCTGTCTGCGGTTGGACATCCTATCGTCAGGACGCCCAATGTCGACCGTCTCGCTGAAGACGGCACATTGTTCGCCAGCCACTTCGCCAGCGCCGCGCCCTGTTCGCCGGCGCGCGCCTGCATCTATACCGGGCTCTACCAGATGAACAACCGGGTCTGCGGCAACGGCACGCCGCTCGACCGGCGGTTCGACAACATCGCGCTTGCGGCGCGGCGCGGCGGCTATACGCCGACCCTGTTCGGCTATACCGACACCTCGCCCGATCCGCGCGGGCTCGACCCGTCCGATCCGGCGCTGCGCACCTATGAGGGCGTGCTGCCCGGCTTTATCGTCAGGCAGTTGCTGCTCGAGCACCAGAAACCCTGGCTGTCCTGGCTCGCCACCAGGGGCGTCGACGCCACCCCCGGCTTCCCGAACATCCATCGCCCGGCGTCGGGTGCGCCGGCTGTGTCGGCCGACGAACGGCCGACCCGCCGGTCTATGGCCGCGACGAGACCCCGAGCGCCTTCCTGGCGGGGGAATTTATCCGCTGGCTCGGCGAGCAGGACGCCGGCGATCCCTGGTTCGCCCACGTCTCGTTTCTCTCGCCCCACCCGCCTTTCATTGCGCCGGAGCCCTACAACCGCATGTATGATCCGACCGACGGGCCGGCCTTCCGCCGCGCCTCCGACTCCGAGACGGAGGCTGCAATCCATCCCCTGGTCGCCTGGGGCCTTGACCGGCTGCAACGCAAGAGTTTCCTGCCCGGTGCAACCGGCAAGGTCCGCGACTGGAGCGATGACGAATTTCGCGCCATCCGCGCCATCTATTGGGGCATGATCTCGGACGTCGACGCTCAGCTCGGCCGCATCCGGTCGGCGATCGAGGCCAGGGGCGACTGGGACAACACCATCATCGTCGTCATGAGCGACCATGCCGAGATGATGGGCGACCACTGGGCGCTCGGCAAAGGCGGTTTTTTCGACCAGAGCTATCATGTGCCGCTGGTGATCCGCGATCCCGGGCGAAGCGGTGGACGCGGCCGCAAGGTGGCCGCCTTCACCGAGGCCGTCGACATCATGCCGACATTGCTCGACCTGATCGGGATTGCTCCCGCCAACCGGGTCGACGGCCGGTCGCTGGCGCCGTTCCTCGACGGCCTGACACCCGCGAGCTGGCGCACCGAAGCGCATTGGGAGTACGACTTCCGCTCGCTGACGGACGGCTCCGCCGAGGCGGCGTTCGGCTTGACCTCGACGCAATGCAATCTGTCTGTGCTGCGCGGCGAGCGGTTCAAATATGTACACGTCAACGGCGGACTGCCGCCGCTGCTGTTCGATCTCGCCGCCGACCCCGGCGAGACGCGCAACCTCGCCGGCGATGACGCCTATCTGAGGGTCAGGCTCGATTGCGCCGAAAGACTGCTGGCCTGGCGCGCCGAACATCTCGACCAGACCTTGGCGCTGATGCAGCTGACCGATGAGGGCCTGCGCATCGCCCCCGAACGCGCCTGACGGCGACGCGAAAAAACCCGCGCCGTCGCCGGCGCCGGATCACTCGTCCTGATCGTCGGTCTGGCCGGTGTTTTCCTTGTAGATCGCATAGGCCATCATCGCGGCAACCGGCCCGAGGGCGCCCAGGATGCCGACCCGGCTTCTCAGCAGGGTCGGCAGCGCCGCGATGCCGGCGGCGATCGCGACAGACTTCATCTGCGCGGACCGCTCCTCTTGCGCCCGCCGTTTCGCCTGCATGCCGGACACGATCCGGTGCACCAGCACGGCAATGACGGCCAGCAGGACGAAGCCGCCGCCGAATCCGAGCGCGGCATAGAGAGGATCGAAATTGCGCGCCGCGTAGATAAAGCCCGCCGCGAGGAAGAAACCGACGCCGATCCCCAGGAACACCCCGGCAATGGCGTAGTTGATAACCGCCCTCCTCACCCGGCGGGCGGCTCCCGTTGCCTCGCCCACGGCAAGGGACTGGATCAGCGAAGCAAGCATGCTGTTCATCCGCGCGTCCTGGGACCTGTGGACTGATGGAGACGGTCTAGCGGCGGGCGATCAGCGCGAACAGGAAGCCGACGCCGGCGGCCACCGCCAGCGACGTCACCGGCTTCTCGCGCACGGTCGCGACGATCTGCGCCTCGATGTCGTCGGCGTTGTCTCGCAAGTTCTTCATCGCGGCCTGACCCTGCGATCTGACTTGCTGCACGCCTTCCTCGGCGATCGCCTTCAGCGCCTCGACCGAGCGACCGCTCGATGAGGCGACCTGGCTGCGCAGCTTTGCAATTTCGTCCCTCAACGCCGCAATCTGCGCTTCCATTTCAGCCGCGCTGCCGTCCGCGGCCGCCGCCTTGGCTTCACGGACGGGCTTTGCCGGTTTTGCACTCGACGCCATGTGACTCTCCTGTTGCCTTCACGCTACCAACGCGGGACGTGTTGCGATGTTCCGGCCAGCGCCACATGAAAGAGCGTTTCCGCGCCGGAGTAAAGGGAGCTGGCGCGGCGGACGTGCGTCGCCGTGTCGACGAGCCGTATGGCTCCCAAACCATGGTCTGCGGCATTCCGGCGACTGCGAGGGGTCCGCCCTCCACCCGAGGCGAACCGTATCAGTGATTGGCGCTCAGCACCTGCGTCGCCACCGAGTCCGGTCCGAAATCGGCTTCACCGGACACGCCCAGCATTTCCTGCAGCCGGGCCCTGGCGCGGCTGACGCGGCTCTTGATCGTTCCCACCGCGCAACCGCAGATTTCGGCTGCTTCTTCATAGGAGAAGCCGGATGCCCCGATCAGGATGATCGCCTCGCGCTGGTCTTCGGGAAGTTGTTTCAGCGCGGCGCGAAAGTCATCGAAGTCCAGCTTACCCTGCTGGCTGGGGTGCACTGCCAGCCTTGCCGTCATGACGCCGTCGCTGTCCTGCACCTCGCGCCCGTGCTTGCGCATCTGCGAGTAGAACTCGTTGCGCAGGATGGTGAACAGCCAGGCCTTGAGATTTGTGCCCGGCTGAAAGCTGGCCTGCTTGTCCCACGCCTTCATCAACGTTTCCTGCACCAGATCGTCGGCGCGGTCCGTGTTGTGCGTCAAAGACACCGCGAATGCGCGCAGATTCGGGATTGCGGCCAAAAGACCGGATTTGAACTCGCCGGAGGCGCCCATTGGCTATTTGCCGTCACGGGAGGTTTCGGACTTGTCCAGTCTGTCGAGCAGCTGGGCGAACCGGTCGGGAACGTCCTCTGACGCAATTTCGTCGTAGAATTGGCGCAGCTTGCGGCCAATCTCGGAATTTGCGCCGATGATGTCGCGGCTCGCCTGATTTTGGGAACCTGGCGATTGCGACGGTCGCTGCTTGTCCGACATGCTAGCCCTATGCCCTTTGCCTCAAATCCAAACGCAAATCGACCTGAGGCCCCGCCTCGATCCGACTCAACAAAAAAAGGACGCAGACTCGACTTAGTATGTAAGACTACAGCCGACCCGCGCCCGCTTTAATAATTCAAGATAGACGCAAAAGTTCCATCTGGCTGGAACTTTTTGTCAATGGCGGGGTTTTTGGTGCAAGCTGGCCGCCGAAGTGCGGCCTTCGTCGTTGAGGGAGACGATATTACATGAGCCTTTCCACCAGCATTGCCCCGCAGCTGCCATATCTGCGCCGGTTCGCCCGCGCTGTTTCCGGCTCGCAGACCAGTGGCGACGCCTATGTGGCCGCCGTCCTCGAAGCCTTGATCGCAGATGTGAGCATCTTCCCGAAGGCGTCGAGCGACCGGATTTCATTGTTCAAACTGTTCGCCAGGATGTTCTCGTCCGCCGCTATCGCACAGCCGGTCGAACAGCCCACAGCGGCCTGGGAAAGAAAGGCGGCGTCCAATCTCGCCTCGATTGCGCCGCGGGCGCGCCAGGCGTTTCTGCTCGTTTCGGTCGAGGGTTTCTCGGACACGGAAGCGGGCGAAATCCTCGATCTCTCCGAAGATGAATTTGCCGAGGTGCTGACGCAGGCGTCGAACGAAATCTCGCGGCAAGTGGCCACCGATGTTCTCATCATCGAGGACGAGCCGCTGATTGCGATGGATATCGAGGAAATGGTCCAGAGCCTTGGCCACCGCGTTGTCGGCACCGCCCGCACCCACAAGGAGGCGGTGGCGATGTTTGCGAAAACCCAGCCCAAAATGGTGTTGGCGGATATCCATCTCGCCGACGGGTCGTCGGGCCTTGAGGCGGTGAACGAGATTCTGGCGAGCGCATCGGTGCCGGTGATCTTCATCACGGCGTTCCCGGAGCGGCTGCTGACCGGAGAACGGCCGGAGCCGGCGTTCCTGGTGACCAAGCCGTTCAACCCCGACATGGTCAAGGCGTTGATCAGCCAGGCGCTGTTCTTCGATCGCCAGGCGCGCGTGGCGGCCTGATTCGCGAGGGCGGCGCCGAATTTCGCTTGACGGACGCCCACGATTGAATAATCGCGGCGACCGGCAGCGGCGATGCGGCGGAACCAAACCGGCTGTTGCGCGTTTTTCGTCGATAACATCATTGGAGGCTTGGCATGCTTTACTGGGCGCTGGTTTTTCTTGTCGTGGCGATCATCGCCGGCGCGCTCTGCTTTGGCGGCCTTGCCGGCGCTTCCGTTGGCGTCGCGCAGATCCTGTTCTTCGTGTTTCTGGCATTCCTGGCCATTTCGCTGATCGCCGGTGTGGTCCGCCGGGCGAGCTGACGCCGGCGCCGTCGTTCCGCAAGCCGCCATATCCCCTCAGGTGGTCGCGGAACCTGGCCGGACCGTGGCTCCTGGAGTCGCGGTCCGGTAGAGCGAGACCACCCGCCGCACAATCAGGCGACCCCTTCGATGCCGCGGCGACCGCAGCGTTGCGCTGCCGGTCTTGCCGGCGGCCCAAAGCGCCGCAAGACGGGGCGCTGCTGGCGGTTGTCTCACGCATGCCCCGCGCCGCCGCCCGGACCGCGGCAGACTGTCCAGGCACTTTGGTTAATCGCACTTTAACCATGATCGGAGACGATGTGGACCTGAACACAATATTGGAGACCGCCGTGCTCACGCCACAGGCCTCGTCCGGCCAGAAGTCGCCGCCGAACCTGCGCCTGATCGGCGCTGAAGACGCCGCGAGGCTCGCCATGTGCAGCGCCGACGACAGCGACGCGGCGCCCGGCTCGGCCGGCGATCCGTTGCGGGGCCTGTCCGGGCATCGTCTGGCCCGCCATTGGCCGATGGGCGCCGCTATCGCCCTCGCGGCTGCGCTTGCCTGGATGATCGGCTGACAGCCGGAACCAGCTCCGCGCCAACGCGGAACCTTTCCATCTGCCGGACGTTTTTGGCTGGAGAGGACCCAGCCATGGAACAGATTGCTGAACTGCTTCTGATCGTTGGATGTTCGTCGGACTACGCCTCCTGCCGCGAACTTCCTTCTCCAACGACCGTCTATGAGACCTCGGTTGAATGCGACGCCGAATTGCCCGACGCGCCGCGCCGTCTGGAAGGCGACACGCCGCGCGTTCTTGGCGCCTGCATCGCCGTTGACCCGGCCATGGAAGAGGAGGATGCTGTACTGGTTTGGAACGTAACGCCCCAACGCCAGCTTGATGCGTCAATCAAGGCGAACGATATGCACATTGCCGCCATCAATCAGAATTAGCACTGCGGAAATCCCGCACTTGCGCGTCGCGCGTGAAGGCGGGCCGATGACGACTTTGTTGTACCCAAGACGAGCAATACGGAGAGAGAACGTCATGAAGAAGACTATCATTGCCCTGGCCGCGACAATGGCGATCGCCGGCTGCACCACGGCCGAACGTGACACGGCGACAGGCGCCGCGGTCGGCGCGGCTGTCGGCGGCCTAGCCACCGGC
>APMI01007865.1_pt1 | contig 22437 bp, 17 predicted proteins | sample 667938 | NCBI WGS metagenome assembly APMI01 (sample SAMN01084076, study PRJNA167559) | wastewater metagenome | biome: Wastewater | place: Denmark: Ejby Moelle, Odense | collected 2011-11-28
ATCTCCATGTCCATGGGAAGGTCGACGGTCTCGAGGATAGCGTCGAGCGCGAAGCGCTGGTCTGCGACTGGAGGGGTGTTGGTCATGCGTCGCCCATGCCATAGCTTACGTAAACGTCAATCAAAACAGCATTCCCAAAGCATCATTGCGGCGTTTATCGGCGACAAGACACTAGCGCTGGGCTCGTGACCGAAGATTGAACAATTTCACATGCGCCAAGACGCTTCCCGCCGATCGATATCGACACCGCGCTCGCGGAATGCGAAACGATGATTGTGTTGGTCGATCACGACATCTTCAAATCGAGTCCACGGGCGAGCGCTCCGGCAAGACCGCGTACGACGTCTGGGGTGCGGCCTGATCCGTGCTGACGCGAATTATGCCTTTCGGAGACCAGGCGATTACCACCGCCTTAGATGTCGTTGCGCATGGAGGCATCGTCGCTGTTCCGACCGAAACCGTTTATGGCCTGGCGGGCGATGCGACCTCGGACACGGCGGTCGCAGCGATTTACGCGGCAAAGGGACGTCCCTCCTTCAACCCCTTGATTGTACATGTGCCGGACCTGGCGTCTGCGCAGATTATCGGCGATTTCTCCGACACCGCGGTCACCCTCGCCAAGACCCACTGGCCGGGTCCGCTGACCATCGTTGTGCCGCTTCGCCCTGATGCCGGCATCGCGAAACTGACGACTGCGGGCCTCGGCACCGTGGCCCTCCGCGTTCCCGCGCACCGAGCCATGCAGGCGCTGCTGCGCGCATGCGGCCGCCCCCTCGCCGCCCCCAGCGCCAACGCCAGCGGCACGCTCAGCCCCACACGCGCCGGGCATGTCTTGCGCAGCCTCGACGGCCGCATCCCTCTGATCATCGACGACGGCGCGACACCTGGCGGAATCGAATCGACGATCGTTGCAGCCGATGAAGAGCTGGTGCGCCTGCTCCGCCCAGGCCCTCTCCTTGTCACCCTGGACCTTATCCGGGGTGCGGCCCGTTCCCTTGATGACGCAGCGATCGAAGCGCCCGGCCAACTCGCTGCCCACTACGCCCCCTCAAAACCCCTCCGCCTGAACGCGATCGCGGCGCAGCCAGGCGAAACCCTGATCGGCTTCGGCCCCGTTCCCGGCGATGTCTCGCTCAGCGCGTCGGGCGACAGCGTCGAAGCTGCTGCCCGCTTGTTCGACCTGCTCCACGCCGCCGACGCGGGCCCGGCCCCGCGCATTGCCATCGCGCCCGTTCCCGACGATGGTCTCGGCTTGGCGATCAACGATCGTCTGCGCCGCGCGGCCGTGGGTGCAGTACGGGATGCCGCAGCTTGAACGTCCTCATCACCGGTGCGGCAGGCTTCATAAGTCATGCCGTGACGCGCGCCCTCATCGCGCGCGGCGACACGGTCACGGGCGTCGACAATCTCAACCCATATTACGACGTTCAGCTGAAACGCGACCGGCTGGCCGACATCGGCACGGCAGGGTTCGACTTCCGCCAAATCGACTTCGCCGATGATGCCGGGTTCGATGCGGCGATGGCCGGAATCTCTTTCGACAGCATCGTCCACCTGGGGGCGCAAGCGGGGGTACGCCACAGTCTCGACAACCCGCGTGCCTACGTCCGTTCCAACCTCGCAGGGCATTTGAACCTGCTCGAACTGGCGCGCGCGCGCGGCGTGCCGATGATCTATGCCTCGTCGTCGTCGGTCTATGGCGGCAACACGAAGATGCCGTTCAGCGTCGACGACCGCGTCGACCACCCTGTCTCGCTCTATGCCGCTACCAAGAAGTCCGACGAGTTGATGAGCGAGGCCTATGCACATCTCTATCGCATTCCGCTGACCGGCCTGCGCTTCTTTACTGTCTATGGCGCCTGGGGCCGCCCGGACATGGCGCCATGGCTGTTCACCAAGGCAATCCTTGCGGGTGAACCGATCAAAATGTTCAATCACGGCAACATGCGCCGCGACTTCACCTATATCGACGATATCGTAGCGGGCGTTCTTGCCTGCATTGATCGCCCCCCAGCCGACGATGCGGCAGCCAAGCCTGGCGGCAGCATGGCACCACATGCGCTCTACAACATCGGCAACAGCCGCCCCGAAGCGCTGACCTACTTCATCGATATCCTCGAAGACGCGACCGGCAAGACCGCGATCCGCGAATTTCTGCCGATGCAACCTGGCGACGTGCCAGCGACCTTTGCCGACATCGAAGCCATAACGCGCGATCTGGGTTACGCTCCAAAAACCGCTTTGGAGGCAGGCTTGCCGAAATTCGTCGATTGGTTTCGATCATATCACGGGGTTTGAGGTGGCTTTCGGCTCCGCTGCCGTCGCCAGCTTTCTTGGGCCGGATTTAAGTATTCCGCCTGTTCGCGCGATCCCGTAGAGGCGGGTGATGCCCATAACCTCCCGATCCCGGCTGGCATTCACTCCCAGTTTGCCACTCACACTGCTTGTAGCATTTTTCCTACTCTTGTTGATTGCCGGCGGTTCTGCACGCGCGGATGTTTCCGGCCAAGTCATTGTGCGAGGCGGCGCAACACTTATCATGATCGTTGCGGTGCTTTTCGGTCCGCGGCCCGCGCTTGCCGAGGCAAAAGCGGTCTGGCTTATCCTGCTCGCCTGCATCGCGCTGCCGGCACTCCAACTGATACCATTGCCGCCTGCTCTATGGCAGGCACTACCCGGCCGCTCGTTCTTTTCCCAGGCCGCCACGATTGCGGGAGGACCCCAGCCATGGCGGCCGATCACCCTCGTCCCGGGCGCTACGCTGAATGCCATCGGGGCACTTCTCATCCCGCTCACGACATTGATCCTGATGCTTCAATTGAGCGACAACGAGCACCGGCGCACCCCAGACGCTCTGTTGTTCGTCATCACGATCTCAATGCTCGTGGGCTTGGCGCAATTCTCGGGCGTCAATATCGGGACGCCGTTCGGTGACAACGGTCCGGTCGAGGTCAGCGGATTTTTTAACAATCGCAATCACTTCGCTCTTTTGCTCGCTATCGGATGCATCATTGCGCCCGCTTGGGCCTTTTCGGGCAAGCGGCAACAAAAATGGCGCGTGCCTGTAGCGCTGGGACTGACGGTACTTTTTGCCCTTTGCATTTTGGCCAGCGGATCCCGCGCCGGCTTGATCGTGGGCCTGTTGGGGCTGGGACTCGGCACGATCATTTCATGGCGCGGCATCGGAAACGCGGTCGCTCGCTATCCGCGATGGGTAGCCCCGGCGGCCATCGGCTTGATTGGCGCAGCGATTGTCGCGGTAGCTGTTCTGAGTTTTGCTGCCAACCGGGCCGTCTCGATCAATCGCGTTCTGACCATCGACGCCGCTCAGGACATGCGCGGCCAAGCACTCCCGACCGTAATGACGCTGTTCGAAACCTATTTTCCAGCCGGGAGCGGCTATGGAAGTTTCGATCCCGTTTTCCGGATCCATGAACCGTTTGCCCTGCTCTCCCCGGTCTATTTCAACCATGCCCACAATGACCTGCTGGAAGTCGTGCTTGATGGTGGTGTAGTTGGATTGCTGATTCTTGCCGGCGCCCTCATCTGGTGGGGTATCGCGTCGGTGCGGTCCTGGCGGGCACGGCCCATCATGCGAAACCCTCTGCCAAAAGTCGGGTCGGCGGCGATTTTGCTAACCGGTTTGGCAAGCGCGGTCGACTATCCTGCGCGGACGCCCTTGATAATGGCGGTTCTGACCGTCACTGCCGTATGGCTGGCGAGAAAAGACTTTGCTTCCGGCCCGGCTTTACCGCAGTCCGGTCGCCACCTATAGGGACGGCATCTCCCCACCCGTCGCCGGAAAACTTCGTTTATGCGTAATGTTGCTTTATTGATCTTGCTGGCATGCTTCACGGCCGGGTGCGGCGGTCGTATGCCGCTTGAAAGCAGCGCACGGCTAAAAGTGGTGAACGATACTTCCGCGCTGCCGGCACCGGATCGCAATGATTTGACGGCTGCGGACCGGCCTTCGCTTATCGGTCCGCTCGACACAATTCTTGTCGATGTCTTCAATGTTCCCGACCTGAGCCGGGAAATTCAAGTTGACGCCAGCGGCCGAATCTCGATGCCGCTCGCCGGCACGATCGATGCCCGGGGCAAGACCTCGGAAGAACTTGCACGGGCGATCGAGGCCACGCTGCGCGCGCGTTATGTCCGCAATCCGGAAGTAACCGTGAACATCAAGAGTTCGGTCAGTCAGGTTGTGACGATTGATGGCCAGGTGGTCGAGCCGGGGCTGTATCCGGTCACGAACCAGATGACCCTGATGCGCGCTATCGCTTCAGCTAAGGGTCTGTCGGAATTCGCCCGCCAGGATGATGTCGTGATCTTGCGGACCGTTGGAACGCAGAAAATGGCCGGACTTTACAACGTCGCGGCAATACGCCGGGGCGCCTATGACGATCCGCCCGTCTATGCGAATGACGTAATAGTTGTCGGCGATTCGCCACAGCGGCGCCTCTTCAAGGACTTCGTTTCGCTGTCAGCGCTGCTTGCAGCTCCGCTTATCGCGATCATACAAAGGTAGATCGGCCGTTATCATGAATTTCGTTGCATCGGACATGCGTAGCGGGTCACCTGTCAATCAGATGGTTATAGATCAATCGCCAGCGGAAACGGCCGAGGAGCATAGGCTCTCGGTCATTCAGCAGTACCTGCGCATCGCGCTGCGTTGGCGTTATGTGATCTTTGGTACAACCATTGCCTGTGTCATGATCGGCCTCATCGCGACCTTGCTGATGACGCCGAAATACACGGCCGTCGTCAGCGTCGAGATCTCGCGCGATTCCAGCAAGGTTACGGACTTCCAGGGGGTGGAACGCGAAACGAGCGTTGCCGATCAGGAATTCTACCAGACGCAATACGGTCTGCTTCGCTCAAGGATCCTGTCGGAGCGCGTTGCAACGCAACTGCGCGTGGTCGATGATCCCAAGTTCTTTGAAATGTTCGGAAAGTCGGATAGCCGCGCGGCATTCCAGCTCGTTGGCAACCGTTATGGCGCCGCTGGCCGCGATGTGCGGCAACGGGTTGCCGGCGAAATCTTGCTCGACCATCTCGATGTCTCGCCAACGCGACTTTCACGCCTCGTCGCCGTTGGCTTTACCAGTCCGGATCCGTCTTTTTCCGCCAAGGTCGCCAACGCCTGGGCCGTCAATTTCATTCAGACCAACCTCGAGCGGAAGGTTCAAGCCACAGCATATGGCCGCGACCTGCTTCAGCAGCAACTTGGGCAATTGAAAGAACGTCTCGATACGTCGCAACGCCAGCTGGTGGCCTATGCATCGGCGCAGCGCATCATCAACTTGCCCGCGCAGTCGACAGGCGATGGCAAAACAACATCGGAACGTCCCATCGTCGCCGACGACCTCGCCGAGTTGAATCGTGCGCTTTCTCAGGCGATTGCCGACAGGATTCAGGCGGAAGCACGCTATCAGCAAGCCGGCCGTTCCGGCGCGTCGGCGGAAGCTTTGCGCAATCAGGCAATTAACAATCTGCGTCAGAAACGAGCCGAACTGGCCGCCGATTATCAGCGGCTGATGACGCAATTCGAACCGGGATATCCGGCCGCAAAAGCCCTGCAATCACAGATCGATCAGCTGGATCGTTCAATTGCCCGCGAGGAAGGCCGTGTCTCCGGTTCGTTGCTCGCCGAATATCGCGAAGCACAGGGGCGTGAACAGGCTCTTCAGGGCAAAGTCGATCAACTCAAGGGCAGTTATCTCGATCTTCGTCGACGTAGTATTCAGTACAACATCTATCAGCAGGAAGTTGATACAAATCGCGCTCTTTATGATGGGCTGCTCCAGCGCTTCAAGGAAATCGGCGTCGCGGGCGGCGTCGGTGTCAACAACATATCGGTTGTTGATCCCGCCGACGTTCCGCAGAAGCCGTCGAGTCCGCGCATGTTCCTCAATCTCGCCATTGCGCTGCTTGTCGGCCTTGGGCTGGGCGCGGCTATCGCACTTGCGCTCGAGCAGATGGACGAGGCGATTTCCGACCCGACCGAATTGCAACGCCGTCTCGGCTTGCCGCTTCTTGGTTCGGTGCCGAAGGTGGCCGACGGCGGAACGCCGAAGGAGGCCTTGCTCGACCGCAAGTCCGAGCTGGTCGACGCCTATATCGCGATTCAGACCAACCTGGCGTTCACGACCGAACATGGCGTTCCGCGAACGTTCGCAGTCACATCGACCCGGCCAGGCGAGGGCAAGTCAACGACCGCGCTTGCTCTTGCGACGACGCTCACCCGAGCAAAACGCAAGGTTATCCTCGTCGATGGCGACATGCGTTCACCCTCGGTCCATCATCTCGGCGGCGTCGATCACGACCACGGCTTGAGCAACTTCCTGTCGGGTGAGGAGAACATCGCTGCGCTCACCTTCCCGATGAGCGACCTGGGTTTCACGGCCATGTCGGCGGGCCCGATCCCGCCGAACGCGGCGGAACTGCTGACGGGTACGCGCCTCGCATTGCTGATCGAGCGGTTGCTCGAGACCTATGACCATGTCGTGATCGACTCCCCGCCGGTCATGGGTCTTGCCGACGCTCCGCTGATCGCAGGCCGAGTCGAAGGCGTGATCTATGCCGTCGAATCGCACGGCATCCGGTCGAGCCTGGTAAAGACTGCGATTGCCCGCCTAGCATCTGCAAATGCACGTATTTTCGGTGGCGTGCTAACCAAGTTCGAGGCGCGGAAGGCGCATTACGGATATGGCTATGAATATGGCTATAACTATGGCCGCGCCGACGAAACGCTCACGCAGCGATAGGTCCGCAAAGCGAACGGCGACGAGGATGCCGAAGCGCTGGATCGTCCGGGCCCCGACTGCTGCCGCAATCGGGATTTTGGGCGCGTTTTCGGTAACCCATTCGATGGCCTTCCTGATGAGGTCGTCGAATGCGGCAGCCGCGCATCAACTGGCACCTTACGACGGGCGCATCACGGCGCTTGCTGCCGCGTTCCGCGCCGATCCCGAGGCAACGTCACGCGACCGGTCCGAGGCAGACGTGTTGGCTCGCTTGGCCCTTCAGCAAGACCCGACAACCATAGTCGCCGCATCCACGCTGGGCTTGAATGCGCAGATCAAGGGTCAGGACAAGATCGCCCGCCAGGCATTCGGATATGCCGAAGCGTTGTCCCGGCGCGATATCCAGACGCAGCTGTGGGCAATCGAGGACGCGGTGCAACGCAACGATGTTGCCGGAGCATTGAAGCATTATGACACGGCCCTTCGCGTTACGCCCAGTCTGGCGGAAATGCTGTTTCCTGTCCTGGCCTCGGCAAGCAACGATCCGGAAATCCGGGTACCACTGATCAAAACGTTGCTGGCGAAGCCCGCCTGGAGCGAAGCGTTCATCGTCCACGTCGCGGCGGCCAAAGGTGTCGATCCCCGGTCGATCGCACAAATGCTGATGAGTATCGCACGTGCCGGCGGCAACATACCGGATGCGGCCCAAGCAAATATGGTTGCCAGGCTCACTAGCGCCGGCCTTCCTACCGACGCCTGGAACTATTATGCCAGCATTCGTAGCGGCGTCGATCGCCGTATGTCACGTGATCCCCGTTTCGCGATACAGACGGACAATCCGACGGCGTTCGACTGGACTGTCCTTCAATCAACCGGCGTCAGCAGTTCGCTTCAGCGAACCGGGTCGCAAGGCATTTTCGATTTCGCTGCGCCCGCGATGATCGGCGGGCGGTTGCTCCAGCAGACGCAACTGCTTCCACCCGGGATCTACCGGCTCGTGGGTCATAGCACCGGTATTGACCAGGCCGAAAACTCGCGTCCGTATTGGCTGCTAAGCTGCCAGGAAGGGCGCGAGATCGGCCGTATATCTGTGCCCAGTTCCGATCGGGCGAAAGGACGGTTCGAGGGCATGTTCACTGTGCCACAAGGATGCCCCGTCCAGGTGCTGACACTCGTCGCACAGCCCTCGGAAACCGTTAGGGGTCTTTCTGGGCAATTCGATTATGTGCAACTGACGCCGGTTAACGGCATCGTGGATGCGGGGGCTGCGAAATGATGCGGGCGTTTTCGGCAGGATGGCTCTTGCTACTGGCCATACCCATGGGCGCAACCGCCCAGCAGGCACTTCCTGTGCGCTCAGTTGTCCAGCCGAGCCAGCAAGCCGACGACCCCACTCAGCAAGGACGTGTCGCGGATTCGGCGGTTGGCAAGGTCGGGGAGCGGCAGCGGCAGATTGATAACCCAAACACCCAACCACTGGCACGCATCGACAGCCGGATTCAAAACCGCGTTGCCTCACGGCTGACCACGCGGATCGATCGCTATTCACGGACGATTACCGGCACCACTGCCTTCTCGGAAGCCGCAGAAGATAGCCGACGGCCCAATCGCCGTACCCGGCGATAGGATCCCAATCAGGCAAATAAAAAGGGCGGAGACTTTTCGGTCCCCGCCCTTTTCATAAATCGTCAGCAGCAATTAGCGGCTGGTAGCCGAACCGCCGCTGTCAGCTGCGATCACGATGCCGGCGATCACTGCAGCAGCAGCGAGAACGGCGATGATCACGCCACCGCCGACAGCCTTGTTGCCCTTGGCAGCCGGTGCGCTGGTGCGTGCCGAAGCGACCGAGAGCTTCGAAGCTGCCGGAGCGGCCGAAGCGATGGTCGGAACAGCAACAAGCGACAGAGCCGTCAGAGCCGCGGTCGCGATTTTCGAAACACTCATTGATACACTCCCTTTTGAAATCCCGAATCTCAAGGTGGCGTTTGCCACTGTATTGCAGCGCACACAACCCAAAAAATGCTCCACTCGGTACCAGCGTTCCTCGTTTGGCCGCCGATTTTAGCCCTTTCGTCGATACATGTTAACTATTTGTTACGCATGAGCGTTGTGCACTGCTTGACCGTTACGATTGTGTCATCATGGCCTTCCGCGCTAGCTTCGGGAAATGCAGTCTTCCGTTCGTCTGGTAACCGATACCCGAGAGTCCGATAACAGCGGCCTTCCTGGCTGGACTTATTTCGACGACACCTATTTCCGGCACGAGGTGGACGCACTCATCCGTCCGGCATGGCAGATTGTCTGTCATGTCTCAGATCTTGAGCGTGCGGGCGCTTATCGGACCATGCGGTTGCTGGGCGAGAATGTGATCGTCATACGCGGGCAAGACGACCGGATCCGTGCCTTCGCCAATGTCTGCCGGCACCGCGGCATGCGCCTGCTCGACGGAGACAAGGGGTGTGTGCAGCGGCTGGTGTGCCCGTATCACGCATGGACATACGCGCTGGATGGGCAGTTGATCGGCGTTCCGATGAAAGGCGACTATCCTTCGCTGGACATGGGTGCGAATGCGCTGGCCGAGGTAGACCTCGAGATCTGGCAAGGCTTTGTCTTCATCCGTCTGGCAGACAACGGCGGCCCTTCGGTTGCGGAGATGATGGCGCCCGCCGACGCAGAAATCGCGCCTTATCGCTTTGCCGACATGCGCCCGATCGGCACGCCGTGGGCGCGCGAGCGACAGGTCAACTGGAAGAACGTCGGCGACAATTATTCCGACAATCTGCACATTCCCGTCGCGCACGATGGCCTGACGCGAATGTTCGGCAAAAGCTACCGTATCGAGGCGCACGGCTGGTGCGACCGGATGTCGGGCGAACTGGCCGACACGCCATCGAATAATTTCTGGGAGCGGTTTTATCAGGCCCACCTGCCCCATGTCCCCCATCTGACGGACAATGCGCAGCGGCGATGGCTCTACTGGAAGCTCTGGCCGAACATGGCGTTCGACATCTACGCCGACCAGATCGACTTCATGCACTGGGTGCCGACCGGCCCCACGACCACCGAGTTGCGGGTCATGGCATATGCCCTGCCCGATGATCGCCGCGAGATGAAGCTCGCGCGCTACGCCAATGAACGCATCAACCGCGTGGTCAATCGCGAGGACACCTGGCTGATCGAGCGGGTCCAGGCGGGCATGCAGTCGCGCTTTTTCTCCGCAGGACCGCTTGCCGCGAGCGAAGTCTGCCTGCGCAGTTTCAACGCGCGGATCCGCGATCTCATTCCCGAAACGCGCCTGCCGCATCCACCCGAAAGCTATGCATGACCAAAAGATATGATGCCGTCATCGTCGGCGGCGGGCACAACGGGCTCGTCTGTGCTTTCTACCTCGCGCGTGCCGGGCTGAAGGTCCGCGTTCTCGAACGCCGCGACGTCATCGGCGGGGCGGCCGTGACGGAAGAATTCCATCCGGGTTTCCGCAATTCGACCGCGAGCTACACCGTCAGCCTGCTGCGCCCCAAGGTCATCAATGACATGCGCCTGCACGAGCGCGGCTGGCGGATCATCGAGCGGACGATCAGCAACTTTTTCCCGCACGACGACGGCTATCTGAAGCTCGGCGGCGGAACGGCGCGGACGCAAGCGGAATTCGCACGGTTCAGTGCCAGGGATGCCGAGACCTTCCCCAAGTACGAGGAAGCGTTGGAACGGGTCGCGGAGGTGCTACGCGACATGGCGCTCAAGACGCCGCCGAACGCCGGTGGCGGCCTCCGCGCCCTGATCGCGGCGGCGGCACAGGGTAAACGCCTCGTCGGCATGGATATCGAGGCGCAGCGCAATGTCATGGACCTGTTCGTCAAATCGGCACGCAGCTTCCTCGATAGCTGGTACGAGAACGAATATATCAAGGCCGCATTCGGTTTCGACGCGGTGGTCGGCAATTACGCCAGCCCCGATACGCCCGGCAGCGCCTATGTCCTGCTTCATCACGTGTTCGGCGAGATCAACGGCAAGAAAGGCATGTGGGGCCACAGCGTCGGCGGCATGGGCGCGATCACGCGCTACATGGCGGAGGCTTGCGTCGAGGCGGGTGTCGAGATCAGCCTGGAAACACCGGTCGCCAGGGTGCTTGTCGATGGCAACCGCGTCACCGGCGTCAAACTCGAAAGCGGTGAGGAGATCGCCGCACCGGTCGTCTCGGCCAACGTCGGCCCCGCCCTGCTTTATCGCCAGTTGGTCGACCGTGCCGACATGACGCCCGAATTCGCGCGCCGGATGGACAATTACAAGGCGGGGTCCGGCACGTTCCGCATGAACGTTGCGCTGAGCGAATTACCCGATTTCGCGGTGTTGCCGGGCAAGACGGTTGCCGAACATCACACCTGCGGCATCATCATCTCGCCGACGCTCGATTACATGGACAAGGCCTTTACCGATGCGAAGGCATTCGGCTGGTCGAAAGAGCCGATTGTCGAGATGAAAATCCCGACCTCGATCGACGACAGCCTTGCGCCGCCGGGCCAGCATATCGCCAGCCTGTTCTGCCAGCAATTCGCGCCCGTGCTTCCGGATGGCCGGTCGTGGGACGATGAACGCGAGGCGGCGGCCGACCTGATCGTCGATACGGTCACCAAGCACGCGCCGAACTTCAAATCATCCATCATTGCGCGGCAAATCCATTCGCCGCTCGATCTCGAACGCAAGTTCGGCCTGATCGGCGGCGATATCATGCACGGCCATATGTCGCTCGACCAGCTCTGGTCGGCCCGGCCGGTGCTGGGCCACGGCGACTACCGCTCGCCGATCAAAGGACTGTATATGTGCGGGGCGGGCACGCATCCCGGCGGCGGCGTAACGGGTGCGCCGGGGCACAATGCGGCGCATGAAATCCTGAAGGACCGGAGCCTGTTAGGCAGGCTGTTCAGTTAGCTTCGGCCGCAACCAGTAGAGGGGAATGGCAGTCAGCATCAGCACGATACTGAGGCCCAGCGCCTCCATGCCCGAGCCCCACAGGACCCATGCGGAGAACAACAGCCCGATGACCGCCGCCGGCCGGACGACGCCCAGCACCAACGCTGCCACACAGGCGCCCAGATAAAGCCAGACCGTCGCAGCCGTCGTCAGCTGTAGCATGAAGGTCAGCACACCCGTCAGCCCGGGGATCGCCCCTGACAGGACAAGGAAACTTGCGAAGGCGCTGGAGATGAGGATCGCCGCGGTCGGAACATCGCGGTCGCTGGTTTTTGCGAGAAACGCGGGCATCAGGCCGCTACGCGCCATGCCGAGCGGCAATTCGCCCTGCAGCAGTACCCAGCCGTTGAGACAGCCGATCGCTGCGATGGAGGCGAATGCCGCGACGGAAAGCCCGGCAAACCGGCCCCAGAAGCTTTCCACGAAATAGGCGATGGGCGCATCCGAATGGGCGACAGTGGATTCGGGAAGCGCGAAGACCACGCCGTTGGAAATGATCAGGTACAATAAACCGGTCAGAGCCGTGCCATAAAGCGTTGCTCGCAGGACGTTACGGGCGGGATCGCGGACGCGTTCAGCGGCAAGGCAGGCGCATTCGAACCCGACGAGCGGGAAGAACGCAAGGGTCAGGGCGGTGGTGAGATCGGCCGCGACGAAACCCTTGTGTCCGCCCGCCGTGAAACGGGTCGGCTCCATGGCCGCCAGCCCGGCGAGGATGATCACGACCGCCACCAGTGGCAACAGTTTCAGGGCGGTGGTCAGCACCTGGAACCGGCCCGCCCCTTTCGCGCCGCCGAGATTCAACGCCGTCAGCGCCCAGATCAGTGTCGTCGCACCCAGCGCCGTCGCAAGCGGTGTGGCGGTCAGTGCCGGGACAAACGACGCAGCATAACGAATAGCGGTCAGCGCGATGATCGCGTTCGCCGAACAGATGCCCACCCAATAGCTCCATCCGACGAGCAGCCCCGGCATCGGGCCGAGCGCATCGCCGACGATGGCGACGGCACCCGTCGCCTGCGGCTTGGCGGCCGCAAGTTTCGAAAGCACATATGCGAGCAGCAATGCACCGGGGATCGCCACACACCACGCGAACAGACCGGTCCAGCCATAAGGCGCGAGTTGGGCGGGCATTACGAAAATGCCCGAGCCGATCATCCCGCCGACGACGAGTGCCGCCGCCGTCCAGACCCCGAAGGGACGAGCGGGAGAAGGTTCGCTCCCGCTCATACCGTCAGAACTTCGCGCCCAGCCGCAACCCGATCGTCCGCGGTGTTATCAGGTTCGAATAGGTCCGTTGGTAACAGACGCTGCATCGCACGCTGCGCGACAATTGCCCGCGCTCGTCGGTCACGTTCTCGACATAGATTTCGGTACTGATCGAACCGATCATTGCGCCCGCGCTCAGATTACCCGTCGTGAAGGCTGGCAACGGCCCCAGCGCCACGGCCTGTGCCACGCGGAGGTCGGTCGAAGCCGAGCTCTGGTGACTGATCAACCCCTGTATGAACGGCTGGATGCTGCCCATGTCCCAACTATACCGCGCGTTCGCGCTCGCCTTGAACTGCGGCGTGATCGGCAACCGCGTGCCGATCGGCGACGTGGTGTTGGCGGGGCCACCGCAGTCCGGCAGCGGGCTGGCGGCCTTGCAGAGACCCGTGATCGTCTTCGCATCAGTATAGGCACCGCTCGCAGTGATGCTCAGCCCTGAAACCGGACTGACCGTCACATCCGCCTCGACCCCGCGCACACGTGCGTTCGGGCCGTTCTGAATCTGGGTCAGGCTGTTGAGGCCCAGGAAGGAGAACTGGAACCCTTCCCATTCCTGCTGGTAGACGGCGCCGTTGAAACGCAGCTTGCCGCCCATGAACGTCGTCTTCCACCCGAACTCGTAGTTGGTCAGGAAGTCGGCGCCATAGGGAGGGAGCCCCGGCCGGCGATTGATACCGCCCGGACGGAAACCGCGCGACCAGGTTCCATAGAACAACAGGTCGGGTGTCGGTTTCCAGGTCAGGTTGAGCTTGTGCGTGAAGCCCTGCCCCGTGGCGCTTGCGGGAAGGATGGTTGAGGTCTTGACCCCGTTTGAATCGAGCACCTGCGTCCCGATGTTGGTGCATGGTCCGCCCGCCACCGTCGGCGCGACGAGCGCACCGCCCGCCGTGGTGAAACAGCGTCCTACGCCCGGCCCCCCGACAGCGCTCGGCAAGCCGAAGCCGTTGAACCCTTCCAGCGTGTTGTCATAGATATAGGCGCGACCACCGGCAGTGATCGTCAGGTTGTCGAGGATGTCGAAGCTTGCTTCACCGAACGCCGCATAGTCGCGGTCGACGCGGTCCTGCAGCGTCAGCCACAGGGTACCGGGGTAACCATTGACCGACCGGTTGGTCGCAAGGCCGGGAACCTGGTAATCCTGCTTGATCAAGTGCGTCTGGCGCTGGACGAACACACCCCCGACGACGCGGAAACGGTCTTCCTGGGGCGATGCGACACGCAGTTCCTGGCTGATCTTGGTGAAGTGGTCGTCGCCGACAATGATCTGCCGTGGATCGATCGTCTGCCCGGCGTTGTTCACGAAGCTGAAATAGCCCGCGTTGCCGCCCGACGAGGCGTACATCGAGTCATAGGCTTCGGCGTAATCGGTGTAATCGCTGACCGCGTGGGTCTTGCGGTCGAGATAGGCGCCCGCATAGGTCAGGTCCCAATTGCCGATCTTGCCCTGGATCGTGAGCGCGGCCTGGATGAAGCGGTCGGTGCTGCTTTCGGGGAAGAACGTCTGGACCTGGAGGTCACCCAGGCCGTTCTGGACACTGAAGCGCCCCTTGGTCCGGGTTTCCTGCCCCATGACGGTCGCTGTCGCAGTCCAGTTTTCATCGAGGTCGAGCTTAAGCGCGGCACGTCCGCCCGCGATGTCGGTGGTGTTGATGTCCTTGCCGACCTGCGACGCGTTGTTGACCGTGCCCGTATAACCCGGCGCCAGCACCGTTCCCGGCGGGATGATGAATGACCGCGACGCGGCGATGTTGTCGATATAGCCCGCATCACGCTGGTACCATCCGACGATGCGAACGGCCGCATTGGTGCCGAGGGGCAGGTTGACCATCCCCTCCAACTTGCCGCCGACGCCGCCCTTGTTGACCGTGTTGATCTCACCATCCACGCGACCTTCGAAGCCGGCGGTAGAGGGCTTGTTCGTGATGATGCGGATCGTGCCCGCTTCCGACGACGCGCCATAGAGCGTGCCCTGCGGACCGCTCAGGCTCTCGATGCGGGCGATGTCGTAGATATGAACGTCGAGCGCGCCGTCGATCGTCGTGACGGGCTGTTCGTCGAGGTAGATACCGACAGCCGGAAGCGAGCCGGAGTGGTTTCCGTCGCCGCCGCTCGCGATGCCGCGCATATAAACCTGGGTCGCGCCGGGCGTTCCCGACTGGAATGACACGCTGGGAAGCAGCGCCGCATAGTCGTTGAAGCTCGCAACGTTGAGCTGGTCGAGCTTCTTGGTCCCGATCGCCTGGATGCTGATCGGCACGTTCTGCAGGCTTTCCTCGCGCTTCTGCGCGGTGACGATGATCTCGTCGCCCGTGTCTGTGGATGCCGGAGTCTGTGCGATCGCAGGAGCACCGGCCAATACCGTGGTCGCCAGCAGGATCGAGGAGAAGGTACGGCGCGCAGTCATGAAAGACCCCCTTTTTCGATTATGGGGCACAGCGTCTAACGCGAACGAAACGACGTCAACGGCAATGTAACGGGAACGTCATGTTGCGGCGCAACAGTGGCAGTTATGTCACTATCGCTGTGACGACGGTGCATCCGGATAGGCGGTCAACACATCGCCGAGCGCCGCCTTGAGCGGGTCGAGCCAGGGTTCGAAGCCCTGCCACCCTTCCGTCCCCTCACGAAAGATCGGACGGCGAACCTGTTCCGACGACGCTGTGCGCACGGCGCGTTCGGTTTCGTGGAAGCGCAGGCATGCCTCCTCGAACGACACATTGCAGGCCTGCAGCAGCGCGCGGACCTCCGCTTCGGTCGTATCGACCATGCGCTCGTAGATGACACGGTGCACGCGGCCCGGCAGCGTCCGGTCGATATGATCCATCAGCTGGACGTAGTCGGCGTAATAGCGGCCGATGTCGTCGAGCGCGTAACTGAACCCCTGCCCGTGCGCATAATGCTGCTTGAAGTTCGAAAAGCAGCAGCCGAGCGGATGCCGCCGCGCGTCGACGATGATCGCGTTCGGCAGGATCAGGTGGATGAACGGCACATGGGCCCAATTGTTAGGCAGCTTGTCGATGAAGAACGGCTTGTCGGTTTTGCGCTGGATGCGTGTCCGCGCGATATATTCGTCGCCGAGTTCGGACCAGCGTTCGGGCGGCAGTTCGGCCAGCCGCTCGGGATAATTCCCGCCCCAGCGTGCGAGCGCGGGAATGTCGGGCAGTTCGGACGTCCCTTCGATCAAGCTGTGGCTCGACAGGATCTGCTCGACCAACGTTGATCCTGCGCGCGGCATGCCGACGACGAAGATCGGGGCGGATGAGGTGCTGCCAAGTCCAGCCCGTCCGGCAAAAAATTCGGGCGTGAAGAGTGCGATGCTCGCATCGACGAATGCCGTATTCTCGTCCGCAGAATAGTCGATACTCTCGCGACGCAGCGCATTGCCCTTCGCATAATGGATGAAAGCCGTCGCATAGTCCTTCGTATCTTCGGATGCCTTGCCGAGTGCGAAGTCGAGGTGGAACCGGTCTTCATCCGAAATATCGTTGCGGGCGAGCGCACTTTGCATCGCAGCCACGTCATCCGCGGTGAATCGCACGGTCTTGAGATTGGCGAGGCTCCACCAGACTTCGCCCAGCGCGGGAGACAGGTCGAGTGCGCGGCGATAGGCAGCGACGCCTTCGTCCTGCCGCCCGACAGTCTTCAGCATATGGCCGAGGCTCATCCAGACCTTGGGCTGGCCGGGCGCATGTTCGAGCACTTCGCGGTAGAGGTCGATCGCTTCGTCGAATCCGCCGATCTTGCCGAGGGCCGCCGCCTTGAGGTTGGAATGGCCGACGTTTTCCGGATCATCGACCATCACCCGGTCGAGTTCCTCTATCGCCTCGACGGGGCGATTCTGGCGATAGAGTACCGTCGCCAGATTGGCGCGCGCGGCACCGAAAGCCGGGGCGAGTTCCAGCGCGCGCCTGAGCAGGTTTTCGGCATCGCGATACCGCCCGATCCGCCCCGCAAGCTCGGCCATCATGCGGATGGCGTAAACGTCGAACGGATCGTCCTTCAAATGCGCCCGCAGTAGCGGTTCCGCGTCCGACAGGCGATTGTCGTAGAGCGCGAGCGCGGCGTTCATCAGCCGGGGGTCGCGAAATGCGGGGGATGCGTCTAGCGTCACGCCCGCTGCATAGAGGGGCGTGACGCGACGTTCAAACGGCTATGGGAATTGGGCGCCGCCCGGGGGAATATGCACAACCCTCCCCCCGGGCGACATAAACTCAGCGGGGCTTCGACGCTGCGAACGAGGCGTTGGCATTACCGCGCGCCTCGACCGAACCGTTGCTGCGGCTGGCGGATGCGTCTGCCGAAGCGTTGGCGTGACGCTGGCTGGAGGGCGCAGCGCTATCCGACGAGGTGTCGGCGCTGCCCGTTGCCGCCTGGCTGCTGCGATTGGCCGATGCCTGGCCGCTCGAAGCGGCGCTGCCGGTCAGCGACCGCGTGCCGTTGGCGAGCATGCCGCTGCCCGATGTCGAACCTGCGCCGGTCAGCGCGCCGGTGCTGCGGCTCAGCATGCCGCTACCCGCGGTATTGCCGTTCGCGGTGCTCGACTTGTCGCCACGCGCCAGTGTTCCGCTGCCCGCCGCATTGCCGGCCGAGGTCAGCGACTGCGCGCCGCGGCTAACGACACTGTCGCCCGAGGCATTGCCGCCCGCCGCGATGGCACGATCGGCGCTGCCCAGCGCACCGTTGCCTGCCGCGGAACCCGTCGCCGAAACGGCGCCATTGGTCGCCGACAGCGCGCCATTGGCCATGCCGGTCGCGTTCGCCCCGGCATCCTGGGCCTTGGCGCGAAGCTTTTCTGCGCGGCGTTCCGCACGCGCCGCGGCACGTTCGGCCACGCGGGTTGCCTGCTGCGCACGTTCGGCCGCGGTCATGGCCGTGCCGGTCGCATCGAGCGTACCGCCAACCATACCGCCGGCCGTGCCGGTGACACCGCCGAGACCACCGCCGAGCGAACCACCCAGGCCGCCACCAAGACCGCCACCGACGCCGCCCAGCAACTGGGCCGAAGCAGGGGTCGTAGCGACGAATGCGAGTGCTGCTGCACCGATCAGAAACTTGGTCATCATCGTTCTCCTTTGAACCTGTTCACAGGAGGAGAACGGACCCCGGATCGGGTTTAATCCCGGCCCAGTAGAAAATTTATTTCGCGGGCGTCCTACAGGGCGCGCAGACAAGGCCGCGGCCGTAGCGGCTGCCGAGGCGTTCGGCGCCCGCATCGACGGCAGCGAGTACTCCCGCACGTCGGTTATTGTCGGGCGCCGTATAAGCACGCGCGATCGTCCCGGCGACCAGCGGCGCTGCAAACGACGTCCCGCGTACCGATGCCATGCCACCGCCCATATCGGCGGCAAGCATGTCGGCGCCGGGTGCGGCATAATCGAGATGCGTCGCGCGTCCCGCTTCGATCAGTACCCGCTTGCGCGCATCGGTGGCGGTGACGGCGATGACACCGGGATAGGATGCCGGATAGCTGGGCGGTGACGCCGCGCCATCGTTGCCCACCGCCGCGACGATGATGATTCCCCGCGCCTGCGCCGCCGCAACAACACGTCCGAGCAGCGGATTTGGCGGGCCGACCAGGCTGATGTTGACGACCGGCACACGTTGCTCCGCCATCCAGCCCAGCGCCTGAACGATCGCGGTCGCGTTCCCGCCCGCCGGATCGCTGCCATAAACGTCGGCTGCATAAAGCCGCGCGCCGGGTGCTGCACCGCGGATGCGCCCCGACCCTGCGATGAGTGAGGCAACGGCAGTGCCGTGGATGCTGGCCTTCGGAGCGCCGCTCGCGAAACCGCGCTGCGTCGCGCCCCCTCCAGCGACACCGCCATCGATCAGGCCGATGCGCGGTCCATTGCCGATGGCAGGCGGCGAGGCGGTATCCGCCGCGCCACTCCCCGTATAGATCTGATCCGCCGACACGTCCTTCGCGCCGAGCGACTGCGCCAAACGGATCGCCGCTTTCAACGAAACTCGTGGCGGCGCGGCCAGGCGCACGAAACCGATACCCAGCGCCTCTCCGCGATCGATAACGGTAAAGCCCTTGCCCTCGACCGCTGCCACCACGGCTGCATCCGCATCGGTCAGCACGATCTCGCCAGCCCTTGCGGGAAAGCCCTGCGGATCGAGCACAACTCGCCCTGGATTGGCGCGGACCAGCGCCGTTATTCTCGACAGCCGCGCGTCGGCAAGGTCGCGCATAGTCCGCGTCGCGCCCTGGACCGTATCGTCGAGGACGCCGGTGACGGGACGCAAGACGCCTCCGACCTGCGGTAACACCGGTCCAAGCTGCGCCACCGCCGCACTCGCCAGCGAAGCAGCCGCCCCCGCGATCAGGATGCGTGTGTGTCTCATCGAATAAAATATGCCATCATGCGGATGAAACGGCCACGCTCGTCCGTTTCATCCGTGAACAAGGACGAATTTTCACCGCGTGACACCGTTCGAGACCGAGTTGCTGGCCCTGTTGCCGCGATTGCGCCGCTTCGCGCAATCGCTGTCGCGCAACGCCGCCGATGCCGACGATCTCTGCCAGCGCGCGCTGGAAAAGGCCTTGAATGCCCGCGCTCAATGGGAGCCGGGGACACGGATGGACAGCTGGATGTACCGGATCATGCGCAATTGCTGGATCGACACCGCCCGCGCCCGCACGCGCGCCGGGGAAACGTTCGTCGAGGAAGATGCCGGCCTGTCCATCGCGGGCGACGGCGCGGAAAATGTAGAGGCAGGCGTCGTGCGCACAGAGATCGACCGGGCGATGAACACCCTGCCTGACGAACAGCGCGAAGCCGTGGCGCTCGTGCTTGTCGAGGGCATGGCCTACAAAGACGCTGCCGCGGTGCTCGATATTCCGATGGGAACGCTGACATCGCGCCTGGTGCGCGGGCGGCAGTCGCTGATGACGATGCTGGGAGAAGCGGCATGACCACCCCCTTCACTCCGGACGATGAAATGCTGATGGCCTACGCAGACGGCGAACTCGATCCGCTGAACGCCAAGCGCGTCGAAAAGGCGATCGCGACGGACCCGGCGCTGGCAGAAGTCATCGAGGGCCATCGCGCGCTGCGGAGTACGCTGGGCGGAGCCTTTGCGCCGGTCCTCGACCAACCGGTGCCGGATCACCTCGCAGCGATGCTCCAGTCGAATGTCGTCGCCTTCGTGCCCAAGCCCGCACCCGTCCCGCAACCGCGCCGCTGGCTCAGCGGGTTGGCAGTCGCTGCATCGCTCGTCGCCGGGATCGCGGTCGGGACGCAATGGACGGGCGCGCCTGGACCGGTCGCGGCGGGCAAGGATGGATTGATTGCATCGGGGCCGCTCGCCCATGCGCTGGACACCCAGCTGGCATCGGCCGCTGGTGGCACGAAGATGCTGGCGAGTTTCCGTGACAGCAATGGAGGCTATTGCCGTGTTTTTGCAGATCAATCGTTCGACGGTATCGCCTGCAAGGGAACAAGCGGGTGGCAATTGCGGCAGACGCAGTCGTCGGGCGCCGGCTCGGGCGCGGACTACCGCCAAGCGGGTTCGGGCAATGCCGCGATCATGGCGGCGGCGCAGGATATGATGGAAGGCGCTCCACTGGATGAAGCCGCCGAAAAACAGGCCGTTTCAAAAGGCTGGAAGTAACTCTTTACTGAAATATTGCGCTTCGGCGCAGGCCGGCGCTCTCGCGGCCAAGACTCCGGCTTGCGCCGGAGCACAGTGTTTTCACTCGAACCCGTACGGAACCACAGTCCTGAAATCCGGATCGATCTTCAGTGCACGCCCTGTCGGCGGAAAGGCGCGCTGATCGCAATCGTCGCGGGGGCAGATACGGCACGACACGCCGATTTTGGTCGCCGAATACTGCCCGCTGAGATCCAGCTCGTCGGCATAGACGAAGCTCGCAGCATTGCTGACTTCACACCCCAGCGCCACCGCGTAGCGTCGGCTGCGCTTCAAATAACTGTCGGTCGTCTTCACAATCCCCTTCGCCATCGACACGTACTGTTCGCCGTCGGGCGTTTCGGCGAGCTGGACGAGGATGCGGTCGGGGATCGCCGCCGCTTCGTGCACGATCCACAAGGGGCATGCACCGCCATAGCGCGCGAATTGCAAGCGCGTCGCCGAGTGGCGCTTGGTGATGTTCCCCGCCAGATCGACGCGGCAGAAGAAGAACGGCACCCCCGCCGCTCCTGGCCGCTGGAGCGTCGAGAGCCGGTGGCAGACCTGTTCGAAACTCACGCCGAATTCGTGGCTCAGCGCGTCGACATCGTGGCGCAGGGTCCGCGCGGCTGTACGGAACGCGCCATAGGGCATCAACAGCGCGCCCGCCGCATAGTTCGACAGGCCGACCGATAGCAGCTTGCGCGCCTCAAGCGATTGCAACCCCGCCGCCGCGACCTCCTCATCGATCATCGCCGCCATTTCGAGCCGGACGAGTTGGTGCGCGATCAGGAAAAGCTGGCTTTCAGGGGCGAGCGAGCGGCTGAGTTCGAGCACTCGTGCCTTGGCGTCGAACCGGCGGAGCGGTGATGCCCCCCGTACGCTCGGCAAACGATGCACCGTCACGCCGAACCGGTCGCGAAGCATCGCGGCAAGGCTGGTCGACCAGCTACCCTCGCGGAAACGCAGTTCCGCCGAAAGCGTCTCGGCATGGCGGTCGATGCGATCGGAATAATTGCCCTCGGCGTGAAACCAGTCGCGCACCTCCTCCCAAGGCAGGGTCGAAGACGGCGCGCCCTGCCGGTCGAAAGCATCGTCGAGGCTGCGCAACTGTTCCTGCGAGCGGCGATAGGCGTGGTGCGTCGCGACCAGCCGCCGTGCGAGTTGCGGCTGGCGCAGCAGCGCTTTCTGGATTTCCTCATCGGACACGTCGGGGCCGGGAATGGTCACGTCGCGTACGGCATCGACCGTGTCGATCAGCAGGTTCGCGTCATCGTCCGGGTCGATGTCAGCCCAGTCCGCCGGGAACGCGCGGCTGAATGCGATCAGCACCGCCGCGGTCATGGGCCGGTCGTCGCTTTCGATCTGCGAAAGATAGCTGACCGAGATGCCGACGCGTTCGGCCATCGCCGCCTGACTCAGCTGCAACCGCGTTCGCAGCGCCCTCGCTCTGCTCCCTGCAAACGTACGTCCCGGACTCATTTTGCAAACATAGCATTTGCAATTTCGCAAATCCACATTTGCCTGGATGTCTCGGACGTGGAAGAGCACGATGCAAGGGAGAGCCCATGTCGAACGTGATCGAACAACTCGAAGCCCGCCGTGAGGCGGCCCGTATGGGCGGCGGCCAGAAGCGCATCGACGCGCAGCATGCCAAGGGCCGCCTTACGGCGCGCGAGCGCCTGCGCGTCCTGCTCGACGAGGGATCGTTCGAGGAACTCGACATGTACGTCGAGCATAATTGCACCGACTTTGGCATGGCCGACCAGAAATTCCCCGGCGACGGCGTCGTCACGGGGTCGGGCACGGTCAACGG
>APMI01016232.1_pt1 | contig 22435 bp, 16 predicted proteins | sample 667938 | NCBI WGS metagenome assembly APMI01 (sample SAMN01084076, study PRJNA167559) | wastewater metagenome | biome: Wastewater | place: Denmark: Ejby Moelle, Odense | collected 2011-11-28
ATAATAAATATGCCTTTTGAATATTTTTTTTTCTGTTGCAATTTACTTATCGTATATATTTATATTTTATTTTTATTCAACATAAGCTTTTGGATTTGAATATACAATTTGAAGCCAGCTTAATTCCATAATGTAATATAGTGTGTATATTTACTATTTTGATGGAGTTAAAGAGTATTTGGACCGTTAAGCTGTTGACTGCGTAAAATTGTTCGCACAAATGACTAACTAATCGCTACAACATCTTGACTGAATCCGAAACTTAATGCTTCAAGGCATGCCTTTCCAAATAAAGAAATATGTTGGCCATGAAATGATTTATCATTTTTGTTTTTGTTAATATTGTCTCATATTTTCCTTATCATCTATTCTTTTGGCAGATCAAGCAGTTTCGTATGGTTTATATCAAAATTTACGCTTTTATTTTTTGTGAATTGTCAAAACTGAGCTTGATTCAATTCAATAAAATAAGATTTATATTCAGACTTTTATAAAAAATTTAATAGAATGTCTAAAAATGATATCCTTTTTCGAAATTTGGGACAAGCGTTAATTTTTATGCATCAACACGGTAGAAAATAATGTGAGAATTTCCCTCTTTATTTTCGTTATGAACATTTTATGAATAAAGAAAACAGATCTAAAAATGCGCGAATAGGCCCTAAGCAATGGCCAAAATCTTGATTATCTAATAGTAAACGGGGATATCCTTTGTGGGTAGGGCAACGTGAACTCAATAAAAGGAGAGTCTGGATTTTGGAAATCTTATATCGGTAGCGAGAAGACTCGCTTCAAGTGTGAACTCAAAAACATATGCAATGTGTGTGCAGTGCAGATTAAAGTATAAAGTGTCAGTATGATTGAGTTCACTTGCTACCTCGATCGATAGGAAATAGTCAGTGAGCTCAAGATATTGAATTCTAGATAAAAGCAATCCAAATAGCCGATCTTTTACAAATTTAAGCACAATCTCAGATAAATCGATGAATTGTTTGTAGATCTTCACAGCCTCAACAAAAGACAAGTTGTAATCAACTCCCTTAATTTTTTTGGCAATGTAATTGCCAGCAAAAAGAAGTAGAAATAGAAAATATCAAAAAAGATTGATAATGATATATTTGATGAAAGAGTAAAGTAACAAAGTAGTAAAAAAATTAGAGATCAAAAGACATCGGAGAGTACGAAACGAAAGTTATAAAAAATGTAAGCTGAATAAGATAGGAAATAAGTAGTCGAACAAAGACCCGTAAACAAGTCCCAAATGTAAATGCATGTACCGGGACTATTTGAATAAAATTAGCTCTTGGACGCTGACGAGGTTACAATCGAACCAAACTACCGTGTATATACAGTTCCAGAGAGTCAGTTAGCTGAGTTAGGAAATGTGACCTAAAAATGGCTTGATGCTCAAAGAAACTTTGAAGCCAGCTTTGGAGTTAGGCAAGAGCACAAACTGTCTATTAAACTGAACCAAAAGTGCTTTATGGGACTGAAGTTTTGTCTCGTCAATATCTATGGCTAATAAAAATCAAGGTATGTCAAGATGGTGAAGGAGTTAGGTGGTCTAGTGAGATAAGAAGCTTCTTAAGGATGCATAGTAGCTGCATCTCATCCTAAAGGGAGTAGTATAATAAACTTTGCAAAACTTATGTCGAATACTCACGTAGTCAGGCTAACCTATATTGACTAATGTCACCGAGCCAAAACTAAACTGAAATTCAACAAATATTAATTTCAACCAGAGTAGTTCTTTTGATTTATGAAGAAAATTATTAATATTAATATCAGTAGTAATGATCAGAATAAAAACTCTACGGAACTGTAGGTTTAAAAAATATACTGTTGTTGTCTTTTATTCCATCTTCACTGCTAAGAACTCCTTCCTCAAGTCCAAGCAGTTTTAGCATTCGAGGAGTGGCGTAATATAATGGTGTAACTTTTTTGTTGTTTTTTATGTTCAAATCCGCTCCATAATCAAGCAGCATGAAAATTATCTCTAGGTCACCATTTTGAATTGATTCATGTAGACAAGTACTGCCTTAAAAGTTTTTGGAGTTAGGATTGCCACCACCTTATAGAAATATTTTGGTAAGGGTTGAGTTACAGTTTTTGACTGCCCACCACATGGCACTGGCTCCATCCTTAAAGATAGAATCATTAATTTATTTTGCTGTGACAACAAATCCACTCTTCATTAATTTTTGATGTTCATTGGATTAGACCATTTTGCCGAATTCAGCAAGTCTCCTGCTGCTATTTTTGGACTGCTTGTTCTTTAGTTCAGCCAATGGAAAATTAGTTTGTGAAAATGAAGTGTAATTATTTATTGGCTTTTTGCTCACTCGAACGTAGGGCTTGAGAATATTGAGTGTCCTCATCGATACTCTTTGCAAGCGATCCTTGATAGTTTTAATATTTAATTTAGTCCCTAAAGGATAAATATATTTTAGACTTGCTATCCGATCCTGAAAGTCTTTCTGCATCTACAGTTTGTAGTCTTATAGCTAACTCAGGTATATTTTACGCTGCATCACAGCCTTCCACTTTGCCTGAATTCGGATTATAAGTTTGAGGCAGTTAGTAGAGCTAAGAGATAGTTATTTTTTAGCTAAATTTATGCGAATGAGATCCGGTGCACGATGCTTAGGACCTCCTGATAACTGTTTCCTAAAGCTTCTTTAGCTCTTGCATTTCAATGAGTTTAGGGTATGTAATTTACTCTCAAAAGATTTATCATAGTAGAATCTTTATGTAGGAATATATTTCTTCATCGGCTGCCTCAATGTTCCTATATCTTCTCTTTTTATCACTCTTGATGACGGATATTTATTTTTGGATTTATTTAACTTATTTACGCTGTTAGAACTCAAAAACAATCGATTAAATACGCTCTTCTTTTTGTGTTATTGCAATTTAAGACCGGTTGTTTCTTCATATGTTTACTTCAGATTGTTCATAAAAAGTTTAACCCATCGATACACTTTAGGATTTAGAACCACTTTCATCTTATCGCTATTGCAGATATTTTTAAATATCTATTTGAACTTTAAGAACTATCGTTTCTATGCATAATAATTATTCGTTTAAACTTGTTTCTTGTTCAAAGCATTGAACTAATTTTTACGCTTTTAGGTCAATTATTCGTAATAATGTGCTCGTAAATCTGCCACTTTCTTCATGAACTGTCTATAAGTTTAGATTATTTTCTCAGCGATGTTGAATTATAACTTAGAAATGAGTTATTTTCCAAGCGATTTAATATTTCTGTTTAAGCGATCTTTTTCTGACTTATACATTGTTTAGTTGAGAAAAAGCGAAGTAGAACATAAATATTTTAGCTATTCTGCACTGATCCCATTTTTTTCTCTATTTTCCCATTTCTGAAAGATGTTATCCCTTGCCTTGACTGTCTTGGTGTACTTTTTAACGAATTGAAAGATAATTGGGGTTTCGTACCCATTCTTTCGAAAGTTAAGCCTAAATTACTTCTTTTTATTTTGAAACTATTTTTATTCATCCTTAGTCCATTTTTTTAATGTAAACTCACTATGGTCTCGTATTAGAACATTGGTAAATCCGTTTGCTTAAATTTTTTGCTGGCCCTTCCTTATTGCCTGTGTTGAACTCGTTGTCCTGAACCTGGATTCGTTGCTCAGCGACTTTGCTGTTCTTGCTGTTTTAAATGCATGAGTCCTGGCTGTAGTTATAAGTTAATCTTTAATTTAAGATTTTATATGATGCATTTAAGTGAGACGAGAAAGTTCTTCATCAAATAGTTTCACTTTCTCAAGTAAAATTTATTGAAATATTGAACGCAGACTTGGGAAGTTCGATTTGACTCCCACCCAGTCAAACAAATGATTCTCAGGGTTATTGGTTTAATAAGTGTACTAGATTTTATCCCCATTGTATGGTAGTTATTTTAGTTTACTTTAAATTGCATCCAGGATCTTCGTATTTAGGTAAGTTTGTCGCTGCTAAGATGTTTTGTTGTCAAGATCTCCAGGCTTTATATCAAATAGATTGAGTACAGCATTGACCACATGCGATTTAGTATCAAAATTATAGTTGCCAGTAATAGTTAAAAATACATCAGTGATGTCTTTTTCAATCTTGTCTTATGAAATCTTGCCGTCTTGCTTATAAATTGACGCAATTAGTTCAGCTCGTGACACATTTCTCATCTTCTCATAGTATTTCTCCATCTGGGCGTAAGTTGTCAGGTTTCCAAATTCCATATATCGGTTGCTAGTATTATTATTTTTATTACTTTTGTCGCTGGCTTGATAAAATTTAAGAAAGTAGTGAAGCGTATATATAATGAGACTATTTAGATCATTACATAAGTTTTGCTCAGTCCAAACGCCTCCTTCAGCCGGCTCGACCGCTTTAGCCCACTATCGCCATTTCACATAAATAGAAGCAAAGCAGCTGATTAGCGAACCTAACTAATTACGCGAAACTATGCTGGAGTACATTGAAAAATTTGGCGAAATAAAGATCGATCGATATTGGAAAATGGCACTTACTGATCCCCAATTTGGGTACTACGCCAGCCGAAATGTATTTTCTAAGTAAGGTGATTTTACCACTTCTCCTGAAATATCACCTCTCTTTGGAGAAATGTTTGGAGTATGGATAGCCTACTTTCTCAAAAAAACTGGTATTTTCAATGAAGAAAATCAATCTCTTTCCAAAAAGTTTCGACTTGTTGAGCTGGGAGGAGGCAGAGGATTTTTTATTAGAGACATAATTCGCTCACTCTCTGACTTAAAAATCTAAAATAATTTTGATGTTACGTTTATTTAAGTTAGCGAATACAATCGTAAAGCTCAACAAGACTCAGTCATGGATCAGTTTAAGACTAAAAATCATTTTTTCAAATTCGAGCATGAAACATCAAATCAGAAGTACGAATATTTTACCAGCGAAAACGGTGACAGAAATGTGCGACTTTCATGGATATAGACAATATAGGATCTGTATCAGATGGACACTTAGAAAAGAAAGAAAGGTGAGTAAGTGCCTTTTACCATTTTTGTGATGAATTAGTTTATGGACGCTCTTCCAGTCACAATACTAAACTACACAGACTCAGGGTGGAAATAAAAAGTGCTGAAGAAATCGACTCAGCAAGAGTACAAGCGTCTTTATGTAGATTTGCATTTTAATTGGCAATTTCTGATCAAAAATTGCCTTAGAAAATGACTCCAGTTGCAGAAAACCCAGAGTCAGGTCAACAAATTTAAATGAGTCCCATCGGATTATTGGCTATGGATTTGATGGCTAAGACTATTAAACAAAATGGAGGCGCTATTATCAACGTTGATTACGGCGACTAAGGTGCTTTTAATGATAGTATTCGAGCCATTAAAGACCACAAGTATATTCCAAGCCCATATTTTTGGCAGATTCCAGGCAAGTGCGACTTATCTGCTTATGTCAATTTCAGTGCTTTAGCTCAATTTGCTTAGGTAATTTCGATAGTAGCGTAGAAAACTGAGGGAATTGTCGCCTATGAGGCTATTCCGCAGGGATACTTTCTAGAGGCAATGGGTATTGTAGCTAGGGTTGATTTGCTAAAGAAAAACGCTAATGAAGAAACCCAAAAAAGAATATAATCAGAATACGAAAGACTAGTACTACCTTCAGAAATGGGTGAGATCTATAAAGTGCAAATTATCACAAATAAGTAGTACGGAGAGGTTTACCCTCATGTTACGACAGACGAGTATTCATTTTGATTTAGAATAAGTATGGTTTATTTAACTATATATAATCGAACTTAGTTTTGAAAAAATAATCCGTGTTTTGTAATTCAATAAACTTCATTTTAGTTTTAATGCAAATAGTGATCAAATTGGTAATAAACAAAGGGTTTTCAATTGGTAATTTTTTTGTGGTTTTTCCCAAGAACTAATTTGCGAATTGCAATTGTTTATTCTATTTTAGAATGGGATGCTGTGAGTCCAAGCTTATCGGTTTAGAGAGTTCTTCAAACAAGTATGAATAAGGTCCGATTTGCCTAAACGAAAACTTTGAGCTCAATAAAAAATTGATGATAAGCATCGCTCCAGATGTCAGAGAAAATGCATCTTCTTTACAAACACTTCGTATTAAATTAGATAGCGCTCTAAATTAGTTTGAACAAGACAAAGGTCCCATATTATTGACGTTTTATAAGGATTTTAGGCCAAAGAGCTTAAGGTTAAGTTAGAAAAAAACTGATGAAAAGGCAATATAACGCTCTAAAAATGTAAAAGAGTAGATTTCATCCGTAATAAACTCATAATTCGATACTGAGAGTAATTTGGACAGTCAATCAAGCTCACTTTCTGATTATTTTCAGAACAACACTAAAATACTAAGTAGCGCTTCTTTAAACACAAAACGAGAGCTAGAGAAATAATTATTCTACATCAACAGTAATCAAATTGGTAACACAAAATTGTTAAAGTGGAGTTAAGAAAATAGGCTTTCTTGGGATGTCTCAGAATCCTAAATTCTCCAACTTCTGTAAATAAAAAACAAAAATAAAATCATCAATTCGAACAATTAACATAGTTTTCAATCTTTTTGTTGTGCATTGCTACTGAGCTCGTTCCACAAGACAAGTAGCGGTGTCAATCTCTTAGCCTATAAGTAGCAAAAGCAGGGAATTGGATTTCGAATATTCGCCAATGGAATCAAGCGCATGTTGAACATATCAGTAATTGATAAATGGGAATAACAAGCTTAATAAATTTATCGAAAACTTGACATTTATAGAAGTTGTCCATTGAGTTACTGGACCTATGTACTTACCGGTTGGATTCCCGAGGCTATAAACTTAGCTGATTTTAACAATAATAACTAAATCTTTAAGAGACTTCTTAAAAATTTCAACAATGGTAATTTGTTGATCATATTTTCGACGGCGAATTAAAATTAACTGCTGCTTACTAAGCAAATCGATGCAAAACATGAAAATTTGTTAGTAGTTCACGTAAAAAGGCGAGAACAAATGGTATCTTAACGAACAATCAACTGGTCAGAGGTCGCGTCTAACTACTGTTGTGTCCACGTTAATTGGAATCCTCTTGTTTATAATTTCGCTAAAAAAGTTGAGGCCATAAGTGTGATCAAATCCGTCCCATGTGATAATGAAGTAACTTACCGAACTCACCCAAAAATTGTTTTAAAAGTTCCAGCGTCCAAATCATAACTATAAGTTAGAGTGTTAGTTCAACTGCACCAACAATAGAGACCTTTCGAATGCAATTTTAATCTTTCACTATTCGAAAGTGTAGGAAAATATTTAAACATAGAATAAAGTTTAACAGCCATCCGAAAATGCACATCAACTAATCCGTTCTTTCTTTCTGAGATCTTCATATTTTAGAAATCGGAATAATCAAGCGAGTACATTCTTACTTTATAACTTTAAACAAGCATTCAGAATGATATTCAAATAACTTTTGACTTCTATACATTTGGGCAAATAGACGCCAAGTTCATGGAACAGCCTCATCTTACAAAAAAGGAAATAATTTAATCACCATATTTAGTGAGCAGCACAGGCTTCGGTATGAACTCGCCTCTGTTTGCAAATAACTTGCAGTACTCTCTTAGTGCTGTCAAAGGAACCACTTGTAATGTTAAGGTTCGGGCTCAAACAGCAAAACCTCTTACTTTTGAAATATGTGTACTACCAGACAAATTAAACTCAAAGGATATAACTCTCATTAGACCAAGCGAACTAGTTAAATAAGTCTGCCAATCAGAATAGTATTAAAATTAGGGTTCACTTTAGTTTGTCGCTTAATGCAACAACTATATTATAACAATAGTTGGCTTCACCCCAACGCAAGGACATCTTCAAGTTTAAATATAACACTATACTATAGGAACGTAGGCGCAATTTACTTCAGAGAGGACAAATTTTACACAAATAAGTTTAAATCCACAGTTTTGGAAATAATTTCCCTTCTTCTGGAAATTAACAGATCCAGGTCCTAGAAAAAGAACGAAAAGTAACAGTGAGAATATATTTTACCCAATTCAAACATTTGATAGATTTTTCTAAAATCCAACGATGGACTATCACTTGCCGAAGGGACTCTATCAGTTTTCAGTTGTGTCTAAAACATTCGCTAACTCTTTTACATAGACTGACTTAATTGAAAATGAAGATGAAACTTGCATTGGAATTTTAAGCGGATCACCACCGAGCTTATCACTGGGAATCTTCGAGCTGACTGCAAACAAGGACCAAGCCAAGATTATCCTGGATGACTACGAGTACGTCCCCTATGGGATCGGCTTCTGGACTGCGGCTATTCAACTGGAAGGTCTATATCGATTTGTATTTTCCAAAATCGAGAAAACTCCTGACGAAGGTGTATTTCGCATTCGAAAACTCGATTAAACTTGATATTATTATATGTCTATAGTGTAACACTGGTAGATGTATGCCTTGCTGCCTTGAATAAATTACAAATATGAATATTATTATAAATAGTCAGGTTACAAAGATGTTGTGGTGTATTAATTCTCCCAACACCGATATTGTTGGCTTCTTGAACTTTGCTGAATTATCGAAGTTGTAGTTATGTCTGGTAATGGAGGGTAGGGATTATGATTATCTTACCTTCGTTATGAAAAATGTACTCGTGACACCAGCATTAGGTGGGTTGCCAGCTTAGGCGAACTCTCTCGGTACGGGCTAAATCTATTTTTATTGAACACCATCAGAGGTATTTTCATGCACTCTTGTGCCGGCAATAGAGCGTTCTCGTCTTCAGTGTACTTAAGATCGAAGTTAATAAACTTTGTTTTCTTGACTCCCACACGACATAGCTTGAAGGCGTTCTCAGTATTTAGTACTTCCTTAAGTGGACGCTATGCGCTCTTAATTGACGGCAAGACTGTGATGCTATTTTTATTTTCCTCCCTGTGACGCCGAAGTGATTCTTCCATTATATTTCTAAGAATTAGCCAGAAATAGCATAAAATATTAATTATGATAAAAAGATTTACACTATCTCTTTTGAAACCTAGTCAAGGAATCAGATTTAAATTCTGCGTATTCTAGAAAACACAAAGCCAGCAAATTTGTTTATAGAAAACTGAAAATTTAAGCTAGAGCACTTAAGATAGCGAATAGGCTGGGGAAAAATCAAAATACGAAAGTAGCCTAATTCTTAATTCTAGAAGAAGACAGGACGACTCCAGGATGGATTGCTTATAGAATACTTTTTTGGGCTCATCTGCTTTATTGTCATATAGCACTTATCTAGTTTCGTAGCACAATAAGCCAACTCCTGTTGAGGATTAGAGTGGGGCTATTCCAGGGTTTATCCAAGCGGGCAAGTTCCTCTATTAGGGCTATAGCTAGATTACTGAAGTATGACAAAATTTATATAGCTTATAACAAAACCACCCGCAGACAAGTTACTTCCCGATGTGGTGCACCCAATAGTTCTTCCCAAAACTTTAGTCTTAAACTTATCTGGTACTCTTTTGTAAGCTGATTATGTTTTTGGAAAGGGACTAATCATCAACAAACGACCTGGCCTACATCAGTTTCTCCAGAGGATGAGTCAAATATACGAAGTAGTTATATTTTCGGACGATGACTCCATGCTAATCAATAGTCTGGCCAGCACGATTGATCCTCGGCGAAATATGATTACCAGCTACTTAGGCAAAGAGTGCATGATTTTAACTCATGGTCATTATATCAAGGATTTAAAATACTTAAATCGGGATCTAAACAAAGTGATCGTCATCGATAAAAATAAAAGTACAGTCGAAAGGCAGCAAGAAAACGTGATTACACTCTCTGAATACAAGGGGGATGGAAATGATAGCCAGCTGCTATAACTATCGGCACTCCTCGAAAGTAAGTGAATTTTTTTACTTAGGCTTGGCTAGACCTGAAGTTAGAGATATACGCAAAACGCTTAAAGAAATGGGTTAGAACCCGATTTAAACATATAAATCTTAAATTAAGGAAAAGCAAGTGAGAATAAATAAAAGTAAAAATGGACTTCTTTTTGGGTTGTTTACCCAGCCTAAATAAAAATGATTTTATTTATTTGTTTAATGCATTTATTCATAAAAAATTGGTCGTATTCATTGTTTTATTTATGAAATTCGACTTTTAGTCTTCTAGCTCACTGGAGTGTATCGCAAGGATAGCATCAGCAGCCCATTAAACAACTATTTTAATTCTGGCTTTACTGATTTCATTTTCATCGAGCTACTGGTTGACTTTTTCTTTCATCTCTTTGAGTATTCGAGAACAGATGTCTAATTTATTGGAGCACAAAGACCGAGCACGATGGCATCCAGAAGCTTCTGTAATAGATCGAGAGAAGCAAGATTTTTATTTCGTTTTTTGCTTTTGATTATTATTTTTGTTAAGTGAGAAATAATGTTACTGTCTGTCTATAAATTTTAGCTTTGCTTTCCACTATTTCTTTATTTTTTTCGTCTCTTCCTCAACGACCTTGTTAGTATGTTTGTTAACGAATCTTATGATATGATCCTAGAACCTTTTTCTTTGTTATGTTTTCAATTCAAGCTTTTCTACTAATTTTTTGACATCATCTATAAGCTGGCCACTAACCCAGTTATCAGACTCGGTTGTCGGTCTCCCAACATAATGCTTGTATTATATTTTGGTAGCTAACTTTTTGTACTTGTCGCTTTCTCGAAGCAAAAACTTAATCCTAAGACCATCTTCGACCAGTCTAGCATTCTCAGTTTTTAGTTAATTGATTTCTTCAAGACGTATTTGCAACTATTTTTTCTTTTTATCCTCTAAGACGAGTTCCTGTTTTAGTTTAGCTATTTATGATTTGTAGAAGTTGACATGCCTCGAGAGAAGTTAATTGTCAAGCCTCTGCATCTATATATCCTGCTCGTTCGATTTTATACTGTTATAAAGAACATTAACTTCCGCTTTTTCTTAAACCAAAGTCTGAGATTGAGCTTCTATCACTTTTTTGAGCTATTAAACCTGTTTGTCTTTAAGTTTATTAACTTCTCCTAAGCGTGTAATGCACTACTTGAGATCCAGTATCTCGTCATCCCTGGCTTTCACAATACTGACATAGTGAGCAATTCTCTCTTTCAATGTCAATATATTTGTACGGTCTGTCTTATATCTGTTTGATGCTTGCCTTTCTGCTTTCTATTCTTTCTATTTTATTGCCAAAGATTTCTCAGTTATCACTTCAGATCTATTCAGAGTGAAGGAGTTATTCTGTCCTAAAGGTAGTCTTCTGTTTTTAGAGACAAATGTATGCCGCCACTCTTCAATAGAACTTTCGGAGCTTGATGATTAATATTGGGTATCATGTAATTTTTCTTTGTTTTAAACTATGCTCATCTTAACGATTTTTATAAATATTAACAATAGTAATACTTAAACGAAAATCAAGTATTAATCAAGATCAATAACTATTAAAATTTATATATATTGAATGTGCTACTAATTCTTTAAAATATGAGGTCTTTACAATATTAGTTCTAATAATTTTATTGTTAGAGGAAGGAAATGCGATCCACATACCTGAACAGGCAACGATAACAAAAATTCAATAACTCTTTCAGCATCAATTAAATTTGCATGCCAACCTACAATGCCCTCGAAGATCCGTATTTAGTCGGTTATTTCGATAAGCCTTACATCAAGCGACACCTAAAGTAAATGTCGTCGAAGAGACACAAAAGAAAAAGCGTATCACATAGACCGTTGTATGATGCTTTCAAAATTAGACCATCGACTTCTGTTGGGGTTGGACAGGCGCTAAACATTAATAAGCTCAGACTGCCTAACATTGATAATGGAGAAGCGTACATAAATAACAAAGAAGAGGAGCACCCAAGGACTGCCCCCACAAGCCATCGTAGGCGAGTCATGGCTAAGTCGATGGAGAAGTCAAGATAGAATTCTGGCATTAATAATAAGGATTTTTGATTGTGTGTATTTACTTTCAAAAATCATTAATATAATTGATATCACTTAACTGGACTGAAACTGTTACTGATTTACAATGCAATTTAATTTAATTTACAGGTTTATTGTTTTAAGTATTCGCGGTTATGAACTTGCCTGCATCCAAGTGTTTAAGCTTATTACTGGAGACAGACTGGAAATCAGTCAAGTTAGTCAGTTAACGAGTTTATTTGAATGTTATTTGGTGAGTATAAAAATAATAATTTTAGTCCATGCGAAGGCGATATTTTTCCCCCGAACTGCGTGAGACCCTGGAAGCTCATAAAAATAAGCAACCTAATAAGCTCAGATGGGTGGGCTCGCAGGTGAAGCTCTCTACACCTCTCAGTCTTGAATAATAATAACCGTAGCACTCCATCGGCAGCTACACTTACTCTAACAGCAGAGAAATTGGGTCAGGATATAGCAGTAAGGTTTACAAAGCTCGTAAATTTAATGACGACTCCAATTAGTATGCAGTAAAAGTGATTGATTTGAAAAAGTACAGCAGTTCTAACATGGAAATGCTGAGCAATTAAATTAATATAATGAAATCACTGAATCATCCCAACATACTGAAATGCTATGATGTCTATAAAACCAGTACCCAATGCTTCATTGTTACTGAGCTTTGCAACGGGGGTGACTTACTTGGTCAGCTTACAAAGAAGGGACGGTTCAACCAGAGATAGGCAACTAATATAGTGAAAGACATAATCGAAGGGTATAAATATCTATGTGAAATGGGAATAATACATCGAGACCTAAAGCCTGCTAATATTCTCAAGTCTGATAATAAATGGAAGATTGCAGATTTTGGATTTGCAATCAGGTCCGATTCGGAAATCAGAACTAAATACAATGTAGGAACTCCCTTATATATGCCACCTGAAGCACTCATCGAAAACGTGTATTCAATTAAGAGCGACATTTTTTCCATTGGAGTTATTCTTTATGAGCTGCTCATTGGATGTACTCCATGGGAATCTCGCACTTAGAAAGATTTAGTCAAAAAAATGGCTGCAGTTCCCTTCAGAGTGCCAGAAAAATATGAAATCAGCAGTGCCATTCGAAGGCTACTATAAAATATGTGTGATGTCAGAGCAAAGAAAAGAATGGAAAAGAAATAATTTTTACATCTTAACATCGTAAAAATAAGTGAAATACCTGAAAACCCTGAATAGCCGATACTGAAAAAGTAAAGAAGTTTCGATAACTTACAATAGCGAGTGAATTATAAAAGCATCCAAGCAAACCCTCGTCTATTTAGACTAGTTAGCAGTAAATCAATCAGCGACGCACACGAAGATGCAGAACAACGAAAAATGTAGTCGCATAACAACGAATTGATGATATGCCAGTTGCACTACTGTCGGTTCCTGTACTACCTGCTCAGGAACACGAACTGCTTACTGGTGGAAAGGAGACAAGGACTTAAGTTTGGAATAATTGTGTTCACACACGTGCTCAAACTAGTGCAAGTCATCGCAGACCCCAATAACAATTACCTCAACTTGAAGAATTGGGATCAATTTAAGAGATCTAAGAAATACTTAAATACAAGTCTTACCATTAAATAATACTGCATGAGATATGAGAAAGAATATTTGTCGTACCTTAAGCAGATCGAGTGCGGTATAGTATAGGAAGTATACGATATGTTTCCCGAGCTAAACAAACCCAATCCCTTCACTATTGAGTATTACAGCAAGTTAATCCGCTTCATATTGCCACTAATCCGTTCCTTCAACCACAACTTAGGAGTTAAACTGGTAAAACTGGAGGGAGACGTCGGCAAAGAGTAGGCAGGTAATATCGAGGCCCTGAAATCAGTGGCGCAGTATTATCGATTACTGGAAATGAGCTTAAGCCATTTTGAAGACTACGAGTACTTTGAGATTCACTGCAACATCAAAGTCAATGTGGACTACAAGAAGTCAGGAGCAGTTCTTGAAAACTTCAATGAACTTCGCAAATAACTAAAGAACATTTGATAATTTATCAATGTTACTTACTGCCTTAATAACCTTAATAATATTATGACATTTTTCTTTCTCACTTGGATCCTTATACTCCAAGTGATTTGTCAGGAACAAACCAAGACCGAGCTATAAATTATCGTAACTTAATTTGCAGAACCGATCCAGTAATGGGTCGGTTTCAACAGAAGCGCAGTGGAAGTAGCTAAGTAGTGCAAGATGGATTAACTAGAAGCTGACCTGCTCAACTTCCATCTTGAGCTGGCCGAAACAGGGGAAGATTTTACTCGCCAGCACCTTGATGTCATCAAAAAAGTGTTCAAATAGCAAACTAACATCAAGCATTTCTTCAAATGTGTGACTTAGAAACGTAACACGTAGAATTAATTCTTCAAGGAGCAGAGAAAATTGAAATATTTAGCCCAATTTATTAAAGAATTCCCTATTTACTCCAGCGAAATATTTTACTCTGAGGACAAGCCCATCGATAAAGGTTATCGTCTTGGTCGATTTTTTAGAGCCTTCTTTTAATACTACTATCAGCATGTATTATACCCTGCATAGACGGCTTCAACCAAGTTAATCCGAGCAATGACCCCAAAGACAGATTTGTTTAAGCATGAAGATATCTCTCCATGCCTATCACTGGAGACAAGCGGCAAAATCTCGTAAAATTTATAGAATCTGGGTATTCATAACATCTATATTAATGTACCTGAAGCCTTCAACGCCATAAAATACATGAAGTTAAAGTAGAAGTGCAAGACCGAGAAGTACCTGACCATGATGGCGGAAGTACATAATCGACTGCAGAAAATCGACATGTTTAAAATTATGTACCATGAGTATAACCCCTGGGTAGAAATCGCTGCATAGAAGTACGGCAACAGGCAAATCGAACAAATTGCCAGTATCTTCTGTAGAATATTTCAGAATACTGCCCATTATGAGGAGCTTTCTGCGCTCGAATAACTGTGATTGTACTGTATTTTATTCACTTCAGTAAAAATATTTCTACACAGATATCAGTCTATTAACTTGTGCAAAATCAGAGCTTTTAATGCCGCTTGACTGCTTTTATTGCAAAGTTTTTACAAACTCAACAATGTTTGAAGGACTTTTATTTAGTTCTTCCTAGGTAATATTTTTTAATTCGCTCTTATTTATGTCAGGTGAATTATAAACTCTTGTAGTCTTTTATTGTTGAAAGAATTATTTATGGTCAGATGATCTTACAAAGGCCCTTTTGTCTTATGATCTCTTTACAGTCGTTCTTTAAACTTGTGCGGAACTCTATCTTTTGTGAAAACTAGTAATTTTCTTAAGGAGTTACTCATTTGAATTTCTCATTTGGGCTACTACTTCTGAGAATAGTCGATGTTTGAGCTCAGGAGAAATCAGGCTCATTCTATTGTAATAATTCAGTTATTTTATTAAATAATTAGTTGTAAGATATCAAGCAATAATGTTTAGTAAAATCATTGAAAATTGTTACGATACTCACCGTTGCTGTTCCTCGCCCCTGACATGTTACCCACGCCAAATACTGTGTTCGTTTTTATAACCCTTTGGAATTGTAAACTTGGTTTAACTTCTGAGTTACGGATTGGAACTGCTGCTCCTTGGTTGTAATTGTTGTACAAACACCATTCTCTCGGGACTGCAGGAGATGGTGTCTTTGTTGACTCGATTCTCATCTTCGGCATTGGGCTAATGTTTCGAGATTTGCTTTCTGATGTTGACACTGTCACTTGCTGATGCTGAATTTATTGCTTTCTTTTCTATCCTTTTTTCTGAGAGTCCTTGCTTGTTTTCGAGTTTTTAGAGTTTGATCTTGCTGAATTACTTCTCTCAATCATTTTGTGAAGACTGATCACTCTCTCCACTGGCTTTCGAGCTATTTTCTATTTAAGCTACTGCAAGTAAGGATTTATTTTCTATGCGCTTCGGGCATTAATTAAATTGTGCTATGTTGCGACCCGTTTCTTTTATTGTCCGTTCCATTTCACACTGCCAATAAATTTAGTTGAGGAAGGATGCTTAGGCTCAGTGTTAGTTTCGGTCTTTCCGTATTTTTGATTTTCGGGAAAATAGTACGATTTGAGGGATTGCATGTTGACAGTTTCTGGCTCCTCATCTTCAGATTTGCCGGTGCTCCTTTTACTTTTATTTGAGGATATTTTACTTTTGTGCCTCTTCCCTGAAAACTACAGTGGCTTCTTGTTTTCGAGCTTATGCATTCGCCTGCTGTTAAATTCAAGTTTATCACCCTGGCTGGAACTTCGGCTTGAGCTCATGTTATCTGAGCCTTATAAGGCTAATGTTAAGAATGCATGTACTTTGATCTTGTATTTCAGGCACTTCCCTCTTTAAGTCTTGAGGAGATAAGTAATATATCTTCTGGAATGACGTGAAGTCTTTCCACTTTGTCGGTGCCCTTGAAAAAGCGCAATCATGGATTTGCTTTGAGCAACGAATAGCTTTTGGAAACATATTTATTCTTATTAGTCTAGATTAACTAATAGTTATTGTTGATTTCTTCTTAAGTAAAGGAGAGCCGATTCTTGATGGATTTTATAAGCGTTATTAGGGCTCTTACTTTCGTTCCATTATATCACTTTTCTTCTTAAAGCATCGATTAAATTTAAGACCTGATGATGGTCTATTTCTAGTTTGATCCGGTTCTGTTGATAATCTAGATTCTGGTTTTCGTGACTCTACTTAAGCAACTGTTTTATTTTCTTAAAAATAAGTGGAGCTATTATTCTCATTTAGCTATTTATTTATTGGTAACTCTAGTTATTCACTGTTTTTATTTTTATATTTTTATGAATATAATCTTTTTTCAGACTGTCGCTATATTTTTTAAGTCTATTTAACTATTAAAGCTGATTGGTTTGTCTAATTTTTAGTTGACTTCAAAGTATTTGCAATTAACACGAAAGCTGACCTCAAAACTTTTGTGCCCATAAAGAAAATGGATTGAATAAAGTATTACTTGCAGTCTAGATAGTTTTCATAATTCCTGATAGCTTACATACTTAAACGTAAAATTCGCTTTTAGGAGAGGACTCGAAATATAACGATCGTTAATTTGGCTACATGTTCCAAATTAACATTTTGTCTTACTGGTTTTCTGGGTGCCTTTGGCGGTCTGCTCTTAATCTTAATGAATGCTCTCTCTAAATCTACATGGTGTATTTTTTTAACTAACAATAGCAATACTTTAGTGAACTCTCCAATTTGCTTTGATTTTAATAACTAAAGCTTTTGTACTGGATTTAGATTCTTCATATCGAATTCTTACGCGAATTTAGTTAGTCTGTGATATGACCATTGCAGCTTTGCTCTATTTTTCATTTTGAAGAGCAGGTCAATTTTGTACATGCATTTGTGCAGGTTTAGAGGGTTTTTCTGTTCGTTTCTTCGCTTTCTTTATGCTGTCAACCAAATACGCTAGAACACAAGTGCTTTAAGCATTTTCGTGGCAAATTATGCTATCTTAGCTCCACTTTCCTGCCTGATTTCCTGCATAAACTGTGATCGATTCGCGTTAGACTGAGACAGCTTCGAGTTGTTTAAACTATTATCCTTCATCATACCAAATGTACTGTGAATGTGGTCTATAAAGCTCCAAAGAAGTCAGCAGTAAATCCTGTCATGGTCGTCATTTACTACGATATGTCAAGATGTACGTCTGAGGGAATCATCAGTGACCTTATGCACGATTCTTATAAATTATTGTTTATTATATCGAGCAATAAGAAACAATGCAAAACATAATATAATTCCCAAGACGAGCTTAATCTCTACACATGTATAAGTCACCGAAATCTTTATAGCTTCCCCGATTTCATTCGCGCCCAAAGCAAAATCTCTTATCCACGAAGGGTCGAGATGCGGGAGGCAAAAATACAGGTTCATAAAACAGTGCAAGTGTACAATCTAGCACCGGAAATAAAAAATCAATGAGACTAACTAAACACCAGATGGTAGAGATAGTGAGCAAAATAAAATAAAAGAGATACGCCACGAAAAGCAAATAAAAGATACCCTTATCGGAAAAGAAAATAACGGCCTGCTATGTCGACGGCGATGATCATATCTAAAAATAAAAATTAGGCAATCGAAACGGCAATCATCTATAAGTCAATGGTGAAAATGTAAATGAAGGAAAGAATCATCGTAGACAATTAACAAACACAAATGAGAAAGCATAGAGTGGCGGTAAATTAGGAGAAATAAAATCCAAGAGCATGAAAAATGCTATTAAATATCAAGAACCTCTTATATAAAGAAAAGATAAAGATAAAAATAGATAAAATATTGTAAAAATATAAATGAAGAAGAAAAGCGTAAATTTATAGTTACCTGTTCAAAGACGAAATACAGTAAACTAATAAAAGAAATATAATCAATTCAGTACCGAAGTGACAACTGAAGCAACTCAGCCCTCACATCCAATAAGTGAATTAGACAAACGAATGTGGAAGAAAACTGCTTAGATTTTTATGAACGTATAACTTGTAGTATTTAGATGCAATTAGACCCAGATAATCTAGATTGGCCTGAAGAGTATATTGTGATGGACAAACAATCATGCGAAAAAAAATTATATGAAATGTTATAATAACCGCATCATTCTTCAGCAAAATCAAGAATCAGAAAACATATCTGCATCAGTCGTATCACTGTATATTTGCACTCCTCACTTATCTTAAACTAAGTGGAGACTAGGAGCATACTTCCTATTTTAAGCAAGCTCCATGAATCATTCACAATTACCAAATAAGTAATTATATGTTTATTTAGATTGCTCACGGTGGCACAATAGCACTTAACACTGACAAAGTAGCAACGCTCGGCAGAAATAATGAATTTGCAGCTAAAATGCTTCTTAAAGTGTAATTTATAATTTTAAGTAGTTTAGCCAAGAAAACTGTCAAGCATCAAGCCTTATTCAAGAACATGCTTGAAAGCTCTCTAAAAATCTAGTCTATTGAATTTATCGAAGTGCTTGATAAGACTTTAAAATGGGAGATACTAAAGATGCCGAGCTATCCATATTTACCACAATCAAATAAATAACTCTTTCTCGTACTTGACTTGGATGAAACACTCATTCATTACGACTACAGCGCAGAACTGTTTCACGTAAGACCATTTGCTGAGTAGTTCCTGAAAAAAGCTAGTCAGCATTTCGAAATTACTATATTTACAGCAGCCCTGCAGGAGTATGCGGATGAAATATTAGCAGAAATCGATCCTGACAGTTGCATATCGTATAAGCTGTACCGCAATCACTTGACATACATCGATGGGGTGGCTATTAAAGATCTATCAATGCTAGGCCGACCCCTTAGTAAAACTATCATAGTAGACAACATCTGCACTAACTACCGACTACAGCCTGAAAATGGAATCCAGATAAAATCGTGGTATGATGACGACAACGATGAGATACTTGGAAAATTGTACGGCTTCCTAACCAGTAATTTTAGATGTAATTTAGAAATTGCAACAAACTATCGCAGTGATGTGAGACAGGGAATCCGAGACATGGCTGAGTTCATTAAAGAAGAGATCACGAAAGCTGATCTTATCTACGAACTTCAGAAGGAATTGTGACACTTTCCTCTAATATTGTATAATTTTATTTTCCATTGAACCTCTAATGCGCACATTGACGGAGACAGTTAACTATATAGAAGCATATGATATTATAATAATTAAAGCGGCATGAAGAAGATCACGACTACAGAAAGGAGAGTCAAAGACCTGACTTTTCTGCTTACTTTGCCCAAGTAGGACCTCAGCGATGGGATAGTCAAGCGTACTGAGTCAGAGGGCACTGGGCAAGTAATTAAAAGTATTAAAGCGCCATGCTCAATTTATTTTTCCTACTACAAATACGACTATTAGGGCAGGATGCACTCGAAATCAATTAAGAACTGCATTAGGAACATTTTTAAAAGAGAAAGTTCGCAAATTCCAGTATGCGTGTTCATAGCAGTTGAGTCTATGAAGCTAGAAGAAAAATCATGGTTTAATGTTAAAAGTGAAGACTTGCATCAAGTCCCTAATCTACCTCATGGAGGTTGCCATTTCTATATCATAATTGAGGATATTAAATACCAAAATGAAGACACTTTGACTGCGAAATAGCTAGTTTCCAAGGATTGCAGAGAGGAGGCCAAGAAACTTTACCAGGGTGGCGAATATCTCAGAGCAATGAAAGTATACAAAAAGTAGATTAACATTACTGAGGGCTTTGATAAAAAGAAGTTCAAGGCTGAATAGATACAAGCAATTAAAAACATGAACTTGAAAGCAAAAACAAATTTTTTGAGATGTTTCAGCAAACTAACAACTGTTGATGATGCGATGTGCCAAGTGGCATAAACATATTCGAAATAGCTCTGCAAGGCGTACTCAAGTGATGAAGAATATCGAGACATCGTATAATTTTTGAGAATTCACGTGCTTATACAAACAAAGTATCTAACATTAGCATACTAAACTGCAGAATAGTTCCTGAAATCAGCTAAGGAGACACATCATGATGAAATCCGAAAACTAATGGCGCAGATCAAGGAGAAAATTAACGGCAAAAACAAAAAATGATTATAGTTTTGAATTGACTGTAAATTAAAAAAAATATCAAAAGAATTACTTATTAGGCTTTATCTCAAAAGACATGGAACGCAACTCGCTTATCTGCTCATTAATCTTTGCTTGAGATTACTGATGATACTCCCTGAAGATTTAGTTATACTACTTTCTCTCAGTTTATATGGTCTATTTTTGCTCTTGCGTCAGTCGGGTTAGGTGTGCCAGCTGCTTCTCTAGCGAGAACTCTTGAGGGTCCAGCTTCTGTTTCGTATATATTATGTCGACGTATCTTTGATAGTCAAGCTCCATTTTTTTAGTCTTCTTCTCTTCCATCTCAAGACACTCCACAGCTTGCTGGTATAGTCTGCGTAATGTTTCAAACTCGTCCTTATCACTTTGATCTTCCATGTTCTATTAAGGCTTCTACACTACAACATGTTCGTTGGATAGGTTTAAGCTCAGATCTCTTGATTTTAACTACACTAGTACGGATTTGTTATGACGAGGTTTCTATTTTTTAAATTGCGATTGCCTATCAGCCTATGAAAGATACTTGAGGTCAAATGAGTAGCCTTCTTGAAGCTGCTCTAGATTGCTGAGCTACTCTTTTCCAGTGCGATTTAGATTGATGTCCACTGACTGATTGCCTAGATGCGCGGGAGCCTGCTTCTCAATGTCCCAATTCATATTTATTTAATACTCAGTGAGAAACTCCTTAAGCCTTACAGTGATATCCCTTAGTTTCTTCTGCACCCAGTCTTTCACTTCAATGGCACTGATGAGACCCAAGACCTGGTAGACTGCCAATCCCAAGTTTTATATCATCATTCTCTCTCCCTCCATTTTGCGGATTGACGATGATAGTTTTACCTTGTCATCTTCTAGCTGTCTAATTATTTATTGAGCAATTTTACTTTCTTGTTCTAAATGCTCAATGCGCTCCGAATTTTTGAGATTGATCTGTTCGTGACTTTCAGAAATAGTCTTTATTATGCGATCCTTGTCTTATTGTTACTGTTTAATTGTTAACATGCGCTGACCATGCTACTCGATTAAAGATTGGCGCTATTATTGTAACTATTTCACACATTGTCTAGCTTTGATGGCGCTTATTTACAGTGTCTCCAGCTGTAACTCCATCTGCAAGTTGCGCTCCTGGATCATTTAGGCAGTCGGGTAAATATACTTGTTGTTCTCACTAAAAACACTCACTGAATTGCATATTTACAATGTTTTAACACTGCGTGTTTTCTATTGTACTATTTAACACCTCTTTTATTATACTATTGGATGAGATTAATTTGGAATACTTTTTTTATTTCGCAACATTTTTATGAGTCCCTACTTTTGTTTGTTCTGTTCATCAAGTTACATATTCTTCTCAAGTCTATCCATAAGGCTCTCTTCAAGCTCTTCAATATGCTGTCTGCTCTTTTGTATAGACTCCTCATAGTTGGAAATCTGTTTTTGAAGCTAAGCATTATTTTTTTATAGTCTTGCAATTTAGATCTTCAAGAGCTATGAGTTTGAAGCGTCTAAAAGGTAAGCTTCTTGACTTAGGTTGATACTAACAACTTAACTAGTTGATTTGTTACTGCTCCTCCTTCTTTCAGTCATCTGTGATTTCTATTTTGGAGATATTTAATGCATTCTGCTATATAAATCTTCCTTTTATTTTCGCAGTGTGATGTTTGTCTTCTCCAGTTGCTCATACTGAGCTTGCAGTTGCTCGATATTTAATTTAAGACTATGGTTAGTTTGCTTTATTATACTATTTTCTTCGATAAATTTTGCAATCTACTCTTCCTTATACTATGAATGTTTTTCTTAATACTTATCATTATGCTAATTTATTTAT
>APMI01034288.1_pt1 | contig 22426 bp, 23 predicted proteins | sample 667938 | NCBI WGS metagenome assembly APMI01 (sample SAMN01084076, study PRJNA167559) | wastewater metagenome | biome: Wastewater | place: Denmark: Ejby Moelle, Odense | collected 2011-11-28
ATGTAAGGCTGATGCCGACAAACTGCGCTTCGTTATCCAAAAACATGCTGCATCTCATTTGCACTACGACTTCCGCCTGGAGATGGAAGGGGTATTGAAAAGCTGGGCTGTGCCTAAAGGACCTTCCACGGACCCGGATGTGAAGCGGCTGGCCATGATGGTAGAGGACCATCCTTATGATTACCGCGATTTCGAAGGCATTATCCCGGCAGGGCAGTATGGTGGAGGGACTGTAATAGTATGGGATGAAGGTTTTTATGAGCCGATGGATAGCAAGGGCAAGGACAAAAAGCAACAGGATAAGGAGCTAAGGCAGCAGTTGCATTGCGGTAAGATAAAATTCATACTGCATGGTAAAAAGCTGAAAGGGGAATATGCTTTGGTTAAAGCACATGGCAGGGGTGAGAACGGCTGGCTGCTGATGAAACTGGATGATAAATATGCATCAACCGAGGACATCAGCTTAAAAGACAAATCAGTAATTTCAAAAAAAACACTGGAGCAAGTGAAGGCTACGAGCACCAATATTTATGGTAAGAAAACCATTGACCCCAAAGAGCCAAAGGCGGTGAAAGCTGCGAAGGCAAAGACTAAGCCGATACCGGTAAAAGCCAAAGCAACAAAAAAGGCTGATGTTAATATAAAAGGCCTGATGGACTCAGCTCCAAAAACAAAATTTCCGGCTAAGCTGAAACCTATGCTGGCTACTCTGGTCGACAAGCCTTTTGATAAAGAGGGCTGGTCGTACGAGATAAAGTGGGATGGTTACAGGGCGCTGGCTTTTATTAAGGGGAAATCGGTGGAATTGAGATCGCGTAATGACAAGTCTTTTAATGAGAAATTTTACCCGATCTATAATGCGGTAAAAGAATGGGGCATCAATGCAGTAGTAGACGGGGAGATTGTGGTGATAGGGGATAAGGGCATGTCCAATTTTGGTGCATTGCAGAACTGGCGTAGTGAAGCTGATGGGGAATTGGTGTACTATGTATTTGACATTCTCTGGCTGGATGGCAGAGACCTGACCTCTTTACCACTTTATCAACGCAGGGAAATATTAAAGGCTAATATGCCGGACATGGACAACATCAGGCTAAGCCAGACCTTTGAAGCTTCCGGGCTTGAATTCTTCCAGGCTGCATTAAAAATGGGATTGGAAGGTATCATGGCAAAGAAGAATGATAGTGTATATGCTGCAGGTGACAGGACCAGTAATTGGTTAAAGATCAAGGCCAATAAGCGGCAAGAGGTAGTGATAGGCGGCTATACGCAAAATGATGGTACCAATAAACCCTTTAGCTCTTTGCTGGTGGGTGTATTCGAAAAGGGAAAGCTGGTATATACCGGGAAGATAGGGACAGGCTTTGACATCAAGACCCAAAAGGAAATGATGGCGCAATTCAAGCCGCTCATCACCGATAAAGTGCCCTTCGTGGAGCTGCCGGATATCAACAAACCTTCGCGTTTTCGCCCCGACCCACCGCATGCTGTAGCAACATTCTTAAAACCGCAACTGGTATGCGAGGTGAGCTATACGGAAATGACATCGGACGGGGTGATGCGCCACCCATCGTTCGAAGGCATGCGTATCGATAAAAAGGCATCGGAGGTTGTATTAGAAACCGAAAAACCAACGGAGGCTATGACCAGGACAGATAAGAAGCTGGCGGCCAAAAAGATACTGGCGCCTGCAAAGAGCAAGGACAGGAAAACTTTTCTTAACCCGACCGACGAAACCCAGGTGCGGGAAATAGGTGGGCATGAGTTGAAATTCACGAACCTGAGCAAGATATTCTGGCCTAAGGAGAAGGTGACAAAAAGGGATATGCTCAATTATTATTACCAGGTAGCACCGTACATACTGCCGTATCTAAAAAATCGCCCGCAGTCGATGAACAGGTTTCCCAATGGGATAGATGGCGAAAGCTTTTACTTTAAGAACGTAAAAGGCAGCGCGCCGGATTGGGTTGATACTTTTCCCTACCACAGTAAGGCTGATAATAAGGACAGGGAATACCTGGTGTGTAACAATGAAGCGAGCTTATTATATATGGCCTCATTAGGCTCCATAGAAATGAACCCATGGAGCAGTACGGTACAGAAGCCCGATAATCCCGACTGGTGTGTGATAGATCTTGACCCTGATAAAAATACTTTTAACCAGGTGATAAAGGTGGCACAGATAACGCATGACTTGCTTACCAGTATAGATGTACCTTGCTATTGCAAAACCTCAGGTTCAACTGGCTTGCATATATACATACCCTTAGGTGCGAAGTATACCTACGAGGATAGCAAAGAATTTGCACGTGCGCTTGTACATATCATACATGCGGAAACGGAAAGGTTTACCAGTATTGAAAGGCAGGTTGCGAAACGTGGCGGAAAAATGTACCTGGACTTTTTACAGAATCGCCCGCAGGCGACTTTAGCAGCACCGTATTCCCTAAGGCCAAAACCCGGGGCGACCGTATCGATGCCACTACATTGGGATGAGGTAAAGCCCGGGCTGAAAATGAAAGATTTTACCATCTTCAACGCCATGGACCGTATAAAAGAGCAAGGTGATATTTTCAAGCCCGTTATTGGTAAGGGAATTAACCTGCCCAAGGTTTTAAAGAAACTTAAGTCGTTATCTGAAGACGGTGAGTAAGAGGGAACTCGCGGTCATGTTCTTATTCAAGTGTTATAAGCCTGAAGGTAAGATTTACCCGCGGCTGCATAGGTTTGGTTGATTTAGGGATGCGGTGTTCCCAGTTTTGCTGGAGGTCGCCCTTCATCAGCAGGAAGGAGCCGTTGCCAAGTGTGAGTGAATACTTGCGGCTATGGTCGGATTTGTTCCTGACATCGAACTTTCGCGGCTGGCCGAAGCTTACCGAAGCAATCACCGGCCTTTTGCCCAGCACCTGCTCATTGTCGCTGTGCCAGGCAACTGAGTCGTTGCCATCCCTATAATAATTAAGCAATACACTATTGAAGCTTATACCTGCAATGGGTTCAACACGTTCTTTGATCCGCAATAATTCTTCTGTCCAGGGAAGGGGATTGTTTTTGGTGCCGGAGAAGGAATAATCAGTGCCGGGATCGCCAAACCAGGCGGTTAGGCGGGGTGTCAATATTTCTTTGTTGTAAATTTTGAGGGTTCTCTGTTCCCACGGGGTGTCGCTTATGAATTTATTCAACAGGAAATTGCACTCCTCCGGGCTAAAGAAATCGGGATAGTATTCCATCAATTCATAAGGCAGGTATATGCTTTGGCCTTCGTCACTAAAAAGATCCAGCTGTTCCATTGCTATGCTCTTGTAAAAATCATACCTATGAGAAGGGCGTAGTTCTTATGGGTATTGAGGGCTTTAATTGCCGCTATACAATGTTGCCAGGGTTAAATTTCGCAAAAGCCCCTTAAATTGGTCGCATATAGCCCTCCTCCAATTGATAATTTTCTATCACCTTTGTATCGCAGATATACATTGGAGCAGCAACCAATAAAAAAACGGGCCTTTCCGAAAAGCCATATGAGTAGGAACAAAAACCAAACATTATGTCAAGCAACAGCGTTTCATTGCACAGGGTAATTAAAACATCGCCGGAGAAAGTTTTCCGCGCATTCACCGAGGCCGCCGCACTGTGTGCATGGCTGCCGCCATATGGCTTCGTTTGTACCGTCCAGGAAATGAATGCAGTAACGGGTGGTAGCTACAAGGCCTCCTTCCAAAATTTTAGCACGGGCAGCAGCCAATCGTTTGGTGGTAACTATGTAGAGGTGCGTAAAAATGAATTCCTGAAGTACACAGACCGTTTCGATGACCCTAACCTGCCGGGCGAAATGACCACAACCATCACGATAACAAAAAACCTGGCAGGTACCGACCTGAAAATTACGCAGGAAGGAATACCGTCTATGATTCCTGCAGATCTTTGTTACTTAGGCTGGCAGGATTCGCTGGATAAGCTGATCAGGCTTGTGGAGCCGAATATACCGGATGGTGCGGGTGCTTAAAGCTGGATTATGGATCATTGAGCTGCGTGCAAATGTTAGAGGGAAGATTGCTTCGTCGCGGCTTGTCAAAGGGCTTTTGGCTTCTCGCAATGACGGGAAAGGTTTAGTACTTCTTCCTGAAGTCGCCGCGCTTCCAGGCTTCGAAGAACTCGGCCCAGGCTAATGGGTTCAGGATGTTCATGGGCTTTTGCTGGCCGTAGTACACTGCTGCCTGTGCCTGCAGGTTCTGGTAGGCGCTCTGGCTTTCGCGGCCATCGCGGGGCAGGGTAGCGGCTATGGCGCGCAGGGTGAGTGCATCAGTATTGCGGCGGGCTATCTCGTACTGGTCGTTAGGTATGTTCCAATGCACAAAGGCGTAGTCGAACTCGCCCTTGCCGGGCAGGGGGCGTATAATGGTCTCGGGCAGGTAAAAGGTGTCCTGCACCATTAGCTGTATCAATGAGAAATAATGTCCCTGTATATCGGTAGGGACTGCGAACTCCTTAGAGCGAAAGCCCAGCGACTGGAACTGCAGGGTATCGCCCTTATAGCATACTATGGAGAATACACCCATCCCGCTGCTCTCGACACCGCGGTTCTTGTTCTTAACAATGACGGTAACACCGGGCACGGCACGCAGGCTATCGGCCGTCATAGTGACGCCGTTGATCTGTATGATGTTGTCGTACAGGTCCTGGGCACGAACAGCAGCAGTGCAAAAGCAGGAAAACAGGAAGAGGCAGTATATCCACCTTTTAGGCATAATGAGCAAAATTACGATGTTTCGGGTGTTATAAGATGCGGGGCGGATATTATCAATTTATCTATGAATAACACTATGTATATTATTTATACAAAGAAAGGCCGTATAGCGTATTTTTGCGGCAGCCAAAGGGCACTTTAACAAAGGTTTATATGATAACGAAAGAAGCGGTATTAGCGGCATTGAGCAACGTACAGGAGCCCGACCTGGGCAAGGACCTGGTGACGCTGAACATGGTGAGCGATATAGTGATAGACGGAAAGAACGTGAGCTTCACCGTGATGCTAACCACGCCTGCATGCCCGCTGAAGGAGATGATAGAGAAGGCCTGCATCAACGCCATACATATACTGGTGGATAAGGAAGCAGTGGTGAAGGTGTTCCTGGATGCGAAGGTGAACAGTAATAGAAAAGACAATAAAGCGGTACTGCCCGGTGTAAAGAATATAATAGTAGTTGCGAGTGGCAAGGGTGGTGTAGGCAAATCGACAGTGGCGGTGAACCTGGCACTGGGCCTTGCTAAAGAAGGCGCCAGTGTGGGCCTGCTGGATGCAGATATATACGGGCCATCGATACCCATAATGCTGGGCCTGCGCGATGAGCGCCCCAAGATGATGGACGTGAATGGCAAGGGCATGATCATACCGCTGGAAGTGTACGGTATAAAAGCAATGAGCATAGGCCTGCTGATAGATGAAAAGCAGGCGGTGATATGGCGTGGGCCAATGGCCAGCAGTGCGCTGAAACAGTTTATAAGTGATGTGTACTGGCAGGAGCTGGACTACCTGGTAATAGACTTGCCACCGGGCACAGGCGATGTGCACCTGACCATAGTGCAGACCGTGCCTGTAACAGGGGCGGTAATAGTATCGACCCCGCAACCCGTGGCTGCTGCTGATGCACGCAAAGCCATACTGATGCTGAAGCAGCCACAGATAAATGTACCCATACTGGGCGTGGTAGAAAATATGGCTTACTTCACCCCTGCGGAATTGCCTGAGAATAAGTACTACATATTTGGCAAAGGCGGTGCGCAGCAAATGGCCGATCAATTTGAACTTCCTTTCTTAGGCGAGATACCAATAGTGCAAAGCATACGCGAAGGCGGCGACAAAGGTGTTCCTGCCATCCTGGGCGACGAACCGATATCAAAGCAGGTGTTCACAGACCTTGCCAAACGCATAGCGCAGAACATAGCCATACGCAATGCGAACATGGAGCCGACTAAGGTGGTGGAGATGCAGGGGGGGTAATTATCTTTTATGCTTCAATAAACGAATTCCGGTGGTGGCTATGTAAATGAGTTTAAGAAAATGAATTAGTTGGTGTGTAGAAATCTTTTACTGATTATCCTATCTGTGACAAATAGACTATCGGCGTATGCGATGCTGTCAACAGCAACATAGTAATAAAGAATGCTTCTGGTATAGCCGTATTTCACGTACTCTAGTCGGCTAAAAGATACGATGCTGCCGGTGCTTGAAACGTCCCATTGAAGCGTATCGCCTAAGACCGCAATCGTGTTATTGTCGATATAAGTTAATGCTAACGACGTGTCAATATTACCTGTGGTATCAAGCCAGGGCCCCTGTGTTTCTCCTAAAGTTATTAGATGCCAATTCCTGGAGTTGCAAATGCCGGTAGTGTGGTTAACTTCCTCTTTCTTTTTTTTACAGCTTGTTAGCATTAAAAAAGGCAGCACGATTATACAGATAATGACAAGTATTTTGGTAGGCATATTCGCGGGTTATTCTCCTAAATTAATGCTTTTTTAGTAGCTTATTGCTAATCGCGCTTATGAGTACTACCAATAGCGCCCCTATGACATTAAGCCAAAGGAAAGAAACAATATCCATGCAATAGATGATGATGACAAGCAACTCGGTGATGAGTGCCGCAATAAAGACAGTGTTGCCTTTGATCTTTTTCGCGTAGAAGGCTACGAGGAATATGCCCAGTATAGTGCCATAAAAAAGAGAGCCTAAAATGTTCACGGCTTCTATCAATGAGCCCATCTTTGTAGCGAACATGGCTACGCCTATGCAAAAGATACCCCAGGCCAGCGTGTGCAGGCGGCCGTAAAGTAATTGTTTCTTCTCGCTGTGCTGTGTTTTGATGCTGAGATGATGTATGTCCATGAGCGACGATGCAGCTAATGAATTGATAGCTGCTGATATGGAACCCCATGAGGCGAGGAAGATGACCGCGAACAAAAGGCCTACGAGACCCATAGGCAGGTTGTGTTTAACAAAATAAAGGAAGATATAGTTCGTATCGCTTGTGTCGCTGCTAAGTTTGTTGCGGGCTATCTCTGCTTTCACGGTATCGTGCAGGGCATATATCTTTTGCTGCGTTTGTTTGAAGCCGCTGAGCATTAAAGGGCTGATGGAGCTGCCTGAATTTCGTGTGTTTGATATTGAGATAGCTTGCGCCTCATATTGCTGATGGAGGGTGTTATAATTGCTTTCTATTGTCGCCATCTTTTCCGGCTGCAGCGCTTTCAGTTCATTATAAGGCCCCTCGTTAAAGTACAGGGGCGCTTTTTGAAAACTATAAAAGGAGAATAGCAATGCACCCATCAGCAGTATAGCAAACTGCATGGGCACTTTTACAATGCCGTTCATCAGGAGCCCCCGGCGGCTTTCTTTGGTGTCTTTGGCGGTGAGGTAGCGGCCTACCTGGCTTTGATCTGTACCGAAATAGGAGAGTGCGAGAAAGAAGCCGCCTATAATACCGCTCCATATGTTGTATTTGTCGTGCCAGCTAAAGTTGGTGGTGATGACGTTTAGCTTGCCTGATTTGCCTGCTACATATAATGCGTCGCTGATGCCAAGGCCTGCGGGTAGTTGGTGTATGATAAGATATGCGGCAATTGCCATTGCCGATAGGATGATCAGGAACTGGAGTTTTTGTGTGTGCGCCACTGCCTTTGCTCCGCCGCTATAGGTGTATATTATAAGCAGGCCGCCTGTGATGATGTTGGTGAGATAGATGTTCCAGCCCATGATGGAGGCGAGGATGATGGAAGGAGCGTAGATACTTATGCCTGTGGAAAGGCCGCGCGACAAGAGGAATAAAAAAGAGGTAAGCACTCTTGTCTTCCTGTCGAAGCGCTGCTCTAAATATTCGTAGGCGGTATAGACATTAAGCTTTTTAAAAATCGGGATGAAGGTAATGCTGATGACCACCATTGCTATGGGCAGGCCGAAGTAGTATTGTACAAAGCGCATCCCGTCAGTATAAGCCTGGCCGGGTGCGGAGAGGAAGGTGATAGCGCTGGCCTGTGTAGCCATTACGCCGAGCAGTACCACGTACCAGGGCATGTTCTTACCCGCCAGGATATAAGTTTGAGAGCCATGCTGGCCCCTGCCCTTGTAAACACCATATGTGATCATGCCGGCGAGCGTTAAGAGCAGTACAAACCAATCGAGCCCGCTCATGACCAGTGTTTAGTGAACCAATAATACAGAATGACCTGCAGCAACAATACCAATATCACTGCTGCATACCTGGGCCTCCAATATTTTTTATCATCGCTCATTATTTCCCGGCGGAAAGCATGTTCATCAATAGCCTGATAGCGCCTTTATTGCCCGCGGGCAACTGACGGAAGAATGATAAAGAGGTGTAAATATATTGTCCCTTGCCGTACTTGCAGTAAAGCGTTGCGCCCTTCAAGGGCTGTTCACCACTATCGTTCATCTGGAAAGGCGTTTCGTAATGTTCGTCTATTTTGGTAGCAAAGTACAAGCCGCGTTCCTGCACCCAGTCCTTGAAGTCGGCATCGGTAATTTTATTTGGATAGTTGAGTATCCTGCTTTCGGGTTTTAGTAAAGTTACCTTAGCATCTTCATCTGTTACGCGTTCGTCGGCAAGTGTAAAAGGATATGGTCCCATTTTGGTTGTGGCCAGGTCTTGCAGGGTATTGTATTGCATAACCAGTGTGCCGCCGTTCTGTGCGTATTGCAGGAGCACCGGTATCCAGCTTACCATGTTCTTCTTTGTATTCACTGCACGTACACCTGTAATGATAGCGTCGTATTGTTTCAGTTTTCCTGCATCGGTTAGGTCGGCATCTTTTAGCACAGTTACCTGCAGGCCTGCCAACTTCAGGAAGCTTGGGATGTAATCGCCTGCGCCCTCTATGTAACCTATTTTACGCGCTGTGCATTTCCAGTTGTCGCGCAGCACTTTTGTGTATGGCGCTGTGAAATATTGGAGGGTAGGTATGTGGCTGTACTGAATGAGGTGCTGACTCTTGGCATAGGAGCGCTGGCCGGAAATAAGGCTTGCATTGAGGTAGAAATCGCCTTTGCTCAGTTGGCCGGCTTCACTTGCACTTACGGATACCGGTATCGAAACTTCGATGCCGGCTTTGAGATTAATGTGCTCAATTTTTTGCACCAGTTTCTGCTCGGTAATGGCAAGCGTTGCATCGCTGATGTCTTTGTACGGATGTATCACTACTGAAGTTTTTACAGAGCCATCAGGCTGTGTCACTACGAGCTGTGAACTGAAATCAAGAGAAACATCGGGCACTATCCTTATTGGTTCTACCACGTCGCCTTTGATGGGATCGGTTTTCTTGAATGACAGGGGCACATTCAATTTGAAATACTCTTTACCGATCTTGACGGTCAACTGTACATTGAGATAATCGGGTGCTTCAGGCAGTCCGATGAGGGTGTCGTTCGATACGGTATAAACACCCGGATCGTTGCTGGGTTGTGAAAGCCAGTATGGCTCTGTAATAGGTGTGCTTTCTGGAATGGTGATGTTATGCTCCAAGGTGATCAATGAGTCGCCCTGTATCTTTATGTTCAGGCTGCTGGTGTCGCCTTTCATCCAGCCTACGGCTTTGAGCCTGATAGGCACTTCCGAACGCGCTATGACGTGCAAGGTAAAGGGAAGTGTGGCACCCGCTATAGTCTGTGGTGTATTAGTGAATACCTCGGCCATGAGGCCTGAGCAATGCAATATGATTTTATCGAGTTCAGCCAGTTTTTCATCACGCCAGTACTCGTCTTTTACCGAAGCTATTTGTGGCCGCAAGTTGAGTAGCGCGTGCAGGCTCGATTCAGGTGACTTAAAGCTGTAGTTGTCAAGGATGCTATCAATACTTTTACCGATCTCTTTCCTGTCCACGCGCTTCCATGTAATGTCTATATCGTCGAAGAGCGATTTCTTAACGGGCTCGCCTCCCACGAGCTTAAAGTATTCTGTTTGCACACCAGGTACGCTTGGTGTACCTGCACCCTGGCTTTTGTGTATGCTGCGGCTGCGGCCCGCCAGCTCGCTATAGCCTACACCGAGCATGGCATTGTACTGGCCCAGCTTTAGCTTGAACTGGTCTTCGGAAGTAGTATTGCGGTTGCCGAATTTATAAGAATTGAATAGCAGCCTTGTTACCTCCCATGCGGGGTACTTATCAATATTGTCGCTGTACTTTTTTGGGTCCCCAGCTGCATATGCGGCCTTCCTGGCTATGATAGCCGAGGCTGCGTGCTGGCCGTGCCCGGCATCAGCAGTGGGCGGAAAGCGGCAGATGATCACATCGGGACGGAACTCGCGTATTACGCGAACGGCATCGGCTATGATTATATCAGGGTTCCAATGCTTGAACGTTTCCTGCGAGTTTTTTGAGAAGCCGAAGTCGACCGCGCGGGTAAAGAACTGTTCTGCGCCATCTATCTTGCGGGCTTCCATTAGCTCGTGCGTGCGGATGAGGCCGAGTGCCGGGCCCTGCTCGCTGCCTAATATATTCTGTCCGCCATCGCCCCGTGTGAGTGAGAGGTAGGCGGTGCGTATATTTTGGTCGTTCACCAGCCAGGTGAGCAGGCGGGTGTTCTCGTCGTCCGGGTGCGCGGCTACGTAGAGCACGTTCACCAGGTTTTTAAGTTGCGATATTTCATGGTATATCTCTGCCGATGTTGCCGGCCTCACCTGCTGTGCTTTGCTGTAAAGCGTAATAGTAGCAGCCACGAATAATAAAAATATCTTGCGCATAGTATCCGGAAAAATAAACCCACGGCACAGAACGCCGTGGGTATAAATATAAAGCGTTTTATCCTTATGCTTACCTTAAGGCATTGATGATTTTCCTGTTATTTCTTTTATAATCGTTCTCGAAAGCGCTGCCTTTAGCAAGTTCTATCGACTTTTCAGCTGCTTCAATAGCCTCGCGGTTCTTGCCCAGCTTTTGCGCGATGCGTGCTTTGAGATAGAAAATGTAGAAGGCTTTGGGATTTTGCTCAGCAGCTTTAGTTACGTACTCATATGCTTTCTCAGTTTGCTGGTGCGTTTCGAAATAATAATTGGCAGCCTGGAAATAAGGGATAGATGGATTGTTAATCGCTTTGTCGATGGCTGTATTGAGACGTTCTTCGTTGTTTGATTTAACGGGTATAGAGATCAAAGTGTTTTCCCAGGAGAGATCTATTTTACAAGAGCTGAGGGTGATGTTTGATATCTCGATAGTGAAAGTCTGCACTGTTCTTTCTGTTCCACGGGCTTTTACCCTGAACCGTGCCACATCGGCGGCTTTGTCGTAACCTGCAGCGCCCCAGTTGCCTGTGCCTTTGTTGAGTATCACTTCCCATGAACCTTCGCCGGGGATGGTATACAATGCATATTCGCCGGCCTTTACTTCCTGTCCGCCCACGGTCACGTCTTCGCCAAATTTTACTTTAGTTGCAGAGTTGGCACCGGTGCGCCATACTTCGCCGAATGCTACAAGATCGCCAAAGATGCGGCGGCCACGCATAGAAGGGCGGCTGTAAGCGATCTCGATAGACGAGGTGGAAAAATCCTGGCTTATTTTGGCAGTGGGGCTTAGTGCCGGCAATTTGAGGTCTTGCGAGTACCCGCTTATTGCAGCAGCAATAAAGAGCACGGAAAGAAGTACTTGTTTCATGTTATGTGTGTTTTGGAATCCGCAAAATACAAGATGTAGCGCGATAACCATACAGTTATTATTTATAGGCGGATAGTTTCTTACCTTATTTCCTCAAAGGCGCAGCCAGCATTTTTGACCTGAGGAAATCTATTGAAGCCAGGAATTTGGTCAATTCAGCCGGGGTAAAAGAAACGTAAGAGCTGGGTTCAGTCGCTACTAATTTCATATATATAGACCAGCCCTCCCTGGTCCAATAACATCCGCCTATTATCCCGTCAACCGTTTTAAAAGAGAATTCTGTATAAGTATTGCTTTTTTTAGGTAAAATATTGGACTGCAGGTTGTTAAAGTCATGTTTCAGATCGTCAACTCCCATCATATCGAGGTACAGGCCCTTTACGTCGGGTGAGTTAATGTCTTTGTAGTCATAAACAAGCCTCCCATAAAACACCCTCTGCTCTTCACTACTTGTGTTAATAGCCGTTACCAGCTGGATCTTCAGGTTTTTCAGGTCGCCGATCTCCGTGATCTCTTTCTGTACTATGATGCCACGGCCATTCTGCATGCGGTCAATGGCATTTTCGCGTTGCGGTCCTGAAGCGGGCTGTTCGGGGGGCTGGGCGTAGGAAAGTAAAGATGCAAACAATGCAGAGCATAATAAGAGAATAATACGCATGCTTATATTTTTTTAGGCGTTAATGTTTAAAAACAAATTTAGGTATTAGCTGTTATATTCCCCGTGATATTTGCTGCAATTTAATGAGCCTTAACTGTCCAGCCAGCTCTTGAACAAGGACGCCTTCTCTCGACTGACGAATATTTCTTTGTCCCTGCTATATTTGAGGTCGATTTTTAAACGGCCGTTAAAATGGTTGTAAATATTTTCGATGGAATCTATACGTGCTATATATCGGCGATTGAGCCGAAAAAAGGATGCCGGTTGTAATGTTTGCTCCAGTTCATCCAGTGGCTCATCTATTATATGACGTTCTCCTGTATTGGTGCATAAATATATTATGTTACCATCTGCTTGTAGCCAGGATACTCTGCCTTCCGGAACAGTGAGCAGTTTATCAGCTTGCTTTATTAGAAAACGCGTCCTGTAAGCCTTCCCGCTCAACTGCTGCAGGAGCTCAAATATTTTATCATTGGCTGTTGAGGGGCCGGCCTGTTTCAAAGAATGGTATTTTGAAAATGCGAAGCACAGCTCTTCCATATCTATCGGCTTCAGCAAGTAATCGATGCTGTTTAGTTTAAAGGCTTTCAGGGTATACTCGTCATAGGCAGTAGTGAAAATAATAGGCGCGGTAACAGTAACCTGTTTAAAAATATCGAAACAAATACCATCGGCCAGTTGCACATCGGATATAATGAGATCCGGGCCCGGGTTGGTTTTAAGCCATTGCGTAGCTGTCGCCACACTTTCCAGTGTGGCTATAATATGGGCGCCGGGTTCTGCACGCAGTACCATTTCTCTCAGCCTTTTGGCTGCGGCAGCTTCATCTTCTATGAGTAGTATATTCATTTACAGCAAAGGCAATTTTACAATAAACTTATCATTATTACTGTTAATGCTTACAGGGACATTGCTTACCTGTTTGTACCTGTTCACTATATTATCGAGGCCTATGCCTGTGGAGCTATCGGGAATTGTCTTTTGCCTGTTTGTATTTTCGACTATAAGCATGCTGCCTTCGTCATGGATATCCAGTTGCAATGGGTTTGGGGTTGATAGCTCATTGTGTTTTATCGCATTCTCCACCAGCATCAGTAGTGACTGGACGACTATTCCTTTTTGTTTTGCGCTCGCACTTATATTTATATCTACCTGCAGTTTATCGCCGAAGCGTTGTTTGTTGAGAAATAGGTATGAGTCCACTATTTTCAGCTCGCTTTGCAGTGCTACTATATTTTCATTTTCATGCTGCAGGGAGTACCGGAAGACCTTGGATAATTGCTGAACAAAATCTACCGCAAGATCGGCATCCAGTGGAATGATAGTGGAGAGGGTATTAAGCGAGTTGAAAAAGAAATGAGGATTTACCTGCCCTTTAAGTATCTCATATTGGCTGCGGGCATTCTCTTCGGCATTTTTCTTCCATTGGTATAGTGATTCCATACCCCAGCCGGCCAGGCCGAAGATCATACAGAAGAGGACGGAATAGGTGCCACTTTCAATATATTGCTGAGACGATGCATCGGGGCTGTGGAATAGCAGGGAAGCGATCTTTAGCGCTACCACGATGAGCAGGCAGCCGAATATGCCGCTGAATAACAGCGTATATAAAAGGCTCAGGGCCGGTTTTACGGGGCGGCGGGTGACCTTTTTTATTACAGATTCGTATAATGTTATGGCGCCGACACAGCCCAGGGTAGTGGCAATAAGGCAAAAAGTGACACTATACTGCCAGTCGCCCGTCTCGCGGTAGTAGGCAAAGTTGTTGACGATATTTACACCCAGTACCACCACGTATGCCAGCAGTACAATTGTGAGGTAAGCTTTTGCTCTTGCGTATATCATATGTATAAATTTATGGAGCAAATATCTAAATGGCATGCTGCGCGGGCAATGAACTTTTGCCGGAGCGTATAAAAAGGGCTTTGAAACGTATTTTTTGCTATAAGTACTGAAATTTTAATGAAATTTTTTTAGTCCTGATAAGGGTTTCATGTAAACTTTACCATATTTTTGAAGCATGAATTACCCGGAAATATCGCAGGATGATTTGTTTGACCTTGGATTTGAACCCATGGAAACAGACAACACTAAATCAATGCATTACGAGCATAAGGAACTTGGTATAGTACTTTGGAAAGGTATGTTCAATCCCAACCCTGAATCACGCTTCTGGAAATGCGGCTATGGCAAGGACAAAATACAGTTCGAAAGCCTGGACCAGCTGAAGGAATACATGGAAGCCCAGAAATAAATCTCCCTTCTTTTTCTCTATAAAAATATTCCCGCTCTTGCAGGATCATCCTGTTAGAGCGGGAATAGAAATTAACTATTTTTCTAGCGTTTTTACCTATACTGCACGTAGTGGTGACCGTAGTGATAATAATCACGGCCCCTGTAGCTGCTGCGCGGATAATGGTCGTGCTGTTTCCAGTAAGACCGGTGACCATAATGACCAGGGTAACCGCCGCCATTGCTATATAAGCAGGAACTGAGCCCCAGGCCCAATGTGATAAACAAACATGCTATCAGTACAAAAAGTTTCATAACAGAGGTATTTTAAAATTCTATCAGAGGTTTTCCAGTAATTCCAGTATCAAACGGCGCAATTTTTCTTACCTGTAATATGGATTGTCCCTTGTATTCCAGGTGCCATGCCTTGCAGGGGCATAGTGGTTATAGTACGGCTTGCCATACCTAACATGTTGCTTCATGTACGTGCGCTTGCGGTAATGTCCCGGTACGTAGTTGCCATCGCCTATTGCGCAGGAGCTAAACAGCGCTATAACAACAAGCATGCATACTGCAGATACTACAGATTTCATAAGTTTTCCCTTCATTTATATGCAACAATATACAAAACATGCACATAATACAAAACATGCACATAAAAATAATAAAAACCGATGCGTTTGGCCTTTATTATACGGTGATGTTCCAAAAGCGCTAAAAATAACTCTAAGTGCCTGCAGGCTTAGCTTTTAAGGGGCGTATGCCTCTTGTAGTAATATCCTGTTTTGGCATTATAGTAGTACAGGTTCTTTGAGTATTTGTTGCTGTAAATATGAGCGGTTTTATGGCCTGCGCTGGTGTGATGTATTGTTTTGTGAACGATGGTGCTTGTTTGGTCCATATCATCATTTGCAGCCTCATCTTCAGTAAAACCGTTGTCGTCTTCATCCTCATCTACTACCACTACGTAGCTGCCTTCTCCCTGCAACTCATCATCTTCCATCTCCTCATCGCCCGGATTGTAGCTCTCATCCTCGCCGCCATCACTACTGATGATCACCGTCTTTGTCACTGTGGTCTTTTTATGTACTGCTTTTTTTGAGGGTGCGGGGTGCGGAACCGTTTGGGCATTTGCAGAAAAGCAGATCGCAATGCACAACAAGGCGAGCAATGATATTTTAGGCATAAGCTGCGTTTTACTATCTATAATAATACGGATATTTTTCTGAATTTTAAGCATAATTTTCCCAAAGGCTCAACCGGTATGCAGAGGACGCTCGCCTATCAGTTTAGGCAATTGGCCTATCAAACAAATCCCGCTACCAGCTAATAGGCTTTAGCCTTATCTTAGCATTCCAAATGATTACCATAATATCAGGCACAAACCGCAAGGACAGCATGACGCTGAGGGTGGCAAAGTTGTATTATGAGCTGCTGTCCGCTAAAACCGACAACGTTCATTTAATATCGCTGGAAGGCTTGAATGTCCACGAGGAAGGCCCCGAACTGGAAGAACTGGAAGAACGCTATCTCATACCCTCCGAAAAGTTCGTATTTATCATGCCCGAGTACAACGGTAGTTTTCCTGGTATCCTGAAGTTACTGATAGACAACAGTGATATCAAAAAAAGCTGGTGGTACAAAAAGGCACTGCTGGTGGGTGTGGCCGACGGGCGCGGGGGCAACCTGCGGGGCATAGAGCACATGACCAACATTTTGCATTACATGCGCATGCACGTACACTATAACAAGCTACCTTTGTCCCGCATAAATGATGAAGTGGACCAGGAGGGCAAATTGCTGAAGCCTGCTACACAGAAAGCAATAGAATTGCAGATAGAAGAGTTTTTGAATTACTAAACCGTTTATACAGCATGTGGTTAAGGGTACTGATAGCATTGGCAGTAATAGGGCTGGCTGAATATTATAGCTACACGGTTGTGCGCTCTGCAGTGCGCAACCTGCCGCAAGGTGGCCGCATCAGCCTTATAATTGTTTATTTGATCGCTACGCTGCTTGTATGGTCTGCCATCCTGCTGTTCCGCCAGATACACTGGGAATCAGTGCCCCATATGCTGCGCAATATTTTCATCGCCTTCTCGCTGGGTTTTGTCATTGGCAAGGTACTGGTGCTGGTGGTGATGCTGATTGACGACATCCGCAGGTTGATCATGTGGGGTATAAGCCTCGCAAGGCCGGCAGTTGAAACGGCGACTACTGCCGCAGAGTCGGGCGGCATGAGCCGATCCACTTTTTTCACCACATTGGCTTTAATGCTGGCAGGCACCTCATTACTCGGTTTCCTGTACGGGGTAACCAACCGTTATAGCTACAGGGTAAGACGCGTAGCGATCAAATTCCCCGCATTGCCCGAGGCTTTCAAAGGCTTGAAAATTGTCCAGGTGTCCGATATACATACAGGCAGTTTTGACAACCATGAAGCAGTGGCGCGCGGCATACAAAAAGTGCTGGATGAAAAGCCTGATGTGATATTTTTTACCGGCGACCTTGTGAATAATCATGCGCATGAAGTAGATGAGCACTACCAGGAAATATACTCAAGGCTAAAGGCGCCGATGGGAGTATACTCCATATTAGGCAATCACGATTACGGTGACTACACCCAATGGCCTAGTAAAGATGCAAAAAAAGACAACCTGGACAGGCTAAAACGCATGCACGGCGAAATGGGCTGGCGCTTATTGCTGAATGAAAATATAATGCTCCAAAAAGGTGAGGATAAAATAGCTGTGATAGGTGTGGAGAACTGGAGCGCAAAAGGCTTCCATACCTATGGCGACATGGCAAAGGCATATGATGGCCTTGCGGAACAAAATATCCCCGTTAAGATATTGCTCTCGCACGATCCTTCGCACTGGGATGCACAGGTGAGAACGAAATATGGTGATGTGGACCTGACACTAAGTGGCCATACGCATGGTATGCAGTTCGGTATAGAGATACCGGGCTTTAAATGGAGCCCTGTCCAGTATATGTACAAAGAATGGGCAGGACTGTACCGGGAGGGTGCACAATACCTGTATGTAAACCGTGGATTCGGTTTTCTTGGTTATCCCGGCAGGATAGGCATACTGCCCGAGATAACGGTCATTGAGTTAACCTAAACCTAACATTGCAAACGCAATTTTTTACTTCACCAGGCTCTTTTTCAGCAGTTGGGCTATCGCTTCGGGGCGTGGTTGCAACAGGTCTTTTGCTGCTTCCTGCAGGTAGCTTTTCATTTCCTGGCTGAGGCGTATCAGGTCTTCACTGGTCCTTGCTGCGTCGGTCATTGCTTCGGGTTTTGATGTGAATTTTCCCGTAAAAGTTTTGAGTATTTGTCTATTCATTTATGGTTATTTAATGGTTTCGATATATCAAATTAACGGTGGGTAAATGCAAATATTGTACGTGTATACTAAAAAGACATTTTTTTTAGATCATTGTAACATATTAATCATTAATTTGTTTTAAAATAGGCTGAGGGTATAGTTTTTAAAGATTTTAAGGTTATCACGACTATGGCGGATAAAAAAGGAAGGATAATAGGCATAACAGGCGGTACCGGTTTTATAGGTAGCCACCTGTCCCGTATGCTGGTGGCACACGGGCATGAGGTGGTTATATTTACCACACACCCCGGCAAGAGGAAAAACAAACCGGGCTATACTTATTCGTATTGGAACCCGGACGAAGGCAAATTTGACCTGACCAGCCTTAAAAAGCTGGACGCGGTAGTGAACTTCGCCGGTGCAGGCATCGCCGATAAGCACTGGACGAAAAAGCGTAAAAAAGAGATCGTAGACAGCCGCATACATGCTACCGATTTCCTCACCTCGCGATTAGCCGAATACGGCGAACATTGCAAGACATTCATATCAGCCTCGGCCATAGGTTATTACGGGCCGGACAGGAACAATACAGAAGCTTTTCGTGAAGAGGATGAGCATTACCATGATTTCCTTGGGGAAACCTGTTACAAATGGGAACATTCAGCGCAGAGCATTAGTGATAAGATACGTACGGTAATATTCCGCTTCGGGATAGTACTGGGCCGCGAGAGTGGCGCTTTTCAAAAGCTGGCGCAGCCTATGGCCATGGGGGTGCTGCCCATACTGGGCAACGGGCACCAAATGGTGAGCTGGGTACATATCGAGGACCTGAGCAATATGCTCTACCGGGCCATAACCAATGCTGATTTTAAAGGCGTCTATAACGCCGTTGCACCACATCCTGTACATCACGACGAACTGATGAAGACAATAGCACGCGAGAAAGGCGGAATAAAGGTTCCGTTCCATGTGCCCGCACCACTACTCAGGTTCATGCTGGGCGAGATGAGCACAGAGATATTAAAAAGCTGCACCGTAAGTGGCGAGAAAATATTAAAAGCAGGCTTTACTTTCCAATACGATACCGTGGAAAAAGCGGTGAAAGATATCCTTTCTACGCACTATCAATAAGCGTAGTCACTTAGGTACTCATAGCGTGGTGTAAGCTTACCATCCCTGCATATAGTGGCGCGTTCTATTATCTCGCTATGCTCGCTCAGTAGTTCTTCCAGGATATACTTTTCAAAATGCAGTCCGAAGTATTGCGAGGCATCGCGCGGCAATTCATTCGGCAGGTTGTCCACTGCCATTACATCTATAATATCGCGATCGGGCTGATAGGGCGCTACCTGTTCCAGCGTTTTCCTGTTGATGCCGTACACGGGCTCGGCAATGGTGGATGAGCCGGTATTGATTGGCACCGAGCCATCAATATCGCAGGTTATGTCGGCTATCACGCTCATCCTCAGGTCGCTGCGCAGCAGGTCTGTTTTTTCGAACAGGCGCGGAACGTTCCTGTCCCAGTATATACCGTTCATCAGTATATCCGTCTTCGACAGGTATTGGCTGAAGAGGCATTTATATTGCTGCGGGTGCATATGGAAGTCTTCGCGGTGGAAGCTGGAATCCTCGATGCGTGCATATAGCGAGCGGCCTTTAAAATGACAGTAAACAGGGTAGGGATAGTCGTTCTTGAAATAATCCTCAGGCTCTATGGGCTCTATATCCAGCTGCACCATTACTTCCAGCACGCCTGCTGCTACCTTGCCCGAACCTGTTACGGCTATCTTAATGTTCGGCAGTTTTATGTGTTCGTAGCTGCCCACCAGTTCCCTGAAGTTCTTCACATCATGCGCAGCAGGAAGCTCATAAAGGCCAAATTTCCTGCCATAAGTAAGCAGGCCGTTATGTGCACCCACTATACCTGCAAACAGGCCGAAGCCCAGTATCCTTTGCTCATCGCTGTGCATCAGGCATTCATAATCTATCATCCGGATGTGCTTTTCTATCAGCGCATGCATCAGCTTTTGGTTGTACGGTTGCTTCTTCTTGGTATGCGAAAAGAAAAAGTAGGTCTTGCCCGGTATCAGCATATCCGCGGGCACTTCTTTTACACCCATCAGCACATCGCAGGCGGTAAGGTCTTCGGTCAGTTCTATTCCTTCAGCCACATATTCAGCATCGCTATAGCAGCGGCTGGGGGAGGGCTCAACGACGATCTTTACACCGGGGAATTTTTTCTGTATCTCGCAGCACTGCTTAGGAGTAAGGGGCACGCGGTTGTCCGGTGGCGATTTTCTTTCCCTGGTCAGTCCAATAAGCATCATCTTTGTTTACTTTTGGGCAAATATAACCAATCCCTGCCGGAGTATATTTTATCGACGCGGGATAGGCACCATGATACTAATCAGCTAAACATGCTTAATTTTTTTGAACTGTACGATATACCTGTAAGTTTTCAGCCCGATGCCGCTGTGGTAAAGGCGAAATTCTACGAGCTGAGCCGCAAGTACCACCCCGACAGGTATGCCAATGCCGACGATGCTACAAAGATGGAAGTGCTGCGCATGAGTGCGCTGAACAACGATGCATACAAAACGCTCAGCAACCCGGATAGTACAATGGCTTACATATTAAAGATCAATGATCTCCTGCAGAGCGATGAAAAATACAACCTGCCACCGGCCTTCCTGATGGCCATGATGGAACTGAACGAAGCCATAAGTGAATATGAGAATGAACCCGGCAATGCCGAAAGCCACAAGCAGGCGAAGAATGAGCTGGACGAAGAGCTGGAAGCCTGGAATGAAGCCACCGGAAAACTGACCGCGCAATACGAGGCCGGCGACCATAGCGAAGCCTTGTTATTACAAATAAAAGACTACTATTTCCGCAAAAAATACTTATTGCGCATTCAGGAAAGAATTGATAAATTTGCCACCCATCAATAAGACGTGTCATGCTGAGCTTGTCGAAGCAAGACACACCATTGAAGGCCTCGATGGCGGAATTGGTAGACGCGCTAGACTCAAAATCTGGTTATCGCAAGGTAGTGCAGGTTCGATTCCTGTTCGGGGCACAAAAAATAAGAGCGGAGAGCGGTCAGGGCAAAGAGCGATGGCTGGTCTCCGCTCTTTATTTTCCCTCCGCTCTCCCGGGTCTCATTCTAAAAAAGCCTCTTTCCCGCTGTTCCTTCGAGGGCAGTGCAAAATTTAGCAACAGGAACAGGGCACCGGGTTTCTGTCCTTTTCTGTTTATTGCCACAGTTATTATTTCCAACTCTTATTATAGGTTTCGCAAATCAGTAGATTGCCGCCACTGCGGCGCAATCGGATGTTGCCGACGAACAGTTGATTATTACTTTGTTTATCACTCTTAGGGGACTACGGACAACTTGGGATTTTGACTACATTTTTTACCGTTTGGGCTAATTTCCAATCGCTGACTTTACGGTACTTTGCACCATGGAAGACAATATTAAAGGCAAAGTGGTCATCATAACCGGTGCCAGCAGCGGCATAGGCAAGGCGACGGCGATTGAACTGGCCACACACGGCGCAAAAGTGGTGCTGGGCGCCCGCCGTAAAGAGCGACTCGAGGAATTGATCCGGTACATCAAAGACGCAGGCGGCGAAGCTATCTATTTGGTAACCGATATCAAAAAACGCGATGATCTGGTTCAATTAGTAAATCTGGCTTGCGAAACTTACGGACGTTTAGATGTGATCGTAAATAATGCCGGGATAGCTCGTCTATCCCGGATTGACGATGTACAGGTTGCCGATTGGGAAGAAATGGTTGATGTAAACATAAAGGGTACTTTGTATAGCATCGCAGCGGTGATGCCAGTTTTTAAAAAGCAAGGTTTTGGTCATATTGTCAATATCATATCCACCTCAGGCATCAAAATTGTACCCACGCAAGGTGTGTATGCGGGTACTAAAAACGCGGTACGTACCATCGCCGAAGCATTACGCCAGGAATCGGGTGGTAAATACCGGGTAACGGGCATCTCACCTGGTTTTGTGAACACCGAACTGTCAGATAATATACCTGATGAGGCAGCAAGGGCGGCAATCAGGGAAAGAATGGAGAAGATAGCCATCTCTCCCGTGGCTATCGCAAATGCTGTTGCCTACGCTATCAGCCAACCCGATAACGTGGATGTAGGTGATATCGTTATCCGTCCCAGTGTGCAGGATTAATCTTAACTTAGCCTAAGCCATGAAAGCGACTTTGCAGCCTATTGTTTTTAAGACCATTTCTGAATTGACCCGGGAGTTAGGCATGCCTAAGCCACTACACCCTTTGGTGGTTTTGGTGAATTACGATACTACAAAAATAAGTCGCGAATGTTTCGGCCGGAGCATGGTCATCGATTTTTATAAGATCTCGTTTAAAAAGGATTTTAGAGGCCAGGTAAAATATGGACAAGGTTATTATGACTTTGAAAAAGGAGGGCTCGCTTTTTTAGCGCCTAATCAGCTGGTTACGATGACGGGTGATGAAAGCAGTTACGAGGGTTATTCGCTATATTTTCATGCCGACC
>APMI01036257.1_pt1 | contig 22410 bp, 15 predicted proteins | sample 667938 | NCBI WGS metagenome assembly APMI01 (sample SAMN01084076, study PRJNA167559) | wastewater metagenome | biome: Wastewater | place: Denmark: Ejby Moelle, Odense | collected 2011-11-28
TAACAAATTTGAATGGCCAAATTATTATTTGTGCAAATTAGTTAAAATAATAATAAATAAATATTTAAGTTTTTCCAATTATAGTAAATTAATAAATCATAGATAGCCAACGATTAATCACCTACGAAGCAGAGGCCTGAGAGATTCCTGAATGCTATGATAAGCTTTGCTGCGCGCCTGTCCAGTTTTTAGTTGCTTTAAGTAATTACATAAAAATTGAACAATCTGATCAAGTTTCAGTACAACTTTTTTGTTATCCGCAGCCTATTATTTACGAGGTTAACCAACAGATTTGAAATGTACAACTGGTTTGTTATCAGATTGATATTAGGGTTTTTCTATAGACTAATATTGATACACTTCATCCATATTTGGTACACTTGAAGAAATTTTAGAGATCGATGAATTGCTTAATTTATCGTCTTATATTTGCCTGTTTTAATTATTTACTTTCTATTAATTTGGGGCATCAGTTCTAAAATTATCCTCCTGCATATGAGAAAGTGAAATAATTGATGATGATATTTCGGAGTATTATGACTTAACTTTTTTAAACAAACCTAAGTTAGATGCGGATAAGTCCTCCTTTTCTGCCTCATTTTGGTTAGATGATAACTATTATTTAAGCTTATCATAGTCTTGATTTAACCTGTTTATTTTTTATTAATATCCATCACGTTGTATATCTAACTCCTTCTTTGCTTTGTTCAGTTGCTCATTGGCCCTATCAAGTTTTTAAGACATTTCAGCTCTTTAATGCTGAGTCTTTTACTGCTCACCCTTCATCAATGTGATCTTATTCATTAAACTGAATATAAGAATATATTTACTTTTTAACTAATTATCCTGATTACCTCAAATCCTCCTTGCTTGATTATTTTTAATCCAGTTGTTTCTTTAAATCAACAATAGTGAGTTAAAGTTATTCTTTCTCACGTTTGGCAGTTTCCGCACTAATAGTTAGCTCCTCTAATTTACTATTGTCAGGTGTTTTTGAGCTTTGTTATTTTATAATTTTATTCAGTTACTGAATCATCTTTTATAAGTTTGATTTTTATGTTTTCAACTTGCTGTTCTCTTTCTTAATTTATATGTTATCTCTAATTTTTTCATTAATTTCGTCCTGCAATTTCTATATTTCCTCGTTAGTCGATGGGATTACTGAGCTCTGCTCCACTCTCATTCTTTGTGCTTATTAAAATTATTTAATTTCTTCAATCTTACCCTGAAGATTACTTTCAAGTCGTTTGATATTGCTTTCAAGATCTTTGATATTACTTTCAAGTCCTCTAATTGTAGTTTGAGATATATCAAATTGTATATTTAATTTCTAATTTGATTGCTTTAATTTTTAATTTTATTATTAAACACCCAACTTTTAATTTTGTACTTTTTCTACACTTTCTTGCGTTGTCTCAAGTTTTCTCATTAATTATGTGTTGGCTTCTTGGCAGCTATATTAATCATAAATTTACCCTTGCGCTTATGCTTTATATTTCTATAATTATTTGGTAAGTTGATTGCATTTTTATTACCATTACTGGTTAGCATCCTAATTCCCAGATTTACTTAATTTAAGTTCCTCTAATTCCGCTTTGATAACTTTCTTTTATTACTCCAGTCTGACAACATCCTCTTTGACTTTATTATACCTGTCCCACCCATCATTGATAGCTTTGTTGAATCTCTCAATACTAGAGTTCAAGCTGGTAATTTGTTTCTTTAAAGCATCTTTTTATTTCTTGCATTCAGCGTGTACATTGTCCTATTAACTCTGCTTTTTCTATTCGTCGCCTATAAATATTATCGATAGCTATCTTACTGTCACTGAAGAATTCCTGTATGCTGGATTTCGGGTTGTCTTACTTCATTTTTTATTATGATTGTAATTTATTAATTCTTTTTATATTAAATGTTGTATAATACTTATTAAAATATCTCAAAAGTTTATTTAATTCATATCATCTTATTCTTTTTATAAATATTCAATTCTTATAAATTATATCTTTATTTTTAGTGTAGGATGCTTGCCAAGTGTTAGTTGAATTTGTACAAGAGCATTATAAAATAATAAAATAATAAAATATAAGCTCATGCTAACAAATCTATTAAGACTCACGCACACAGCCATTATTCTCCATCTTTTTCTACATATCTTCACAGGTAAAACCTGCAGTCCCACTGAAGTGGGTGCCGAACTTTTGTTGACAGTCATCCGAGCAATACTTGAAAGGCGAGTGAGTTCATACAGGACAAAAGTACAAATATTACTGAGCTTTCTGTTAGGATACGCAATGTTCCCTAATAAATTTAGACATATGAGCTGGATTTTCATGGCTAAAGGAATTTAAGTACATCTGAGTCTCAAACACATACGCAGAGACAGTTAAATTTTAAATAGCAAATAAATTGGAGTATATCTTGCCTTTATCTTTGATTTGATAAGACTCTTCATCAACGAATTCGTGTTTTTATGGGTGTTCTGCATTATCTATCGATTCTGTTGCGATTCTTCACATTAGCCAATCCCAGAAACTCACAAACTTCTATATCAGCTGGTGGTCACTGCTTCTACGATCGGTAACTGTTTTATAATTCAGGTTATGGCGATGTGACTCCCCGTAGTGATATGCAAATCATCTTCTTCACAGTGACCATCCCAATCCTTTGCGCATCCTTTGTTATATTCATTAACAATCTGGTGGACTTGTTTTCCAACACCTTCCTGTCCTAGGAGGACGAACAGCAGCAGCAGAAGTTGTCGTAATCATCCTGAATTATGTATTCTTATATCGACTTATTCACCTATTGACTTATCGAAATATCAACATATTCACTTATTCACTTATTCATTTATCGACTTAACAAAATAACAAATCATCAAATATTAGCTTTACCCTCTTCCGCGTCGTCCGCCTCGTTCGGGACAAAGAACCTGTCCCTGACTTGCGAATTGTTGTTCTCGATGTAGAACTGCTCGTTCGCCACGTCGTAGTTGTCGCGCTTCGTCTTCAGCACTCGATTGTTGTCGGCTTGCCCTCTGTGGTTGCACTCGCCAAAGAGCCTCTTGCGGAAGTGCTGCTTGGTTTGCGCCACAATCGATTTGTCGTTCAGGTAGAAAATGTGCCACTCGAGCTGCTTCTCGGCACTCGTCGGGAACAGCGCCTCGAATATGCTCATCTTTTTCAGGTCGACTGGCTTCTAATTCTCGCTCTGCTCGCCGTCCTCCGGATTCTTGGGGTCGCCGCTGCTCTACTTCTTCGTCGCCTCGATGAACTGCACGAAGTACGTGAACAGTTCCATCTTGCTGGATTCCAGAGGCTTCTCCAGACAGAACCAGTTCTCAGGAGGCTTCTGCGCGACCAGTTTCTTGAACTTGACCACCTTCTTGATGCTGTTGTTGACGAGCGAGCCGCCGTAGCTCAGCGAGAAGATCTCGTACATGGGCTCGAACTTCACCTTCCACTTCTCCGACTTGGGCTTCAGCTTGAAGATGTCCTCCATTTTGGTGAACTTCGACACCTTGGCGTCCTCCAGCAGCGTGACGGTCCACAGCTTCCGCTTCTGCGAGCCCAGCAGGTGGTTCTGCCGCTTCTCGAAGAACAGCTCCACGTTCTTCTTGATTGCCTTCGCGGAGATCTCCTTCCACGTCTACTTCTTGCTCTCCAGCTTTCTGCCCTCGATGATCTTGAGCATTTTGGCTAACACCTATATCGCTCTCTGGTACTATGCCGCCTGGTAGAGCAGGTAGGCCTTCTCGATCCCGAAAGTGAGCGTTTTCTCCTCGCTGTTTTCCACCTTGCTCTTGAGCTTATTGACGCCGACCTCCAGTATCTCCCTCTGGTGGTACATCTGCGCCGTGAGGTACTTGAGGCTGTTCTTGGCCAGGAAGAACTGCTGATAGCTGATGCCCTTCTTGAAGTCGCTTCTGGCCTCCTGCTTGCTCCTCACCATGTTGAGCTCCTCCGCCCTCTTGTAGAGAGACTTCTCTGCCTCGGTCTTTGACGGTGGCTGGTTTCTGGCCTTGGCTGTGGACTTTTTGTCGAACTAGAAGTCGTAGTCCAGGTTCGCTTTGTTGTTGTTGTCTAAAGTCAGTATCTCGGATCTGAGAGCCTGCCAGAGAGTCTCCTCTGTTATGCTATTCTGCTGGAGGGCGAGACTGGCGAAAGAGTGCTTTTCGTCAAGCGCATGGTCAAGTTAGACTTCGTAAATCTGGTGAGTCTTCTTGATGGACTTGACGAAGAATTTGGTAAAAGGCGGAATGATGAACTCCGGCCCCTCCTTGTAGAAGGCGTACTTCTCGATGTGCGAAAAGTACTTCATCTTGGAGGTCTGCAGCACTTCCAGGCTGTTGAACCTGAAGACGAACGAGTGGTACTTCTTGTCCTCCTTCTTGGCTTCGTCCTCCTTGTGGTCGATGCAGAACACGAAGTCAGTCGTGTAGAGGATGTCGCTTTACTTCAGGTGCTTGATGATGCTCTCGCCCTCCTGCTTGTCGACGAAGGTCTCGAGCTTGATGCTGTGCGTGTGCTGGGGCCCGAAGTTGAAGAAGTAGCTGAAGATGATTATGATGTACGCCACGAAAATCTTGACTGCCAGTTTGAACTTCTTCGGGTTTTTCAGCAGCGCGCTGATCACCGAGGAAAAGCCATGCGGCAGCGACAGGATGTACACGCAGGATATCTGCAGGTCGAGCAGACTGGTGCACTCGTTGATCTGGTCGATGTAGAACGACTTGAAGTCATCGTCGCGCACGTTCAGCAGGTCGTAGGACTTGCACTTGTAGAACAGAATGCAGATCTCCTCCTTGATCGTCTGCATCAGTATCTCGTACCGGCTGTCCGCCAGCTTTACCTCCCTGATCATGTCGTAACCGAGGCCCCACAGCCGTGAAAAGGCAGGGATGTACCCCTCCTCGAACTCAGTCAGCTCCTCCAGGTAGTTCTCGTTCTTGGTGGTGAACACGACGAATCCGAGGTTGAACTTGGTGCTGATGTCCTCCGAGGTGTCCTGCAGGATCTCCCTCATGGCCTCGTTCGAGGAAAGCGTCGACGACTTGAGGTTGGCCTGGTAGCTGCTCTTGTTGTCGTTGAAAGCGCGGCACGATTTCTCGTAGCTCGACAGAACGCCCGCCCCGAAGAACTGGAAAGCCACCGACGACGCCTTTGTGTGCAGCATGAAGTTCTCTATGCGGCTTTTGTCGAACTCGATGAACTAAATGAGCTCGTCGCCTTCCTGCGCTTTGCCGCTGGCGAACCTGTGCAGGTTCTCGGAGTTCTCGTCATATATGATAATCTTGAGGCGCCTTTTGAACTCGGACTTCCTGAGAGTGTTCAGAGTCGGCCTTATCACATTCTCGTAGTCGCTCAGGTTGCACACCAGCCGGTTGCTGTTGATGATCTTTCTGTACGAATCGATGTAATTGTTCTTCAGATCCTGAATATCTCGAATGACTTCTACTTTTAGACTAACCTTTTCGTTGAAAAAAGTAATACGTGCTGGGCTTGGATTGAACAAGTGCACATTTATTATTGGTCCTATTTAGAACTTTATCAAATACGGAACTTGAGTCAGTAAATATTTCTTTTTATATTATAATTTATCTTCATCATTTTGTCCACTATTGCTTATAGTTGTCATCTGAACTCTTTCATGAAAGTTATTTCCTCTTAAAAACTTTTTCACTCTATCTAAAAATTCATCTTCACTAAAGACAACAATATATGTATGCATAGTTTTTGAAATTAATTACGATAGCTTTTACTCTAAATTATCTCCTTATACAAAATTAACGTAAAAGTCTTCCTATTTTATTTATTCAGGCTAGAAAATTATATTTTATCCTTTAATCAAATTGATTAATAAAGGTAAAAGTTCATCTTCATTTTTTTTATTTGGTTTTTTCGGGTGCTTTTAAAAAGATTTCGAGACAGTTTACAAAATTTATTTTGGTTTTGCGCTCAAGAAATAATCGAAAATTTGTTTTTGCAACTTCTATCTATTTAATTCTGATCTTTTACGAAACTCCTAATGTTTATTTAACACTTCATTAATTTTATTAGTGCATTATTCTTTAAATTTTTTTTCCGAATTAGTCATTAATTGTGCAAGACGCTCTTTTATTGATTTTTAAAGCTCTGTACTATTACTGATAAGTTTCTTAAATAAAGGGTCGTTACCGCAAATAATAACATTTCTAGCTAAATAGGGAGCTTCATCCAGACTGATTTAAGAGCATGACTTCATTTGGTTAATTAAGACTTCAAGCTGATACGACTGTGCCCAAACTGAAGTCTCCTTCTCTGTGAGATCTAGTTCTTATTAATCTTCAACTCCTGTATATTTAAACCCAGTAGCTTTTTTATCAATCAATCCCTTTATAATAATGTTGAACTCTTGATTGCATTTTTTCTTGCAATCAAGAACGTCATGAAATAAATCAGGAGTACATATCACAAACTAGCATGATGTACTTATGAAACTCTTCTCAAATTTTTCAATGCTTCCATATAAAAAAGCTTAAACTCTATGTTTCTTAAAAATTTATTTATCTCTTTGCTAGGCAGTTTGTTATTTCGGTTTCAGCTCTTTTTTCTATAAGTTTTATTTATCCTATTTTAACTATTTTTTTATTTATTGCTTTATGGGTTTGGCCTATTATTGCAAAATAAATACTGCTTATTTTTATGAATTTTTTTATGAATTTATTTTATGTTCGCTCTAATAACTTTACATAATAAAATTTGTTTCTGGCATTTTTTTCTATGTATTTAATTTTTCGTTTGAAAGAATAAATTTTGCATCCTGTATCTTATTAAATGCATTTTACTTTTTACTCTAACTATCTACTATTTACTTTTTATCTTTTTATTTATTTTTATTCTCAATCGATTAATCATTATAAGCAAGATTAACAACCTTTACCATTACTCTTCTGTGCAGCCCATCGAACATTCGCGTAGTCTTCCTGTCGATGTCTTCGATTTCTTTATAGTTCTGCATAGTTTTGAGGATGTATTTCGGGTTGCTGCTCACAAGTCGAATATAAGGCTTTTAGAAGTGCTGAATTTTAAGCCTACCAATCGTATCCACGTAAAGAAAGACATTCATTTTGAAACCATACTGCTTAATATAAGTGATTAACTGATCTTTTAGACTCTATTAATTTGCAGCTGACAGAAATCCGCATTTGCGCTTTAGTATCGATACTGTTTGTTGATCTTCATCTTCCGTATTGCACCGCACGATGATGTCTCGTATTTTTTACGGATTTTATTTCTCTATGAACTCATTAAAGGTAGGGTAAACGATATGTGAGAAATACTTTTTATATCTTGCATCTGCGAAAAGGGTGTCGTATTACTTTTGATTTTTTGCCTTCTCGCTATCTAGAATGATGATTCGAGTCACAGTTTCATTACCCATTGCGAAGCGAACGACTATTTTTCTTTAAATTATATAACTTTATTTAAAATAATGAGGACTCACAAATTATACATTTGTATCAAAAAATGTTTCTCACTTTAAAAATATAAATATTTCTCATTAAAGTCTATATAGGATTATGATAATAAATATTTCTTAATTCTATTGGGTATATTATATGTTCCAAATTCTGCCTCCGCTAGCTTCCACTAACTGCAAAACTTTCGTTATCGATTCTAGTGACAGGCATATCGCGAAGTATACATATCATAAGCAAGGGTGTTAAAGGATCACGGATGGAAATAAGTTCCCAAATAAAGCACATCTTTCAATTTGAAGTGGACTTGGAAAAGCACAAACAAGCAAATTTAAGCATTACAACCTGAACAATTTGTTAATCATTTTAAGGACTCTGATTAAATAACGACTAAGTTAGGTTTGAGTCTGCTTTATAAAAGAAACCCAACCATTATGAGTTCTGGCAAATCTTACATTCATTTTTATCCGAGATCATATAATTTGAGGTAAACTATGCTTAAATATAGTACTTAAAAACAGTAGTTTGTTTCAGACTTCACAAGAACAGGTATATTAAATTTACTTAAAAAAATCATTGTCTGCTTATAAATATACTAACCTGAATTATATTGCGAAGCCAATAAAATGTATAGATCAAATTTGAACAGAATTAGTGACGATTTGCTGCAATAGATATTTGATAGTTCTAATATCGCAAGAAAAAGAGTTCAAGAGTAAGCTAAATTTTTATTAAATGGAAAGTTATTAATTAGGTTACTGTTTTACTTGTAAAATATTTTTTCATTAACTGAAGTTTTCTAGTTCACTTAATAAGAGCTGTCTGAATTGCTCGAGTATAGTCAATAAGACTTTAATCTTTAAAATTAAAGTTAATTTTAAACAAAATAGATTACATTTAATTCAAGTAAAATTGCTCCAAGTTTGCAGACAATATCTTTACTTATCTTGTATCATAATAAGAGTTTGAAATGCATTAATGGTTATTTTGAGGATGGATTCACTAACATTTGGATAGTCAAATCGAATCATTCCTCACGAGGAAGGAATATAACTCTAATTAATGCCATCGAAGACGTTCACAGTTTAGACAATGGCATGAAAATGGTGCAAAAATATATTGAGAATATATGGGTACTCCATGATCAACAATTTGAATAAATTTAAAGTGTATTAAAATAGAAATATTCGAATATTAGAAAATTGGTTGGAATGAAGTTTGATATTAGATTTTGGGTACTGGTTAAATCTTTTACCCCTCTAGTTGTCTATATTTATGATTAGGCCTACCTTCGCATTTCATCATAGCCATATCAGCTAGACTCATTGCAGTAGAAGAATTCTCATTTAACAAACTTTTCAGTCAATTGGAAATCTATTCAATAGAAAGCAAAGCAAGAGTCTTCCTATAAACTGTATTCTTAGTATCTAAGTTACTTGAAGTAATGCGAGCAAGTTGAAACATAAAAAATAACAGTTAAAATACATGAAATTATACTGGAAACACTCAAATTGGTTTAAATTAAGGAAGATTCAAGATGCTTTGAGCTCTTTGGATTTGATATAATTCTTGATGCTAAATTAAACCCTTGGATTCTATAATGTAACATGAGTCCAGCTTGTTCGCCAAGAGGATAACTTAAATTAATACTGAACAACATGACTAAAGGAATGCTAAGCTTGCTTGGTTTCATTTAGTAGCAGACATATGGATGGAAAATTCTACATGATGATTCCAAAAAATCCATATTTTTGAAATAAATTAGTCTTAATAGTTCGATCAAGATTAATCAGAGCAAAAGAGATTTAACGAGAGGCAGCATTTTAAGATCATCTATAATGAACTGGAACGATATTCTATTATCTGCGAAGAAAATATAGCTGAAAAAATATTTAGTTATTGAAAATGCACATTATTTTCACTAAAAAGTCAAAATTATTCAAAGGTTTTATAAGAATAGATACAACAATCCTATCAATAATTAAAAATAAGCCATAGTATAGTATAAAAAGTCAAAAATAAAAACAGGGGTGAGTTTGAGCTTAATAACAATTTTAAATGCTCTAGCGAAAAGAAGGAAAAAATATTGGCTTCGGTTGCTGAGAAAGATAATTGTAAAGTGATAATAAAAATTAATTTTCTATATTTTGATCTTGCTGGTATCTATCTCTTTAAGATCTTATCATACATATTATAAATGCAATCTGGTTTTCCATTTTAAAACTACGACTGGGACAAACGTGAGTTTGTGGGAGAAGGCGGGTTCGCCATGGTCTACAAAGTCAAAAACAAGAAAACTGGTTAAATAGTTGCAGTCAAGCAGATGCGAATGTCTCAATTCGACTAAGATTACAAACTTGAAGCACTCAATAATTAAATAAAATCTATGAAAGAGTGCAGGAGTCCATTCATAGTTTCTTTGCATGAATCAAACATTGGAAAAACCTATGCATATCTCGTCATGGAACTTTGTGACGAAAGCCTCAAATAATTTCAGTCAAAGAAATTAGTCTTCGATGAAAAATAAGTCGCTTCAATTGTATCTGACATAGTTTCTGGATACATGGAAATAATCTTTAAAGGATACATTCATCGAGATCTCAAACCGAGGAACATTTTAAGAAAGGGAAAGTTCTTTAAAATTACAGATTTTGGCTTCGCTATAAAAATATCCGATTAAAAACTGATGTAAAACTGTGGTACTCCGATTTACATGGCCCCGCAGTTACTCTATAGTAAGCCATATGGTTCTAAATGTGATGTGTGGAGTTTAGGTATGATAATGTACGAATTACTCTTTGGAACTCAACCATGGGCGACTAGGTACATTGAAACTTACAAGAAAGATGTAGTTTCAAGAGAAGTTTCGTTTCCTTATGATTTTAAAATTGGCGAAAATACTAAAAATTTGATTCAAAGGTGCTTGCAACTAGAGGAAGATGATCGAATCAGCTGGAAGTAAATATCAGAACACCCATTTGTTAAAAATAGAGATCCAGGAAAACCTGTAATTTATCATTAAGTTGACATAAAAAATCAACAAATTTTAGCAAGGATACAGAAATCCTCAAGTTAAAATTTTGCAAACCCAAAAAAATTATTTACACAATACTAAAAATCCCATCAAGTAATGGACGAGAAAGCATTTTACGAATTCTTGTTAAAATTAGATGAACAAATTACGACTTACGAGAGCAACTAAATGTTCAAGATTGCAGATTTTCAAAAAGATCAAAAGATTCACATGGATGAATTTAGAAAATTTTTCCTATAAGTTGATTATAGGCCATCATACGATGTTGCTTCAAAACTCATAGATGAAATAGTGATAATTGCTAAAACAAAGCAGATTGACACTAAACAATTTTTTATGCTTTTCGATTTGAACAAGTCACAATAAATTGAGTATGGATAATTCATAAAGTGTATTCGTTAAATAGCACCAAGATTTGGTTAAAAAGAAATTGATTTAATTTGGAAGAAATTTGACGCAGACAAATCGGGTGGAGTCACTGTTCAATAATTTTTCTCAAAAGTTGCATTCGGTATGACGGAGAACCAAAAAGTAGATTTCAAATATATTGATAGAGCTACAAGAAATATCGACAGTCTCAGAGAAGTAGCTAAATCTCGAGGAACAACTCCTGAAAGCCTATTTGCGAGAAAGAAGGATCCTACGACAAAATCAATGACTCTTGAAGAGTTCGGGCTACTGATCAGAGGAATAAACTATGTGATTTCGAGGGATGAGATTGTGGAGATGTTTAGGCTCATAGATGTCAACAATTCTGACACCATATAGATCTCTGAGCTATATAGGCTGCTAAAGAAATGATAGAAAGCTGATTAATTGATCAAAATTTAAAATTAAAGATTAATAGATTTGTTATAAATTTGAACATTATTAGTTATAGGATCAAGACTTAAATGACTAAAAAATAGTTCATATCATTAGATCAAGCCTTAGGCTATCTACAGTTCCTAAACACAGATAAGTAAGCATTTACTCATAAATAATTTAATGTTGCCGAAACATTAAACTAACCAAAAAGTTTGCAATTGAAACTAAAGCGAGTCGAAACTGGCAGTCGTCGAAATATTGATCAAAACTTAGCTGAATAAGGCGACAAAAAGAACAGGAATAAAAACAGAGCAATTAAACGTATAATTGATACTTCGAAGTAGCTACTGCAGTAAAATTATAAATATGAGTAGCCGTATCAGCAAAACTAGAAAAAGTCATACATCACGCAGTTTAACATTTACTTAAAACAGTATAATAGATTGAGTTAACAAATACTTGCACAAGAGAACGAACTTGAAGAAAAGAAAAGGTTATACATTGAACACGAATAAGCCAAATTAGAAGATGTGTTTTCATTCACTGTAGACACCGATTACAGAATGATGTTGGATGTTGCCATCCTTAAAGATAAAATCAATAAAAGCAATGTCGAAATGGTTATGGAGACATTTAAGAATAGTTTAGTAATACTCAAAACCAATGAAATAAGAATATATGAGAGATAGACTGAGGACTCACCGCATCGAGATGTCAAGTTACATTAAATTTAAAACGTTGATTACTTCAGTCAGCCTTACATCTTCACTGTCATGACCATAGTGAAAGATAAGTCAAGTGGTAGTTAATATTTATGTTTTAAATTTGACCAGATTGAAAAACAGCATAAATGGGATCGCGCAGTATATTGTAATTTTGTTTCAAGAAGAATGAAACATAAGGGAAAATACTTTTTGCTTTAATTTCCTTAAAAATAATAAGAGAAGCAGAACAACGAAGGATTGGAACATATTGTCAAGAAAAGAGATGATGTTAAACATTATGAAATTTAGAGAAAGAAAATAATAAGAAATTTACAAAGCTAAATGAATCGTGAAAGAGAAGGTACTAGAATGGGCACAGCAAGCATGGAAAGTTAAAGAGACTTACCTACAATATAAAGGCGAGGAGATAAAATGGAGAGATTCAATACCGACAACCAAGGTAATATAGCAAGTCCACATCGTGAGCATGTGTCAAACATATTGATGTCAACCAAAAATTCTGATCAAAAAGACGCAATGTTTAAAACTAATAAGAAAGGTGCAGATACAAACAACCAGCCATAGTAGGATCCGAACTAGAGATCAATATCAAAACCAGGCAGTGTAACTCGTCCTGCTCCCGCTAATGGTGTAACGACAAACCCAGCAAGTCAATCAAAATAAGGCACGGAGATGAAGAGTGGTGACAATGATAATATGCGGTAGAGCCAAAAAAGCCCAGCAAATCGATTGCCTCGATAGACTACTCCTAATGTTCCATTTGTTATCAAGCAAACAATGACCGAAAGTGAAGAGTTAGTTGAAGATGGATAGAAAATGAAATAAAAAATAATAAATCCTTTCACTAAGCGCAAAATTGAACTTAAAGAGAAGCATGAAAGTGGAATTCGAGTGATGAAGATTAAATTCTTCTCTGACAAAGCAAAAATAATTTTTCTAGGGGCTGAAGATCTTTAATATTGGGATTTTGATGCCGTTACAATGCACAAGTCATAGAAGAAAATTATTCACTTAAGCTAACTTAAAAGCTACAAAATTTTACGTTAAAAAAATAGTGTAAACATTAGTTTTGAGGTTGGTAGTAAAGTCCTAATTTTCTCTGGTAGAATATAAGATCTAAATGATATAATTTAATGGATTTAACTACCCGCAAAGTAAAGATAATTCAACCAAGCTCAACAATCTGAAAGAATTGAACTTTTCAAGAAATAACCAACAACTGCAGTCCTTTGATTTTTAATTTATTACTTTTGAAGATATAATGTGTGCACAATTTTAATATAATATTTAAAAGATTGAATATGAACAAATAAGAGCGCATCAATAATGCAATCGAGTCAGTGTTCAACAAGTATGACACTGATCACTCGAATACTCTTGATTAGAATTAGCTTAAGGCTGTATTGCAAGACGTGTTCCAGAAATTGAATGTGAAAAAACCAGTCACGGACTAGGACGTCAAAAAAATGCTCATAGCCTTAGACACCAATCATGATGGACTGATCAGTAAATAATAATTTAAGGCTCTTGTATAAAAGTGTCTTAAATGAAATGATTTGCCTATTTTCATGTTCTTTCTTAAATTTAGTTCATGGATATTAATATTATTTATTTCTGCTAAGATAATCACAACTGTAAAAGAATTGAAGCATATCAACTAATATTAATTCCTTGCAATTGTATTTACAATAAGTTTAATAAATGTTACAAATAGATCGGCTCATTATATATATTCGTAAAATTATTAATGAGCAGCCCATCACAGCTGTACTCCTGTGTAGACGCAGTTACCATCCTAAAATCACCAGTTAACACCTCAACTGCTAAGAATCACTGGTCTTTCGGAAAGGACAACAGGTTTAAAACTCCAAAATTCTACTGCGAACAATTCTATAACCTCCCCGATACTAAGTCAGACCGCAAAGCAGGTAACCAATCTCTTATGAAGGCATGGGAGTCGGCAAGAAAACTGACTTGTAGTTCGATAAAAACCCTTTGCACGTAGTACCACCGCCAAACACCTACAATCTTTCGTCCTTTGTGGATACTAACATACATCACAAAAAGGGCTTCACTCCCAGATACTCACGAGAGGTAGACATCAATATTATTCAGGAAATTGCTCCGATGAGTTACGTGGATTTGGAAGCCAAGAAAACACCAGGTCCTGGGCGTTATGAAGAGTTCCGGTACAATGAAAGTCCCAGGTGGTCACTCAGACCCAGGACTCAGTCTGAATGTATCTCTTATTTTATTCAGTATTCATAAGCAAGTAACATAAAATCATTCCAGGCCCAGGGACACATGAAAATAAAGAGGTAATTGACCCAGTTGGAAAATACTATTTAAGCAATCACCCAAGTTCAAAATCAAAAATATTTAACCCGACCAGATCTCAGCGTTTCAACAAATCAACAACAGATATTCCAGGGCCAGGTATCTACAATCCAAAGAACGATCTGCCTTCTGATGGCAACTATGTGCTGTCTAAAAACAAGTCATCAAGAAAAAGAGCATTTATGATGGGCAAGAGGCACAGCTTTGTTGATGATCTACCAAGAAGAGTTCAAAGTAAAATACATATTAATTTAGCTCCTGGACCCGGCTCATATCGAGTACCTTCTGATTTCGGACACTATGACGAAAAGTTTGAGCCTGGAAGAATTTCTGCATCGAAAGGAACATAGAGAACTCGGGCTTAGAAGTGATTATTTTTCTTCAGCATTTTTCTTATTTTTTAACATATATACATCAAACAGGTAAAACTTTTCTCCATTAATCATTAGTTAAGTACGGATGATTAACTACTTACAAATTTTATTTTAAATGGTCAGTGTTGAGAGTCCCAAAAATTGTTGATAAAACTGGTTACTTAGGAATCGACCTCACTAATTGTAAGTGCTTTGCTGCGTTACTTTTTATTTTGGATAAAATTTCCGATTTAAACGGAACATTTGCTACTCTTCCTTGGTACAGTGGACAGCAAATGTTGATATTTACTTTTTACTCCTATGCAATTGCAAAAATATGTTATTCAGTCTTTTTGCGACTAACTTGCCATTTCATGAGAACTTCAGGCATACCTAAGTTGAACTACCATATGATGATAAATTACTGGGACGAGAACAAATCGGAGACCATGAGAATTTCCACCTATTTTTCTTGCGAGTTAAACAATTTCATGCAGATCAGCATGAATTCCCTCTTCATTAGGTGGCGATCGAAATGAAATAAATGATGCGATTCCGTAATATCTGATTTTGTTATTTAATCGTTGCTGTTACAATGTTTCAAATGCTTTCTATAGCTTTGAAAAATACTTTGCCTTCCCTTATACAGTCCTAAAATTTATTATAGTATTACTGCTGTGATTATGTAGGATTATTCAAGTACATCAAATCAATAGTTTGGACTCCTAATGAAAGTAAAGATTTCTGTATTGAAAATTAAATGAAACTAGGATGCAGACTGTGCACTTCATTAACAATATCCTATTTTGTGAGGTAACCTTATTCAATAAGAATCTTTAACATTGCCTGTTCATCAAGGTTGCTGTCAATATCGTTGGGGACATACCCGCACTTTGTCGCAATAAAGAGAGAAGAGCGTGAAATAGAATGATTTTAGGACAAGTAATTCAGGGTTGCATTTATTGTTTTCTAAGACTTACCATAGCGAAAGTTTATTTCCGTATCGATTGTGTTTATTGCACCTGATTTAATCGACTAGCACAAAACCTAGAACATTTTCAAGTCTGCTTCAGGAGTTGGTTATCCTCCCTGAGTGCCCATTCCAAGTGAAGATAACTTTAGTTTCTAGGGTATATATTTCGGTGTTCGCCAGTGATCCTTATTTATACTAGGGTTTATTTTTGTAAATTTTTCAGATGCTTCAGGAGTACAAAATCCTGGCAGAAGCTCATTTTTTCTGTAATATTTGGCGAGGGCTTATTGAATCTCTTTGTTGCTAGAATTCATAAATCGAACAGACGTTTTACAAATACTTCTCATGATGCTAGACGAGTTTAGTATAAATCTATAAATATTGATATATATAAATGTGTATGGATTGGACAGAATAAACAAAACATACATCAACAACATTTCTTTTTATCTTTTTAACCTCCTTGACCTGCGCCTGCGTTATTAGATGTCAATTTTACTGCCTTAGGCTCAGATGTTTTTTCTTACGTTTTCTTTTTCTGCTGATTTTGATTGTTGCTTAAGGCAGGAATTTTACCCTTAATTAATTCTCGTCTTATTGTTTAATCTAGATCAATAAAAAAATACCTAGTAGCATTTGGAAAACTTATTCGATATTATGATTCTCCTTAGCTGATGTCTGGATAGATCCGCAAAAGCCGTGAGTCTTGGCAAGATCATCGAGATATTCTTTTCTTTGGTACTCCTCGGGATTGTCCTTGGAAATCATGTCCGATTTGTTTTGAACTAGTAAGCAAGGAATATTAGTGTCATTATCGTAGTCAGAGTTTTATTCGATAATCTTCTTCCACTTGAGTGTTTCATCGATGCTATTCTTTTCATTAGCCGAGCACACGATCACACAACCTGCATTAGTATTATTCTACCTAGAGCCCCTCGTAAGTACATTTTAGATACTGCGTTGAACCGTTCTTGCCCTGCGATGTCCCACAGCTGTAATCGTACTGTTTTGCCATCGATTGTGGACTTGAGCTTGGTTGAGAAATCGCAGCCTATTGTTGGTCTCACTTTCTAGTCGAACTTCTTCTGAATGTACTGACAGAGCATCGAGGTCTTTCCTACGCCTGGTTCGCCCACAATGCAGAACTTTATGATTATATCCTGGTCCATCTTCGAGTACAGGAGTAAAGTAATTATAATCATACAACACTCTATCATCAAAGACTTGCTTTGTCATGAACACAGAATATTTAATGCAAATAACCGTTTTAAGTGCTGGCGAGCGTACTTAAGAAAATAAATGATTACAGTTTACAAATCATCAGAAGTTATGGACATTAGCTTGCAGGTTAGTGTTCGATATTTTAGTCTCAGTTACGGATCTAATGGTCTGCCCTTGATCATTCTGCGACAGTCTTGTTCTAGTAATACCTTCAATTTGTCTCTCTCGTTCGCTGGGAATGTCCCAAATTAAAACTCCATAGGTTGTACCGTCGACATCGTAAGTGTAGACATAATAGATGCCGTTATCAGGATGTTTCTCAACCTGCACTAGTTTTGCATCTGATAGCTCGGGCATAAGGCTTCGAATATAGAAGTCGATGTTTTGATTCACTTGACCGGAGGGTACAAGTTAATATCCCGCTTTGAGAGGGTATTTTGCTCCCTAGTGATTTAAGCTCTTTTCCACCGAGATGATCTAGAAGTGATGAGCTCTCAGAGCCAAACATGCTGTTAAGCATAGAACCAGCATTGCGATCATTCTTGAGTTTACCATCATATCCAATAATAATTATTGTTTTTATTTATTAAATTCAAGCTGTCCGTTCAATTTCAATTATGTGAATACTAAGCAGATTTATTGAATTTTGATTTGTCGTTTTGCTCATTTTGATTATTTAATAATAGTTATTGATAAAACTATGCCGAAATGTGAAATTTGTCCCAAGGAGGCGTTCTTCAACTGTAGCCGATGCGAAAATGCATTTTATTGTTCTAAATAACATCAAATATAACATTGGAAATCATTCCACAAGGATAACTGTTTCAAGACTAAAGCCGATTACGATGAAGTCCTCAACGATCTGATTAAGAAAAGATATCATGCTAGAAAGCAATTCTACGATAACTACAGTAACAAAATATTCGATCTGTGCTTACTTGACGCTAAAGTCATGGTAGATTTTGATCAAAGAATTAAAAAAATTACGAGAGACACGCTTGACTAGTACGAGTACGGAGCATCTATCTGTGTATTATGCAGATCTTACTGCCTAGTAAAAGATAAAAACCAAGCTAGAATCATTATTCAAGATTACCTAGCTTAGTACCACCAATTTTTTTTGAGTGGCAGTTAGATCCCTGATATAAATAGGAATCTCGAGGACCGAGATCGATAAATATTCCAACGAAAAATGAACTTAATTTCGACTATAGCCAATCTCTGTTACGCTCTTGAACTAGACTGCATTAAATATTATGTTTTGTACACAAAGCACATATAAAAATATTTTGGAAAAGATTCATTTTAAGCCTCGAATTGTTATTTTTTGATTGGATGCTACTTCGCGGAAGAGGGATTTCTCAAGAAAGCCATCGCCTGTTTTATGAAATCAGCAGCTTGCAGAGGACAAGTTGCAGGGGATTGCTACTTTAATATTGGAATTTTGTACTCATTTCAAAAGAAATATACTAAAGCTCTATAAATGTTTGAATTTGCTTTAAAACTAAGAATAGAACAGTATGGGTAAGATTCAGATCAGTTAGCAGAAGTTCAATAGAACACAGGCATGATTTATGTCGAACTGAATGATTTTATCACTGCGATGACTTAGTATGAAAAGGCTTTCAAAATTCGCTCAATTAACCCATATTCTGCTTAATTCAGAAATGTCTTAGATTTAATCCATGAGCTCTACGATAAGCTCAATCTTTACATAGACTCAGAACATGAAGGACTTAAGAAACCTTCAATATTTTTACACTTGAAGACTAAAATAGAGGAGTAGTAGAATTATTGGAGAGAAAGAAAAGATAAGAGGGAAGCATTGACAAAAAAAGAAGTTGACGAAGTGATTGATCCCGGCAAGGCTAAGAAGAAAGTTAATGAACTTGTCGTTGAAGTAGCCGATAATAAGAGGACTAGTGATTCTGATCTCATCATCACTGAATAGTTGATGAATCGATTGAGTGCTCCAGAACTGTTTCAACTTTCAGATCTACAACTGGAGCTGTCAACAACAAATAGAAACTTTGCGAGGGTATTTATGGTAGGTAGATCATTATTTTTGCAAAAAATCTCACCGTAGAATCTTCAAATTTTAAGGAGAGACAATCCCAAACTGTTCTAACTTATCAGACTGGAATAATTATAAAAGAAGAGAAAATGATATATTTATATAAATCTCACTACTAATTAGTATATTTAGTTAAACATTGCAATAAATAGGGTCATCTCATAACAATGAAGAGGTAATCGAATTATTACACAGATCAAATAAAATAGTAAACACTCATAATTAACAGTCAAGCTTACATAATTCCGAGTTAAACGAGGATGTTTCAGACTATCATCATCAAAATCATCATCATGGTAATTAAAACTAAGCAACTAGCCTTAATTTTACTGGCGATTAAGCGATCATTCAGGCTGAGGCTGATCGTGTCAGCGAATTAGTTAGCAATTTATTCTCTAAAAATGTAATTGTTTTAGCTTAATTCAGAAAATAAGTTCTAAGAATGCTTTTCAAGTTCCAGTGGTCAATATAAACCATTTAAGATCTTTTGAGGCATCAGACGAAGGATCTTGGAGTAAAATATCGTCGACTCTTGAAAATAGTTCTAAAGTTTATGGATTCCGGGTTGACTGGATGGGAGAAAGTATTAGTAAGATCGCTAGCACTATGACACGAACTTTGAATATAGATGATGTACAAAAACAAAGGGAAAGTATAAAAATTTAATCAAGCACCACAATTTCAGAGAGTTAATTCAAAAACTAAGCCATGCAGTAATTATTGAAGTGCAACAAATTTGACATTGACTTACATATTGAGTGGACTAAATCAAAGTTAGATAGTCATTAAATACAAAATAGAAACTGTCATAACAATGATAAAATTCGAAGAATGATGGACCAGAATGGAATATCAAAATTAATCTTAGCGACAGTTCCGATATCGAAAAATCTATAAATTTCAATATTGGGGTAAAGTTAAACCTAAAAATCAGCCCCAAAAGCGTAAGATGGTACTTTAATTCTGTCTTTTTTAAAAGACAAGGCTTTGTTGAACATTTCTAGAGAAATAGAATCAATTCACCGAAAGACCTTAAACAGCGATTAAATGCATGACTATTATGACGATTAATAAATTAGAATTGATAATTTCATGAGCTAACTGGAAAATACAAATGTCTAACTCAAATAACATGAAACGCATTTTTAATTTGGACAAATTCATCAAAATTAATAAATATGCATTACAGATTAACTCTCAACAAATTTAACGAAACATAAATAGAATAGGCTAAAAGTTCAGAATATTCAAAGCAAATTTCAATCGAAAAAATAAAAAAAAATAAAGAAACAAAATCAAAAATCAAAAAATAAAAGTCGACAGGAAAAGAAATTTAATTAATAATAGTTAGATTTCACTTTTGATAGAGGTAGCATGCTGACACACTCGTTTATATTTAAAAAATAAAATTTAAACGCTTTTGCAGATAATTCCAGCGCTTTAGATCTGAGCAAAAATTTCTATAAAGGGATATTTTATGCGTATCAAGTTTATTATAGAGACTACCTTGCATAAAAGTTAATAGAACCTGTTGATTATTCAATCATTAGAGGTTAGTAGAACTTTTATAACCTTATTTCTCATTAAACGTCCGTCAATCCAGCTTGTTTTGAAGAAGAAATCCGAGATGAAATAAATTATTAACAAGTCAATAATTCAAAGACAGAAGATGAATCAATAGGAAAATGTCCCCAGATCCGTGAGAACAAGCAAGAGCTAGCAAAAATAATAGCTTAAGTTTAGACAGAAATTTATTTTTCCACACTTCATAGCATTCATAAAGAGAATACAGAACTCGTCACATAACCAGTTGACTTCTTGTCTGTGCTTCACCTTGGCAATGAGATGAGCCTAAGCTTTAAATCAGTGAGCGACTATGATTTTTTGATAAAAAGATGATTGTTGTGTTTTATTATGTACTTCATATAGCATATCTTAATTTATAATAGTTGATTTCTCTCAAAATCAAATAAGATTTACCAAATATCTATAAACAATATTCTGAAACCAAGTACAAGACTGTCTTGATTAGTTTTTAATAATTCAAATATGCATTCATTTTATATTTGTTCTAAAAACAATATATTGAAATTATTGGTCAATATTGACAAAAATATTACTGTCCTTGAATAAGGCTTTTGCAAAACTTATCATTATTGAACATACATTGTTTTAGCAAATTTTGATGAGAGTGTGCAAAAGAAATTTGGTAATGAGAGGAATAGCAAACTCAATTTTATTATTGAAATCAAGCGATATTATGCTCATGGCTGACCTGCATTAACAATACGGATCCAGTTTTATATTATAATACTTCCAACTTAATTTGTTTTATAAATTCTTTGAGAGACTTCCTCCACCATCTCAGCTATCCTCTTGTTCTCCACGTTGCTTGCTTTTCTGAATGCGGAGAGGCAACCAGCGTATATTTCTTCCGCTGAGCAGGTCGTCAATTCCGGCAATGTTAATGCAAAATCAACGTAAGCTGTGATCACGTTGTAAAATTTTTTCATTCCCTCTTGGCAAAAAATGAGCTCATCCAGGTATTCGTAGGGACTTTTACGATATATTTTAAATCCGATTTCACAGAATAGTCTCATTTAGAATTGTAGAAGTTCTGTCATGGATATATTTGGGGCAAGCCAATCCAAGTAAGTTTTCGTCTCAAAAACAACACAGGCCTCAGGAGACTCATTAAACTATATTGAATATATATTTACTTTTGAGGCTAAGCGAAGGCTGCACAAGATGAGGATCGTCGCATGAAGGTCACTGAGGCAGGGATTCTGGGCCAAACTTTTTAGTAGGATCGAATGGGCCATGAACTTTGTCGATTTTTGTAGGTTTTCAAAATCGGCGATCTTACGTATATAAAGAAATACCTCTAAGATCAGGCAAGCGTAATTTAATCTTTTTTGCGCGAAATCTTGCGCAGATTAAAGATCTGTATTGGTCTCACATGCACTTAAGCTTGAGTTCGTCTCTGCGAAGAGGTTATCAAAGACTTAACATTCGCTTCGTTTAAAATTCATTTTTATTTATTATGATTTTCTTCTTAATGCTGCGTAAATATCCAGTCTCTTTTTGCTGCCATCTGCAGTTCGATCTCTGACAGAAGGACAAAAAGGTTGTTTGATATATTGGCTGGTCAGGTTCATAAAAATATGGAAATGCTGCAATTCTTTAGCTTTCCAACTGGCAATATTTAGTTAATTGTATTTATTACAACAAAATATCCAACACACCACAAAACTAGAATGCTCTATTTCATTTTGGGTCAGATTAAACCAAATCATGCTAGTCGTATCTTTGGCGTCACTGATTTCTATGAATTTCTAAGGTTAAATTCTATAGGTGCTTTGGACCAAAGGTATTAATTACTTTCATTAAATTTATTATCGCTGTTTCTATTAAAAATATTATA
>APMI01029225.1_pt1 | contig 22384 bp, 16 predicted proteins | sample 667938 | NCBI WGS metagenome assembly APMI01 (sample SAMN01084076, study PRJNA167559) | wastewater metagenome | biome: Wastewater | place: Denmark: Ejby Moelle, Odense | collected 2011-11-28
AATCAAAGTATGAAAGCCATAAGCCACAAAGAATCTTTAAAGACAGAGAATAATAGCTCCACTGCGAAAGAAGATTCGGATAGCCTCGAAGATAATTCAAAAGATAAACCCAAAAGGGACAAACAGCATTGGAAAATTGCTAAGGATAGCATCCTTTAGCTTTTAGTCATCTTATTAAGCGCTTAAAAGGGACAGGAATGGAAAACCAAAAAGTATATCTGATGACAGGAAGGAAATGTACCATAAGTGGAGAATGGGAAATCGAAGGAAGAATTAGTACGCTTGTATATATTTCAAAAGGAGAAATAATGCCGGCATACTGTAGTAAAAGTGTAAAATGGATTTTAATCAGAAAAGGATAAATAACAGAGCGATGAAGACCAAGAAAACAGGAATCACAACATTCATCAGCATTTTTTTTATACTGCTATTTTGTTATGCTGCGATCAGTAAAATCATGGATTTTGAAAAATTTCAGATTCAGATAAAGGATTCTCCTTTGCTCGGTTCATTTTCTGAAATTTTACCCGTTTCCATTATTGTAATAGAACTTGTTTTGGTGGGATTGTTATGTTATCGCAGAACCCAAAATTCAGGACTTCTGGGAAGCTTTATTCTAATGCTATTTTTCACAGGATATATTGCACACATGCTCCTCACATCAGAAAATTTACCCTGTTCCTGCGGTGGGATTTTAGAAAAAATGACTTGGAAACAGCATCTTTATTTTAATATTGGATGTGCTGTTCTTGCTATTCTTGCTTTAGTCTATAATAAAAAATACAGCAGGCCTGCTGATGGAGATAGTAACCATAGTTGACTATGGAATAACCGAATGAATTTTTGTTTTTTTTAACCTTAAAATTAAACCGTCGAAAGCGGTTTAACCATCCGAGAATTTAAATGTATCTATTAACAAGACTTTGTTTGAGAATACAATTTCTCAGACAGGTTTCTAAAGTTTTTAAGGGAATCTTTTTTGATGTATAAAAAGACCAGTATCATGAAAATGAAAACATTTTTAAAAACCAATGCTTTAGCCATTATGGCATTGCTATTTGCAGGAAGCATCATGTCTTTTAAAATCGCTGAGGACAATGCAGCAGACCAAAACTTCTACTACATAAGTGAAGATATGAGCGAAGGCGCATTTCACAATGTAAATAATTGGACAACTAATGAATCTGGAAGCACAGGATGTGTAACTTCAGGAGAAAGACCATGTAAAGTAGTTGTACCAGATGGAAACACTCTTAGCTCTGTGTTAGGCACTAAAACCAATGCTCAGGTATTAGACATCTCTATTCAGAGAAAGTTAGAACCATAAGCTTCATTTGCTTTGAAAATGTAAGGGTGGAATTTTTATTCCACCCTTTTTTTTAATTTTTATCTTGGATTCTGAGGCATCCCTGTTTGTTTGATAATATCTTCAGGAATGGCAATGGCATATCTTGGGTCATTGGGAGGCAAGGTATAAGCTTCTCCGCCTATCGTTCTTGTGAGGGTAATGGCATGACCATCACGGTTATAGCGCTTAATGTCTGCCCATCGAAGCCCTCTGAATAAAAGTTCTTTTCGTCTTTCCTCTTTAATGATCTGTAAAGCACCTTCTTTTGTGCTTGCTGAAAAAGGAACGAAAGTTCCTGCTTTCCATCTTTTCACTAAAAGTTCATTTAATTTCAACATGGCACTGTTAATGTCATTGAGTTGGGCATAACTTTCTGCTGCAATTAAATACAACTCGTCTTTAGCCAGTACGGATGAACGCTGTGATGTACCCGAATAGTTTCCTTTAAACAAAATTTGTCCACTGGTGTTGCTCCTGAAGAATGCCGTTTTTCTCAAATCATTATTGTCATAAGACTGATATAAAGTGAGTGGAATTTTTGCCATATTACTCGACAAAATTGGAGAATAAGCAATTGTAGTAGGCAATAGCACTTCTATATTCATTTCTTTTATCGGATAAGAACTTGTAACAGTAAGTGTATTAAAATCCAACAGTTGTCCATTAATTCCCAATGCTTCATTGGCATACTTCAAAGCATTAGAATAATCTCCCATATACAAATACGTTCTAGCCAAAAGTCCTAAAGCTGTGGCTTTTGAAGCTCTGGTTACCGCTATCTGCTTTTCGGGTAAAAGGGAAACTGCGGTATGTAAATCTTCTAGTATTTGGTTGTAGGTTTGTTCTAGAGTTGCTCTTACAGATTTTTGGTTAACATCTGGATTCAAACGAAGCGGTAGCCCTAAATCGGTATTAGCGGTATCTTTGTTGAATGCTACGCACCAAATTTGTGCGGCTTCCAGATAGATAGAAGCTCTAATGGCCAAAGCCTGACCTTTTACATTCTCCGCATTGTTAATTTCATATTGCTCAAGATTATTGAGAACGGTATTGCAGATATTGATTCTAAAATAGCAACTTCCCCAGTCGTTACCTGTGGCTCTTGCTACTAAATTAGGTTGCCAAATATAGAGGCGTTTATCTGCTTCGTAGCTTATACCGTTATAATCGCTGTCGGTAATATAAATTTCGTCCGATGAGATTTGTCCGCTAATGCTATTGCTAGCCAATATGTTGGCTATTCGGTCTAATAGAGCTTGGTTATCCCGTAGCGTTTCCGGAACTACCAACTTTGTATCTGATTTTTCATCCAAAAAATCTGAACATCCCACATTTAAAAGAAAAAACACGAGACCAACTAATTGTATTATTTTATTATTCATAATTCAAGGTATATTTTAAAATTGAGCGCGAAGCCCTAGTGAATACGTAGTGACAGGTTTTAAGGAATAAGTTCCCCAGTTATAATCGGGGTCTATTCCCGCTTTATTGGCTTTCCAGAGGATTCCAAGATTGCTTACAGAGCAGTATAGGTGCAAGCTTTTCATACCAATGCCTTTCAGCTGGGTATTATTCAATTGATATCCCACATTGATATATTGCAAGCGAATATGGTCTCCTTTTTCCACCAATACCGAAGAACCATTGTAGAAAGCATCTCTTGCGGAGTTAGAGGTATAAGGGTTTGCAGGAACATTGGTTATGAGTTCATCACCTGGCTTCTGCCATCTGTTTTCATAATCGCTATGCCCGTCTCTACTGCTGATAAGATTGGTATAATTAATTGAACTTCTTCTAAACCAATACCCAAATTTATAGGTGATGCCTACATCCAGACTCATTTGCTTATAACTAAATGAATTGATAAAAGAACCAAAAATGGTAGGGATGGCAGAACCAAAATATTGTAAATCTTCAATTCCTCTATCTGAGGAGGTGATTTCTGAATATTGCTGACTGATTTCACCATTAAGGTAACCTCTCGGTGCCCCTGTTTCGGGGTCTAGACCTGCCCATTTATAGGCAAATACAGAATAAACAGGCAACCCGATAATTCCTGATATGGGGGAGGTATTACCTGATTGGGCAACAAAATCACTGGCAAAAGTAGTTGGGAGATAATAATCGGTAACTTTATCTTTATAGGTACTGAAATTAACAATGCTGTTCCATTTGAAAGCTTTGTCAATATTCTTCGTATTCAGCACCACATCTATTCCGTTGCCTTTCATCCCAGCCACATTCCAGAGCATGGTGGTAACTCCGGTAGTATAGTCTATAGGTGCCTGCCCAAACAGGTTGCTTCCTTTTTTGTTGTAAAATTCAACAGAGCCTGAAATACGGTTGTTCTTCGTAGCAAAATCAATGCCTACATTAATCATTCTCATCATTTCCCATCGCAATTGGGGATTAAAATACTGGTCTATTCTAGCCATGGGTTCTCCTGTATATACAGAAACTTCGGGGTCATACGCAATGGTAGTTACTGCAACCATCGCAGGGTCTATATTCCCATTGAAGCCATAAGAACCTCTCAACTTAATATTGGGAAGCCATCTCACGTGATAGAATTTTTCATTAGACAGATTCCACGCCAGACCTGCCGACCAAAAAGGATTCCATTGGTCATTGGTGGTAAGTCCGAAAAGATTACTGGCATCCCTTCTCATGCTCCCAGAAACCACATACTTCTTATCAAAGGTATAGGCAGCATTGGCAAAAAAGGATAAGAAATTAAGCTGGGTTTTTCGCATCGATATATTTTTATCGATAAAGCTATTTTCACCAGTCACGAAATTGGGATATTGATGGGTATAATCTACAGCACCTACCGACCTATCATAAGAATTATAACCATAATAGCGGTTATTCTCATATTCTGTAACTGTTTTTCTTATTTCTCCACCTGCAAGAGCTGAAATACTGTGTCTCCCAAAGACTCTGTTGTAATTGAGCTGTCCTCTTAGGTTGTTTATAGAGGTTTGGGTATTTCCTTTGGTCAGAATGCCTCCTTTGGGAATAATGAATTTGATGCTTCCATCTTGATTTCGTTGTGCAAAGCTGTTGATTAGATTCCTGCCATTATAGCTTTCTTCGTCATACAAGGTAGAACTCTGTCCGTTAAGTCTTTGATACTGATATTTTACATCTGCTTCCAATCCTTTAAACAGTTTGTAATTAATCCCAGTATTGATGATGATTTCATTGGTATCGTTTGTTGATACATTGTGTTGCCAATCGGTAAGCGGATAATAATTCCAATCTAAAAGTCCACTCCCTTGCAGGCTATTTTTATAATTCTGGTTAAAATTTGAATTTACTACCAAAGGATTGCCTTGTTCATCTGCAAATTCCAGATAAGGAATTTTCCAGTTCCCTTTCATGGTTACAGAATTGTATGCACTACGTCCACTTTTAGAATGGGTATTGGTAAAGAAAACTCCTGTGGTTATGCTTAGCTTTTCAAATGGACTCCAAGTAGTTTGAAATCGGGTATTTAGTCTTTGGTATTTTTCTTCAAGGTTTCCGATATTATCATCATACCCAATAAACGAAGTCCATGCGAGTTGTGGCGAACCTCCTGATAAATTCAGTGCATATTGCTTATTTTCTAAAGGGCGGTACATATATTTCTTGTATTGGTCTCGCACATCTATAGTACGCAGACGGTCTATCTGCCTCATGGCATCATCATGAGAGATAGCTCCTTGCTTTTCTTTATTCAATAAATCTACTACTGGGGTAAGCACTGGATGATTGGGCGAATTGATATCACTGTCATAATATCCTTTCTTAAAAAGCTCCATTTCAACATCTATAAAATCTGTGCTTCTCATTTGTCGGCTATAACCTAGGTCGGGTTTTGAGCTTAAGGTGGTATTTGCCGTGAATTCCAAGGAAAAAGGCTGATTGAATTTTGAGTTTTTGGTGGTAATCACAATAACTCCGTTAGCCGCTCTTGCTCCCCAAATGCTAGATGCGGCAGCATCTTTCAGTATGGTAATACTTTCTACCATATTGGGATTGATGCGGCTGAGATCTCCTTCATAAGGGAAATTATCCAAAATAATCAACGGGCTTTTAGGTCCCTGCAAGGTGCTTAGTCCTCTTACCATCAGCTGTCCGCTATCACTCAATCCTGTGCTATACGTCAATCCGCTCATCATTGCGGTAAGCCTGTCCATAATGTTGGTGGTTACTTGCTGTTGCAAAAGTTTGTCATCTGCTGAGGAAAAAGAACCTGTTGCTCTTTCTTTCGGAATTTTTTGGTAGCCATTAGAGAGTACAATTTCTTGTATTTCTTTCACTTTTGAAGACATTACTATATTCAAAGGACTTTTCAGGGGTAAAGTCACTTCAACAATCTTGGTGTCATAGTCTTTATAAGAAACGCTGAGCGTTACATATTTTTCTTTCGTTTGAAAATTAAAGAAGCCTTTTTCATCAGTCAAGACAACCGTTTTTGAAGGTTGAATGGTGACTATAGCTCCTTTTAGGGGAATGGAATTTCCTTCTGTTATTACATATCCCGAAAGGCTTTGTTGTGCCATCAAAGGAACTGCACAACACAGCAATACAGGTAAATAGAGTTTTTTCATAGCAAATATTTAGATTTTAATTTTTATTTTTTTTCAATTTAGTTTTATACTTTGTGCTTCTAACCTTGTGCCTTTAGCTTCATACTTTTTACTTCTAACTTCGTACTTTTTACTTATCTTTTATCACCAGCATAAGAAGTGGACGTTCTGTTTGCTCTAGCGCGAGGTCGTATTGCGCCAATTCTTTTTGAAGTGTTTTAAGGTCTTTCACGTTGGAAAAGCGTAGATCCACTTTTCCTTTATATCCCGTTTCATCAATTATGGGAAGAGAAGTAGTATTGTTATTGGCATTGAGGGCTGAAATCATATAAGCCAACGTAGCATTTTGCAACACAGAAGGGGATTTTAGAAAACCATCAATCATGGTTCCGCCTTTTGTGGCGAGCTTGTCTTTTCCTGAAGTGCGTTTCAATACAAGACATGGGGTAACTCTTTTTTCTAAGCTTACCGTGTAAGGCGTGTTTTCATTGATAAAACGGAGCATTTTGCTGTACAAAGAATCGGATTGGATTTTGGGAACAATAAAATCGATACTGTATAATTTGGCGTCGGTTTCTTTGTTGGTGATGTTGGTATTGAAATCTATATTTTCAGGTTGTTGAATGGTATTTAACATTAGTTTTACACTTAAAACATCTCCTTTCTGCTCAAAAAGTTCATAGCCTATTGAACTATAGATTTCCATTAGAGATTTATTTGTGAATTGTCTGCCATAGGTTTTGCCTTTATCTCTATGAAACCAAGTCCCATAATCTAAAGCCCTTATTCTGCCTTTGGAAAGAAAGGCGTAGGATTGCAGTTCGGTATTCTTTTCGGTATCGTAGTTTTCAGAAAGCAACAAAGGACGAGTTTTGTCGATTTGGACAACCGTTTGTAATGAAGATTGTTTGTTTTCGATAATTTCAGAAATCACAGTTGCGGTTACCTGGTCTGCATCTGTGGTATTGAGTAGTTTTCCATTTTTTATCCAGACGATATAAGGAACTCCTTTGTGTGGAAAGAGCTGATGAAACATTTTATCATCTGCTACCGAAATGGTTTTATCATAACGTTTCCCATTGGTGGAAGCAAAGAACTTTTCTAGAACAACACGACTTTGGTCGGTTACGGCTAGTATTTTTATTTTATCGCCAAATTGTTTTTGGAGTTCTTCCATTTTGGAGAAGTTGACCAGACAACTGCTGCACCAGGTCGCCCAAAAGTCTAATAGGATTAATTTGTCTTTATCCTCATTGAGGGTGATGGTTTTCTCGGGATGGTTGACTAATTGCAATGGGGTTGACCAAACTTTTTCAGGGAGAGGCTCTCCTATTTTCAAGGGTTTGGTCTGGGCAAAGCTGGTAGTTGCTGCCACAAGAGTAAAAATAAGGGACAAGAATCCCCTGCAAAAAATATTTTTCATATTTTTGTTATGGTTTAATTCGTTAAACTTGGCTCTTTCCTGCATCGTGTAAATTCCAAGATACTATTGTGCAGAAAGGGCTTTTCTCTTTTTTTTAACTTCTAAATTTCTTCTCACCTTAGGTTGGGAGACTACAATTTCGCCTCCCTTTCCTAAAGTTCAATAATAAAATTTGATATGAATGTTGAATGTATTTTTCCCCGTGTAAGCCCGAAAGCCGCAATGGTGCGCTGCCATTGTATCCATCAATTTGAAATAAATTCCTTTCGTTCTGAAAAATAATTTGGAAGATTAAAAGAAAGCGAGTACTTTTAAGGGTTGAGTTTAAAGCATAGTCTGGCTTTCCTTTTATTTTTAAAGGAATTTCGGAGTGTGTAAATTATGGGGGTGACTTCATTCCCAACATTTTTTTTGAAAATGTTGGCTTTGAATGATAACTTTTGCTGTTATGCTATCCGGCTATTCCGGTGGGCAAATGAGCAGAATGGTAGAAAATGTCGTCCTCATAATTGTTTTTTAATATATGGAACGATGCTTTTAAGAAATGAGAATAACTCTTGTAAAAAGCAAGGGGGATTCTCACACTTTAGAACCGAGGGCGACCAACCCACTTTAAACCGAAGATTAAAGTTTCCACCTAAAGTTAACGTGAGAACCGCCCACATGCCGTATGCAAAAGTAGTAAACTTTTTAGACATGGAGCGATTTCACGAGTCTCTCGATGGAAAATTGGTCGTTTTGGTTCGAGATACATCGTTACAATTATGCCTTCAATAGGCTAATTATCAATTCGCTTTTACAAATATAAGAATAATTTTTAATACACCAATATATAGGTGTTAATATTTTTAAAAAAAATGAAAAAAACTATTATTTATGAAACCAATCAATTTGATTATGAATTCATAAATCATGTAAAAAAACTTAGAATCAAAAAAGGATTTTCTCAAGAAAAACTAAGTTTAGAAATGGGACTAACTAAAAGTTTTGTAGGTAATGTTGAAAATGTGAAAGAAAATCATAAATATTCGACACGTCACATTTCTTTACTAGCAAAAGCATTTGGTTTTAAAAACATTTCTGAATTGATGAATTTTCCAACTCCAAAAAATGATAGAATAAGAGTTACTGTTCAGCAAACCATGAACGAGGCGAATACAAAGGTATTGGCTAGTGAAGTTTTAAAAATTGAAGCGATTTGAAAGTGAATTTTGAAAGAAAAATTAATCATTAAGGCTAGTAAGATAAATTGTAACACAAAACTATTATAACTTATTTACTATTATTTTACTTTTTTGAGAAACTGCATAAACCAAGAAACAATAAATTTAAATTGATTTTTTTAATATAATAAGATGCTAAAAACCATATTTATACCTGCATATTTTAAGCCAATACTACAAAATGTTGCTGAAAATATACCCACTGGAGAGACAAAAAAGAATTGGCTCGGAAGTGAAAAACAAATTACCAAAAGAATCGTTTCTGAAAAAATAGTAGGGTGGTCAGATTCCGAAATTGATGGAGAAAGATTGTCTGCTGACATAAATAAAGAAATTGAAAAATGGGCTTCTAAGAACATTAAAATTATTTCTATTTCGCCTATTACTTCTGGCCGTTACAATTACCAATTTAGTTCACAGGGAATTTCAAGTTCACCAAGAATTTTTTCTGAAACAGAAAAAGTCAGCGGTGGAGGAAGTTATGGATATGGTTATGGGTTTAGTTATACTGAAGGGGTTTTAATTTGTATTGAGATTCTGTAAATCATCTCATTTTTTTTCTTTTTTTATAATTTTTGAAAGAATATTTTATATTAATAAATATACTTAACATAAAAAACACACATAAATGCCAAACTTAGAGGGATTAGGGTTACAGAATTTTAGGACTTTTCAAACAAAAGAAAATCTTGCATTTGCACCTATTACATTAATCACAGGTGCAAATAATACAGGAAAAAGTTCAGTTTTTAAGGCAATACAATTCTTAGTTGATAATTTTAAAGATGGAATTGTTTCAGACACCTTAGATTTTAAGGCTATGAAACACGAACTTGGAAATCTTGAACGTATTTACAATCGAGTTACAATGGAGGACTTTAAAAACTCGGGAATTAATAACAGCCAAAGTATGTATTCCAGACTTTCTGATTTTCATACGAAGAATAAAGAAAACTCTAGTGAATTACCAATTTTTGCAGAGAATGAAGATTTAGTATTCGCTTTTCCGGTACAACTAGGAAACAGTCGAGAAATATCTGCAACTTTGGAAATTAGGTATGAATTGACACGATTTACTCCTAAGAATGGTACTAAAGAAAACTTAGTAATTTCTCATGAATTAAAAGATATTGCTATTGTAAAGAATGGAGAATATCTGCATTGGTCAAATATCATTGGGTTCAGAGATTACCACGACGAACCTGGTGAATGGGAGATGTCAACAAGCATTGATTTGAAAAAAATCATTCGACTTATCATAGACACACCTTTTATAGAAATAAAGGAGGGAATTAAACCTAATGAAAATACTGAAGATTATTTTACAATTGATTTATTTAGTAGGATTAAAGAGTATAAAGGTATCTTTTTTGACTTTCCTTTTTCCAAAAACAAAAAAGATGGTTACGAAGGTTTTACAGAAAAACTTGAAAAAGGAAAAAGTTTATTCTCTGATTATTCTGAAGTAACAGAAGATGAGAAGTCAAAATTATCAACAATTGAACAAAAAATTATGACTGACCTTCTTCAAGGGCGTAATAATAGTCAATATAAAATTTTAGATTGCTTCAAAACAAATAATATTATTGGTTTTATGGGTGATGGCATGGAAAGATATATTGCAAATGCAGAACTAGAAGAAAAGGAGTCTGAAGAGATACAGGAAAATAGTGAAGAAAAGAATTTGCGAAATCTCTTTAAAAACCCCTATGAAACAACCCCTAACAGCCAACTTTTCATAAATCTATTGAGAGCAATAGAGGAAGATTTTTCAGATATTGTTCAGAAGAAAATTGATAGTTTAAACAAAATCTATTTTTTACCAACCACAAGAGGCAGAAACAGAGAGTGGTTTATAGATGAGCAGAATAGTGAGGATATTCAGATTATAAGGGACTTTTCTGCCATATATTTAAAAAACTATCCCCAAATTGAAAATTTTGTAAACTTTTGGATTGGAAATGGAGAGATTGATAAATTGGATAAAGAAGGAAAACAGGTACAAAAAGGTTTCAAAATTGGAAAAGAACTTTTTGTATTTAGAGATGAAGCGATTGGATTAACTAAGATTTTTTTAGTCAATTTTGACGGAACAAAAACTCCTTTAGTTGACTTAGGTTATGGAATATCCCAGTTAGTCCCGATTATTATGAAAATAGCCATTATCGCTCATAAACATCAAGTACTTTATGAATATGATTTTGATAATCGAGATGACTCACACAGAGAAACCATCTATTTTAGACCTTCAACATTATTGATCGAAGAACCCGAAGCCAATCTTCATCCTTCTTTACAATCAAAAATAGCTGAATTGTTTATAGATGCTGCTTCTAGGTTCAATATTCAGTTCTTAATAGAAACTCATAGCGAGTATTTGATTTATAAATTTCAAGAGTATATTGGTCGAAAAATAGTTTCTCCAAGCGATGTTAAAATGTATTACTTCAATCATCCTAATGATGTTAGACAAGGGTTGAAAGATAAGTACATTAGCCATGTGAAAATTGATACAGAAGGTAGTATTGATTATGAAAAATATTTTGGAAAAGGTTTTTTTGACGAACAGACTAATTTAAAATTAAGCTTATTAAATATTCAAAGAAATAGCTTTATTGAACAATATGAAAAAATAAAAGAAGATCTGAAAAAATCTATTAAAACACTTAAAGACTATGATACTAAAATTGATGAACTCAATCAAGAAATTTCAGTCTCAACTTCAGGGATAACTGATTTAGAGGGTCAAATTAGTGTAATTAGAAAAGAGAAAGCAGACAAAGAATTAGAACTTCAAGATCTCCTAAAAAGACAAGAAGAGAAAATTGATGAATATACTGCCAAAACAGATTATTCAAAATATGTAATTGAAATTGAAAGAATTATAGATAAAACCAAGATTGACAATTCAAAAACACTTAAGTATCTATCGACAGGTAAATATCTATTAAAGAACTTAGATGATAATGCCGATTTTGCCCCAGTTATAATACAGTATGGTCGAGCAGTTGAATTTGAGATGATAAAATGGGTGAATGATTTTAAAAATTCTATTAATAGTACAAATAAAAATTTATGGACTGATGATACCAATTATAAAGAAAAATTAGCAATTATTTTCAGGAATTTAAGTATAGCTACTCCAAGTGCTGATACTATTGGTTTTAATTTAGGAACAGTTAGTGAAAAGAAAATTAATTTTAATCATTTAAAGACTTTTACTAATAACAGTTCTACAAGTTATAAATTCGGAAATCTAACTCAGATATTCGAATTACTTTACTCCATTTCCCCAGCTAATAATTCTACTTACAATTATGACAGTGTTCCTTTAATGGTAGCATTTTCAGATTACTTAAAGAGAAGTATTTTTTCAGACTATGATACAGCAGAAAGACTATTTAACACTTATCGAAGCATTTTAAATTTAAGAAATTGTGCTGGACATACTTACAGTGATAGTGTTTGTACCAGTAATATTATCGACAAAAGTACAGCAGAAAATTACGTTGCTATGGTTGAAGCTATTTTTAAGTGTTTTTAGCATTATATTAATGTCAATAGATTTTGTAACAAAAAAGAACAATCCTTTCTTTTAAATAGACATTCTCAGAAAATTTTCTATTAATAGTTTAATCTTTATTAATAAAAATTTCTTTTATCAATTTATTCCAATCCACTAATTTCATAGTTGGAAATTGTCCTTTGTAAAAATCACCAACAACCTTTAGTGCTTGCAAAGTACGTTTTGTTTCTATAAGTGGTTTTAGATGTTCAATCAATTCTTTGTCTGTTATTTTTAGCAACTTCCCATTAGTAACAAATTGCTCATTCTCTGTCTTTTCGGGTGGCTGAACTTCATCATTGGAAAGAGGAAAGAAAGTGTCAATTTGGTTGAAAAACTCGACCAAATCTCTACGCTTGAAAAGAATAGGTTGGTCTCCATTTTTCAAACTTTTGCGTAAAAAAGTGCCTAACGAAACTTCATCTTGAAAAAACTGTCGTGAATAAAACGATACGCTACGCTTCTCATTTAAACGTGCTTTGACATTATGATAATTCCAACACACTAAAACATCATTTTGCTGGTCATAACCTAAAAAGATAAATGGAATAGTCGATTTTTTTATTTTGTTAAACTCCTCTCGAATAGGTAATTGTGCTCTTGTTGTATCAGGACGTTCTTTGAAATAGGCAGAAGACAAGTTTTTTACATAGATATAATATTCTTTGTTCTTGAATTGCATAAAAAAGGGTTGTGTTCCACTAATATATGAAAAATCAGTTGAAGTCTTTAAAACCTCAATCATCAGTTGTAGTAGTGTTTCAGAAAATATTTTTTCTATCTTCATACCTATACGCTTTTAAACAGTAAACTTTTCGAGGATTTTAAAATTTCATCTTCAATAGTACTAATGTTGGACAAATCACAATTAAAATGAACATTACTAATCTCGTAAGGAATAGCAACATTTTTAATTGCAGGAATATCTTTGAAATCAAAAAAAGAAAGTGTATCGCAAGCCTGTTGATAGTCAAAATAGGTATCAAACGCTTTGTCTAAATCATTACCAAGCGTTTGAGATATGATTTCATTTAACCGATATTGTAATTCTATATTTTGAACTCTTTTACAGATAGTATCTATTAATTCAAAAATATTTTTCCCTTTTCCTGTTTGAATTACAAAAACAGAAGCAATCAATAAATTAGAGTTCTTATTTGGATTAAGTTGTTCAAGGGAAAATCTATGAATACGACTGACATTTGCTGTGCTCTTGACCTCTATTTTGTCTTGTCCGTCATTAAAATCGAACTTGTCTTCTGATGAAGAATGCCAAGATTGAATTAAATATTCGGGATTGTTTGCTCGCTCAATAATAAATAATTCTGCCCAAAGTCCTTGTATGGTTTTGCGTGGTGGACGATTGAAGCGACTGAATAGTTCTATTAGCTTTTGAATTTCTGCTTTGAGTTGCTTGTGTGAGGTGTTTTCTGGCAACTGCTCCAGCACAATACTAACCACCTCAAAAAAATATTGTTGAAAGTCAATATTTTCTGTTTTTAATGAAATAATAGTATAAACACTCTCTGATTGGGTGTTGTTTTCAGTTAATCTACAAGGTCGATTAAATAAAACTGATATAAGTTCAAGGTTTATGTCTGCCGAGTAACCTATGTCATTACATTCAATAAAAAATAAAGGAAATCTCTCTGAGGAAACCCCGATTTTATGCTTTTGAGTAAACGGCAAAGAAGTTGCCAAAAAACTATCTTTATTGACAGGCTCTTTTTGCTGTAAATTTGCAAATATTTTATAAATCGGGTATCTCATTATTTACACTATTTTTCGTTTTTACTTTCTGTTGCTACATAATTTACAGCAAAATCTTTGGGATAATAAATTGCCAAAGTATAGGCAACCTTTCCACCCCAATTTATTGAATTAGATTTGAGTTTTACTTTATGAATTTGGATACAAATAGAGTCCTCAAATCGAATCTTTATATCTCCCGGATATATTTCTTTTCCAGAACTTGAAGGCCCTGAATGAACATTATCCAACTTCATAGTTTGTTCATTAAAAGTACGCTCACGAGGATTTCCTGCATAAGCCATTTGAATTATATAAGCGTGTTGTAAAGGCGAATTCTGTTTTGTCGCAAGATATTTCATATACCTAATTGTTGCTTGCTTTCGAGCTGCATCGGGCATATTTGAGAACTTGAAATTTGACAAAAACTCAATTACTTCTTGTACTGGAAGTTTTGCATAGCGATGATTACGGTCGGGTGTACCGTAATCTTTATCATTAGTAAAATTGGTTTCAGAAATAAACTGCTCAATAAAACGAGTGTTTTCATCTATTACTTGGAAAGCATTCATTTTTCGCCAACCGTTTAGTTTTGTTTGTACAGTATTTACTGAAAGAATATTTTTACGAGTTGCATTTAATTTTGGTGTTATCAATAGTAACTGTTCAACATCTTCAAGGCTTGAATTTTCTTTTAGCCATTTACGCATTTCTTCCTCGTGTTCAACATATTCTGCGTATTCTAATATTGTATCTTCAGGAAGATATACTCTGCAAGATTTTAGATAATTCAATTTGTAGCCAAAGAAACGACATCTTTGTTGAATAGTGTCGGCTGTTGATTTACTGACACTATAACGAGGCATATATGTAACCGCTAAATTTTCAACTGTAAAACCACGATTAAGCATTTCTGCACCTACCAAAATATGAGAAGAATAACCCTCCCAATCAATTTCTTTATTACTTCCTTGTTTTTTTGTTCTGCTGATAATTAGTTCAATATTTGTGTCAAAAATCACATCTTGCAAATGTGGCAAAATTTCCTCAAAGGTAGGAACAACATCATCCGGCGAAGTATAATATCGAATAACCTCGGGGTAAATCTTTTTGAACGAATTGACTAATTCTATGCGAGCAAAATCATTTTCATCACTGTTGATTTGCTCTGTCCACATATCAATTAAATTCTTTGTCCAACTGTGGAATGCTTGGCTTGCATCTTGATCTTTGTCGGCGTGAACCATCATTGACAAATATCTTTCTTTTTGTAATATGCGAACAATTAATGCAACATTCATTAAATGAATTTGCAAAGCTTCAATAAGTGTTTTAGGGCAGTTTTGTAGTTGATTCTTCTTACTATTAAAAACCTCGTTTTCTGGTATTGTAACTATGAGTTCGGGCTTATCTACAAAAAATGTTTTACCTCCTGTATATTTTTTCCCTGGTGTTAATACAGTATGATGTTTCGGTGAAAGTAAATCCAATATGCTAATCAATAATGGCCCTTGTGGAGTAGCTGTATATTGAATGTAAGAATGATTTGGAATTGACGATTTTAATCTCAAAATACTGCTGTAAGTAGTAGTATATTCATCGTCTTCCCATTCTTCCGATGTATTCTCTTTCTTACTGTTTTTATAAGCATAACCATTTAAACTTGCTTGGTCAGCTTCATCGTCAATAATTAAAACGGCTTTGTTTCCTAATACCGATTTAACTTGTTGCGAATTAAAAATATCAGCAAGGTCATTGATGTATTTATGGTGTTTAAGCACCGTAATTAGAATTGCAGGTTTTGTGCTTATTTGCAATTCATTTTTAATCTTCTGAACTTCATTAGATGACGGATTTTCGTGTAATTTATAGAATTGATTATTTACACCATTATTAATTAAATCTTTCCGTAAACGTTTAGTTGTTTGTGTTAATAAATTCGTTTTTGTTCCTGCGAAATATACAATAATTCTGAAACCATTATCATTTGCCATTGCTGACAATGTAGTGAAAGACAAAGTTTTTCCACTTTGAACATATCCAAATGCGAGATTAGTTACTGATTGAGATTCGTTTAAGTTCGGATTTGTGCAATTCGATAAAATATCTGCTGTTTCTGATAACAAACAATCAATTCCGTCTTGGTCGAGTATGCTTTTCAATCGGTCAATTAATTCGGTTGTTCTTTCTCCAATAATTGGAGAAAATTTATCGTCTAACTGTGATGATAATATTTGAATTTCCATATTATTGAAGTAAATAATTGTTGAACAAAAGCCTAATATTTGATGCATTAGACGTACCTCGATTTGGTGCCATAATTTCTGCCAAAGCAAGCGATTTAAATATTGCAATAATTGGCTGATAATTATCGGCTTTTTTAAACTGGTCGAAACGAGTGAAAAATGGATGTGCAAGATTGATTTTGCAAACAATTATCTTGCTATTAGCTGTATCAAACAATGTGTTGCAATCTTCCAAAACAACAGAATACAATTTGTCTATCGTTGTGTCATTAACCAAATCAACTTTTAGTGTATAATCCGTATCATTTAACTGAAATGAATCGGAATGACTACCCAAAGTTTCTGCATTTTGTATTGATGTTTCAGAATCTGCAGTTAATTGAGTGTCTTGTGCTTTTATCTCTGCTTCTTGTACTCTTTTTGCGAGTTCACGAGGTTTGCTTTCTTTTTTGAGGGTAGCCGTAATTCCTTTGGCTATTTTTGTTGTTTCCTCTTTTGCTCGTTGTCTGTAATTTTCAGCCTGTCCGTATAAATCAAATTCAGGTGCAGTCAGTTCATCTTTTAATGCTTCCATAAAAGCATATAAATTTTCCTCATCTCTGAATTTGTTCTTGTTAAACGATACATCAAAACCCTCAAGCTCGATTTCTCCAAAAATCCTTTTGTATCGAGGCGAACCAATTTGCCCACAAAGAACAGTAGGAAAGTATTTTTCTTCAATAATTCGTCCTCGTCTTAACAAGGCAATACCATTAGCTGATTGTTGCATTGTTTTAAGTATCGCAATAAATCCTTTAGCACTGTATGCTCCAAAATCAAAATCAATTTCCTTTTTCCAAAAAACATCTGGACTTTCAGAATCTTTATAATATGGTGCTTCTAAAATTTCGTAATCTGGATAATGTAGTTGTTCATCATTTACAAAAATCCTTATTTCGTTGTTTCTTATGAATTTCCTATAATAACTGGATAAATACCTTTTGATTTTATCCATTTGGTTTGGTGTAGGAGCTTGGTTTGATAGATTTGAAAGAACAATTTTTGTATAATGTTCATTCACTGGTTTGGGAGTTTCTGTAACAATTAGTTCTTCCTTATTTTTCTCTATTACTTTTGGCAAATCAAAATAAGTAAATCGTTCTACGATTTCTCCTAACGCTTTTGTATAGACACACCAATTATCAGCTAACCAAACAGAAGCCGTTTTCATTCCCATACCAAACTCATTCAGCCCTGTTTTGTCTAATGGAATATGTGCAGGTTCAAACGCATTTTCGTAATTTTCAATATTAATACCTGCTGCATTGTCGAAAATCGTGATTGTCCGTTTTTCCCAATCAACAACTATTCTAACTTCTAATTTATAATTAGGTTCAACTGCCAATAATTCACTTTTATTGTTGAGATAACTTTGTACAGCATTATCAACATACTCTCCAAGCGTAAACGAAACAGTATTGTTCAATGCCCTAAAAGTGCTGTAAACACTTGGTTGTAATGCAATAGATACTTTTTTAATCTGTTTCATAATCTACCAATAAATTTTGTGCAATTCTTTTTACTACCTCAACATTTACTGCATTTCCAAATGCTCGAAATGCCTTTGAAATAGTATCAGGAAATATTTTTAAATCTTCCATACATTGAAGTTTTGCAGCTTCTTTTTTTGTCATATACCTGCCTATTTCGCCTTTTGGTGTTTCTACCCAAGGAAAAATAGGGATTTGTGTTGTTGTCAAAACCAATGCTGGTGAAAATGTAGGTTTTTTCACTCTGATTCCCGAAGGACGGAATTGAACAATTTTGTTGCTAATTGTTGGTTGTTCTTCGTATCCGCAATTCCATTCAAATTTTTGGTGGCTGTTTTCAAAATCTTTGATTTTGGGTAACCAAGGGTCTATCCAAGATTGGTTTTTTTCATAAAAATCTCTATTTTGACGAATAAATTGTTTTTTCCAATCAGGAAAATGTCTGTTTTTTTCAGTTTTGTTTGTTTGTGAATAAATAGGTAAGCATTGCAAAAAATCATCTTTTGAACTCCCTGCTATTTCTTCTCCGAATGCACCTTTCTGTCCTTCTAATTCATATTTTCTTTGAAAATATGGAGCGATGCCATCATATTTATAATTTGCTCCAAACTCCATCGCCCAAATTGGGAAAGTAGGAAGCTGCCCTCCGTTTTCAACAAGCAAATCCAAAAATTCTTGCCAAACTTCTAAATGATTTCGTGTAACATTTTTCAAAGTCATATAATCGTCATCATCTTGAACAATTATATCGTTGATGCTACATTGTGGACGTTGCGTATGGTCGGGAAATTGAAAATTTTTCAATCCTCCTTTTGATTTCAATCTGCCCACGATGTAAATACGAGTTCGGTGTTGTGGAATACCAAAATAATGCGGAGAAATAATATCATCTTTTACCTCATATAATGTTTCGAGAGTATCTCGTATTACTTTGTATGTATTTCCATTGTCGTGTGATTTTAGATTAGGTACATTTTCAAGAAAAACAAATTCTGGCTGATGATGTTCCAATATTTCCATAATCTTATAAAAAAGATTTCCTCTATCTTTTTCATCATTAAAGCCTTGTTGAGAGCCTGCCTGTGAAAATGGCTGACACGGAAAACCTCCACATAAGATGTCGTGTTCGGGAATATTATTTTTTATATCGACTTGGTTAATGTCGCCTGTACACTCAATATTGTGATTTGTCTTATAAAGACTTTGCAATTCGGGCATCAACTCACTTGCAAAAACACATTGATGTCCAAGTTTTGATAAAGCAAGATGAAAACCTCCAAGTCCTGCAAATAAATCTATAAATCTCATCTCAAATTTCAAATAAAATAACATTATAAATATATGTATATTAAAATTTTATATAATTAAAATATACATATTCTAAGATAAAATCTAAAAAAACTTAACTTAAAATTTCGAGAATATAATTTAAGTTCCTGTTCATTAGTTTCTTCAACAAATTTAATAAAAAATTCAGTTACAAAGTACGGATTTCCATTTTTTTAATAAAAAATGCATTTACACTTTCCTTCATCTGGGTATCGCCTAATTCTATTTATTAAAACACTATTAATAAGATAGAAATGAGAGATAAAAAAATATAATTATTTCATTAGAAACTATCTACAAAATACTCTATCGTTAAAGCATATCGAATGTATAAAATAAAAACATCTATTCATTAGCTTTTTATTCTTTCATCTGCAATACCTTTTTTAAATTTGCCATATTCTTATCTAATATTTTCGCATAGTGTTGCGTAGTTTTAATTTTAGTATGCCCAAACATTTTACTTACACTTTCAATCGGAACACCATTTGACAATGTAACGTTTTATCTATTTTAATAGCGAGAAAAATCGTATTTTTATGTATGCAGGATATTCAAGGAATTTCACGACATCAACTACAGTTGAGTGGTTTAGAAGATAACGACTGATAATCCTGTTCGGTTTTATTGATATCCCAAAGTAGAACCCAGAACGAAGCCGAAGAGCTATCTTGTATCATTCAGATATGACGAAAACTTAGATATTGGCGGTAGTTTTTTCACAAAGAGTTTCAATTTAAAATGATATTTTGACAGTAAATCGGTTCGCTTCAGATTTTATAATATGACTTAACAACTAATTTGGTAGATTAAACTTGTTACAGGTACAAAATAATTCGAGAAATAAAAAATCAATACTAGTGTTCGCCTTGTGATGATTCATGCAATCATAGTTATTATTACTACTATTTTATTTATTATCCTGCTTTATTGTTTTCCATTAATACATTTCTTAAAGCAGAGATGTCTTCTCCTATTTTTTTGTCTTGTATTTTAGCATAATGTTGGGTCATTCTAATATTAGTGTGCCCAAGCATCTTGCTGACTGTTTCTAAAGGAACACCATTGTTAAGCGTAATTGTTGTAGCGAATGTATGTCTGGCAGTATGAAAAGTAATATCAAAATCAATTTCACATAACGCCCCAATCTCTTTTAGATATTCATTCATCTTTTGATTGCTCAATACCGGCAGAACTGTATTCTCATTCAAGCATTTTTGATGATTCGCATATTTTGTTAAGATTTCATGTGCCTCAGATAACAAGGGAATACTAGCTTCAATTTTTGTTTTCGCCCTTTTCGTTTTTATCCATAATCCTCCGTCAATACCTACACTGATTTTTTGTTTTGTAAGATTTTTCACATCCACATAGGCTAAACCTGTATAGCAGCAGAAGACAAAAATATCCCTCACAATACTTAAGCGTTCAGAAATAAAGTTTTTTGATTGAATGTCTTTTAACTGTTGAGGGGTCAAAAACCGGACATCTACTTTTTCTATTTTAGACTTATATCCTATAAAAGGATTTTTACTCATCCATTCATTATTCAGACAGATATTGATTATCTTCTGAAAATTCTTGATGTATTTTACAGCAGAATTATTTGAACAATTCCTAACTGTTCGTAAATAAAACTCATAATCGGCAACAAATGCAGGGTTAACATCGCAGACATTAATATCCGAAAGATTAAATTTCCATTTTAAAAATGATTGAGTATGCCTTAAAGAGGTTTCATATCTTTCCCACGTTCCTTTGGAAAATTCTTTTCCTATCAACTCCTTCATCTTTGAATTATGGTCTTTAAACGTTTCTATAAGGGTAACTTTTCTTTCCTCTATTTTTAGATACTTGTTTCGTAAGCTTTCGCAGGTAATCTCTTTGCCTGTATTGAAAAGCGCTGTATAACATTCAAATACCTTAGACCGGATTCCTTCCAATAATGCGTTCAATTGTTTAGCATTGGGAGTATTGCCAGCTACTTTTCCCAATTTTATACCCCATTGTGAGGTATTAATGGTCTGACCTGTAGAAATTTCAGTTCTTTTACCTGAAACTGTGATCCGTAAATAAATTGTAGAAGCTTTAGGATTGTTTTTGACTTTTTTGGCATAGAAAAGGACATTGTAAGTTTCCATAACTTTAGATTTTTAAGATTGTTAAATGTATTTGCGAATCTTAAAGCCTACAAGATATTCAGTCGATGAACAGGCTGTTTGCCTGATATTCGGTGAGTAGACAACCGATATATTTTGTACTCACCAAAGTACTCACTTTCGATTTGTAATATTTTGATATATTTTGAAACCACTAAACAACAAAAAAGCCTTTAAATACTAAGATTTAAAGGCTTTTGATGTTGTTTGTTTTTACAACTAGCGGAGAGTGAGGGATTCGAACCCCCGGACCTGTTACAGTCAACAGTTTTCAAGACTGCCGCAATCGACCACTCTGCCAACTCTCCATAAAAACGTTGTTTCGTTTTCAGTGGTGCAAATATAACACTCTTTTAGATTTTGACAAAATTATTTAACATTAATTTTGAATCAAATATTTAACCTATTAATTTACAGTCACAAAAAATTAGATGAACTAACAAAAAACTCCCTTTGAAAAGGATTACATAGGGAGTTTTATATTTTATAGAACAAAAATTATTTCAGTTCTGCCAAATATCTCTCTGCATCTATCGCAGACATACAACCGCTACCTGCTGCTGTAATCGCTTGTCTGTAAATATGATCTTGCACATCACCCGCTGCAAAAACGCCAGGAAGATTGGTTCTAGAAGATCCTTTTTCTGTAATAATATAGCCGTTCTCGTCTAGTGTAATTTGATCTTTAAAAATATCTGTATTTGGTTTGTGACCAATAGCTATAAAAATACCGTGTACATCTATTTTAGACGTTTCTTGAGTTTGATTATTAATGACCACCGCTCTTTCTACCAAACTATTTTCTCCTTCTATAGCAATCAATTCGTGGTTGAATTTTACTTCTATGTTTGGTGTATTCTCTACTCTGTGGATCATTGCTTTAGACGCACGGAAATGGTCTTTTCTTACCAACATGGTAACTTTAGAACAAAGATTTGCCAGATAAGTAGCTTCTTCGGCTGCGGTATCTCCTGCACCTACTACTACTACCTCTTTTCCTTTGTAGAAAAATCCGTCACAAGTAGCACAAGCAGAAACCCCACCGCCAGAGTATTTTTTCTCATCATCTAATCCTAGATATTTAGCAGTAGCACCTGTAGAGATAATTACTGTTTTGGCAAAAATTTCTTTTTCGCCAGCCCAAAGTTTGTGAATCCCTCCTACTTCTGTAGAAAACTCTGCTTTGGTAATCATTTCGTAGTGAACTTTAGTTTCGAATCTTTCGGCTTGTTTTTG